>Ga0316601_100000082_pt1 | contig 33933 bp, 47 predicted proteins | sample OWC_soil_day5_no_FD_207663 | JGI IMG/M metagenome (GOLD analysis project Ga0316601, IMG submission 207663) | Wetland soil microbial communities from Old Woman Creek delta, Ohio, United States - OWC_soil_day5_noCT | ecosystem: Environmental > Terrestrial > Soil > Wetlands | place: USA: Ohio... | reverse complement strand
CAATATCGTTTGTAGGTTGTGTAATACTATTTTTTTTAAAATACACATAACCTTCATATCTTTTGTTTGTTGAATTATCTACATATAAAATTAATATCATTCTTTGTCCCAACAAGCTTATAAAAGTTCCATCTGCCCAATAACCTTCACAATTTCCATTCCATCCTTTTAATGTTGGCTGAACATCTTTCCACCCACTAGAAGCGAAAGTAGTCACATCCTTTAATTCAGTTTCAAAGTCTATTTTCCAATTGAAAAATGTAGCACATTGCACTATGTTAAAATAATTCCCACTGACTGTAACAACATCTGTATTAATTAATGATGTACTAAATACTACAACTCCACCAGCATACTCAATGGTATAACCACTTGTTACTGTTACACCATTCTTTTTAACTGTAACCGCAACAGAATCATCTATATATCTTTTAGTTGTAGATGCTATAGTATATTTTGTGTACCCGACACTTGAATTTGTAGCTTCATTAGTCATAGCAGTAGAAACACCATTAGTTCTATAAACAGCTCCTAATTTACCTTGTATCATATATATCACCTCCAATAAATAAAGGTAGGCTAATTAATAACCTACCAAAAATTTTAAGCGTATGTTAATGCTCCTGTTCCAACTATTTCGGCACTGAACTTCACAGTATCTGCTACTTGTTCTCCTACACTAATCTTTTTTATAAATGCATTCCCGCTGTATTTATTTGTTCCATTTACATTAAATTCTGCTGTAACTGTAGTTCCACCAAGTAGTGCATCTTGTAATGCCTTTTGTCCTGTTGTATCAGTAGCTACTTTCCATTCGCCCTCAACACTACCACTCCAGCTTTTTAGGGTAGGTGTATTCTCTTTCCACCCTGTAGTATCAAAGGTTGTAATATCTTTCATGTCAGTTTCTATGTCCAATTTCCAAGAACTTATTTCTCCTACTTTAGTTGTACTAACTTTAAATGCTCCACTTTTTCCTGTAACCATAAATAATCACTCCTTCTTACATATTTTTTATTAGTATAAAATTCACACTAAATTCCCATCTATCCTTTTCATCTTTACCCAAACTAAAGGGGCTTTGTTGTGCAACAAAACTTATTCCGTTAATAAGTGTGGTTTGCAAAGATTTATAAATAGAATTTATTGTGTTTTCAACATTTTCGTAACTTGCATCTCTACAAATTATTTGTAAACCTCTATATTCAACACCTTCTCCAGTAAAGAAAGTAGTAGGTTTGAATCCTTTGTTTTCATATAAACAAATACAATTATCTGCTTTTACATCAGAACCATTAACAGTAACGGTATCTGTCATTGCTCCATAAAATAAAAAAGTACCAGTTGGTACTAGATTATTCGTCTTTAAATAATTTCCTATATCTTTTAACATATTAGACACCTACCCGTTAATATTTTCTATTTCTTTGGCAATATATTTTATATACTTATCAATATTTTCTCGGAAAGGTTGTTCAAGATATTTAGCTTGACCACCTTTAGGGTGATTATACTCAGTATGTTCATGTTGTTTAATTGCATACGGTTCATTAAAGCCTATATTAGCATCAAAATCTCCTATGTATGCAACATGACCACTACCTCTTAAATCTCCTAAATCCACTGGAGCAAGGTTAATTGCTTTACCTATTAAATCTTCACAAACGTCTTTAAACTTTTCTTTACATTTAATATCTGTTTGTCTTAATAGTTTATTAAAATTAGCTTCTAATTCATTTAATCCATCTACACTCATGATAAATACACCTCATACCCTTCAATTTCTCCCAACAAATCAGTTAAAGTTCCCACTGCAATTACTAATCCACCATCAATTTTATGTTCAACTTTTACTGGCTCTTTGCAATAAACAGTAGAATTACTTACAACCTCAGTTCCATCTTTATCTCTTACAAGCTTTATTTTATCTTCTTTTCTACAATTAATAGTTGTTTTATCAAAAGTTTTTTCATTATATTCATTTGAGTTTTTTATAAATTCCCATAGAGCTGTTTGGTTTAAGTAATCCTCTAACATATACTCACACTTCCTAAGAATGGTTGTATTAATTCTCTCGCCTCATCACTCAGTAATTTTTTAATGTTGCCATTATAAGATTCTGATATATTGCCTAAATTCACATTTGTAACCCCTTGCTTCTGAAGTTTTAATCTTTTGCTATCACCAAAATCCAATAATGCTAAAGCTTCCTCACAAACTGCATTCTTAACATTAGATGGAACTTCAGTTTGGATATTCCATTCACTAATAGAATAACTATAAATACTTCTAGGAAATTGAAGTTTTTGAGTTAAAATTGCTTTTATACCGCTTAAAATCTGTCTATCAATTTTACCTGTAGCCATAATTAAAGCTTGTTCTTTTTGAACTATTGTAGAATTGACCCAAGCATCATTAAATAATCTATGCGACAAATATTCATCTGCATAAGTTAAGTCCACATAAGAATTTGTTCCAACGGTTATTAAACCCATATTACTTCACCGCCTTTTTACTAGCCTTCTTTTCAACAACAACTTCTTCATTGTAATTTAGTTTTTTTAATATCTCTATTACTCTTTCATCAATTGTTTCAAGTTTTCCATCTATAAACTCACATAATGTTGTGTTATTTTCTGCATCCCATACAATTCCATAACCTTTAAAAATCATATTAATCACCACCTTATTATAAAAATAGAGAGGTGTAACCCTCTCTAAAAATTAGTATTCCAACAAACCAGCATTTCTTAGTTTTGCTAAAAGTGCATTTAAATCTGCTTTTAAAGTTGCTACGTCTACTGCCGTAGAATCAACTTGTTTAGGCATAACAATTTTATCCCTTAATTGCTTTTGAATACCAGGCATATCTTTTAAACCTTTTCCCATAATAACTTTCACCTCACTTTAAAATAGATGGGGAATTTCACCCCACTATATTAGTTCCTAGGATGCTTTCAATCCTGTTACTGTACCATGTAAGAATGACATTCCATGGTCTAAACCAAACTTACCAAATATTTGTCCTTCTTCAGCTGCACCTGTCTTAGCTAATTCTTCATAGAAGAAGTTGCCTTTATCTGGTATATTCATTGTTACTGGAGCAATAGCACTCATTTCAGCAACTAAAAGAGTATCTGCTGGTATAAATCTATTTAAAGCTATACCAAAAGTACCAAAATCAGTTTCTATTTGCTTAATATTTATTCCTCCAACATTTCTATCTGCTGGTGCATATCCATAAATTGAAGATAATATTTGCTTTTGATAAGCATTAACCCATATTACTATGTTCTCAAAACTTGCACCATTTGTGTACATCATTCTAAACAAACTATCCATTAAATCTTTAGAGTTTGAAGCTCCACTTGCTGTAACAGTATTAAGAGTTGAACAAAGTGAAATCATACCTCTTGACTTGTTAGCTGTATTTGAATCTGTAGCTTTTTGATACACACCGTTAAGGCAAGTATATTCAATATCTCTAGCTATTTTCTTTAAAGCAGTTGCTTTTTGAAAATCTAGTTCAGATACTACATTGTTTTGTTGACCTGCGGAGTTTAATCCACTTAGTCTTCCAGTATTAGCAATTTTATCATATGATAAACTCACCTTTTCTTGATAAGTTTGTACTACATTTGTTGATTGGTCTCTTTGATATGTGATTGCAGTAGGTGCAGTTAATGAAGCTGTCTCACTAATTGCTGGTTGTGTTGCTGAAGGAAAACCATATTGACTTCCTGTTGCAAATTCAAAGTTATCTGTAACCTTTCCTCCTTTTGTTAGTCCACCTATTGCACTTAAAAATGGTGCGTTAATTGGGTCTGCGGTGAATAATTCTCCCGCATAATTATTTGTATTAAATACTGTTCCTGTTCCATTTACGTTTGCCATTATAAAAACATCTCCCTTATTTTTAAATTTTATTTTGATTTTATTTTGATTTTATTTGTTTAATAAACTTGCGATTTTACTTCGTAAGCTTATTCTTTGTGCTAAATCTGTTGTATTTTTTAATTGCTCTTGAAGTAATTCAACTTCGCTTTTTGAGTTACCATCATTATTGGCGGGATTTACTCCACCACCATTATTAGTAATTTTCCTAATCGATGGAAATTCTTTTTCTAATTCTATCAAAGCTTCGTCAAGCCCTTTTACAGTTCCATCCTCTTCGATAGTAAGCTTACTTTTATCAAGTAATCTTTCTACAAGTTTAGGGTCATAGTCAGTTTTGGACTTTATCTCCGCACTAACTAATCTTTCATTGGCTTTTGCTATAGCGTTTTTAATAGTATTTTCACTATTTTGTTTAAAGCCTTTGATAACATTATCCAAATCACTTAAATCAGCATCAGGAGTCAATCCTAATACTTCTTTAAGTTTAGATTCATAACCTTTAGCTTTAATCCTGTGGTCTCTACTCTCTTCTCTTAGGGTTTTAACATAATCCTCTGAAAATGTTTTTCCCTCTGAAGTTTGAGTTGTAGTTGTATTAACTACTGGTTCATTTGTATTTGTGTTTGTATTTACATCAGACATCACGTCTACCTCCATTTTTTAGGCATCAGCCTTAATTTTTTTGTATAATAAAAGACACATTACTGTGCCTTCGATTGTTTAATCATTTCTGACCTATATGTACTTTCTAACTCTTGCCACCTATCCGAATTACTTTGTTTCATTTTTCTAAATGCTCCAAGGTTCTTAGGAGTATCACTTGGCAAGAGTAATGAATATCTTTGCCACTGGTTTCTATCATTTCTTAATTTAGTTTTTTCTGATTGTTGCTTATTATATTGTTCAATAGCCTTTTTATCTTTTTCAGATAACTCAAAAGCTTCATTAGATTTCTTTAAATCACCCTCAAAATCATCAGCTAATGATTCAATATATGGAAATATTCTATGTCTACAACGTGGATGGATATTAGCATATTCCCCACCAAAAGCTCTACTCAAAGGAGGAAATCTAGTATCTTTACCACTAATGCTATACACTCTTCCTTGATAAATTGCACATATGGAACATGTAGGACTATGAGAGGTCATCTTAACTAAATCATTCCCTAGTTCCTCCATTCGATTAGTAGTTGCTGTATTAGTAGCTTCGGCACTGGTACTTCGTGCAACAATATCTGCATAAGCATCAAGAGAAATCATTCTTCCGCGCTTATCTTTAATACCATTAATACCTTCTTGGATTAAGGCATTTACTAGACTTTTCTTGCACTCTTTAACAGTTTCACCGACACTAAGTTTCTGAGAAATAGCCTTTAAACCTACTTCTCTTACAGCATCTTGAATATTTCTACCAACAAAATTATGTGCTTCATTTAATTTATTGTACATATTGTTGGCTATTATTTTTATAGCCTGTGTATGTAATAAACTAAAACTATTATCAATACTTTGTCCCATATTCTTTAGAATTTTATTAACTTCTTCAAAGGTCTTTTTATAATCCTCTGTAACTATTTCTAAAGACAAATCTTTTGATTGCTTATCTAACTGCTGCAATATATCATTAATTTGCTTTAATAAGCCCTTCTGATAAGATGTTACAGTGCCTTTAGCCTCTTTAGTTGATATTATTTGAACTAGCTTTTGTTGTGCCTCTTGGTATATTTTTATGAGTTTTTCTAAACTATTCATCTATATTTTGACTTCCACTTGGAAAGTTTTGACCTCCTATAGGATTCATCTTTGCTTCATCTTCGTCAATTCTATCCAATTCTATTTGTGCATCCTTATCTGATAAATTGTTCATTTGTTTTATAGCTGTAATTCGACTTATTGTTGGCTTATTACCAGTTCTAATCGCCATTTCATCAGCTTGTTCCTTTGTATCTATTGGTAACCCATCATTCCAATATATTGATATATTAGTATTGGATAAATCAACAATTCCTTCTCCACCAAGTTGTGAACATAGGACTATTGATTTCTTTAAAGCTGTTTCAAATCTCATTGCTATTCTACGGACTTTTGCTAAAGGAGAAATCATAAGTTTCTTCAAAGCATTTCCACTCATTACATTTCCACCACTTGCTTTACTACCTGTTAAATCTCCGAATACTGCACTTCCCATTTCAGAAACGGTATAAAGTATATTTATAAGCTTATCAATAAATTTGAAATTAGCTTCTAATTGACCGTCCCAAGTCAGATATTTCGTTTCTGGCTCCTCTTTGTCTCTAACTATAAAATTACCTAGTTTTAGTTTCCATTCTCCAGTATGAGGGTCTTGTTCCAATGCATTTATTGAGCCTTCTAATGACGGGTCTGAATGCTTATCTAATATCTTAGCAACTTGACTTACTCTAACCTCTAATTCAGAAATTATTGTATTTAAATCTAAGTAATCATCCATGCCAAAAATAGTATCGGATGTGGTTAAGTTAGGCACTTGAATTACTGCAAAATCATTTAATCCAGTTTTATATGTATTTGTAGATATTAAACCTTTAATAGTATAATTAGTCATTCCTTTTTCAAGTCTGTAAAGATTTTCTTCATAGCTTCCTTTAGAATGTATTTGAACTTTTAAATAACTTTCATCATTATATTCATATGTATAAGCTAAAACATTGTGTTGAATTCTTTTAACATTGTCAGGCTTTACTACTGGAAACCAATAACAAGGTTGGCTTATATCAATAAATCCCTTATTGCCTTCTTTATAAACTTGAAATAATCCATCACCGAATCTACTAACATCCAAAGCAACTTGATAAGCTGTGTTAATTAAATCTGTGTTTTGAATTATTTTACTTACTGCCTTTTGCTCTGGTGAATCTTCTTCTCCTGCAACTATACGAGGAAACTCTCCCAATAGTAGGTCTGCTGTTTTAACACTAACAAGTTTATGGTAATTTATTAATGTTTCATAAGATATTACTTGGTCAAAATTACCTATAACTCGTTGTATTCTCTTAAATTGGTCTTTAAAAACCTCAGTATGATTTCCTTTAAATAACTCTCTATTTGTTCTATATAATTGAAGTCTTTCGTTTTCACCTACTGGTGGAAATACTTCTCCTACATTTAAAAAACTTAAATCTGTTAGCACGTTTTCACCTCCTATTTTTAACTGTAACGACACCTATTCTATTTCTTCTTAATCCTTCTACTGCATATCTTAAAGCATCCAGTAAATGATTGTATTTATCTATAGGTTCGTTAATATACTCATTGGTTGACTTATCTTTTTTCCATGTATAATTTAAAATTTCTTCAATTGTATTTACGCATGAAGGATGGATAATTATTTTATATTGTTGTATGAATTGAATACCATTTAAAATACTATCCCTACCCTTTTTAGCTGGTTTTATTCTATATATGCCTTCTCTTCTTATTTCCTCTATTGACTTTTGCTCTGCACTATCAGCTATGATAATTTCTTTACTATAGCCTTTATTTTTAATCTTATTTGCTATTGCATCATTCAATAAACCTTTTTCATAAAATTCATCAAATATGTAAAGTTTCTTATTTTTTTCATCTGCCAATATTGCAATAAATGCTGAAGGGTCATTTATATAACCAAAATCTAAGCCAAATAATGCAGTCATATTTGGCTTATTTTTAATCAATTCTTTATAATTAAATTCTTCATCCTTCCAATTCGTATAAATAAGCTTATCTAGTGAAGCAAATTCTCCTAATGCATAAATTTTATAATGTGCATAATTGGTTTTTTCCATATTTAATAAACTTTTTACATAATCTTTAGGCAAGAATTTATTGTCTTTATAAGTTGTATGTAAAACTATTGTGTCTTCATCATATCCATTTTCAAACCACATAGGATAAACCCAATTAGATTTACTAACTGGATTAAACATGCAATGTATTTGGTTAAATTTATTTTTACTTCTAAGTCTTAAATTCAATTGTGAAAATTCATCTGAAGAAATTTCTGTACACTCTTCGATAATAATGTCATCAATATTAGCTATCGATTTAATTTTCTCAGGGTCATCAATTCCTTTGAAAATGAACTGTGAACCATTTGGTAATTCTATAGTAAGTAATGTTTTTCCAACTTCACAACGTTCATATATTTGCCAATCACCTAAAACTGTTTGAAATAAATTAAAGATAGAATCCCTAAGTGTATTACCAACTTTTCTAATTACAAGACATTTACGGTTAGGATATTTAAGATATTTATATATCATTTTTTGAACAACAAAGTGAGATTTCCCACTTCCAGCTCCACCATAGAATATATTAAATCTATGACTGTAATCTTGTAAGTATGGGAAATAAGCTTCATTGAATATTTTCTTATCTATTTTAATATTTAATGGTGTTGCCAATAGTTTACACCTCCTCTTTTTAAGAATAAAAAAAATAAATTTATAGGGTTTGCCTTTAATTTTTCAAAAATAGGGGTACACTCCCTTCATTCGACATCGTAATAATGTATTAGTGTCGAATTTAAGGCATTAAAAAAGAAGGTAGTTATTTACCTTCTTCATATTGCTTTACTAGTTTATAGAACGTGGTTTTCTTCAACTCTAATATCTTCATAACATCTACTGCCTTAATATTATCTGCCTTCCACATCCTATAATACTTATCCCATTGTTTAGGGTATTCAATTGCCTTACGACCTTTATATTTACCCTCTTGTACTGCTATTGCAATTCCTTCTGCTTGACGTTCATGAGTATAATCACGTTCTAACTGTGCAACTGCACCGAATATTGTAATCATAAACATCCCTGTTGGTGTTGTTGTGTCAATTAATTCTTTAAGAGATATAAAGATAACACCTTTATTATTTAACTGTTCTACTAAGTCTATTAAATCTTTAGTATTACGTGCAAAACGTGATATACTATCCACAATAAGTTTATCACCGTTCTTTAATGTTGCCATTAAGTTATTTAATACTGGTCTATCTGTAATATTCTTACCACTGACCTTCTCAATATACACACAATCCGTTGGTATATTATGTTCCTTTGCCTTTACTTCTTGTCGAATTGTATTTTGCTCTTTTGAACTAACTCTTATATAAAAGTAGGTTTTCATATAATCACCTCATAAATTTACTTTATATGTTAATTATATCAAAACGTTCGTTTGAAGTCAATATAAATAACGAACGTTTTTACAATAAATTTACAACCATTTCAAGCCATTTATTAGGTAGTTGGTTCAAGTGCGTTTGTTGTATACCCTAAATGAACGTATATTTACTTGCTCTTTTCAAACTTTTTTATTCTTCTTCTTCATCATCAGTAAGAGTTATATTAATATTATTATTATCAACATTAACAATCTCTTGTCTATCTTGCCATGCAAAATTGTTTTTTAGAGTAAAGATTCCTCCGACTGTCTTACTTTTTTCAAACAAATATGTCTCATATTCAAACTCCACTCTTGCATAAGCTTTATTTATAATCTTAATAATCTCACTATATTCTTCTGGATTCTCTTCTTTGAATCTAATAACCATATCATCATTTTTATAATTTAATAAGGTCATTCTATTAGTACCTAAATACCAAGCTAATCCAGTAATACATATTGGTTTTTCATTCGTCTTACACCAATCATAATATTTGTCAATTTTATTTTTTAATTCTTTAGCATTAGTAAATAACGGAGTTCTTCCACCGCCTTCACCTTGTCTACCTTTTTTACCCTCTTTAGCCACTATATTCACCTCCAAATTTCAAAATAAAAAGGGATATCAATTAATTACCCCCAAGTTACAACCTCATTATTATTATAAATTGTCATACTTCCAGTTGGATTATATAATTGCAATGGATTTAAAGAATAACCACTTCTAGTAATTACAATCTCTTGTCCATTAGTCATATTATAAACCTTTCCATCAAAGCTCTCTATAACTACAGAACCATAACAGTCATTATTATTTAATGCTACAAATTCCAATTCTTCGTCATCATCAAAATTAACTCCAAGACCTACTCTACCTAACATAGCCCCATACTCCTAACGTACCTGTTCCAATGCTCTTAACATATAACTTTGTTATTCCAGCAATACATTTAATCGGAATTATCTTGTCAGCATTATAATTCTTATAATGAGCATTATCATTTATACTCACTTGACATACTGCATCAGAACATAATATTATTTTGTCACATGCATAATCAAATTGAACTTCCTGTTCTGTAGTACTAAATGCTATATCCCCAACTACTGGATTTCCTCCTATTTTTACCATAATTATTCACCATCCTTACTTAAAATATTTAAATTCTCAATATTAATTACTTGTTTAGGCATAAATTCTTTAAAATATTCCTCTAGTTTCTTATTAACCCTAGACATATCTACTTTATAATTAGCATATATCTTACCATCTTTAAAACTAACACCATTCATTTTTATATCAATATTTTCTTTAACAATGGACTTTAATTCAAACTCATCTATATTTATTTTTATTGTGAAAAAATCATTATCACCCATAATCATTCACTCCTCTTCTTATTAATTCGTCTTCTCTTAGCCTTATCTTCCTTATTGATTTTTTCATCTCGCTTTGTATGCTCTCTCTTTGCTTCATTATTTTTGTCTTTAGAATTCTTTAAAAATTTCGTAATCATCTTTTCAAATTTATAATTATCGCTCATCTATATTACCTCTTTCCTTATAATTCTAATTATGTTATAATATTCTCGTTAATTAATTTAACGCATTATACGTAAATCGAGGTGCAACTTCCCCCAGGAGTGTTGTGCCTCAACCCTTTTTTGAGCATAATAAAAAGCACCTCTATTGAGATGCCTTGCTGAATAATCCTATTATTAACTTTTTAAACTTTGCCTTCTTTTTATTCTAAATCTTTTTCAATATCCTCTAATACTTTTAAACATATATTTAACATTACAGCATAATTTTTATCTTCAGTCATATCCTTACCTATATCTTTCACTAAAAAACAAAGTATAACAACTATTATAAAAACTGATATTCCATATTTAAAATTTGATAGCTCACTCAAAAATCCACAATTCAGCTTCATTGAAAGCCCTTTTAACATTTCACTAATTGCTTCAGTTAGCGCCTGATTCATTATTGGGATAGCAAGCAAAGCACCTCCCAATAGAAAAGAAATAGAACTGTTGAATCCCTGACCATTATATTTCCCAATTCTTCTTTCTAACAATAATTTTTCCACTTTTATATCTAATTGTCCATTTTTTATTCTATTTGTATAATACATATTAATTTCATTATAAAGTTTAGATATGGATTTGTACTCATTTTCTTTATTATTATTATTCTTGAATTCAATAAATTCTTCTAAATAACTTTGATATGTATCCTTTCTATTTTTCTTCTTACTCATAAAAAAAATCACCCCATTGTTTATTTCGACAAAAGGGTGAATTTTCCTTTTACACAAATGAAATTTATATAGTAACTAGTATAAAAAACTTATAACAATTCTAGTATTCTACTTATAACAGTTTCTGAATACTCCTCATATAAAGTATTGTTATATACATTGTTCTTAATATCTTCTTGGGGTAATCCTATCCTCACCCATTCATCATTATCGATAAAAACCTTTTTCCATTTAACTTCCCTACCATATCCCATAGACTCTTGACTATTTGGAAAGCTAAAATTTGAAATATTTCTTCCTGTAACAAAACCTATAGCCTTTATATTCACCGTATTTGTGTTAAATGTATATGATTTTATGTAAATAATATCACCTATTTTTATACGTCTTAACATTTCATACAGAGAACTTGCATCTGTCTTATCATATCCAATACATGCACATTTTTTACTAATAAAATCTGAAGTTACATCAACCCCATCGTAATAAGCTCCTATAGCAAATACAGACATTTCCACACACCCTCTCAAAATACACTCTTTATTCCACAATTTGCATATATGCAAAAATATTTTTATTATAATAACTTTCTATCAAAATATCAATATTATCTTTTATACGACCTTTAACAAATTTATTTTCAGTTTGAGAATAATATTGTAATCCAATATCACAAATTTTACTTACACCATTTGAATTTGAAGATATGATACTAAATATAGTTAATATTTTATATAAAATCTCTTCTACATCTCCATTAAATTCATGATTAAGGTTAATTTTTGTAATTAAGTCATCAATAAGTTTTGTGTTATTAATATAATTTATTGGATACATAATATAAATAATATTTTTGTTCAAATAATAAACATTATTATCATCATTAGTATTATCAGAAGATAATATTATCACTCTTGTTACTGGTGTACAAAGTTCTGAATTAAAAGTAACGGTTGAAACCACTAATCCAGTCATGCTAACTGCATCAGAATTGTATTCCTTGAATCTAAAGGATTTTTCCAATGCATTTTTATAAATCATTTGAACTTCGCTTGTACTTGTAATATTTACACTTGATATTTCTTCCTTTATGTAATTTATAAACCCATTTGCTCCGACTCCTGCACACCATCCCATATTAGATATGTTATATAATTTATCTTTATTATCTTTATAATACTTAATATCATCCATACTTAAGCCATAAGATATTCTAGTGTCAGTTACAACAAAAGATATTAAATCAGATACATATGAAATTACAACACTCACATCATCACCCCCTTTGCCATAATAATCCATTCGATAAAAGTATGGTTAAATCCTTCTTAAACATTAAATTATATACAATTAACTCTAATACTATTAATCCTCTGTCTCAACTTCTTATAGCACTCTAAATACTTATGTAATTCAACAGTACATTTACCTGTCCTATATTCTCTTATAGCTTCACTTACATCCTCATCAAAAACCAAAAAGTATAATCCTTTTTCATCCTCTGCAATCATAAACTCATTATATCCTCGATAAATTAAATAAGCTGCCATATTTAAACTGTAAACACTCTTATTCTTCATCTAACCTTACCTCACTCTTCTTGCACATTAAAGCCCATAGCATACAATATATCGCCAAGTCTACCTTTCCTTTAACAATACAAACTGCTGCAAGCACCTCAAACACTAACATTATAATAAACCAACTAATACTTAATATTTTTCTCATAATAAAATTCCTCCAATTCATTTTTTATTTTTAATACAAAAAGGGAGACACAAATATGCCTCCCCTTGATTTTTATATATCTAATATGTATAATTTTATTAACTCTTTAAAATATTTTTATTTATTAACTGCTCGCCAAAGCAGTTATTTTTTATAATAAATTGAAGCCTCCAACATGTCCCCATCTATTACCAGAAATAATATTGCTAACATGTACTGGGTTAATATTAAACTTTTCCGCAATAATTGTTTTATTTACACCATTACTAAACATCTCTTTAATCTGTATAATATCATCTAAATCAAGTTTTTTATTAGGATTCTTGTCGCCTAAATTAACTTGTCTACGTCTTTCTGTTTCTTCAGTTGTAGGTTTACTTCTTCTACGCTTCCCTTTTTTTTCTCTATTAATAATAGTATCTTCATAAAGATTTATGTACTTAGTTTCCAAGTCATCTAAATCCTCTTCCATACATTCTTCTAGAATAAAAAATATTAAATCTTCAGTATTAAATAACTCTTGTAAAGCATGTTTATTAGTTTCAAAATATTCACCTGTCTCTAGATTATGTTTATGTCTGCTACAAGCATCGTTACACTCACAGGCTCCACCAATATATTTGATTACCCCCTGCATTGTTTTAATCCCATAAATCCCACAGACATTTATTTTCCCTTGTTTTATTAACATAATAATTTATTCCTCCATTCATTATTTTTTTCTCAAAGCTTGCTTAAAGTTGCCGATTATATAGATGATAAAAATATCTTACTTTTTTTATCCACTTCAGCAATAATAAAAGAGCCAAGTGCCATATTTAACACTCAGCTCTTAAAATAACAAACCATTATTATTCAGCATACTCTATCATTTCTTTCACCATTTTTTCATTTTGTATTAGTCCAGTTCTTACTAAATGTCCTATTTTTGTAGAACTCATCATTAGATTATTATAGAAAGATTCTTTTCTGTTTGTTTCATCTTCTTTTAATCTAAATACTTTAACAAAATCATCAAAGTCAACATACTCTTCGATAACATTTAAAGTATCTATAATTCTTTTATTTAGATAACACATCTCATTTCTAACAGAATCTAATCTAACTGCATATTTATATCTCATTAGATTTATTTCATGTAATAATTCATAATCTGTTGTTTTTCTAAATTGCTTATTATAAGTATATATAAGTTTTTTGTATAATTTTTCCTCATTACAAAGCTTAACTGCTTGTTCCTGTAAAGTTCCTTTTGTATTTATCTCGATAATAGTTTCCATTAATTTATTCATAGTAAAATCTCCTCCATTTATATTTATAATTTATTGTATTTAAGCTTTTATTTTTAGCACTTTATTGCTTCCTAATAGCTCAAAAGAACTCAGCTTAAAGTCCGAAAAGGGTATAAAAAAAGGTCAAAGGAATTTTCCGTTAACCTTAACTAACTAAATTATCTTTAACAAAATATAATGAACTGACAAACATCTTATAGTAGTTAACATCATTTTTATATGATTCTACTAGTTTATATCTGTTTACAAGTTCCTCATTAATTTTATTTACTTTTTTTGTATTTCCTCTTGCCATCCATGTAGATAATGACTTAACTTTCATAGAACTAAATGCTTTCCAGTTTCTAATGACACTATTTCTCCAGTTTATTTCTTTATCATAAACATTTGAAATTAACTGCTTAATAATATCTTCCATATAAATAGTAGTAAAATCTTCTATGTGCTTAGTCCTAAAGTCAATACATCTATTATCCTCATCAATAAAGATGAATCCTACACAATTAATTCCACCTTCTTCTTCTGAAGCATAAAAATTAGTAATGTATCTACATACTACCATAAATTCCTTATTGCCCTCATAATCTGTAAAATAATCTTCTAGTTCTCCCTGTATGTCTTTTAGTCTACTTGTAAATAAGTTTTCTTGTTGCTGTTTTGTTAAGTTCATGTTTATTCCACCTTTCATATTTTTATAATTTTTTATATTAAAAAAGGACTCATCATTTCTGACGAATCCTGAATAATCTATTTTATATTTTATTTTGTTTTATTGGATTGCTCCACAAAAAGAGGACATAAGGCTTGGAAAGCCGAATGTCCTAATATTATTGAATTAGAAAGGATTTAACTAGTCAACTAAATAAAAAAAGATAGTATATTTCAACTATCTCTTAAACTTAATCCTGACACATTATAAATCAATATTAAAAGTTTATTTTCTTAAAGCATTGTTGGAGACATATCAAAGCCTAAGTTTCCTATTTTAAGTACTCTATTAAAGAAAAACTCACTAATCGTTGTTTGAGGACATTCAATAATTCTACTATATTTTGTTATATCCCATTTGTTTAGTAAAGCCTTTTCAGCATACCTTTGGCAAGAGGTAATAACTGAATTAGCTGCTTGCTTTTTAGTAATGTTACTTTCTTGATAGTATTTTGTTGCGTTAGCTATACTTTTAAAAATTATTCCGTAAATTTGTGATACTGAAAAATCATTAAGTAAATCATTAAATGTAGCTATAGTTTTTTCACCTGGGGTAAATTCAAATTTAACTTTATCCATTTGGAATTTTAAATATTCTAAGCATTCTGCTAAAGCTATATCTATCCAAATTTCATAAGCTACTTCACTATTTATTTTATCGAACTCAGAAGGATTTAACAAATCACTTATAAGTTTCTGTTTACCATGTGGAGAATCTACATTAAGATGATAGTTAACCTTATATATGTAATAAACATTAGGAAACGGACTATTCTTTTCTTCTGTAAAAGCTTCAATCGGAGAATTTGGATGAACTACAATAATTCCTTTATTAGATAATGAGGTTATTATATCTATTCTAAGTTCATTTGTAGGAGCTAATTCTCCATCAACATCATTAAAAGCATTAATAACTGAAAAATTTTCAGCTAAGCATAATCTTAGCATAGCTCCTAGATAAACCTTATCTTTAAATGATAGCTCATTGATGTTTACAGCTTTACGCCTACCAAGGGAATAAGTTTCATTTATTAATTCCCTTTGCCTAATTTTTATTAATCTTTCTTGTTCTTCTCTCTCCTGCTTTTCTAACTTTCTTCTTTCAACACAAGAGTTACATTTGCAATTAGGGCTATCCATATGGTTACATATAGGACAATATGGTGTATTACTACTCCAAGAATATGCTGATTTTGACTGTCGTGCTACTACTAATTGTACATTGCATTTTGTACATGCTTTTTCTTCACATATCAATGGTGGAAAAAGCGTATATAATTTACTTGATTGAATATCAATATCATATTCTTTAATTAAATCACTTGTTTTTTCATTATCATAATATCTTCTTATTAATTCTTCAATTTGCTCATCTGTTAAATGTTTTATCTTTTCGTTTTTTTCATAATTAATATAACTACTCATTTTATCCCCCTTAGATAATATAGTTGTCATTATATACATTGGTCTTTTTTTACTATTATACCAAATTAAATAACTTTCTTGCAATTCCATCATTGTATTGTAAATAACTTACAGAAATTAGACAACTGGTATATACTATAAAATAATTAATATCAATCAATGTGTAATGTATTATATATTTCTCCCCTTCGGTAATGGCTAAAGCCAACGCCCCTAAGGGGCTTTACCGTACGACATTTTTTATGTTAGGCAGAGCCTTCCATTAAAAAGTGTCGTAATATATCTCATTTAATTTATTTATCATAACAAAATTATATTCAAATATTGTCTATTCATTAATCCTATTAACATTTCTTGTATCCCTTTTTTATACAATTATCTATATAATGAATTTATGTATAATTTAGGGATACATTTAATTATTTTTATTCTATTATTACTGTCTTAATAACAGTCCAATATGTATATTTTTTAACTTTGCCTTCCATTCTTTTAGAGGTGTTAGTGGATGCTACATTATAATTTAACTTTAAATCATTTTTTAATATACTATTTACTGTATCAGGGTGCATTTTTTTCTTAAATTGAAGTTTATCCCTATTGATTTTTAACAATTCACTTGATAATATTTTACATAGTTCTATTTGTTTATCTTCTAAAACTTTTTCTCCTATACAATTTTCTATAAATACTTCCAATGTTTCAACTTCTTCATTATCGGCAACATTTTCAATTAAATTATATTCATTAAAGGTATTTGACATTTCTAACCAACTTAACTGTTCTTTTACAAAAGTAAATTTGTCATAATTTTCAAATTCATTAATCATATCCATAGCAAAATTTCTATCTTTATAAACCCTTGAATATCCCATGCCATTAAGCTTCCAGTCGTTTTTGTCATTTAAATAGAATATATCTATTGGTGCTTTAGTAAAATCATTATTGTATTTTCTTCTAAAAGCACTTATATCTTTTTCAAATAATTCAATATCATTTATTTTAGGCTGATAACTTTTATCTATCTTTCCCTGAAAAACCTTTTTACTAAACATAGGTATATATAAATTTATAGTTGGAGCATTGTCTATTCTAAATCTTACTCTTCCAATTTCTTGAATAAAAGTTGTTTTATCATATGCCATAACAACCATATTTCTTACACTTTCATCTTTTATATTTATACCATTATCTAAGCATTTGGTTGAAATAAGCACTTTAGAGTTAAATTTACACTCAGCAGTAATTCTTTTTTTCTCGTCATTATTACCAATATTTGCATGTATAAAGGTCGCTGTTATTTTAGACTCGTTTAATTCTTTTTCGATAAATTCACCTTTTGACTTACTTGTAACAAATATCATCCATTTATCTGTTGTCTTATCATTTTTAATTAATTGGATTATATCTTTTATATTTATAAAATAATTTATATCTAAATAACTATAATCTATTCCTGTTGTGTAAGGATGAACTTCAAACTTACTATAATTACCAAACCCATTTGTTTTATGTTTTTCAGCTTGTTTATCAATAATTTTATCAACTTCATCCATAGTAGCACTTATGAATATTTTGACTGCATTCATATGTCTTGTGCCTACTAATTCTTCTAATGCTAAATATGATTTCTGATTAAATCCACTATCTGTTAAAAAGAAGTGACATTCATCACATACTATATATTGAAAATCATCAAGGTTATTATTACCATCGAGATAAATATTGTCTAACTTACCATTTGAAATAGCATGATAACTTGTAATAACTATATTTTCTATTTTGGTTTTTTCATCTAAAGCATCAGTATCTAATATTTTTTCATTCTTGTTTAGTACGAACTCACCTTTTTCATCTTTCAAATAAGGTATTTCAAGATTAAATTTTTTCAACAAATCTAGTTTAATCTGTCTTTTTAATTCTGTTCTATTGCAAATATAAATCATTTTTTCATAATCTTTCATTCTATCAACTAATCCATTATGAACCTTATCTCCTGTAATAAAATATGTTTTTCCCGTTCCTGTTTGTGCATGAATTTTTACAACATCACCGAACTTCCAATTCTTATACTCTTCACCTATCCTGTCGCTTACCCATTTTAAATTTAGTTTTTTCATACTCGAACACCATCCTTTTTACTCTAAATATTTTCCGACCCTATTTTTTAATTCCATTAAACTCGTTAAAGCACATCTAAAATCTTCTGTATCTTCAAAAGAATAAATCTTTGTTCCATCTTCTTTGTCAAATGTATAATATCTAAAGCCTAAATACGAAATCGCAAAAGCTAAGTATTTCTTTTTAACCTCATAATATTTTCTATTTTCCATAACTCCTACCACCTTTCTTAATTTATTTAACTCGTTAACTCCATAATCTTTATTAAATTCGTTTGTAATTTTTACATTCACTTTTCCATCAAATGAGGTATTGTGGACGGAGATCCACAATACCCTTATAATTCAATACATACTCCAAATGACTTTTTACTAATATCTTTTTTACAATCTTGCTTTAACATAAATCCTTTAATCCTAACTGTTTCTTTACCTTCAACAACTCTTTTATACTCATCAAATGCTTCTAAATTAGTTATATCCAAATCATAATATTTATTAGTAGCTAGTCCATTTTCAATACTTTCAATTAACTGAGTATCTTCATTTCTAAATCTTACTTTGGCTGCCTGATGGTATCTTACTAAATCATTAACTGCTAATTTTTCAATAACTGCATCTGATAAATTTACTTTCCTCTCTTCCCTTTTATAATACTCATACATGTATTTGATAGCATCGACCTCGTCACCATTACATTTAGGATACTTATATTTAAGGCTTGGGTTTACCTTATCTACAGAAATTAAAGCACTCATAAAGAAATTTATTATAAATCTTTCAGATACCTTATCTAATTTGCTTAAAGCTATTGCAACACTATAAATATCATTATTAGCAATAATCTCATTAGCCTTGGGTAAAAATTCAGCATCAATTTTATCTAATTCTTTATAATAATTTTTCTTATTAACTCTATATTCATTAAATATCTTTTGTTTATCGTTTTGCCATTCAATGTCTTCCCATTTACTAGAGACATTTTCATATGTCACGTGATGCTCTGCTAACTTTCTACTGATTACTTTATCTGCTTTATATAAATTTGATTTATTTTTAGCTAACTCTATCTTGTAAGAATTATATAAAGAATTTATCTCATCCAAAGCCTTTTCCACATTTTCTCTTGTGAATTTATCATTTATTAATTGCTCTTGTAGTAAATCAGCTTGGTCACTAAAGTCTTTCTTTCTCTTTGCAATATTATTTAATAATTCCAGCTGCACTCTATCTCCAAAATTGTCCAAAGTAGAATTTATTGAATAAGCATAATCCTTTTCATTAACTTCATCTAATCTTTTAGCATATTGCAGGAAGTTAGCTTTATGGGGATACTTTTGCTTTATAAGGTTCGTATATTGGTCTACGTTTATTGTATTCATAGTTTTAGGTGAGTCTATTACTAGAGATGATACATAGAGTAACGCATAAATATCTTTTTCGTTATTATAAAATTGCTGCTTTATTTGTTCTCTTAATATCTCAGAGTCAGCATTATTGCTATAATCTAAAAACTCTTTTTCTATTAATTCAGTTTTTACAAAATCTTTTAGTATTTCATATTTTTCATCATCCGATTTACCTTCCAAATCAACTAAATTCTTTTTTATTAGTTTATTAGTTATTTCTTCCCAACTATAAAATTTATTTGATTTACTAATATACAACTTTAATCCTTGATTATTGTTATTAACTGATGCTCCCATGATTGCAACTTGACCTATAAGATTTCCTGAGGGTGTATATGTAGCTAAAAATCTACCTTCATTATCAAACTTACATGGTTTTTTATTACCATCGGCAGTAAAGCAAAAATATTTACCATCTTTAGGTACTACAACTGCATTTTTAACTATTCCGTTATCTACCATAGTGCATGAGTCCCCATCTTTATCTGCACTACCCATCAGGCTCAATATGTCGCTTTTATCATTGAAGTATACAATTTCTTCTGATTTACATAGCCAAGTGTCTAAGAAAATATTACTCTTAAAAGTTATGTTATGTACTTCGCTATATGCCATCAACGGATTCCTAAATACTGTTCTAATTTCTCCATTTTTACAAGCTCTACAATAAAATTCATCTATAGCTAATCCGTTATCACCTAATTCCCTAGTCATGGCAAAATTTATATAACTTATTGGGTCTATCGCTATGTAATTATAAGTAGCTTTTAATGTTATCTTACCTTGAGCCATATCTCTTACTTTCTTCTCTATAAGTTTTGCTAAATTCTTTTTAACATAACTCAATTTAACATTTTCTTGATTAATTTTTATTAGAACATTACTTTTATCTACGACATTTGTTATTTCTTTCAAATCATCTTCTTCAGTTTCTTCGCCTTCACAACATTGGTCATAGAATAGGTTTATATAATCTACGTTAGTAATAAATTCGCTTTCATGAGTTCCTTTTTCAAAAGGTTTTAAAAGTTTTTTAAATAATTTAAAATCCTGTGCTGCTAGTGTATTATATTCATTTGTCGTTAAAGCCAAAGCACTCATAATTTGATAATTCATTTTTCTGTATTGTTTTAGTTCTTCATTTTTCTTATTAACTTTAGTAATATATAATTTATTTAAAAGGTTATATATATCATTAAATTGCTCTGTGTTACACTTTTCTAATAAGGTTGTATATTCATCCATGTTTTCAAACATATCGGCTAATTTAACCATAGATTCGTTTAATAAAAGTGTATTATCTGTAACTACTCGCCATTTTTTATACATATCTAATAATTCATAATTTCCATCATTATTTTTCTTACAGTAATCAGTATCTCCAGTTTTAGGATACATTACATCTAAGTATCCAATTATATTAAACCTTGTAATCATACCTTTAATAGCTGAACCAAACCCACGAATTATAGCAAAATCAATATCCCTTCTACATAGTGTTGAACCTACTGCATCCATAACCTTTGGAGTTGCTATACCACCACCATCAAATATGTCAAATTCATTATCAAAGTTATAATCTACTAAATCATAATCCACACATTGTTTTTCTTTACCATTTTTAGTTGTATATGTGGCATCTTTAGGTTCTACAGTTTTATATGTCTTTTTCCAAGGTAATCTTGCTTGTGGAAGTATTATTATGTCAGGCATATCTATTTCAGTTATAAGGTCACTTGTTGCCAGTGAAAACCTTGATAATACTTTCTTATTAACATACATATCCTTTGTTTTATCAATTTTTGAGAATTTACCTAGAGATATAACATCCTCAAACCAGCCTTTAAAATCTGCAATCTCTTCATTTACAAAAATCACTTCACATTTACTTTTAGATTTTTTATCTTCTTGTTTCATTCCACCTACTGTACTAAACCATGCTTTATATAATTTACCTTCCCAAGTTACACCGTTAAACCATTGTTCATGTGCATCTTTTTCGTATTTTGGTAACATTATTTTTATAAATTCTGTAACTTTTTCTCCATCTTCAAATTGACTTTTTTTATAAATTTCTAATGCTTTAAACAGAAAATTATACGTACCTATTTTGACTATATTTTCATCTGTCAGATTTACAATCTCACTATTTTTAATGTTAGTTTGATTAATTTTTAATACTTTTACTTGTTTCATAATTAAATCACTTTCCTTTCATAATTGATTTCTAATTTTGGATTTCTCCACAAAACGAGGATATGAAGGGCAGGATTGCCCGAATATCCTTTATTATTTATTCCTAAAAAATATCCTCCTATATTCCTATCATCTCAAACTGCGAAACCCATTGATACTACTAGTATTAGAGGTATTTTTAAAAATAAACAATGACAATTTTAGGTCATTTTTGCTGTCTATTGTATCGATAACGGAATTTACTCCACAATTTTGTGTATTTATAAAATATTTCTTTGTTATAATAACCTTTAAACCTAATATTTAAGCCATTCTAGGCATTTTGAATTTAGCGATAAAGTGTCCATAGATATTATGGAATCCACTGTCTATCCACCAATTTGAGGGAGTTATATTTTAATTTTACTATTTTTGACTTTATTTACAATGTAATATTAAAAAAAAGAAAAACATTTGTTCTGTTTTTTATAAATATTTTAGGGACACGGTTGTTGTTTCCGCATCCCTATTTGAGTTTTATTGTTGCTGTAAAAATACGATTGGAGGGTCTATACTAAACATAACCCCTGTTCTTGTTGCAGTTACTAAAATTAATGCAACCATAACTGCTGATGTTATTTTTTTAATTTTCTTTAAGTTCATAATTTATGAACCTCCTGTGTATATATTTAAACTGATATAAAATCAGCTTATTGCATAAGTAAATTTATTTCTTCTTTCATATGTTTTAATAGCGTTTCTTTAGTCATATCTGTCTCACGCTCTGTAAAATTAATTTTTTCTGCTATATTAAATAAAGTAATCATTCTAGTAATGCTCCTATTTAGTCTTGCGATATTGAAAAGCATTGAAATTTGCATATTTACCTTGCCTACACTGCGGTAATATTTTGCAAGACTTTTATAAATTCTAATACTTTCAATATTATTGTTTAAGTTCTCAAAGTTTTTTCCAATAAGCCACATCGAATATGCATATCTATTATTAAGTCCATCTCTAAGAGAACCACAAAATTTTAAACTCTCTTTAGCATCTGCTAAACTTAATTGATGTTGTTGTAGTTTACTAAACGTTAGGCTTCGGTGGTAGAAACTATGCCAAAGATAAAGACAAAGATTTTTCTTAGTTATGTCTGAACTATTAGATGTATATATTAATTCATTACATTTAATAATACATTCTTGAAGTTTACCTTCTAAAGCTAAATTACATATTTCTGACTTGAGATTTTCTAATTTACTTTTGTTATTCAATTTCTGAACCCCCTCATGTAAATAGGATTCTAGTAGTTCTATATCAGTATTTATATATTGACTAGATAATTGTAATTGGCTTTCTAAAGCCTTTTCTATCTCAAGTTGTGTAAATATATCCTCAATGTTACCTACCTTATAAAGTAATTCATTTTTCTTTAAACTTATTAGATTTTCACATGTAACATTGGACTTGCATTTTAATCCAAATCCCTCAATAGTAACATGTGAAGGATGTTCTTTTAGTTTTGAGGTTATTAAAACACAATTAACATCTTTAGATTTTATATTATTCTTCCAGTTACTTACGATAACTACAAAGTGGTTATCTATGTTCAATCTATCTAAATTTGCATAAAATATGTCAAACCTTCTATATCCCGTTTCCATTTAGAACATCCTTTCTTTTAGCAAAGCTACGAATTAATTTTCAATTCAACTACTGCAAGGCATGTAGTATTAATTAAACATAGTTTCCTCTAACTTTACATAACCACAAAACGCATATTCATCTTGCTCTATTTCTCGCATATCTACATAATGGTAAATTCCTTCCTCTACCCTAAAAACTTCTCTGATTATATCTGAACACATTACTGCATACCATTCCAGAGTATCTATTGAAGCTATTTCCATGCCCTCTTTTTTAACCTCACTTAGATTTAGATTAAGCTCATCACTATAGATTGTTTTTACATTATTGACCATGATAAAATCCCCCTCATTTATATTATTTTTTTTAATAGACTCTTAAAGAAAGTGTTTAGAGTAATGCATTTTTGATTAGTAGCATCCTCTGATTTACAAACAGCTCCATTTAGCTTTTTAAACTCTTCTGATTTATATGCATATATCCAATTGTTCTGCTTTTTTTCATCTTTCATAATTTCTTTAAACTTATTGTTGAACTGAAAATAGAAAATATTAATTTTCTCCAAAGTTTCTTTTTCGTTCTTAATTTTTCTACGTTCTCTTCTTAACTGTTGTAATGTTTCACATACCTGCATTTTCTTCTCTAATGTACTTAAATCAGCATTTTCAATATAATGCAATAAATCCAATTGCAAGTTATTATATCTTATTTCTTCAGCTATAAGTAATAAATAATCTTTGTTAACTTGATTACCTATCTCTTGCAGCTGTTGCAAATAACCGATAGCCTTGCACATTATTTGAACCCCCTTTATGGATTAATTTACCTCATATATTTATTATAGTACTTACTATTATAGCAGTCAATATAATATATTGTTAACATTATATGAACAACTATAACATTTACTACTATAATAGCATATGCTATAATTGTGATAATGGAGGTGTTTTAATGGTAATCTTTAAGTTAAATAAGATTTTAGAACAAAAGGAGAAAACTAGATATTGGCTCTCAAAAGAAACCGGTATAGATAATAATACTCTAGGAAAGATTTTTACAAATGAAGCTAAGCAGATTCAGAAGTCTACTATAGACAAGATATGTAAAGCTCTTGAGGTTAAAGTTGAGGATTTAATTGAATATTTGCCAGAACAAAAAGAAGAGTAGGCTGCGTGGCTTACTCTTCTTTATTTACGTTCAAATATATGTCTTATTCTATAATCAATTTATAGCGATTTTAAGGCTTCTAATATTAACTAATACAGATACTACCCTTCACAGCTTATAATTGAAATTAACGTAATTTAACGCAATTCTACAAGATTTTTCTGTTGCGAATTAATTAATATTTTCTCATTTTCTCAATTACAATTAAATCTTCTATTAATGTATTTATAATATCACTTCGTCCAAATCTTCCCGTTAAATGATTTTTACAAGATAAAACCTTATTAAATATAATATTAAGCTTTCTATGTTTTATAAAACTAAACATCTTGTGTGTTTGAATATAATCTTTTGTAATATACTTTACTAGTTCATATTCAAGCAAATCATCTTTTATATCATATCTCAGAATTATTCCTAGATTATTGTTAAATTTAAACTTTAAACATAAATAATAATTTTCTATTATTTCATATCCTCTATAATAGTTAAAATAATCATAATCAAGAAACTGTAATAGTTGAAACATTAGAAGTTCTGGATGCTCTACATGTATTTCATCTCTTTTTTTGGGTTTAGGTATATTAGGATTATGTGTTATATTTTCTATTTCAATATGTTCAATTTTTTTGTATTTTGAAACAATTTTCTTCATTCTAGTACTTATAGTAGGTGTCACCAATAATACTTTAACTGGCTTATAACTCTTGATTTTATCAGCAATTAGCTCCATCTCATCCAAGTCTTCCTGTTTTATTTTTTTTACTTTTAATTCTATCAAATATATAAAAGTTTCATCAATAGCTACCAAATCCCATCTTTTATGCATCCCATTATGATTTAAATCAAATTCCTCACCACACATTTTAAAATCAGCATTAATTAAATAAGGACGCTGAAGTAATAATGACTGCATGTCCCTTTCCCAGTAAAACTCATATTTTTCTTCCCAATAATACATCTTCTACCACCTTATCTTCCGTATAAAACTATTAAATAAAATCAAATACAAACTCAATTATAAATAAACATTTACATTTATTCTAAATTATGTTATTATATTATATGTCGTATTGTATCGTATTTTAAGTCTATTTGTCAATATTATTGCAAAAATAAGAGCCTTGGCGAATACCTTGGCTCTTTTAATTATTTACATCAATACTATTTTTACATATGAAAATTCTTATATCTATTTATATTTGCATACTTCATCTGCATCAATATGACTCTGCATACTTGGAATACCATGAAATGAGTTGTTATACCCACGGCATGCTTTACTATTGTTTATTATATCTTTCATTTCTTCCTTAGTACTAACATTAAATAAGCATTTAATCTTTTCAAAATATCTCTCGGAAATCATTCTTTTTAATATATCTATTTGTTCTCCATTTCTTGCATTGTAAATATAGGTGGTAGGAAACCATTGTTCCCAATAATTTTCACCACATCTACTTGCTGCTATATAATATAATAATAAGTCTGTTTCGATTAATTTTTCCTTATAAGACTTCTTATCAATTGTACTTCTTTGTATCAATAAATCAGCTGTTATACTAATCCTGTTTAAGTCTAATCTCCTATTTCTATATTCATCAAACACAGATATATAAAACCTAAATTCGCTAAAAGTTAGTTGTTTATTATATTTAGATTTTACAAAATATCTAGCTGTTAACAAATTATTTAATTCATTAAATTTATTATTTTCTATTAAAATGATACTAGTATATAAGTATAATTCAGTAATGAAAAATTTATAATGTTCAAATTGATAATCACGATAAGTACCACTTCCTTCAGGTTCTGTAAACATGTAAATATCTTCAAAGAAACATATGAACATATCAATATTAAAACTTTTATCCAATTTACATAGTAATGATAAAAATTCAATATAATCGTTTCTTAATGATATCATTTCACAAACATGAGTATATATTTGTTCATCATAGGGTACTTTCAAATCTTCATGTGATATTCTGAATTCTCCTAAAGAATTTTGGAATTCTTCTATAAATTCGCTAATAACATAATTTGATTGCTCTGGTTTGTTCATTAAAAAATACTTCAGCTGTTTAACTAAACTTGTTGTCTTAAAGTGAGGTTTCTCGTCTTCAAACAAAAATGCAGGAGCTTGCCCTAATGCTGGCTTTCTATTTACAGGTCTTTCATATATAAGCCTTATTAATTGTTCATATCCTTTTTCATAAACCTCATCACTAGACATATCTATAGCAATTCTAGTTTGTAAATATATTGGCAGATATGAGCTGAACATCTCTCCTTTTTCAGCAATAATTGGTATAAATTTTTCTTGGTTTACTTCTTTATATATTTCAGGTGTTATAATTTGCGTTTCTGTTCCCACCCCACCTTCTCTATTATCAGCCTTCTCTTTATATCCTTTATCACATATTATTAAAACTCGGTCAATATTTTTATCACAAACCATAGATTCCATAAACCTAAATTTATCTTGTCCCACTTTTAAATCCCACTTATCAAGTTTCACATCAACCCCATGTTCCATTAACCTTTCTGCTAAATCAAGCACCCACTTTTCATGTTGAGGTGTAGTCCATCTATAAGAAATAAATACTGTATATCTTTTAACATCTTCCATTGTATATCACTCCATCGCCACATAGTTTCTTTTTTATACTTCTTCCGAATCCAATTATAACCATGTATAATTCTACCATAAACACGTCAATAATTAAATAGAATTTGCCACATAATTTTTAGAAAGAAGGATGAATATGCCAATATGGCCGTTAGATATTGAAGAAGTTAATGATGAACCAAAAGCATGTGAAGATGTTGAATTAGAATGTGATAACCTAATTTTATAAATGCATGATATCAAGACACGTGTGCAACTAGTTCAAACCTCATACAAACGTTGCTCTATGAGACTCCTATCGTTGTATAGGATATACCTTAATCTTTTATCTACGAGAATAAAAAGACTGTAACTTAATTTGTAAACACTATACAAAATAAATTGCAGTCTTTTCTACTTAAATTTGCTTTATATTCAAATAGTTTTATTCACCTAAAACAAAATAAATCTACAAATAATTTGAAAGTATGAAGTACGTAAAACTAACACTCGACATCGTGACAGCCCAAATTATAGTTAGCACAATAATTAGTTTTCCTATTCCTTCTTCATTTGTTCCGAATAACTTTTTTCCTCTCCCATAGATTATTATAGATATTCCTATAATAAACACCATTGAACTTAAAAAACAAACTATATTACTTGTCATTATTAATACCCATATACATCATAGAAAGACTGTTCATATAATGCATCTAAATAACTCCTATCTTTAAACACTGCAATAGCCAGAGGAATTGTAGCAAGTGCGAAACCAAGAGCAATAATTATACCACCAATGACTGTAGTTGCTGTAGCCGCTGCTATAGCTGTTAAAATTGCAGTTGCACCTGAAGTTCCTGCACAAGAAACTAAAGCAATATTATCGTAATGCAAATTATCAACATTAGTCCTCCATGTCCAGTGAGCATCCATCTGAGCCAACTTAGGTCTATAAGCATCACGTTTTACTATTTCCCATGCATATTGTCCAGTGGTCGCATTACGGTAACGATAATAGCCATATCGAAATGAGGAATTATCAGAATAAACGTATCTGGATGAAATTAAATTCCAAGTATAACCACCACCGCCATCACCTATTACTACATTTTGAGTAGACTCTTTACTAATAGGCATTATTGTTTTTGTATTTGAATTAATCTTTTTTAAGTCAACTTCTTTTTCTACACCTTTTTCTACAATCTTTAATTTACTATTTAATTTATCATATGTTACTGTATAATTAGAACCATTTTCTGACCATTTTACAACTCTTTCAAGTGCATTATCCTTTGTAATTTTATACTTTGAGTATTTGTCAACTGTTTGTGCGTTAACCGTAGAGGGCTTGGACATCATAGCTGTAAATACAAGTAGCAAACAAAGGAAATGAGAAATAAACTTTGCATATACTTTTTTCATTTAATAAACCTTCTTTCTTTAATTAATTAGGTGTATCGGTTACATCTAACTCAAAATTATGTAAAAAGCAACAATTACAGCGGTATCAGTGGTTCTATAAAAAGCAATCTAACAACAATAAATCCTGTTGTATTACTGAACACAATACCGTCATTGTAAATTATTTTAATTAACTTCAAATATGAATTCTGTTCCGTTCTCCCCTTTCTTTTCAACAATATTAATGTTTTTTCATATTTGTAAGTATTTATGATTACATTATATATAATTCAACACATGTAATAATTTTCCTCCAAGTTTTCATGATTAATTGTAAAATATTTTTTTACATAATTCTACACCTTTTTATATAATCAAATAATAATAAAAAAGAAGCCCTAAAACTAAGGCTTCCAAAAATTAATTAAACAAAATTACTAAGATAATCAAAACACTTTTCATAATCTTCAATACTCATATTCCCATTTTTTAAATTATCATAAATACAATGCGCATCATTTTCATAATACTTTTTTGAATAGCTATTTGAGTTATTGTTAACACTATTATTTAAGATAAGTTTTTTCATGTACAGGACTTGTTTCCTATTGAGTTTCGCAGACTTAATAAGGTATCTAAACAAGTCCCTTACTTTTATATAATAAGGTTCAATTTCCTTAAAGTTTATCACCCTTTCCATCTCTTGTCTTTCTAATTCTTGCCGCCTTCTGTATTTTTCAGCTTCCTTCTTATTGTACACCGACATAGCCTTTTCTTTAGCAATTCGCATTAGTAAGATTTGGTTTAATACTTTTATTATAATTACACCTCCACCTACTAGCATTGTTAGCATAGTTAATTTTAATAGAACTTCTTCTACCATGTTCTTTTCCTCCCTTTATGGAATAGTATTTATAATATTTTTCCTTAGTTCTTGGAAATAGCTTACGTAGAAATAAATATAGAAAAATATTATGTACCATAAAGCAACCTATATAAAGACGCATCTTTTGTACTTCAAATTGACTTCATCAAAAAGTATACGGGTCAAATCACACCTTGTAAATGGCTTAGTTAAAGGATTTAAGTTTGGCGATTAGTAATGAAAAATAAACAATGTGGATTTAAAAATGAGATATAAGAAGTATTAATTTAATAATTTTTGCGCCTTGCTATATGGATATTAATTACTTGTAAAATATTGTTATACCAGTGTTATCAATGACATACTCAAACCTATCAGTTGGATTTAAAGTGTCACATATGCCAAATACCTTACTCCATTCGTGGCTTGTAAAACATTCTTTTATCAATTCTTTATTGTCTTCATTTATCTTGCAATGTGCAAATCTACAATATTCACCACTTTTATCGTTCAAAAATACAGCTATGTTTTTATTCTTTTTATCTTTTATCCTATTATATGCTCTATTAAGTTTAGCTTTATTTTTGTTAGTTCCTTCTTCATCAAAATATAAAAATATTTGTCTTCCTATTAAAGTACCGCCTACTGTTAAAACTACTGCGTGATATAATGTTATTCCAGAAACCATAAATATCTCCCTTTCAAATTACTATATACACAATATTTTATGATTAAAATTGGACATACTAAAGTCTATATAAATAACATCAAAGTTATTGCTTTCGTACCTTATATTTGTTGAATTTGACATTACAACTATAACAGGAAATGTATTATAACACTCTTTTTGTAATGTTCCTTCTCTAAATAATTTCTCGTACATTTGGAATTTTGACATATTTGTCTGATGTGTAAAATCCACTTCCAATAGTAAGAAATATAGATTTTCCCTAAATTGAAACTTAAAGAATGCATCTGGAATTATCATATTATTTAAATATCTAGGAGTTTTAATAAGTTCAATGTTATTACATCCTGTAAAATACAGCATCGAATAAAAGTCTAATACATATAAATCATGTAAGCTTACTTGATGCTCCATATAATACACCTTCTGACCAGTAATTTTTTCTTTGTAACTTTTTAATAATCCTAAGTCCTCAAAGTCTTTTAACCTCTTCTTAGATTGGTCATATCCAAATTTTGAAGTATTATAAAACATTCTATATGCTTGATAAATTGTAATAGCCTTGTAGTTTTCTATATGCTTTAGAATATCTTTATCTCTCTGCCTTAGCATCTTCCACACTCACCTCTTTCAATGATACTACACCACCTTTACGATTCTTACTTTTAGTAGGTGCATTCTTAATTTGTCCTATTGGAATAGTAGTTTCCTCTTTAACCTTAATAGTTATATCATCAAGTTTATTTAATTCTTCATTAGTGGGTTTATGCCAGCTATATGAAGCTTTTTCAGCTTGTGTTCCATTGACCATAAGCTGTGGAGTCTTTTTGCCTATATATTTTTCTATAATTATCCTATCAATATAAGGCACTTTTAGATAAGTATATTGGTTTGTAAATAAAATAGCTTCTTTCTCTTCAAGGTTAATAGCTTCAGTACTTTCGATAATGTTTTCAGAATTTAGTTTGGATATTTGTCTAAAAGTTAGTCTAGTTAACTGGCTCTTTATTGTTGTTGGAATATTATCCGCGGTGCTACGTTGTAATGAACAAATAACATTTACACCAACAGCTCTTCCAGAAAGAATTATATTTTTAAGATATTTTAATGCAGAAGCTTTAAGTTCTTTCGTTTCCTCATCATCTGAACTATCCAGCATATAGAAGCTAAACTCTTCAGCAAATAAATAAATATACTTCATTTTTTTCTTATTAACTTTATTGTAATCTTCAATATTTTCTAACCCGGCTCTGTCTAAAATATCTACCCTCTTTTCAATAATTTTATCTATTCTTGCAAACATCTCTTTAGTTTCATCTAATCTTTCCGCATACCATTTCACTTGCTCACAGTTCTTGAATATTTTTAAGTCCCTTTTTCTAACCTGAGTCAGATATAATTCAATTTGCTCTTTGCTGTGGTTATTAATTAAATTAGTTAATATTACAAATACTTCACGGCTTTTTCCTGAACCTGTCACTCCTGCAATAAGAAGGTGACTATATCTATTAACATTTAATAAAATAGGCTTTCCATCGACATCTAAACCTAACAATAATTCATATACCTTTGTTTTTACTGGCACATATTCAGTGTCATTCTGAGGGTTGGAAATAACTTTCATTTTAATATAGTTAGTCATCTTATCCTTATTAATTTCACATATGCATCCAAGGTTATCCTCAATCGTATCCTTTACTTCCCCAAACTTACTAAAACTTAATCCGTAGGGTATAGATACTAAACAACTATAGCCATACTTTTCTTTAGTAACATTTAGTATTTCATAAGTTTTATCTTCTTTATTATTAATACCTAACCCTTGCATACAATCATTAAATTTTCTCTTAATATTTTGTTTTTTATAGGCTTTATAATTTACATATATTGTTGTTGCAGCTACAATTGCAATTTCAGTAAACAATTATTTTTCACCTCTTTTTATTTGTATCTAATACTTTAGAGGTTGCTAAAGCACCGAATCCAAAGAACATTAGTACTGTCATTTCCTTTCCAAATAAACTTATGAATGGAGCTGAAACACTTTTTAAAAAACCTTGTAATATTAAATCTAATCCACTCATTTCTTTTTTACTTCCTTAACTGCATCAATTGCTATTTCCATAATTTTGCCTGAGCCGTAGCCGATTAAAATCCATCCTACAACAATCATTAATAAAGACATAATGACCTCCTATTTGTACTATTGTTTCTATAGTACATTTATATGATTTGTAATTACAAAATGTGCTTGTCTGTATAAAAAAAGTAATTGATATGTACTTTTGGGAATAAAAAAATAGAGTCTAGTTATCATCTGACTCTACTACTATAATTTCTTCTATGTGGCAATTTAATTTTTTCGATATATTATAAAGCACTTCCACCGAAGGTTGAACACTATTGTTTTCATATCGACTGTATTGATTTCTTGGTATCTCTAAAAACTGTGCGAAGTCTTTTTGAAACTTATATCCTCGACTTAGCCTTATTTCCAACAATCTATTTTTAACCATATTACCACCTCTTCTTCTATGGTAATATTCTACAAATGGTTTGAAAATCCTTTTAAGTATAATATTACACTTATATTACACTTATATTACACTTATATTACACTTATTTAATACTTACTTGGTAGTTAATTGGTAGTTATATTACAGTTATATAATTGTTGTATAACTCTTTATAAATTTGTATATTTTACTGTAAGTCTTTATAACTTAGTATAACTCTTTATAATTCCTAAAATATTATTATTCCTTCTTTCGTGGGAGCATTCCTCTCTTGTTAACTTAATACTGTTCTATATACCTCTATAAAACACTACTAAACTAACAATTATTTTTAGTATTTAGTTGACAGTTAAGATTTAAGGTTTTAAAGTTGGGGAAATAACTAAGCAATTGGACGTAGTTTGCCCTAAAAAAATTAAGGCAAAAAAATAAAGTTGGGTATAATGAACTGAAGTTTCTTGTGTACTACTATTGTTATCTATAATTACAACGCTTTAATTACTGCCCTAAAGCTATTATAGAAAGCCGTATTGCTACCAGTAAACCTACCTATCTAATTTGATTAAACGGTCAGATACACCCGTTTAAGGGGCAAATAATACAATAGTAGAAATATTAATTGACCCACTGTATTTTCTGCATCAGCTACAGCTCACTACTAAAGTTATTTAGAGTTGCTTTAGTGCATAGACAACTAACCTATATCTAAAGACTGTAAAAGTATTTTAGGGTATAGGAAATAAGACTATTGCAATACTTACTTTTTTCAATTAAAATATAGTTAGGTGGTTTAGTAAGTAGTTCATAGCTTATTAAACGATATTCAGTT
>Ga0316601_100000080_pt1 | contig 34198 bp, 30 predicted proteins | sample OWC_soil_day5_no_FD_207663 | JGI IMG/M metagenome (GOLD analysis project Ga0316601, IMG submission 207663) | Wetland soil microbial communities from Old Woman Creek delta, Ohio, United States - OWC_soil_day5_noCT | ecosystem: Environmental > Terrestrial > Soil > Wetlands | place: USA: Ohio... | reverse complement strand
AAAGAATTTGGCATAAAGGCTGTTTTAATAGAACCAGGAGATTTTGCTACAGGATTTACAGCCAATAGAAAAAGGACAGGGAACAGCAGTAATTCTATTTATAGTGGGAAGTTTGAGAAAAATATGGCTATAATAGAAAAGGATGAAAATAATGGATGTAATCCAATAGTATTTGCTAAATTAGTTGAGGGCATTATAAATAATCCTTCACCTAAAGTTAGATATTTAGTTGGATATAAAGTGCAAAAATTAGCAGTAAAGCTTAAGAAGATTTTACCACAAAAAACTTTTGAGAAGATGATTATGGGGTTTTATAAATTTTAGAGTATTATGTTTTTATTGGAATTATAAGTTTTTTTATTCAAAAGTGTATAAATTATTTGAAAAATTAAGGTTATATAGAAAGACTGTATTTTAAAATTTAAAATACAGTCTTTTGTTAAGGTGGAATATTATATTGATAATTTAGCTTTTATAGGAGAAAAATCAATTTTTATTATCTTGCTTAATACTAAAGTTAAAGGTATTAGTACCGTTAAATAAAAAGGTAAAGCTAAAAGTTTGTTTTTAAACAAATGTGTAATTGCTAGTAAGTTTCCCTCTAAAAGGTATATTTCATATGAATATTTTCCTAAAAACTTTAATAGTCTACTGTACACATTGAAATAGCTGAGTAGACATAAGAAAGAAATAACACCAAGGGCAAAGAAAAGATTTGAAACAGTATAGTATGATAAATCTATAGTATTATTATGAATATTAATAACATAAATTAAAAAGCATACAGTACTGAAGATAAATAATCTTACAGGGGTCAAATATGCTGAGATTTTATCAAAGTAAAAAGCTATTAATACACCAATAGGGAAAAAGTATGCATGAAGTCCGTACTGCCATGCTAAATCGCCAAAATTAATGTGAAAAATAGTATAGAAAGTGTTTTTTCTAAACCAATAAGCAAAACAAAATAATATTAATAATTTAAATATTTTATTTATATTGAGTTTAAAAGTAAAATAAAATATAAAGTACCATAATATTACAAAAGATATATACCACATAGTTCCATCTATACTTCTATGTATATCGAAACCAATTAGAGCAAAGAAAATAGTTCTTTTAGCATAAGTAATATGAAAATACATAGTATTCATAATAATCCAGCCTAGTGTAACTATAAAATAAGGTACAAAAACTTTAGAAAAACGTTTAGAAAAAAAGTTCTTATTTTTTGTTTTATTATAAGATAAAGTTAATCCATAGCCGGATAATATCAAAAATATTGCGACTCCCTGAGCACCAAAATAAAGAAGACTTGATTTGATGTCCATTACAACACTGTAGTGAGCGATTAATACTGCTAGTATAGCTAAACCTTTAATTTGTTCAGTACATTCTTTATTTATGCTGAAGTAATTATCTGGAGAACCTGTAAGATCGCCAGGGAAGAGATTGTGTTTTTTAACTAAATTTAGCAAGTTTATTAAACTCCTTCCTTTTTTCTACATAGTATTTTAATATATGATATTTTTTGATACAATTAATATTCTACAGTATTTATATGAAAATTTCAATTTATTAGTAAATGTATAATAAAGGTTAATTTCTAATTGGTTAAAATGAAACTTTCATAAAAAAGGAATTTAGATAATCTTACTAGAATATAGTAAATTAAAAGATAACTTTAGTGTTGGAAAAGGAGGCTGAAAAATGAATAATGCAAATTACTTGTTTTATGCATTTATATTACTAATGGTAATTTTAATTATTGTTTCAATAATTAAAAAAGTATTTAAACTGCTTATATTTGTGGCGGTACTTATTATAGCATACTCTTCTTATAATATTTTTGTTAAGGGAGTTTCACCTATTGATGAGCTTAATGGGTATAAGAAGGACATCACATATAGTAAAAATATTGCAGATTATACCGGTAAAATTAAGACTTCTACAACAAATATAAAAAATGTTGTAGCCAGTGGAAAAATAGATGCTAATGCAAAAAAAATAATTAATACAGAGAATACTAATTTACATAATTATCAAAAGGAAGTTATGGCTCTAAAGCATACAGATAGGTTAAAGGTATTTCATGATAAATATTGCAGCTTTTTAAATGATATTGTAGCTAGTACTGATGGAGCTGCTAAGGTGGCTAATTCTTCGGAGGGGAAAAATATATCTGCAATAAGCGGCATGATTGACAAGATTAGCTCAAGTATTGATGGGTTAGCTAATTTAAATATCGATGATTTGAAAAAATAAATGTTGCTATAATGGTTTTTGTCTCTAAAGTTTTAAGATTTTAAGAAAATCAAAACTGGGAGTTAGTATGCTGGGTTTTAATATAGTGGTGATATTCTTTTTATTATAAAAGGAGGAAGTGATTTCCTCCTTTTTATTTTATAGTGATATTAAAATTGAAGTCGACATACAGATGTGTTCTCAGTGTTATCGCAACTAATATGTATTAAGTTACATTTAAATGATTGAATTCTTGCAATATTTAAAATATAATATAAATATGTGAATTATCAGATTAATATCAAAATAAGGGGGACGAGTATATGAGAAAAGCAGAACCGTTTAGAATAAAGATGGTAGAACCAATAAGACTTATTCCAAGAGAAGAAAGGGAAGAGGCTTTAATTAGAGCTGGATATAATCCATTTTCGTTAAGAGCAGAGGAAGTTTATATTGACCTGTTAACTGATAGTGGTACTGGTGCTATGAGTGATAATCAATGGGCAGGTCTAATGCTTGGCGATGAATCCTATGCAGGTTCAAGAAATTTCTACAATCTTGAAAAGTCAGTTCAAGATATAATTGGATACAAATATATAATACCAACTCACCAAGGCAGAGGTGCAGAGCAAGTATTATTTCCACTAATAATTAAAAAGGGTCAATACATACTTGGAAATATGCACTTTGACACTACAAAAGCACATATTGAAATCGCTGGCGGTAGAGCAGTTAACCTAATACATGATAGAGCTTTTGATACAGGAACACCACATCCTTTTAAAGGAGATTTTGATACAGAAAAGCTTGAAGGCTTTATAAAGGAACATGGAACAGAAAATATAGGCTTTATACTTATAACAATCACATGTAACAGTTCTGGTGGCCAACCTGTTTCAATGCAAAATATAAAAGAAGTATCAGAGCTAGGTAAGAAGTATGGCGTAAGAGTATTTATGGACGCTGCTAGATTTGCTGAAAATGCATACTTCATAAAACAAAGAGAAGCAGGTTATGAAAACAAGTCTATAGTAGAGATTATTCATGAAATGTTTAGCTATACTGAAGGCTTTACAATGAGTGCAAAGAAGGATGGACTTGTTAATATAGGCGGATTAATAGGAATAAAAGAAGATGAAGAGTTATACACAGCTGCTCGTTCAATGGTTGTTCCATTAGAAGGCTTCCCAACTTATGGAGGACTTGCAGGAAGAGATATGGAAGCTTTAGCAAGAGGGCTTCGTGAAGTAGTAGATGAAGCATACCTTGATTACAGAATAGGCCAAGTAGAATACTTAGCACAAAGACTTTTAGATGGTGGAGTTCCAATTCAAACTCCAGTAGGCGGTCATGCTGTATTTGTTGATGCTAAAAAAATGCTGCCACATATTCCATTTGATCAATTCCCAGCTCACTCATTAGCTAATGAGTTATATTTAGAAGCTGGAGTTAGAGCTGTTGAGATAGGTTCATTCCTTTTAGGGAGAGATCCAGAAACAGGGGAACAACTTGAGTCACCATTGGAACTTTTAAGACTTACAATTCCAAGAAGAGTTTATACTGACAATCATATGGATGTAGTTGCAGATGCTTTAATAGAAATCAATAAGAGAGCTAATACATTAAAGGGATACGATTTCTCATATGAACCAAAAATTTTGAGACATTTTACTGCTAGATTAAAGCCAATAGAATAATTAAGCTGAAAATACCCCGAAAGGGGTATTTTTATTTCTCTCATTTTGCATTTTAAATTTTACTTTAAAGTGAAGTGGCGTAAGCACTAATGTTTTTTTTACCAACTATAAACATTAGTATCTATATGGAAACATATTGACAATTTACAGAATATTGAAGTAATATTATAAATAACCAATTAATAAAAATAGAAACAAGTTTTGAGCCTTTATATAATAATTTGGGAATGGGGATAGGGTATATGATAGATAACCACGGAAGGAACATAAATTATTTGAGAGTATCTGTTACAGACAGATGCAATTTAAGGTGTATATATTGCATGCCGGAAGATGGCATTGAAAAAAAGGGGCATGAGGATATTTTAAGATTTGAGGAGATATTGAAGGTGGTAAAAGCAAGCGCTGCCTTAGGTATTAAAAAAATCAGATATACTGGTGGAGAACCATTAATAGTTCAGGATATAGATAAGCTTATTTATGAAACTACGAAAATAAACGGCATAGAAGATGTATCTATAACTACTAATGGTATTTTGCTTTCTGATATGGCAGAGAATTTGAAAAATGCTGGCCTTAAAAGAGTAAACATAAGTCTTGATACTTTAAATAAACGTAAGTACAAGGCTCTTACTAGAATCGGGGACATAGAAAAGGTATTTTCAGCTATTGAGAAATGTATAAATATTGGAATGAACCCTATAAAGATTAATACAGTAATAATAAAAGGAATAAATGATGATGAAATAAAAGATTTTATAAGACTTACAAAAGAACTTCCTGTAGAGGTAAGGTTTATCGAACTTATGCCTATAGGAGAAGGCGCCAAGTTATATGAAAACGGGAAAATAAGCTTTGAAGAAATATTAGAGGCTTACCCTGATATGATTCATTTAAAGAACGATGGATCAAGTACTGCCCAAATGTACAAGTTAAGAAATCATAAGGGTAGTATTGGATTTATAAGTCCAGTAAGCTGTAAGTTTTGTTTGGGTTGTAATAAGATACGGTTAACATCCACAGGTGCTATTAAACCCTGTCTTCATTCTGAAGAGGAGATAAACGTAAAAGGATATATAAATAATGAAATAAGGTTAAATGCAGCAATAAGATCAGCAATTATGAATAAACCAATGCAGCATTTTCTTGAAGCAGAAAAGAAGAGCAGAAGCAACAAAATGATGTATCAAATAGGTGGATAAACTATCAATTGATAATCTATAAAGCAAATTAAGGAGATATAAAAATGGAACTTACTCATATAAATAAAGAAGGTAGAGCAAAAATGGTGGATGTCTCAGATAAAGAGGAAACAGCCAGAGAGGCAGAAGCCGTTGGGGTAGTTTTTTTGAAAAAGGAAACACTAGAGAAAATCAAGGAAGGAAATATGAAAAAGGGAGATGTGCTTTCTGTAGCACAGGTGGGTGGCATAATGGGGGCTAAAAATACAGCTCACATAATACCTATGTGTCATCCCATTAGTATTTCTGGCTGTGATATAAGTTTTTCTATGGATTTTGAAAATTGCAGAATATGTATAAAAGCAGTTGCTAAGACTGTAGGTAAAACCGGTGTTGAAATGGAAGCCCTTACAGCTGTTTCAGTTGCTGCATTAACCATATATGACATGTGTAAAGCTATAGATAAAGAGATGGTTATAGGTGATATAAAGCTATTAAAAAAGAGCGGTGGTAAATCTGGATCTTTTGAAAGGATGGATTAAGTTGAAAAAATGCCTGTGGATTAGAATATGCCTTGATGGCTAAGTCTAATCTACAGGCATTTTAAATTAGGTTAACAGCATAGAATAGTTTTATTGTCTAACCTTCCAAGTGGTTCCTTCCTTACTGTCAATTAATTCAACGTTTAGCTTAAGAAGAATTTGTCTTATTTCATCTGCTAGAGCCCAATTCTTAGTCTTTCTTGCTTCCTTACGAGCTTCAATATATTTTTGAATTTCTTCTTCATCTAAATCTTGAGATACTTCTTCTTCCTTTAAAAGGTCTAAGGAAAAAACCTGATCAAAATCTTCTATTAGTATTTTCTTTTCTAAGTTGTTCAATTCCCCATCCTTAAGTACATCAAAAAGCACTGTGAAGGCATTTGGCATATTTAGATCATCACTAATTTGAGCTGTAAACTTTTCTTTATAGGATAGAATTTTATTATCATCCACATTTTCTTTAGGTTGTATGTCCTGCAGTATAGATGCAATTTTCCTTTTTAATTTATTAAGAGCATTTTTGGCTTCTTTCATGGTTTCGAAGCTGAAAACTAATTGTTTTCTATATCTGGACTGAAGGCAGAAATATCTGTAATCAAGAGGAGTAAAACCTTCCTTTTCTAATCTATCCATTGTCAAAAATTCGCCACTAGATTTAGACATTTTCCCATTATCTAATACTAAATGCTCACCATGAATCCAGTAGTTAACCCATTTATGACCTAGTGCACCTTCAGATTGGGCAATCTCATTGGTATGATGCACTGGTATATGATCTATTCCGCCGCAGTGAATATCAATTCTTTCACCTAGATACTTTATTGACATAGCTGAGCACTCTAGGTGCCAGCCAGGAAATCCAGTGCCCCAAGGTGAGTCCCACTGCATTATTTGATTTTTAAATTTTGAATTTGTAAACCATAAAACAAAATCTAAAGGATTTTTCTTATTTGGATCTACTTCAATTCTACTTCCCGCCTCAAGTGCCTCCATTGGTAAATTAGCAAGCTTATTATAATCTTTAAATTTATCAATTTCAAAATATACATTTCCATTTGATACATAGGTGTAGCCTTTTGATTCTAACACTTGAATAAGCTTTATCATATCTTCAATGTGTTCAGTAGCTCTGCAAGAAATATCAGGTTTCTTTATATTTAACTTATTGCAATCCTGGAAAAAAATATTTTCATAGAAACGAGCAATTTCCCAAGGAGTTTTATTTTCGCGTTTTGCTCCTAAGGCCATCTTATCTTCACCTTCATCAGAATCAGATTGCAAATGACCAACGTCTGTGATGTTCATTACATGCTTTACCTTAAAACCTACATATTCTAAGGACTTTTTTAGTAGATCTTCAAAAATATAAGTCCGTAGGTTTCCAACGTGAGCGTAATTATATACTGTAGGACCACAGGCATACATGCTAATTTCCTTTTCGTTTATGGGAATAATAGGTTCCTTCTTACCAGTGATAGTGTTAAAAATATTAAATTCCATATTAAATACTCCTTTCAAAATAAAAAAGCCGCAGATACTCTGCAGCTTATAGAACACACCTATTTACAAAAAGCCGCAGTAACTACGGCCTAACTTTTTCATAAAAAAATTAAGTAGAGATTTATTTCTCATAATTGGTCGTAGTATAAGTATTATTTAATTTATTTATAAGTGTACAACAACAACAACAACACATACTAAACGACCTCCTTTAAAAAACTTATTAATAAAATAGTATCATATTCTATGGGAAATGCAAGGATTTGTTGGAATATTTAAAAAAAAGTTTGAAAAACATTTCCAAAGGAAATTTCTTTCCAAAAATATATAACTATTGTAAAATAAAATGTAGGCATGGATTATATTATAAAAGGAGAGTTTTAATGATTAAGAGTAAGATTAGTTTTAGAAATTATTATTTTGATATTTTATTTATAGGTTTTTTATTGAGTTTGATATGGGTTATTGCAGTTCCTACAGTTCCCTTTAGTGATTTTGATTACTATCATCAAATTGCTAAAAGTGTTGCTTCAGGAGGGCAGTGGGGAGATACCTATACAACGGTAGGATATTCAATAGTATTAGGATTTCTTTATAAGATATTTGGAAGCAGTTTTTGGGTAGGAAAGATATTCAACTTATTTTTAACAACGATTAGTTATCTTTTAATGCTTGGTATATTAAATAATATTAACATTAAGGAAAGAGATAAAAAAATACTTTTTGCATTATTTGTGTTTTTTCCTTGTAATATTTTCTATAATAGCATTCTTGGAACAGAAATAATCTTCACCACTTTAGCATTGCTTGCAACTTATATTTATTTTTGCGATATAAAATATAAATTTATTTGGATAGGTATTGTAACTGGGCTTGGAGCTATGGTAAAGCAGCAGTTTCTTGCATTTTTCTTTGCTATATTTTTAGTTGATATAATAATTAATAAGAAATTTATAAAAGCAATTAAGAGCAGTTTACTAATATTGATAACATCAATAATTGTTGTATCTCCATGGGTTTATAGAAATACTAAGCTTGTAGGACAATTTACTACCATAGCTAACAATGGAGGAATAGTTTTATATATAAATAACAATTCTCAAAATCAATTTGGAAGATGGATGCCAGCAGCTGATGTAGAAAACTCTGTTGTAAAAACTGAAGCTTATGAAAAGGCAAATCAAACTGAAAAGAAAAAGATGCTATCAACAGCGGCAAAGAAGTGGATAGTAAGTCACCCAAAGGAATTTGTAGAGCTAGGTTTTAAAAGACTTAAAAATACATATTTCCTAGGAGAAGATATAGGCTATGCAACTAATGGTACTTCCTTTAGCAAATCTAGCTATAATTTTATGGTTGTGTACGCATTAATCAAGTGGATAATATTTACACCAGCAATACTATATATTTTATTTTATAGTGTAGTTATCTTGAAACATATTTTTTCAGGAACCACAGAAAAATTAGATAAGTATATGGTATATGGAGTTATTTACTTCCACATGTTTAATACAATAACCTTTATTACGGAAGGTCAGTCTAGATACAGCTTTCCTTTAGTATTTGTCTTTATTTATTTCTTCTATATCTGTTTCAGAGATACAATTTATAATAGGTTTATTAGTAAAAAAGCGTAGGTATATTATAGAGTTAAAAATAAAAAGCTGTAGCAGTATAATTTTTTTACTGCTGCAGCCTTTTTATATTATTTAAATTACTCACCTTTAACCATGTTAGTAAAATACTGTTTAGGTATGTAACCTTTTTTTATACCTTCAGTTACTATTAAATAAGTAGCTGCGGTATCAAATCTAGCATCGTGGAAACTTCCAGTGTCTTCAAAATATTTTCTGCTTGTTGAATCTATATCGGATTCCTTTAACCCAAAGAATTTTACAACTTCTTCAAGCTTAGGGTTTTTATAATCGCCCCTATCTGTTAGGATTTTGCATATGTTTTTGTAATAACCCATGGTGCAAAATATATGATTAGGAGAAAGGTCTTCACCACAACCTTCCAATTCATGAGCTAAAAACTTAATGTCAAACTTCACATTATGACCAATAAGCACATCTGCGCTTTGGAAATCTTCAACAATCTCTTCAAGATGGTCTTCAAAATATTGACCTTCACTTAATTCATATAGTAATTCAAGACTAAAGCCATGAACAGCTTCTGCACTAGGTTCCATATAATCTACAGTGAAAAATTTATTCTTACCTATGGTACTGGCAGGTTTAACACTGGTATCAACAATTATATAGCTTAATTGGCATATGCTTCCTGGTTTTATGCCTGTAGTTTCTGTGTCAAAAAAAATCATTTTCATTTAGGGAATCCTCCTTCCATCCATATATATAATAATATAAGAAAGCTAATAAGCATAGAAAAAGTTTTTAAGAACTTAATAAAAGTATAGTAGTAAGAGCTTTACTTAAAACTTAAAACTCAAAAATCAGGTGCCTGGCATCTAATTTTTGAGTTTTAAGTTTTTATTTATATTAAGCCGTGGAACTTAGCGGCCACAGCATTTTTTATACTTTTTGCCACTTTCACATGGACATGGATCATTTCTGCCTATTTTAGGTTCTGTATTAACAATTGGTTGTAGAGTAGTTGAGTCTTCATCATAATAATCAACTTCTTCATCATAAATGTCATACATAAAATCATCTAGGAATTCATTGTTTTGAAGATTATCTATTTGGTATAGTAATGGTTCGTTTAACATAGAATGTTTTTCTAAAGCCTCTTGAGACTTGTTTATTACGTATAAAGGAACCTGGATTAATTCATTAACTTCAATATCCTCAGCAGAGATTACGTTCTCTGAGGAGCCTAATGCAGCATTCAATAAAATTTTTACTTTTTCTAAGGTTTCTTCTGCGGCAGAATTGTCTTCCATAACCTTATAGGCTTCACTTAAACCAAACCATAAATATAGATTGTCATCATTTAGTTCAAGAGCCTTTTTATAAGTTTCAAGAGCCTTTTTATTGAATTTACGCTGTATGTAGGAATATGCTAAATTACCAGCAACGGATATATTATCTGGTGCATCAGTAAATAGCTGTTCGAATAATTTAATGGCCTTGCCACTATTTTTATTGTTTAAGTATGCTTTTCCTAAAAGTATCTTTGGAATTAATAAATTACATTCCTTTGATACTATATCCTCTAATAGCTTTATAGCAGCTGAAAGCTTATTATCATTAATCAATTGTACAGCAGCTATAAAATTCTTATTAACTTCATTTGAGTTTACTATAAGTGAATTATATTCTGCTCTAGTTTCTTCATTAATTAATATTTCGTAGCCTTCTGTTAGTTGTAATAATTCATCTTTATAATTAGTTGATAGATAATTTTTTACAACATTGTAATAAGCATGATTTATTTCTCCGCTGCAAGCTTCAGAAGGAATGGATAAAAGTTCATAGTAGTTTTTCATATTTCATAAACTCCTTCACAATTAAGTTAAAGCTTTGCCTGTTTGACTTAAAACATTATAGCATAAAGTAGCTCATTTTTTAGTTTTTAAAAAATTCAGAAAGTTAAAAACGCCAATTTGTAAGATATGGCATAAACTTAAAAGGACGCTCGCTTTCTGGTTTAAAAGAATTTTAACAAGTCTGCTGCTTGTCTATTTAAATGAGATAAATCCTTACTGTTATCAATTACAAGCTTACAATTGTTTTTAACAATCTCACCAACCTGAGACTCAGTGTTATGTTTAAAGTTGCTGTTTTGAGCCACTTCTAACCCATCTCGATAACAAAGTCTGCTGTACCTAACTGCTTCTTCGCAGGTTACACCTACAGTGAGAAAATTTTTATTAGACCAGTACTGAAAATCCACTAAGGTTCTTCCACCTACTATAATAGGTATCTCCATTTCTTTCACGAGAGATAGTTGCTTTAATAGCAGAGTATTAAAGCTATCCTTATCAATGTTCTCATTTTTCCAATTGTATTTACCTTCCCATTTTTCATATATAAGACTTAAGCAGTAATCATTTAGTATTTCAGGGTAAACGTCTCTTAGTTTATCTGCAAGCTCCTGCCCAAGAAATCTGTCCTTTCCTCTCCATTCAGGATTAATCTTTGTAACTGAGAAGAACTGCCTAATTACTTTGCTTATATTATATTTACTGCACCTATGATCAAGCTTTTGAAGCTCATCTGCTAAAACATCTTTTCCACATCCCATTTCCCCGAAGATAATTATTCCATTATAATTTTTATCCATTGTTATATTCATTTAAATTCTCTCCCATACCAATATTTATCAACAAAATAATTTTACTATACCCTTAAATTTTGAACAAGTTATTATAGGAAAATAAGTTAATACGGCAATTTATTATTTTGAATAAGGGAGTTTAAATTCAAAAATACTATTCATGAGGTGAAAACTATGAAGCTTTTTATGCCAGATATAGCTTATTTAGATCCAAGGATATTAAAATATGAACATGGGAAAAGAATAAAGGAAAATTTAGAGAAGTTTCATATTCCAATAGTGAATTCTAAAAATGTATCATTTCAATGTGATTCTCCAGTACAGAGTTATGTAAAGTCAAAAAAGACTGTACTAGTTACAGTAAATTCTCAGAAGAAGCTGCCAATCTGCAAACCTTCAGCAGATTATCAATTTGCCCTGTCAAGTTCCTGTCCTGGTAATTGTGAATACTGTTACCTTCAGACTACCCAGGGGGAGAAGCCCTTTATGAAAATATTTGCAAATATTGACGATATATTTAAGGTTATTCAAGAGCATATTGATAAAAATTCACCGAATATTACTACCTTTGAATGTGCTAGCATAACGGATCCTGTAGCACTGGAGCATTTTAGTGGAAGCTTAAAGAAGTGTATAGAATTTTTTTCAGTTAATACTCATGGAAGATTGAGACTAGTAACGAAATTTAATAATGTAGATTCCTTTTTAGATATATGTCACAATAAACACACAAGATTTAGATTCAGTATAAATTCGAGATACGTGATAAATAGCTTTGAGCATAACACTTCAAGCTTTGAAGATAGAATAGAAGCAGCTAAAAAGATAGGAGCAGCTGGTTACCCTTTAGGATTTATAGTGGCTCCAATAATGGTTTATGATAATTGGAAGCAGGAATATAGAGAGCTATTTGAAAGGCTTAGAGAGGCCCTTGAAGGATATAATGAAGAGATAACCTTTGAGCTTATTCAACATAGGTTTACCAATACCGCTAAAGAATTAATACTGCAGAGATTCCCTAATACAAAGCTCGATTTAGGGGAAGAGAAGAGGCAGCTAAAATGGGGGCCTTATGGTAAGTTTAAGTTTGTATATGCAAAGGAACAGAGCAAAGAAATTAAGGAGTATATATCAGAACTTATAAATAATAATTTTGAAAAGGCAGTTATTGAATATTTTACTTAAAAATATTTTATTATAAAAAACTTATTACATTAAGAAATTTTGAAGAAGCAGCTTAAATTAGATAAATGGCACCCATATAATTTATGGCAGCCATTTATCTAATTTTATTTATCATTTTTAATTTTAATAGTGCTTACAAAGCAGTGATGTTTTGTTATTCCATCCACATTTCTAGTTTTATTTTTATATTTTTCAAAATAATCGCTTATATATTTACTGAATTCCAAAGCTTCCTCATCAGTAAAATACAAATCCTCAAGCATTATCTTGCCATCAAGTTTTTCTTTAGTTTGGGCACAATAGGATATCTGATCTAAAAAAGTATTTTTACTGATATTGTAAAAGTCGGATATCATTTGCTGGCTTTCAGCTAACATAATTTTTTTATTTGATTCCTCTAATTCATCGGAGCATTTAATTTCAAAATCTTTAGCTGTTGGTTCATAGAATTTAGCTATTATACCGTTGATTTCTTTAGTGTGAACTAGTTCAAGGATTCCAGCCTCCTCCATTTTTTTCACATGGTAGTGTACCTTTGCAGGCACTTCGTTTATGGAATCTGCTATTTGTTTTACCGTAGCGGGCTGTTCCATCTTATAAAAAGTCATTAGTATTCTATATTTAAAAGGGTCTGACATTGCCTTTACCTCTTTAAGTGTTGTAAGAATCTTTTTTTCTTTCATAGTATTTTCGCCTCCAAGGCTTATTATAGCTTATTTTTAAGCACTGCGGAACTTTTTGTTAAAAATAAGGGATAAGGATATTAAACATATTAATAGTCCAAGGGATAAGAAGACAGCAGGAGTAGATATATACTGGCTTATTACTCCTGTAAGAGAGCTGCTTAAAGGGATAGCACAACAGCAAATCATGCCCACAACAGCGGATACTCTCCCCAATATTTCCTTTGGAGTAATGGTTAGCAAATATGCACGGATAGGGCTAGAAACAACAGGCATTGATATTCCAATTAGTCCAAAGCATATACCGGATAGTACAGAAGCAGCAGTTGTGCTTGTAATAATATTTCCAGGTATGCATAGCAATGCAAGGTTAATTCCTAAGAAAACAAACCCCACTATTGTAAGGGTGGATATTTTAAAACGAGAGCCAAATTGGCCTGTTAATAATCCACCTAATATCATTCCAACAGTAAGACACATACCTAAAACGCTAAGCATTTGAGGACCACCTTTTAGATTTTCTTTTACGAAAGCTGGCATTAAAACAGTTACAGGTGCAAGGCAAAAGTTTATTGCAGCAAACAATATGATTGTTGTAATTAACATTGTATTATTTTTAATAAAGGAAAATCCTTCTTTTAATTCGATGAAATAGGTATTTGAGGTTAAAACTTCTTCACTCTTTATGTCTCCCTGTAATGAAATAGAGAAAATGAGTATTGCTGCAATAAAAAATGTGGCTCCATCAATAAAAATTGCTCCAGATATTCCAAATACAGCAATGAGGGAGCCAGCAGTAATTAAGCCTAAAAGCTCTGCTGTTTGATAGGCTGAGGAGGAAAAGGAATTAGCTGTTAGGAAAAGTTCTTTAGGTAAAAGTAATGGCATAACTGAGGTTAATGCTGGAGTTGTAAAGGTCTCTAAGGTAGATGAAATAAAGGTAAGGATAAATAAGTGCCAAGGCTGAAGCAGGCTAGTAAAAAATAAAAAAGCTGTTAGAGAGACAATTACACCTCTTCCTACGTAACCAATAACAATAACAGTTTTTTTTCTTAACCTATCTACGAATACACCTGCAAAGGGACTAAATAAGATATTTGGCAAAGCATTTACTGCTAAAATAGTTCCCAGTAGAAGCTTTGAACCTGTTAGGATGTATATCATCCAGCCGAAGGCAATAGAGTCAAGAGAGTCTCCGAATCGAGATATGAGATTAGCTGTTAGTAAAGTCATAAAGCTGCGGCAAGGAAATAAATCCCTAATTCCTATTTTTTTTGCACTAAGTGTAGTTTCCATTTAAATACCCCCTTAAAAATTTTCACATAAAATAATATTCAATTTCTTAGCGGTAAAATTAATTTAACGTTAAAATAATTTTATCGTTAAATTAATTTTAATACAATAAACTGGAAATTGCAAGAGGCTTAAGGAAAAATATTTGAAATAATAAACAAAAGATAATGAAGCATGAAAACTGATGAAATATTAATGATATAATAAAGTTATATTTATTTTGGAAATAATTTAAAACTTAATATATTATGAAAAGTATAATGGGAGAGGTAATATGGCATATAATTCATACTTTTTTAAAGACTATAAAATGGGAGAGAAAGATGGGGATACTTTATTTTTAAATCTTTATTATTTTAATAATAAAAGAAAAGAAAGCTTTACCGAGAAGGAAAAACAGTTGCTTTATAACTTAAAGGGCAAGGCTATAAATGATTTACCCATAATAGGAAGCTTTTGTAGGGGGAAGTGTATTCTAGAGGATGTAAAATACTTTACTTATCATGTTGATTATAGATTTAATTTTGAAAAAGAAGCTATTAAGGTTCTAGAAGGAAGGCCTGTAAAAGTAATTAGTAATCTTATTATTGAAGGCAGGTATTATTTTAAAAAGGGAATAGCAGCAGTTTTAGTAAATGGAGAGATAGAGGAGAAGTCAGCATTATCAATTATGTACACTCTAGAGGATTATATTAAATTAAGTTTACATCCAGGATTAGAATTTACATATACAGTGCCTAAATACAAAGAACTTCTTATAGAAAAGCTTCAGATGGAGCTTATTTCAGATTTTCTTAGATATAAGTTAAGAGCTAGTGAATTAGATGGAGATGTTGACAAGGTCAGAAGTATTAAGTTAGACGGATTTACAAGCAGGTTTCAGGATGAAAGCAATTTATTAAAAGTCTTCTCACCTAAGGTAAAGATTAAAATCCTTGAATTTTATTATAAGGATTTAAGTGGCAAAAAACAAAAGATTTCTATTAGTGAAAATGGAAAACTTTTTTCAACCATTTTATTAGCGCAAGAGGCATTTGAGGAAATTGTAGAGCTGATTTATGTTATTCAGAACTGTACAATAATAAAAGAATTTTTAATTCCAGTAGAGAGTATTATTGATGAATACTGTAGCTTTGTACATAAAGGTATGATAGAGGAAGCTAGATGTAGACAAAGAGTATTAATTTGCGATGAATTTAAGGAATTGGTAGAACAGGCGGTAAGTTCTCATTTTGGTGAAAAGCATTTCTGCAGAGTGGTTTATTTAAATACAGCAATGAATGTTTTAATTAAACTTTGCCAAGATGAAAAGCGAGCAGCAAAAATTGATTGTCTTGAGGAAAACCAATTTTTATATCTAACTGAATTTTTACAGCTATATGTAAGAAAAAAGTTTAATATCGATTTAAAGGAAAAGGATATACAAGAAAAATTTCAAAGTTTAAATAACCTTATAGGTAAGACTGATATGGATCAGTGTAGGTTAATAGAAGCATTAAAAGTTTCATAACGTAGTTTAATATTGTTATAATAAGACTTTTACATGCATAAAAATATTAGTATAACATCTGTGTTAAGCGTGCAAATTCACTAAAGTATTGAATTTGTACGCTTTATTTTTTATATAAAAGGAGAGTGTATAAATGAGAAAATTTTTCAAGCTTGAAGAGAACGGAAGTAATGTTAGGACAGAGGTTATTGCTGGAATTACTACTTTTATCACTATGGCCTATATCATCTTTGTAAATCCGATGATACTAGGGAAAGCTGGAATGAATGAGCAGGGATTATTAGGTGATGCCTTTACTAATGCCGGATTAGGTGTAGGTAATGACAAAATCTTGGGTGCAGTTTTTGTAGCTACCATTCTTTCAGCAATAATTGGTACTCTTATTATGGGACTTGTAGCTAATGTACCATTTGCTCAAGCAGCAGGTATGGGAATGAATGCTTTCTTTACTTTCTACGTAGTAATTACTTGTAAATATGATTGGAAATCAGCCCTTGCAGCAGTATTTATTTGCGGTATTATCAATATTATTATAACAGTGACAAAAATAAGAATAATGATTGTAAATGCCATCCCTGATTCTCTTAAAAATGCTATAGGTGCAGGTATTGGATTATTCATAGCAATTATAGGTTTTAAAGAAGCAGGAATTGTAACAGCTTCACCGGATACCCTAGTTACTTTTGGAAATTTAAATGATCCTAAGACTATATTAGCTATATTTGGCTTAACGGTAACTATTGTACTAATGGTTAGAAAGGTAAAAGGTTCAATTCTGCTTGGAATATTAATTACTACTATAGCTGGCGTTATAGCACAGGCAGGATTTAATGTACATTTGGGAATGTTTTTGCCAAATAATTTAGACATAGTATCACTACCTCCAAGTCTTAAGTCAACCTTCCTTCAATTGGATTTCGCTGGCTTATTCTCGGCAAAGATGGGAATACTTACTGCAATTACAATTATAATTTCCTTCAGCTTAGTTGATACCTTTGATACTATAGGAACCTTTATCGGAACTGGTGCTAAGACTGGCATGTTTGATGAGAAGAATGATGTTCCTAAAAAGGGCATGTTCCCAAGAAAGATAGATAAAGCTTTATTTGCAGATGCTACGGCAACCTCAATAGGAGCATTACTTGGAACAAGCAATGTAACTACCTATGTTGAAAGTGCAGCAGGAATTAGCGAAGGTGGAAGAACAGGATTAACCTCAGTGGTTACAGCTATATGCTTTGCTCTTGCATTATTTATAGCTCCAGTTGTTGGTATAGTACCTCCTCAAGCAACAGCTCCAGCATTAATTATTGTTGGTGTACTTATGATCAGTTCAATAACAAATATTAATTTCCATAGCTTTGAAGAAGCACTTCCAGCATTTCTTACCTTAGTTATGATGCCATTTACCTACAGCATATCAAATGGTATAGCTATTGGCTTCATATTCTACACTCTAATTAAATTAGTTTGTGGAAAGGCTAAAGAAGTACATCCAATAATGTATATCTTCACTGCATTATTTATATTTAAATTTATAGTTGGAGTTTAAAATAAAAGCAGTCAGCTTAATGAAGCTGGCTGCTTTAGTCTGCGTGTCTTACAGTGGCTTCTGTAGTCTATTAAACTTCCAATAGTCCTAATTCACTTACTGCGGATTTTATTTTCTTTTCTTCTTTAATATTAAATCGAATACTAATATCCTTACGGAGGGTCCTTTTTATAACGAGGGAACCATTTCTAATTTTATATCCTGTAATTTGCTCTATGGGGATGTAAATTCTTATTCCTAGGGCTGTTATTCCTTTATTGCCTATATAAGTTTTTGACGTTAAATATACGGTTATCCAAACTAAGCTGATAATTATTTGCGTAATTCCCATACTGAAGTTAGTATAAAATCCTTCTGAAGAAGTTGAAACAAGTCCGAAAACTCTTGTGAATCCCATTATAAGATATAGAATTCCTAGTGCTAAAAAGATAAATCTATCTTTAGACCAATGAACTTTTGTTATAATATTTCCTACATTATATTTACCTATAAGGAACCTTGCTAAAAAAGTTAATATTATAACTAACATCAATGCTATTATTGCACCGTCAGATATGTAAAATTTGTCCAAGGGTAACTCCTCCTATACAACTTCTTTATATTAAATTATATCATAAATATAAAATATAAAGAGGAAATTAAATGTATTTATTGAAACTTTATACTAATAAGTTTTATATAAATATTTGAATATAGAAAGGAGAAAAGATATTTGAGGCAGTTACAGAAAATATTGTTAGTATAATAGAAATTGTTAAAAAGGGTATTTATTATACCTCAGAATAATTATAGGACAAAGTGATAATATTAAGATTATATAATTTAGGAATGGATAACTAAAATTTAATAAATAAAACTGTAAAATTTATATAACTCATAGAGGTATTATTAAGGGGGTGTGATAGTGAATAGAAATGACCGAGTTTTAGGCGGATTATTTGGTGTAGCCTGTGGCGATGCATTGGGTGGAACCCTTGAGTTTATATCTAAAAATGAAGGAAGAGAGCTTTATGGGTATCATAAGGATATTATAGGTGGAGGAGTAATGAATTTAAAGCCTGGTGAAGTTACTGACGATACCATGATGACTATAGCTGTAGCAGAAGGAATTTTATCAAGGCCAGATAAACCTATTGAGAAGATAGGTGAAGAATTTGTGAGTTGGTACAAAACCAATCCTCGAGATATTGGTAATACTTGTAAAATAGCAATCGAGAATTTTATAAATTGTGGAAAGTGGGAAGAAGCATCTAATATAACACACAAGCAATTAGGTGGAAGGTCTGGGGGCAATGGGACTTTGATGCGATGTATTCCAGTAGCTTTATTTTACAAGGATTTTTATCAAATGCTGCTGATTTCAAGGGTTCAATCACAAATGACTCATAAAGAAGATACAGCAGCAACAGCTTGTGCATTATATAATACTTTAATATTTAAATACTTAAAGGGAGAAGATAAAATTAAGGCTCTTGAAGAAGTCTTAGAGGAATATTCTGATTACGAACATGTGCTGACTATGACTAAAAGGGAATTAGAACCCTCTGGATATGTTGTTGATTCCCTTCTATGTGCCTTATGGTGTTTTATAAATAATTCTAATACAGAGGATATTATCTGCGAAGCGGTAAATCTATATGGAGACCCAGATACTATTGGAGCTATAGCAGGTGGGTTGGCAGGGGTATATTACGGATATGAAAGCATACCAGACAGGTGGAAGGATAGAATTCTTGTTAAGGATAAGCTTATAGATATTAGCAAAAGAATGTTAGAGTAATAATGTAATGATTAGAGAGTGAATGTTTTGTAAATATAAAAAAATGAATGAATAACAAAATAAAACTTCAAAAACATATTGACATATTATCTGAAATGTCTTAATATGAATACAACGAACAAACAACTTGCAAAAATGCATAGCAACTTCAAAAGCATTGATAGGAAGAGTAGTTATAAAGAGTAGTTAAAGCGAGTCAGTGGTGGTGAGAGACTGATACGAGGCTTATAATGAAGAACATCCTGGAGCTTCCAAACGAAATTTTTTAAAGTAGTCTTGGACGGAGCCAAACCGTTATAGATTGGACAGTATCGAATTATGATTTTAATTAAAATAATTCCGTACTGATTTAAGGGAGCTTTATAAGCTAATTTAGGTGGTACCGCGGAAGTATAAGTCTTTCGTCCTATTATTAATAATAGGATGAAAGGCTTTTTTTTATTAGAAAAACACAGAGGGGAGGAGATTAAACAGAACTATTAACACTAAAAAAACAAAAGACACAGATCATAAAGGTAATAAAACTATGGCCATAGTTAAATATATTATTTAAAAACAAATTTAAAGGAGGAAATACTAATGACATTAAAAGATAAATTAATAATACCAAAGGGATATAAACCATTATTAACATTAAGAGAGACAGAGGTGGCTATTAAAAGGGTTAAGGATTATTTTGAGGACAGATTATCAAAGGAATTAAACTTAACAAGAGTGTCTGCACCACTCTTTGTTATACCTGAAAGTGGTTTAAATGATGATTTGAACGGAGTAGAAAGAGCTGTTAGCTTTGAGGTAAAGGGAATTGATGAGAGAAAGGTGGAAATTGTTCACTCTTTAGCAAAGTGGAAGAGAATGGCCTTGTTTAGGTACGGTTTTCATGTTGGAGAAGGATTGTATACAGATATGAATGCTATTAGAAGAGATGAAGACCTAGATAACCTGCACTCAATATATGTTGATCAATGGGATTGGGAAAAGGTCATTATAAAGGAAGAAAGGTCAATAGAAAAGCTACAAGAGATAGTAAGAAGTATTTATAGGGTGTTTAAGGAAACAGAGGAGTATGTAATCAGTAAGTACGCTGCTATTAAAAAAATACTTCCAGAGGATATATTTTTTATTACATCCCAGCAATTGGAGGATTTATATCCTGACTTAACAGCTAAGGAAAGAGAAGATGCTATATGTAAAGAAAAAGGCGCTGTATTTGTTATGCAGATAGGGGATGTTTTAGCTTCTGGTGAAAGACATGATGGAAGAGCTCCGGATTATGATGACTGGCAATTAAACGGAGATATACTATTTTGGTATCCTCCTCTTGAAAGAGCTTTTGAATTATCCTCTATGGGCATAAGGGTAGATGAAAAAGCCCTTGAAAGGCAGTTAAGACTTAGTGACTCTGAGGAAAGAATGAAATTGGAGTTTCATAGTATGTTAATGGCAGGCAAGTTACCTTATACAGTAGGTGGAGGGATTGGACAGTCGAGAATATGTATGTACTTTTTAAGAAAAGCACATATTGGTGAAGTTCAAGCATCTATTTGGGATGAGGAAATGATTGAACAGTGTAAAAGTGGGAATATTGATTTATTGTAGTTTAAACATAAGGTAGAGCAGTTGCTCTACCTTTGTTAATCTATCTTAATTCTTGTGATAATTGATTTGAGTGGTCCTTAGCTTGTTGAACTTCTTGATCTGGAGCGTCTTTAGTTTGATACCATCCTTTTTGTTTCATAGCATCAAATACTTTAAATTGTACATCTTGAACGTTTTTAAAGTTATTAACTAATGTATTTCTAAGGTTTTGACAAGAGGTTTCAGTTATTCCTGTGCTATAGGCAGTAATAACTTGTTTTTCTGTTGCAAGTAAATCGGTCATCATGTCTTTCTCATTATTTAATATAGTATTTGGCATATTATTTCCTCCTTTTATTCGGAACACTGGGCAACTTATACTTGCTCGCTATCCTTCGGAAGTTGCCCGTAAAAGTCCGTTTAGGACTTTTCACTCCCTTTAGTATAATTATTGATGTGAATCAAGGTATGATTTTAAAGTGTTAAAATTCTGTTTATGAACTTGACTAGCTTCATTGCATAAATTTTTTAATTGAGTATCAGTGCAGTGCGTTGCATATTCATTAAATTTTTTATTCATTAATGTTTCATAGCTCATTTGATCTCTTAATACTTTTAGATTATTTGTTTCTATTTGCTTATTCATATTGATAGTTACCTCCTAAAAGATTATGTTTTAAACTGTCACGAAATTAGTATTAACATTGAAGGGTTAAATATTTGAGGGAGTGTAAGGTAAAAAGGGAAAAAAATATAGCGAATAAATATAGAAAATAGAAGAAAGGCAGTGCTTTAGCAGAGTTGATAATATGTTTTTATAAATAGGGTGAGTAAAAAATAAATTAGTATAAAAGAAAACAGTTTGGGGTAATTAAATAGTATAGAATAAATTTATTATTGATTAAGCTTACTTTATAAGGAGTGAGATGTATGCATAAGAAGAGTTCTAGGCTAAGAGAGGAATCAAAGGTTAAAGCGGCTTTTAAGCATAGTGATGACAGTCGAAATTCTGTTACAGGATATTTGGAAACAGGAAATGATAAAGAGGTTCATGCAAAGGCAAGAGCGATGAGGAATAATGACAATGGTTCACATATGTAAATGTTAAAGGAGGGAGTAACCTCCTTTTTATTTTCTTAAAATAAAATGCAAAGGATTTTCTATTATTATTTGTTAATATATGGTAAAATGTTAATAAGAATAATATTAGGAGATGAAGAGAATGAATAAAAATTCTGAATTAGCTTTAGTTTTTATTATTACAGGTATTATGCTAATTTTATGCAACATAGGCAATTCAGGAGGACAGGCATTTTTGTTTCTAGTAAGCGCAGGTTTTTTTATTGCATACTTTTTATGTGGAAGGCTTAAAGGAAATTATATTATAGGGTTTATTATTCCAGCTTGTTTAGTATTTATGGTAAGCAGTTTTGCACTAATTGAAGAAAATATTAACTATGAAACTATAGAAGGCGCATTATTTTTCTTTATGTTAGGAACGGCCTTTCTTGGTATATATTTAATACATTATGTTCTATACAATAAGGTGAAATTTGGGGTAATGGAGTGGCCTTTAATTACTGCAATTCCAATTTATGCTTTTAGTATAGTTGTTTTATTAATGGAAAATTATAATATGCCATATGTAAGATATACTCCTGCCGTCTTGCTTATAGGAGCTGGCATACTTATGCTATATAAGGCTTTTATAAGTAAAGAATAAATATTAATAATAAAGCCTAAAGCGCTATATACTTATATTTTAGTGCTTTAGGCTTTAATTTTTTTATTTTTACCCATGCAAATGCTTCTTTTTTATGGACATCGTTTATTTAAGACCTTTTACTGGTAATATCATTTCATGATCTATATCAAAGATTATTGGATTAGAAGTTTTGGGATTTGTAGTTTTATTATCATTTTTTCTTTTCTTTTCCTTCTTAATTGCCAATTTTATCACCTCTTTTCCTTATTATATTTCCCAAGGAGGTGAATTAATTATTCAAAAAACAGAAAGAAAGATAACGAACAATGAAAACGTATAAAATAATATTTTTATATCATGTTTCAATAAACACAAATAATAATATTAAAAATCAGTCAAATGTTCGTGAAAAAACTTGACTACCTTGCGGTTCTTTGTTATTATCGTTAAGGAAACAAAGGAAAAATACAATAGAAGGTGATATAACTATGGAAAAGTATTTTAAACTTAAAGAAAATGGTACAAGTGTTAAAACGGAGATATTAGCAGGTATAACTACTTTTATGACAATGGCATATATACTTGTAGTTAACCCAGCCATATTATCTACTACTGGAATGAATTATGGAGCAATATTTACAGCAACAGCTATAGCCACAATTATAGCTACTTTGCTTATGGGATTATATGCAAACCTACCCTTTGCACAAGCGCCAGGTATGGGACTTAATGCATTCTTTGCTTTCACAATAGTTAAACAAATGGGATACAGCTGGCAGTTTGCGTTAACTGCAGTATTTTTAGAAGGTATTATATTTATTTTTCTTACCATATTTAATGTTCGTGAAGCTATAGTAAATTCTATTCCTATGAATGTAAAAAAATCAATATCAGTAGGAATTGGATTATTCATTGCTTTTATAGGATTGAACAATGCTAATATTATAGTACACCCTAAAGACGGTGGTACAATAGTAGCTTTAGGTAATGTAACAAGTGGAACTGCTCTTCTTGCACTTATTGGGATAGCTATTACAGGAGTTCTTCTTGCAAAGAACGTAAAGGGTGCATTGTTAATAGGAATAGTTTTCACAACACTTATAGGAATTCCAATGGGAATAACTCAAGTTCCAGATAGATTAATAAGTGCACCGCCATCGATAACACCAATATTTATGCAATTTGAATGGTCACATGTAATTAGTGTAGATATGCTGATTGCTCTTATAACTCTATTATTTATGGATTTATTTGATACAGTGGGTACTTTAGTAGGTGTAGCTACTAAGGCAAATATGCTTGATGAAAATGGAAATGTACCAAGAAGCAAGCAAGCATTACTTTCAGATGCGATAGGAACAACGTTAGCGGGATGCTTAGGGACAAGTACTGTATGTACCTTTGTAGAAAGCGCTTCAGGAGTTTCTGAAGGTGGAAGAACAGGATTAACTGCAGTATCTACTGCAGGCATGTTTATAATAGCGTTATTTTTATCGCCATTATTTATTATGATACCATCTCCAGCAACAGCGCCTGCATTAGTATTAGTTGGACTATTTATGATGGAGCCTATAAAGGAAATTAACTTAACAGATTTTACAGAAGCTATACCGGCTTTTTTTACAATAATTATGATGCCGCTTGCTTTCAGTATATCAGATGGAATTGCCTTTGGAATGGTTTCATATATAGTTTTAAAAACATTAACAGGACAAGGCAAGAAGGTTAGTATTGCCACATATATAGTAGGAGTGTTATTTATAGCTAAGTTCTTCCTTTAATGAGAATTTGATAGATATATCCCTTAATGTACAGCTTGTTCCTTTCGTGCATTAGGGGATTTTTTAATTTCTTTTAAGATTAAAATAAATACTTTAGTAATTGGTTTTATTTTGCTTTGTAAATCAACTGGTTTGCTTATATACTATTATATATAGGATTAGAGAGTCTACGTTAGGAGGGGTATCTTTAACAACATATCTAGAAGGAGAATTGCTTGATGAAAAATACTATACATAGTAAGGTTCCAACAGTAAGAGAGGCTAAGCTAATATTAAAAGAAGCTGAGAGGTTAAATCCAGGGCCGTGGGTTGATCATTCTTTATATACAGGTAAGGCTGCGAGTCTCATTGCAGAATTTCATCCAGAATTAGATAAAAATACTGCATTAGTTTTAGGCATGCTTCATGATATTGGAAGAAGGTTCGGAGTGACAAGTATGAGACATAGCATTGATGGATATAAATTTGCATTAGATAAAGGGTATGATTTACTTGCCCAAATATGCATTACCCATTCTTTTCCATATAAAAATATTAATGCTATACTGGGCAAGTGGGATTGCTCGGAAAGTGATTTAAGCTTTGTAGAAAATTATTTAGTGAATACAGAGTTTGATGAGTATGACAAACTGATTCAGTTGTGTGATGCATTGGCACTTCCAAATGGATTTAGTTTAATAGAAAAGAGAATGGTAGATGTAGCACTTCGCCATGGTGTGAATGAATATATTATTTCTAAATGGAAAGCTACCTTTGAAATACAACAACATTTTGAAAAAGTAATTGGAAAGTCAATTTATAGTCTTTTGCCTGGAGTAGTAGAGAATACATTTAGGTTATATTAGAAAAAATCCTGTGACTTTTTAGTCACAGGATTTAATATATTATGCCATATACATTCTGTTATAGTATTCTTCAAGCATTCTCTTAACTGCAAATGCATCTTTTGTACTTATGATACTTTCTTTCATCATTTCTACCCATTTATCATGGTTTTCATAGTAAGTAGGAAGTACTTCTTCTAATAGAACTTTGTAAAGGGCATTTAAATCATGAGCATCTAGTATTTCTTCATTATCGTTTTCGAAGCCATCACCAAACTGCCATCCATTTACACCGTGGTTGCAAGCTTCTGGCCACCAGCCATCTAGTATGCTTAGGTTAAGTACTCCGTTCATTGCAGCCTTCATACCTGAAGTTCCACTTGCTTCCTTAGGTCTTCTTGGGTTGTTTAACCAAATATCTGAACCTCTAGTTAACATTTTTCCTATTGTCATATCGTAGTTTTCTAGGAATACTACAGAGTTTGGATATTTTTTAGTCATGTTAACTATGTTTTCAACTATTTTCTTACCAGTATCATCTAGTGGGTGAGCTTTACCAGAGAATACAATTTGGATTTTTCCTGCCTTTAATAGGGGCTCTACTATAGCTTCATCAGTGAAGATGAAATTACTTCTCTTATATGGAGCAGCACGTCTTGAGAAACCAATAAGCAATTTATCAGCGTCTAATTCTACACCATTTCTTTCTTTAACAAACTCTATAAGATCCTTTTTATTGCTCATGTGAGTTTCCCATAAATCGCCTTCACCATCAGCAGCTTTAATCATATTTTCATCTACCCAAGTTGGTTTATGAATAGCGTTTGTTATTCCGATTATATCTGAAGTATTATCAACGTCTTTCCACATTTTGTTTGCTGTTTCACAGTGAAGCTGAGCAACTGCGTTAGTGATTCTTGATAATCTTAATGCAGCAACAGTCATGTTAAATGGACTTCCGCCAATTGTTATTAATTGCTCTAAAGTTAATCCGTTATTTGCACCCATATACATTAGTGCATCTAGGTAGTGAGATTCGTTTCCTTGAACTATTGGGGTGTGAGTTGTAAATACAACTTCCTCACGAGTAGCAGCCATAGCTTCTTCAAAAGTCATGTTATTATCCATTCTTTCTTTCATAAGCTCAAAGCCAGCGAATACAGCGTGTCCTTCATTGAAATGGTAAACATCTACTTCAATTCCTAATGCTCTAAGAGCCTTAACTCCACCAATACCAAGAACTATTTCTTGAGCCAACCTTTCTTCTGCAAACCAACCATAAAGCTGACCAGTTATCCAAGCATCTTCATTTTCAGGAAGATCTGTATCTAATAGATATATAGGAGCATTTCCGAATTTATCAACTTCCCATACTTTACATACTACATCTCTTTGTCTAATTTTAACCTTAACTTTAACTCCTGTATCTTTTAGGTGATCATACTCATAGTTATGATAGGAGTCATAAGGACGACCATCTTTACCAACCATTTGATCAGTATAGCCTTGTTTCCATTTTATACCTATACCTACCATTGGGTATTCATGATCTTTTGCTCCTTTAAGGTAATCTCCAGCAAGAATTCCAAGTCCGCCAGCATATGTTTTCATAGAAACATCTAGTCCATATTCCATACAGAAGTAAGCAACCTTTGGTAATGATTTATTTGTCATTGTTAAGTTCCTCCATTCAATATATTTTTATAGAGAAGCAAGCTCTTTAGATATATTAATATCTAAAAAACTCACTTCCCTTAAACAGGTGTACAGTATTAAATTAAGAATTTACAAGGTTTATGCTTTTACTATAACTGTGCTATTTTCTCCAACTACATAGTCGTTATCAAATACATTTATAGTAAATTCATTGCCTTTTTCTTGCTCTATTATTATATTTTCTTTAGTTACATTTATTCTTAGAAGATGTCCTCTAAATAGAACCTTAAAGGAGTATTGCTCCCAGCCATCTGGAATGTATGGGCTTAAGGAAATAGTATTATCTTTAATTCTTAAACCACCAAATCCGTAAGTGATGGACATCCAAGTACCGGCCATACTTGTGATATGAAGACCATCTTCTGTATCATTATTGTAGTTATCTAGGTCTAAACGAGCAGTTCTTAAGTAAAGCTCATAAGCTTTTTCTTTGTATCCAATCTCGCTTGCAATTATTGAATAGATACAAGGAGATAGGGAAGATTCATGTACTGTTCTTGGCTCGTAGAAATCAAAGTTTCTCTTTTTAGTTTCTAGATCATATCTTTCACTTAAGAAGAAGATACCTTGAAGTACGTCTGCTTGCTTGATGAAGCAAGAACGTAGTATTTTATCCCAAGACCATTTTTGATTTAGAGGTAAATTCTCTTTAGGTAAATCCTTAACAAGAATTTGCTCTTTATCCATGTATCCATCTTGTTGTTCGAATACTCCTAGAGATTCTACATATGGTAAGTGCATCTTATTAATGATATCTTTCCATTTAGTGAATTCTTCTTCCTTAAGTCCTAATTTTGAAACTAGTTCAGTATATCTATCAGCATACTTTTCTTTTAATAATTCAGCTACTTCAATTGTATATTGCATATTCCAACAAGACATTGTGTTAGTGTACCAGTTATTGTTTACGTTATTTTCATATTCATTTGGACCAGTAACACCAAGCATCATGTATTTATCTTTAAATGGATTGTAGTGAACTCTTGATGCCCAGAATCTGCTTGTTTCAACTAACACATCAAAACCGCATTCGGCTAAGTGGGCTTCATCTCCAGTGTATCTTACATAATTAAATATTGCGTAAGGGATAGCTGCATTTCTGTGTATTTCTTCAAAAGTTATTTCCCATTCGTTATGACACTCTTCTCCGTTCATAGTTACCATTGGGTAAAGTGCACCATTAAGGCCAAGCTTTCTAGCATTTTCCTTAGCTTTTTCTAATTGATTGTATCTATAAACTAATAGGTTCTTTGATACTTTTTCATCAGCTGTACTTAAATAGAATGGAATGCAATATGCTTCTGTATCCCAGTAAGTACTTCCGCCGTATTTTTCTCCAGTAAAGCCCTTTGGTCCAATGTTTAATCTTGAATCTTCACCAGAATAAGTAGAAGTTAATTGGAAGATATTAAAGCGTATAGCTTGTTGAGCTGCAACATCGCCTTTGATTACAATATCACTTTCCTCCCAATGTTTTTCCCATTTAGTACAGTGAGTATTGAATAGTGTATTGAAGCCAGCTTCGTATGCGTAATTAACTAACTCAATAGCTTTAGCTACAAGCTCTTCGTTATTCATATATCTATTGTTTGTAACAGATACATATTTATATATTGTAGTTGTTGTACCTTGTGAAGACTTTAATGAAAGCTTATGACCTACGTAGTTTTCATTAGATATAGCTTCAACTGGTAAAGTTAGTGCAGCTCCATTTTGAATTACTTGGTTTTTCATTGCTGCTGTAACGTGGAAACTAAGTTTTTTAGTTTCCATTGTTAAATAACCTAGATTTTCATCTACATTACTGTTTACATTTAGCCAGAACATTTCATCGTAGTTTGAATCTTCATTTCGTACATTTCCATCTAAATATGAAATGAATGTAAGCTCCACGTTATGATTTACTGGAGTAACACTGTAGGAGATAGCTGCTATTTCCTTTTGAGCTAAGCTTAAGAAACGCTTTGCCTCAATTTTTGTTTCTCTGTTTTGTGAATCTACTACAGTAAAGCTTCTGTGTAAGTAGCCATGTTCCATGTTAAGAGTACGTGTAAAATCTTTAACTGTACATTTGTTAAGATCAAGCTTTTCACCATTTATAAAAACATCAATTCCAATAAAATTAACGGCATTCAATACTTTTGCAAAGTATTCAGGATAACCGTTTTTCCACCAGCCAACTCTAGTCTTGTCAGGGTAGTAAACACCAGCTACGTAAGTTCCTTGTAGAGTATCTCCTGAAAAACTTTCTTCAAAGTTTCCTCTCATACCCATATAGCCATTTCCAAGACTCATTAAGCTTTCGTAAAATCTATTATCTTCGCCATGTAATCCCTCTTCTATAATGTTCCATTCATCAAATTTAACTTTTTCCATCATAATTTTCACCTTCTCAAATATTATAGTGTAGCGCAACCGTTTGCACAATTGATTAAAAAATAAATTCCAAAGAATCAACTGCAAGTTGAATTGGAACTAAATATTTGCCTAAAATACAATTTATTTTGTAAACATAATATAACATCAATTTATATTTTAGGCAATAGGAAAAATTAAAAATATTAGAATTTCAATATATCTAAATTGATTCCACTGAAAGTTGAAATGATTTTATCTGCATTTTTCAAGGTGTCAGAGGTACCAACAGCGATAGCTTTCATGCCACCGTTTTTAGCAGCTTTAATACCTGCCTCTGCATCTTCAAATACAACACAATTTTCAGTACTAATATTAAGTTCCTTAGCTCCTGCTAAAAACACCTCTGGGTCTGGTTTAGCTTTAGAGATCTTATTTCCGTCTATAATTACATCAAAGTAATGGATCATTTCAATATTTTCTAAAATTAAAACCGCATTTTTACTAGCAGAGCCAAGTGCCACCTTAATTCCATTTTCTTTTAAGGATTTTATGAAATCTTCAACGCCAGGAAGAACTTCAGATTTATCTATTTTTGTTATATATTCTAAATAACAACTGTTTTTCTTCTCAGCTAAGTTTAGTTTTGTTTCTTCATCTAAATTAACGCCACCTATTTCAAGAAGAATATTAAGGGAATCCATTCTGCTTACACCCTTTAATCTTTCATTTTGTTCTTCTGTAAAGTCAAAGCCTAATTCATTGGCAAGCTTTCTCCAAGCAAGGTAGTGATATTTTGCAGTATCTACAATTACTCCATCTAAATCAAATAAACATGCTTTTATATTATTCATTATTCTAGTGCCTCCTTACATACTATGCAATCGTTTGTCTTAATGATATAAAAAAAAGATTGAAACTTTTTTTATTTTTAAGTTGATTATATAGCAATAGAGGAAATGTCACAACTATAATTTAAAAGGAGTTATTCTTTTGTATAAAAGTACAAAATAAGATAAAGAATTTTGTGTCTTTTACAAATAGAAATTTAATGCAGCAAAAGGTACAATAGTATCATAACAAATCAAAAATGGTTGGAGGAAAATTAAATGGCAAGTTTATCATTAAAACATATTTATAAAGTTTATTCAGGTAATGTAACAGCAGTAAAGGATTTCAATTTAGAAATAGAAGATAAAGAATTTGTAGTTTTTGTAGGACCATCAGGTTGTGGAAAATCAACTACATTAAGAATGATTGCTGGTCTTGAAGATATATCAGAGGGAGATCTTTTAATAGATGATAAAAGAGTTAACGATGTAGCTCCAAAGGATAGAGATATAGCAATGGTGTTCCAAAACTACGCATTATATCCACATATGAGTGTATATGAAAATATGGCATTTGGTTTGAAATTAAGAAAAATGCCTAAGAATGAAATAGACGATAAAGTTAGAGAAGCAGCTAGAATTCTTGATATAGAGCATTTATTAGAAAGAAAACCAAAAGCACTTTCCGGTGGACAAAGACAAAGAGTTGCTTTAGGAAGAGCTATAGTTAGAGAGCCAAAGGTATTCTTAATGGATGAGCCTCTTTCTAACTTAGATGCAAAGCTAAGAGTTCAAATGAGAGCTGAGATATCAAAGCTTCATAAAAGATTACAAACTACAATGATATATGTAACACATGACCAAATAGAAGCGATGACAATGGGAACAAAAATTGTTGTTATGAAAGATGGAATTATACAACAGGTTGCATCACCACAAGAAATATACAACAACCCAACAAATGTATTTGTAGCTGGTTTTATTGGAAGTCCACAAATGAACTTTATGGATGCTAAGGTTGAAGAAAAAGCAGGCAAAATAGTTGTTACATTTGGTGATAATACTATAGCTTTACCTGAAGAAAAAGGTCAAAATCTAAAAAAATTAGGTTATGTAGGAAAAGAAGTAATAATGGGAATTAGACCTGAAAACATTGGAGATTCAGAAAAGTTTGTAGCAGCTCATAAAGATTCAGTGGTTGAATCTTTAGTAGAAGTTACTGAGCATATGGGTGCGGAAACTTATATATATCTAGCAAATGGCGGAAATAATTTTGTTGCTAGAGTTGAAGGAACTTCATTGGTTCAAGTAGGAAATAGAATTAATGTTGCCTTCAACGAAAATAAAATTCATATATTTGACAAAGAAACTGAAAGAACTGTATTATAATATATATTACATTGACCCGGAGGGAGGATGCCGGCTTAAGGTTAACTTAAGCCGGTAACTATTATATGGCGAATTTTAAACGTTTTCTTGAAGAATTACATAGTAATACTGGATTGAAGTTTGAATTAACCTTTGATGATGATACTATACTTTATTCTAGTGGAAGTATGGAAGAGGAATGCAGAAGCTTTAGAGTTTCTCTTGGGGAGAGAAAGGGCATGATAAAACTCCCAAAGGCTATTGAAAGCTGTGCTGCTCTTTTAATATATACTATAGAAAATAAGTATAAAGAGTTTACATCCTTGAAGGAGCAGATATTTATTGATATTATCGAAAATAAGCAAATTACTTTTAATTTAGATGATAAGAGTTTTTCCTTTATAAAGAAAGGAAGCACTCTTTTTGTCATTGATATCAATGGAAGTAAAAAGGCGGCAATAAATATAATAAAACAGTTATATGATAAACAGAAGGTTTTAAGTTTTATTTACAATGACTATATTATTGTTTATGGGGTCTTTGACGAAGTAGTTGAACACGGTGAAAGCATTAAGGAATCTATAGTTTCTGAACTTTATTGTAGGTGCAAAATATGCTATAGTGGAATAATAAATGAATTTAAAGATATTAACGCAGCCTATGAAAAAGCTATTGAAGGTATGGTTTTAAGTAAAAAATTCAAAAATAAGGAAGAAATTTTCAGGTTTGATAGATTCGAACTTGAAAGAATAGTGTATAATATAAATGATATAGTTAAACAGGATATTAAAAATAGTACCTCAAGGATATTTGATAGTTTTGATAACGAGGTTATAAATACAATTGAAGAGTTCTTTAAAAATGATTTAAACTTAAGTGATACTTCAAAAAAACTTTATGTTCATAGAAATACTCTAATTTATAGATTAGATAAGATAGCAAAAGAAACAGGTCTTGATATAAGAAAGTTTAATGATGCTAACTTGTTTAAAATTGCATTTTTAATATGGAAGGAAAGTAGTAGGTAATATTGGTATGGAAAAGGTAACAATAAAGGAAGTGGCAAAACTAGCAGGGGTAGCTCCATCTACAGTTTCTAGAGTAATAGCTGATTCCTCTAGAATAAGTGAAGAAACAAAGCAGGTGGTGAGAGAGGCAATGAAGCAGTTAGGCTATCATCCTAATGCCATTGCTAGAAGTTTAGTAAATAAAACCACTAACACTTTAGCGGTAGTTATGCCACAATCGGCAGAAAAGGCACTGCTTAATCCATTCTTTTCACAGGCTTTAAGTGGTATTTCAGCAGCTTGTCATGAAGAAGGCTATTGTATTTTAATGTCCACAGGCAGCACAGAAGAAGAACAGCTGCAGTCTATTAATAGCATAGTGATGAGCGGAAGGGTTGATGGAGTAATTATTCTATATTCCTCAGTGAAAAATTTAGTATTAGAGGAATTAAAGGAATCTAATTTTCCTCTTATAGTTATAGGTAAACCGCTTGAGCCTGAAAATGTATTGTTTGTTGATAATAACAACGTAGAGGCTGCCTTTGTAGTTACAGAAAAGCTGATAAAGAAGGGGCACAAAAATATAGGACTTATTAGTGGTTTCTTTGATTATGTATTTTCATTAGACAGATTAGAAGGGTATCGAGGTGCCCTTATTGATTATGGGATTGGTTTTGACAGGAGCTACATAAAAGAAGCAGAGTTTACAAAAGAAGATGGATATGGCAAAATGAAAGAATTATTAATGCTAGAAAAAAGGCCTACAGCTATAGTTGTAACGGACGATGTTATGGCCTTTGGTGCTATTGAGGCAATAAAGGAAGCAGGGCTATCTATACCAGAGGATATAGAAATAATTAGCTTTAACAACGTTCCATTAGCAGAATTCTGCAGTCCAAGCTTAACCTCAGTTGATATTAATGCATCGGGCTTAGGTTGCGAAGCGGCTAAATTAATTATAGAAAACATTAAAGGAACAGCAGATAAACGAAAAGTTATTGTACCAACTGAAATTATTTATAGAGAATCTTTTAGAGAATAGGTACAATAAAGAGCAAAATAATAATTTTTTTATAACATAAAAAGGTCTATAACATTGCATAAACAGTGATGTTGTAGGCTTTTTTTATTCTGTTTTGATAGTTGGGTTAAAAAAACTTGCATAAAATAAGATAATTTTCAGAAAAATATATTGACGAAAGAATTTTGATATATTATAATAAATTCAAACAGTGCAAACGGTTGCATAGAAACAGCAGCAGGATGCACAAAAATTATTAAGGGGGACACAATAATGAAAAATGTAAAAAGAGTAGTAGCATTAGCTTGTACACTTACAATTGCAGTTGGATTATTTGCTGGTTGTGGCAAAAAAGCTGTAAACAAACCAGCTTCAGAAGGTAAATTACCTACTGGTCAAACTATAACAGTATGGTCACACTTAAATGATGATGAAGTTAAAGCTGTTAAGGTTAAAGCTGAAGAATGGGCAAAGAAAACTGGCAATACAGTAAAGGTTATCAAAGACAATAGTAAATGGGAAGCTATGGTAACAGCTGCAAAGAGTCCATCAGGTCCAGACATAATGTATGGAATACCACATGACAACTTAGGAACATTTGTAG
>Ga0316601_100000076_pt1 | contig 35156 bp, 44 predicted proteins | sample OWC_soil_day5_no_FD_207663 | JGI IMG/M metagenome (GOLD analysis project Ga0316601, IMG submission 207663) | Wetland soil microbial communities from Old Woman Creek delta, Ohio, United States - OWC_soil_day5_noCT | ecosystem: Environmental > Terrestrial > Soil > Wetlands | place: USA: Ohio... | reverse complement strand
GAAAATTGATTAACTAAATCTATAGCATTATAACTATTTGCTTGTTTAAAATTCGTTTTTATTGCCATAATATTTATCACCTCACATAAAATTTTGTTTGCAATTTTTGTGGTTTATACAAAGCCTGTCCTAAAACAAAACTTCGTTGACCTGTATTTTCTTCGTGTGTAAATTCTATAATCCTTTGAACATCCTCATATTCTAAATATGGTTTTATATATATAGGTATAGAATCCCCTACGTTTATATCATTTAAAGGACATAACACAGAATCTACGGCACTTAAAGAAACACTAGAAAGCGGATATGCCCTCCTTTGTAATTCTGCATAAGTTTCATTATCCAAATCATTTTGTGTTGGGTCACCTGTTGCACTATATGCTGCACCTAGCTTTCCATATTCTTTAATACTGTCATTATCTTTCTGTGTAGAAGCATAATATTCAGTATCAGACCTAATAGCATTTGCCATATCAAAGGCATTAATGCTTAAGGTAGGCTCCTCAACTATGTTATCTGCCTCAGTGCCAAATTGAAGTACATAATTGTTTTTCACAGAACCTTTCCTTTTATAAACATTTAATCTTTTATTGCTATCTATATCAAAGTCATAATTGAATTTTTTCATTATTTCCTGTAATCTCTCATATGAATTTGTTTCATTATCAAAAGTTAAATTTCCAATCTTTAATAAGCTTGAATCTATATTCCCTAATGCAAAGTTACAACCTCTAAAGAAATTTACATTAGCTATTATTGTACTAATAGAATCACTTATTGACATGTTGTTAAAATCATATGGTAACTCAATAGTTTTGTTAAAAAAGAATAAGTAATCATAACAATATGTTTGTAACATTCCACTACCAAAATCAAAAGCGGTCATTACTCCCCACCAAACTATCAAATTACCTTCCCAAATTTCAACCTCATTCATTGCCTTAAAGTTTTCCTTTGTGCATTTTGGATTATTTAAACCTATCCCAAATTCACACTTACCCATACTGTTTAATGTAAAGGTATATCTTAAACTAGAAAACTCTGATACTTCGTCTAGTTGTTTATGACTTTTATCAAAAATTTTAATGTATTTCATTAAATCCACCTCGGCCTCAAATCAATAGTACAATGTTTCTTTAACTCAATAGAATTCCTTGAAAAAGAAAATTGGTTATCTCCTACGACACAAGATAACCAATCTCCTACTTTTAAATCTATTCTATTTGCACCATTGAGTGTTATACTCCGTGTTTTAGGCCTGTTGTCTATAATAAGAATGTCTGTAGCTCCTAAATTCACATTAAGGCTCATAGTTTCGCTTGTAGTTACATTTGTAATGACTAAATTACTGCAACTACCTATTACTGTTATTACAGGATAAGCCATTGTATTTCCTATATTTGAAATAGTACCTATACCTCCTGTTAATGCACCAAAATTAATAGGAAATGTTAGTGGAAAAGCAATCCCATTATTGCTAGTTGCTCCTAAATTTATAATTTGGTCATTTAAAGCATAAAGATAAGGCTCTGGAGAAACTAATTGGCAAGCTATGAATTCTGGATTAAGTTCATCACAACCCCAATTTTCTAGATCAATCATTACATAAAATTGCAAAGAATCTATAGTAACACTAAGTTTTTTCAAACCTTTTTTTAAAAGAACTTGCTTCAATTTAAAAATATTGAAAAGAATATTATTCTTTACCTGTCCTTTTAATAAAAGTTTTTTCTCTTTATTTTTGCCAAAATAATAATCTACTCCATCACTTAATAATTCATTTGTTTTTATTTCTCTTTCACCCTCAAATAGTCCAATAACTACAAAGTCAAATTCTTCATTTTTAAGATTTAACCCATCTATATCTAAACTTAAAATATTAATTATGAACCACCTCCTAAAACTGAGCGAGGAATTGTAGTTGTTGTAATGTTCTCTTTTTATCGCCTTGACTTTGTATGTTTAGGGTGCTTATGTGTAAATGTTGCTCAACATTCTTAGTTTGCCCACCTGTCAAAAAAGCCACTGAGTCATTATGGTTTAGTACGGTTTCTCCGCCATTAAATGCTCGTTTTTGCCTTCCGAACACAATTTCAAAACCATCTTCAGCAACTTCATGTACCCCAGGAGTAGCATTATCTGTTCCACTTGCATACCCAAGACTATTCATAAAGTCTTTACTGCCATCGTTAAGAAAAAAATTAAATAACTGTTTGGTTCTACCCCACCAATCATCAGAAAGAAAACTTCCAATACCTTCTACAGATTTAACTACTGTTTTATGCCCTTGACTTTGAACTTGCTGTTTCTTTGCTAAATCATCTATATTTTTCATCTTTTGCTTAAATAATTCGTCTTCTCTTTTTACCATTAAGTCATACTTTTCATTAACTTTTTTTATTTCATCATCTATAGATTTCTTAGCTGCCTCATATTTAAGTTTTTCAGCATCCTCTTTTGCTTTACGTTCAACATTTATTGCTGTTATTTTATCTTCAACAGATTTATCAACTAATTCTTTTTCCTTTTGAAGCTGTTCCTTGAGCGTATCCTGTTGCATTTTAAGTGCCTTTTTTTGTTCCTCTCTCTGTTGGAGTAATTTCTCTCTTTCCATCTGTTTAAGGAGTTCATTCAATTCCTTTTGAGATTCTTCCTTATCTTTCAAGTGTCTAGCTGTTTCAATTTTATTTTGAAGCATGTTGATTTTTTCTTGATTTTTAGCATCTTTATCTGCTTGTTCTTCCACTTTTGTTTTATCATCTATAGCATTTATTTCATTTTCTAGTGCATCTATCTTAGAATTAAATTCAACATCTAAAGCTTTTTTACGTGCTTCGCCTTCTTCTTTAGCTATATCAGTCATACTTTTTTGCGTAGATTTATAAGCACCGTATTGTTCATTGAGCTTTTGCATAAAGCTTAAATGTTCTTCTTCTATTGCATTACGTCTACTATTTAATGCATCTAATTCTGCCTGTCTTCTAGCATTTATAGAATCAATTGCCTTTTGTTTTTCTTCCTCAAAAGCCGACATCATTGCTTCTTTAAGTTTTAATGTTTCTTGAATATTACTTCCTGTCATAAACTTCAAACCTGCAAGAACTGCTATTAATGAACCAACAAGAGTAATTACGATTCCTAATGGGTTAGCATTCATAGCTGTATTTAAAGCCCATTGTGCTATAGTAGCACCTTGCATATTCAGAGCCAAAGCTTCAGTTGCAGCACTCAAACCTATTGTTTTTACTGCACTTATAGCTGTTACAATTCCTTGTAATTCTGTAGTAATTATTGAACCTAAAACTGCTGCCTTATACAGTATAAAACCACCGGTTACTGCTGCTAATATATTTAAAAATTTTGGTGGGAATAGTTCAAGCACTACACCTTTCATTCCTTCTAATTTAAATGCATTTCTTACTTGTTCTAGCTTAATTACAACATTAGGCAATACATTGTTTGTTAAATCCTCAAACATAGGCTTCGTTATTCCCCCTAATGTCATTTGAACATTATCTCGGATTGTAGTCATAAGCCCTTTAAAGCTTTTAGACTGCTTCTCCATCATGTTTGGAAACTTTTCTTCAAGTCCTTTGACAAGTAAATCAATACTTTTTGATGCCGGAAGTAATCCATTTTCACTCATTTTCATTAGTTCTGCAGTGGATTTATTAAACCCCTTGCCTAAAATATCCCATACCGGAATTCCTGCCTCTGCTAACTGTCTTACCTCTTCTCCAGCAAGTTTACCTTTAGCCTTAATTTGTCCTAGAGCCAATGTAATTCTATCCATTCCTTCTGCTCCAAGCCCCAAACCACTCGCTGCATCACCCACTGATTTAAGGATAGGCATGACTTCACTAGCTTGATATCCAAAGGCAAAAAGTTTCTTAGTTACTTCTGTAAGTTGTGGTAACTGAAAAGGGGTTCTTGCTGCCATACTTGTTAATTCAGATAGCATTCTAGATGCTTTATCTGCACTACCTAACATGGTTTCAAATGCTATTTGATTTGTTTGCATTTGAGAGTTAAATCCAATACTTACATCCCAAGCTTCTTTTATACCTTGTCTTAGCAAATCAAACATTCCCATACCAACAGTAAATTGAAAAGCATTTTTAAGAAAACCGCCAAAACTGCTTGCTTTACCTCTAGCATCATTTAATCCGTCATCATAATTTCTTTTATCTAGCCCTAGTCTTACCCACAATTCTCCGACTTGCATTTATTTTCACCTCCCACCTAAAAAAAATAGAGGTATTAAAAACAAATTAATTACTCGTTTTTACCCCTCTTCTTTTAGCATTTTCTTTCCAACGTTCAATTATATCTTTATCATTAGTATTTTCTTTTATAGTTTCCTCTTTAAAAACAAAAGGATTTTCGCCTATTACCTCTTCTACAGTAATTTCTTTTTTATCTGGATTTGTAAATAATCTATAACCTTTTAACAAGTTCCAAACTTTTTCATATGAATCTAGATAGCGCTCATATTTTTTTCTTTTATTAATTTTATCTAATAAAGAATTTATCTTGTTATAAGATAAATACTCTATTTCATCTATTGTCCATCCATATTCACTTGCAATAATGTCAATTACTTCATCAAATTTATCTAAAAAGCCAAGAAAGATTAAGCATTTTTTAATCCCTGTAAGAGTATCTTCATCATTGGTGTCGCTACTCTCTTGACTCCAGTAAAATTTACATCAACAAAAGCATTAATTAAATCTTCAATTTCTGAAGGAACCGCATTATCTATATCATCATCACTCAATACAGGGAATAACTCCTTTAATTTATCGAATAATAATGAATTAACAGCTTCAAGCCCATCTTTTATGTTATTGGCTTTTAATAACTCTTCTAAAGCATATTTATTTTTTTCTATCAAGTCTTTTAATTCTTTTATCTTTTTTTCTCTTACAACTACTTCTTTTTCTGCTATTTTAACTGTTTTTGTTCTCATAATTTACACCTCTTATTTCTAATTATTCATGGTAATAGAGTGGATCATCACCTAATAGCTCAACTGATTCTTTTACCACATCATTCGTAGGCTGTGTAATACTATTTTTCTTAAAATACACGTAACCTTCATATCTTTTATTTGTTGAATTATCTATGTATAAAACTAGTATCATTCTTTGTCCCAACAAACTTATAAAAGTACCATCACACCAATAGCCTTCACAGTTTCCATTCCATCCTTTTATTGTTGGCTGAACTTCTTTCCACCCACCAGAAGCGAATGTAGTCACATCCTTTAATTCAGTTTCAAAGTCTATTTTCCAATTAAAAAATGTAGCGCATTGAACTATGTTAAAATAATTTCCACTAACCGTAACAACATCTGTATTAATTAATGGTGTACTAAATACTACAACTCCACCAGCATATTCAATGATATAGCCGCTTGTTACTGTTACACCATTCTTTTTAACTGTAACTGAAACAGAATCATCTATATATCTTTTGGTTGTAGATGCAATAGTATATTTTGTGTATCCGGCACTTGAGTTTGTGGCTTCATTAGTCATAGCAACAGAAACACCATTAGCTCTATAAACAGCTCCTAATTTACCTTGTATCATATATTTCACCTCTAATAAACAAAGGTAGGCTACTTAATAACCTACCCCAAAATTTATACATATGTTAATGCTCCAGTTCCAACTATTTCAGCACTAAATTTCACGGTGTCCGCTACTTGTTCCCCTATACTAATCTTCTTAATAAAAGCGTTGCCAGAGTATTTATTAGTACCATTAACATTAAATTCTGCTGCCACAGTAGTTCCACCTAGAAGCGCATCTTGTAAAGCCTTTTGCCCTGTTGTATCAGTAGCTACTTTCCATTCTCCCTCAACACTACCACTCCAACTTTTTAGAGTAGGTGTATTCTCTTTCCACCCTGTAGTATCAAATGTTGTAATGTCCTTCATATCAGTTTCAATATCTAGCTTCCATGAACTTATTTCACCTACTTTAGTAGTACTTACCTTAAAAGCTCCACTTTTCCCTGTAATCATGGACTCTCACTCCTTCCTACATATTTTTTATTATTATAAAATTCACACTGAATTCCCATCGGTCCTTTTCATCTTTTCCCAAACTAAAAGGACTTTGCTGCGCATTAAAACTCATTCCATTTACTATTGTAGTTTGTAAAGCTTTGTATATAGAATTTATTGTGCTCTCAACATCTTCATAGCTCGTGCCCCTGCACATTATTTGCAGTCCCCTATATTCAACCCCTTCACCATTAAAAAATGCAGTAGGTTTAAGTCCTTTGGTTTCATAAAGGCAAATACAATCATCTGCTTTTACCTCAACACCATTAACAGTAACTGCGTCTGTAATTGCTCCGTAGAATAAAAAAACACCCGTTGGTACTAAATTATTTGCTTTTAAATAATTTCCTATATCTTTTAACATATTAGACACCTACCCATTAATGTTTTCTATTTCTTTAGCAATATATTTTATGTAGCTATCTATGTTTTCCCTAAAAGGTTGTTCAAGATATTTGGCTTGGCCTCCTTGAGGGTGATTATACTCGGTATGTTCATGTTGTTTAATTGCATACGGTTCATTAAAGCCTATATTAGCCTCAAAATCTCCTTTATAAGAAACATGTCCACTACCTCTTAAATCACCTGTATCTACTGGAGCAAGATTAATAGCTTTACCTACTAAATCTTCACAAACGTCTTTAAACTTTTCTTTACATTTAATATCTGTTTGTCTTAATAGTTTATTAAAGTTAGCTTGTAATCCGCTTAATCCGTCTACACTCATATCAAATACACCTCATAGCCTTCAACTTCTCCTAGTAAATCCGTTATAGTTGCAACTGTAATTACAACTCTACCATCAATCTTATGTTCAACTTTTACTGGTTCTTTGCAATAAACAGTAGAATTACTTACAACCTGAATTCCATCTTTATCTCTAACAAGCTTTATTTTATCTTCTTTTCTACATTTGATAGTTTTGTTATTGCAGATTTTTTCATTGTATTCATTGGTATTTTCTATATACTCCCACAAAGCTGTTTGATTTAAATAATCCTCTAGCATATGTTCACACTCCCTAAAAAGGCCTGAATCAATTCTCTCGCTTCATCACTTAGTATCTTTTTTATCTTACAACTATATGATTCAGACATATTTCCTAAACTCATACTTGTTACACCTTCTTGCTGCAATTTAACCCTTTTACTATTTCCAAATTGTAATAATGCTAAAGATTCTTCACAGACTGCATTTTTAACTTCATCTGGAACTGTAATCTGTGTCACTAATTGTCCAATAGAATAACTATAATATTTCCTAGGGAATTGAAGTTTCTGTGAAAGATCTGCTTTCATACCAGTGAAAATTTGTCTATCAATCTTCTTCGTTGCCGTAACCAATGCTTGAGATTTCTGCTCTACGATAGAAGATATCCATTTCTCAGCATTTAATCTCTCACTAAAATATTTGTCAGCATACTCTAAATCTACATAACTATTCGTTCCTACATTAATCATTTTCACACCTACTTATTGTCTTACTAATGCAGAACATAATTCAAAATACCCCTGCGCTGTTGCGCCATTCGTATACTTAACTCTAACATACTGACAAATGACATTTGTTTCTATAATAACAGGTGTATTTGCTAATACTGTTTGGATTCCTACAGTCCTCCAAGTAGATCCATCCTTTGATTGTTCAATATATGCCGTACCAGGTTGATCTGATGTTGCCATAACTCTAAACCTATTGACACTATGATTTGAACCTAAATTAAGAGTAACTCCTGTAAAAGTTGCCCCACCTGTTAAAGCCATTGTAGAATCTGTGAAACTCGTTGTTTTATCAAAATCAAAATTCCCATCTAGTTTTACAATATTATAAGCAATCAGCATTCCTGTTTGAGCTATAGAACCATTAATAAATTTAATTTTGAAATACCTAAACATTAAAGGGAACTCATAGATTTTTATCGAACCATCAGCGGGTATTGGAATACGGTGAGTTTCTACTACATTGGCTGCAAATGTTGATGAATCAGATTGTTCTATTACCAAATGACCATGCCCTGTGGTTCCTGCTAAATGTTTTATTAATGCTCTCAATCTTGTACTTTCAAACTGTGAAGTTAAAGATTTTATTCCACTATCGTAAGTTGCAGCTGAAGCTAAGTTTGTAGTTGTAGCTGTAACCATTGTGTTTCCTAAAGAACCATTGTACATTGACACTGAACCTGAAACAGTTGCATATATACCTTGTCCTGCTACTGAATTACCTCTTCCTGCTGTTACCTCTGCAGTTAATTCTGCATAGTCATTCACTAGAACATATTGAGATTGTAATGTATTAGCTGCTACAGGCGCAGTTCCTAAATTCTTTACTCTTATTCTTACTTTATAAAGAGCGTTAGGATCTGGTAGTTGTTGGTGTCTTACATAAGAGTTACTCCTACCACTTGTACTATCTAATGCTCTGCTGTGGAACCAAACTTCATCTGCAAAAGCTTCTATTTCAAATATATTTAATGCAGCCCATGAGTTTATTGTGCTATCTCCGCTTTCTAGTCTTGCTAGCCCACTACTTGCTACTTGATACCTTCCAACAGTTTGAGAAGCACAGTTATTATCTAACTTCCATGCTGCTACATGCTTACCATCTACAACTTTAGTAACAGGGTCGCAACTTACCAATTCAAGATATACCTCTTGATTAGCCTGCTTAGTTGGAACCATTATGCTTGCCATTACTCGTAGCGGTATAGTGAATGTATCTACAGATTCAATAATTGTTTCTGAGTTTGGTGTTAAACCAAGGTTAAGCTTCAATAATCCTGGTGTCGCAGTATCAAAACTCATTCCGCTTCCTAGTATATAGGAAAACTTAGTTGGATCTGGAACACTAGCTGCAAAACTATCTCTAATCTTCTTTTGCATGCTCTGCACTTTAAACATTCCATTGGTTTCATCATAGGTTGTCTCTATAATATCCTTAACTCTTCCCGTTATCTCCTGCATTTAATTCACCACCATCTACATTTTCTTGCTGATCCTTATTTTCTTTATTTGATTGATTTTTTTTCACTTTCTTTAATGGTTCACATCTCTCAACATGAATCCAATATACTTTATCAGATATAATTTCTTCCTTACAATGTGGACACTTCATTTTCTTTCCTCCTCTTAAAAAATAGGATAGGCTTTTATACCTATCCTATTAAAATTAACCTAACATTCTACAAGCGAGCTCATTGTACAGAGTTTTAACACCATAAAGTAAATCAATAGATACTACGTTCTTCTTGGTAGTCATGTTATATCCCATTACGACTCTCAAACTTAAACCATTAGGTGCTGTCGCTACATAAGCATTTGCTCCACCCATTGGTAGTTCCATAGGTCTGCTTACTAATGAAAAAGCATTCTTATGGAAAGCTAATGATGCAACATGTCCACCTTTAGAAGCATCCGGGAATGTTACATTTTCATTTGAGTAGTTTTCTTTAAGTGCTGGATATATACTTACAGCACCAATTGCATTAGCTGATGCTGCTGAAGTTGTTGAAGTTACAACATACTGAGAACCCTTTATTACTAATAAGTCTCCTTTATTTAAGCAACCTGTTCCAGATGTAGCTGCTAAAGCTACTACGTAAGCACCCTTTGTTCCTGTTGCCTTAGCTCCTGTTGAGGATGTATATCCTCCAGCTATATGTGTTTTAATGTTTTGATCCATATAAGTATCAAATCCCATTAACCTTCCCATGGAAGCTTCTCTTAATGCTGCAGTAGTGCCAGATTTATCAGCTCCAGCTATTGCATCTAATACAATTAACTTAGCCTGTGCTTCAGGATCCATTACTAAGTTTCTCTGTGCATTTGGTACTCTATTAGTATTAAGAACCTTCATTGGACTTGCTATATCAGTTAAGCTTGAAGGAGTTGTCCCAGATACACCTGCATAATAAGGTATATCTGCATAAAGTCCACATAACTCTCTATCTACTTTTTCTGCAATTGCTAATGTAGCACCATCTAATATTTGTGTACCAAAGTTATCTACGTTCATTGTCAATTCTGAAGAACTAACTTCTACTGAAACGTCTGCGATTTTATCCATCTTAACAAGAACATTAGATTCTCCAACATCTTGAAGATTGATTGTTCCACCAAAGTCATCTGCAACGAACACAGCAGGTTTTTTTACCTGTATAGTATCCCCTTGTTTTGCAAACTCCTTTGCGTAATCAGTGTACACCAATCCTGCCATAACCATATTGCTATGCAATCTTACTAGTGCTTCCCTTGCTATTTGTTGTGCTGTTAAAAACGTATTTGCCATAAAAAATTCACTCTCCTATAAATCATTTTTATTATTTTGTTCTTGCTGACCACCATTCGGCATCAGTCATTTTAGATTCATCTTTTGGTACATTACCACCCCCGCCACCAGGTGGATTATTCCCTGATGAACCTGGAATAGTTTCACCAAATAAATAAGACTTAGATTCAGTTAATGTTTTTAACTGTTCATCCAAGCCTTTAATTGTTCCATCTTCATTTAGTTGTAACTTGCTTTTATCAATAAAAGCTAATACATCTGAAGGATCCTTAGCTTTTGCATTTAAAGCAGCAAGTTTTATAGCAGTTGTTAAATTGCTCTCTTTATATTTGTTTTCCCACTCTGAGTTTTGCTTTTGTAACTCATCTATTTTTGTAGGATATTCAGCAATTTTCTTCTGTAGGTCCTCAAGTTGCTGTTTAAGTAATGGATTCTCACCTGCAGCTGACTTCATAGCCTCCAGTTGTGGTTTAAGTGTTTCATACTCATCAACAACCTTTTTAAGATCATTTATTTGAGTAGTTAACTCTTTATTTCTGGTATTTACACTATCGTATCTATCCTTTGGGAAATAACCAGGACTCTTTGTATCGTCGACTAATACATTCATCCCTAACTCTTCCATAGCTTTTACAATATTCTGTGCCTGCTCCTCTGTAATTTTTCCATTTACCCTGTCTGCATTTAATTTTAAGTACTCTAAGAATTTCATTTTATTTACCTCCCCTATTTTAACTGGATAGTTCCATTCATTTTATTTCAGTAGTTTAAAGCCGTACTTAGGGCAAATTTAAAAGACATATTTCTATGCCTTTGATTCTTTAATCATGATACTTCTATATTCACTTTCCAACTCTTGATATTTTCCTGAATTAGAATATTTCATCCTTCTGAACCCTGCAAAGCTCTTAGGTGCATCTTTACCAAACATAAGTCTATACCTTTGGTACTGCTTCCTGTCATTATTTAATTTAACTTTCTCTTTCTGCTGCTTATTATAATTATCAATTGCCTTTTTACTTCTAGTGTCTACCTCGAAGGACCTATTTGAATCAACTATATCCTTTTCAAAATTATCTGCTAGTTCAGGAATATAAGGAAATATTCTATGCCTGCACCTTGGATGTATATTTGCATATTCTCCTGAAAAAGCCACTGATAATTTAGGAAATCTGCCATCATTCCCACTGATAGAATAAACTCTTCCTTGATAAATTGAGCATATTGAACAAGTAGTTGCATGGCTTGTCATTTTCACTAAGTCATAACCTAAACATGTAAGTTGATTGATTGTTGCTGTATTGGTTACCTCAGCTGTGGTAGACCTTGCTACAATATCGGCATAGGCATCTAAAGAAATCATTCTTCCTCTCTTATCTTTAATTCCATTAATCCCTTCATTGATTAATGAACTAATTAAGTTCTTTTTACATTCCTTAACCGTTTGACCAGTCGCTAATTTTTTAGCGACTGCATCTATTCCAGCCTGCCTTATTGCATCATTTAACCTTCTGCCTACAAAGTTATTTGCTTGATTTAAATTACTATATATATTAAATGCTAGTATTTTGATAGCATTTGTATGGAGTTTTGAGAAAGATTTATAACTTTCTTCAATATCTGTATTTAAAATAGCACTTACTTCATCAATTGCTTCTTTGTAGTATCTTTCAACTATTTTGTAACTTACATCTCTAGCTTGATTATCTAGCCTCGCTAGCTCCTGTCCTATTTGCATTAACAAAGACTTTTGATACGCTGTTACATTTCCTCTAGCTTCTTTTTCAGCTATAATTTTAATTAATTCTTTCTGAGCTTTACTATAAATTTCAATAAGTGTTTGTGTAAGTTTATCATTCACTATTGCTCACCGCCAGAATTACCGGTACCACTAAAAGGAAAGTTTTGTCCACCTATGGGATTAGCTTTTGCCTCATCCTCAGCTATTCTATCAAGCTCTATATTTGTTTCTTCATCTGATAAATTATCTTGGCTCTGAATAGCTCTATACTGACTAATAGTAGACTTATTACCTGTTCTTATAGCCATAATATCTGCTTGTTCCTTAGGATCCTCAGGCAGACCATCTTTCCACGTGATTGATATAGGTGTTTTACTTAAATCTTTTATCCCTTCTCCTCCAAGTTGACTGCATAATTTAATGGCTTTCTTTAAAGCAGGATCAAACCTCATTCTTATCCGATTAACTTTTGCCAAAGGACTTATCATTAATCTTCTAAGTGCGCTGCCAGAAACAATTTGTCCTGTATTACTAGTCATATCTCCAAAAATAGCACTACCCATTTCAGAAATTGTATAAAGCAAATTAGTAAGCTTTTCTATCATCTTAAAATTCGCTTCCATTTGTGCATCCCAAACTATATATTCTACATCTGCATCCTCATTTGAATCTTTAGGAAAGTAATTCCCCATCTTCAATTTCCATTCACCAGTAGAAGGGTCCATTTCTAATGCGCTAGCTGGACCTTGAACACTAGGCTCAGCATGCTTATCTAACACCTTTGCAATTTGACTAACTCTTACCTCTAATTCAGAGATTATGCTATCTATATCATTATAATCATCAAGTCCAAATGTTCTATCAGAAGTAATGGTATTAGGAATCTGAATTACTGCAAAATCCTTTAATCCTGTATTTTTAGTTTCTGAACTTATAAGCTGCTTTATCTCTGAGTCTTTCAATAGATATATTCGTTCCTCATAGCTACCTTTACTATGTATCTGACATTTTAGATACTTATTTTTATCTTGCTCATAAGTCCATGCTAAAACATGATATTGAATTTTCTTTAGATTATCCGGACTTATCACGGGAAACCAGATTGATGGTTGAGTAACATCAATTCTACCAGCACCTGTATCAATGTCTTTATATACATAAAAAAGACCATCTCCGTATCTTGATACATCAATGGTTGTTTGATATGCGGTATTAATCAAATCAGAGTTTTCTTTTATATTGTCTATGGTTATTTGTTCCTCAGAACCTTCCTCTCCTGCAGCTACTTTTGGTGTTTCTCCTAGCAATAAATCTGCAGTTTTTAAGCTTATTAACTTTTGAAAATTGGCAATTACACAATAGCTTATAACATCATTAAAATTGCCTATTATTCTTTGAATTCTTTTAAATTGTGATTGATATACATTACCATGATCACCTTCAAAGATTCTTTTGTTAATAGCATACTGCATTAGTCTTTCTCTTTCACTTGGCGGCGGCCATAATTGACCTGGACTTAAAAACTCTAAACTTGTTAGCAATTTCTCACCTCCTACATTCTTACTGTAATTGGACCAATATTATTTCTATACAGAATTGTATTAACAAAATATCTAGTAGCATCCATAGCATGATCCATAACTTTAACAGGTTTATCTTCTCCTCTTTGAACTGCTTTTTCATCCCAAATATATGAGAAGAATTCCTTGAAAGTATTAATACATTTATCATTAAATAAAATAAGTAAGTCATTTAATGCACTTCCTACGTTTCTTATACCCTCAAGAACATCATTCTTTGCTTGCTTTACAGTTAATCTTCCCTTTTTCTTAATTAATGCTATAAAAGAAGCTGCACTTGGGTCTATTATTACAGATTTAATTCTCCTGTCTCCTATGAACTTTTCCAAGTCTTCATAATACTCATTATCAGTTTTCTGTTTTCCTGTATCTCTACCTGAATAATAGTACTCATCTACTAAGTACCATTTGCCTTCAAATAATCCCCATAGTAAGAATACAGTTGCATTCTGAGTACCATAATCACAACTAACATAAAACTCTCTATAAGCCCTTATGATGGTTTGTACCTTATGTTTGACCTCATCAAACATATCATATATAATTCCCTCTGCTTGTACCCATAAACCTAAAATATAACGTTTAAAGAATACACCACTAAACATACGTCTAAATCTCTCTTTAACTTTTTCTGAAAGACTTAAATTATCATCCATAGTAAAGTGCATATAGAGTATATTCTTTTCCTTGGCTTTATCTATGAGTTCAGTTTTGACAAAATGATAAGGGCTACCTGGATTACAATTCATAAATATCTTAGCTCCATCTACTGAGCAACGTCCTATCATTTGGTCAACAAAGTTTTGAGGGAATAATGCCACTTCATCTGCTAGTGCTCCAGCTGCAGTTAAACCTTGAAGTTTATCCTGTGAAGCTTCATTACTAGCATCATACATGTAATAAGTATTATCACCTATGATTATGAAATTCTCTGACCTATTGTAAGTGTACTGTAATCCCCATGCAGTTAATATCTGCTGCATAGGTCCAATTACATTTTTCTTTAATGAACCTATTGTCTTGCCAGAAAGGATAAAATTTTCTCCGTTAAAATGTTTTAAACTCCATCTTAGGAAACTACAAATACATGCTATTGTTTTACCTGATCTTATAGCCCCATCTGCTATAACTATATCTCTATCAGCAAACGGCGAACCTTTCTCCCAAAAGAATAAAAGTTTTTTCTGTTTAATAGAAAATGGTTGAAATCTAAAACCCTTAATTTTCTTCTTAGTCATCTATATCATCATCCTTGAATAATTCCTTAACTTGCTCTTCTGTCATTGTAGTTGCATTGATAAATTCTTGTATTCCTTCTCTATTAGTATCACCATTGCCATTATTAATTTTAGCCTTATCAATTTCTAGTTTTTCTCTAGCTATCTTAATCTTTTCTTGAGCTTCAATATCCAACAAGCCAATATGTTTTGAAAGGAAGTCTAAGGCTTTCATTTTGTCTTGGAGTTTTATGCTAGCTCCATCTTTACCTTGTTTAACTTCAGATACTATTGTTCCATCTACTTCAATAGATTCTTTAAACTTAACTACATTTACTACTTTTTTAAGTTCTTTTTCTTCTCCGTCTTCATATTTAATCTTTAAAGGTCCGAATGCTCCCATTACTTGAACTTCTTCTTGTCCAAAGTCTAAGTAGTCTGTTATGTCACTGAACGCTATATCAATATACTTTTGAAGAAGATCTTCTTTTTCTAAGAATGCACCTTTAAACTTAGCAGCTTTAAGCCTTTTGATTTCATTTTGCACTTCAACATTTTCCAACAATCTTGGTCCTTGTGAATATGCAGTGTCTTTACTGTATCCTGCTTTAACTGCTGCCTTAGTTGCATTAAAGTATTTTATATAATAAATACAAAAGAGCCTTTGCTTTTCAGTAAGTTCTGGATTATCTACTTCCAAAACTTCTTCTAGCTTAAGCTCCTTTTTAACATTTTTATTTTGTGTGCATACTTTTTCTTTTGTGTGCACACCTTTTCTATCCCAATTATATCTTTGCTTCCATGACTTAATAGTATTAAGTGTAACTCCATACTTCTCTGCAAGCTCTTTATACTTCATACCTTTTAGATAATCTTCCCTTACTTTCTCCTTATCTACTGGAGCTCTTATCTCTTCCATACCACCACCTCATAACTATATGTTATATTTATTTAATTCTTACTACTGGAATGTGTTCTGCTACACCCACTACACTCAATTTATATGTATATCCATCGTCGTATATTAAAACTTTAGGTCTATATGCATAGTGATATACATATGAGTATTGTGATTGTTTCCATACTTGTTCATTATCTAGTGTAAAGGTTGTATCTCCATCCCAGCCACTAAAATCACCAACTATTGTACTCTCAATACAATTATTGAGCTTTCTTACGGATACTGAATCCTCCATATCCTCTACCTGTAAATAACACCTTGAATTATCTGTAAGAATTTTAACTTCAGGACGATAGCTATAACTATAATCATAGTGATATTCATCCTGCATCCAAATTTCTCCGTTACCAAGTCTAAATACCATTCCTTCATTGTATCCATTAAATTCACCATCAATAATCGAAGTAGTTATTAATCTCATAACCCTCACTCCCTTCCATTATATTACTTCTATGCAAAGGAAGGGAATTCCTTTTAATTCAGATTAATTTTATTTTGTTTTGCTTTCTATTTATACGATTCTTTTTTGGTGTGCACCCTCGCCTGCCCTAATCGGTTATTTATTTTGTACATGAAAAAAGAGCCTTATTGGCTCAAATCTAAGTTTCTATAATCCCTTTCCAAATCAGAAATATCATTCTGAATAGATTTGATATTTCCCTCAATTGAATAATAATTATTTTCTAGACTTTCAACATCTGATTCTAAACTACTTATCTTGCTGCCTAAATCGCTATAATCACTCAATTCATTTAACTGCCCTTGTACAGATTTTAGTTGGTCTGTCAACAATAGAATTGCATCACTCAGAGTTCTTATATTATCATAAATAAAAGTTATATGTTCCTTAAGATTTTCATTTTGTTCTTTCAAATAACTATTTACATAATCCATCCATTCTTCGATTTTCACATTATCTATGCTCATATTTATCCCCCCCATACATAATATTCAATATGCGGCGGCTTTTATTCATCCTAGTGCTTATTTAGCTTACTATATTTCCTTATGCCTTTTCTGTTGTAACTGTAAAACAACTGATAAAATGCTCTCTTAATAATCCTTTTAATCATTTCTTCCTCAATGCTCCTCTTACCCTCTTAAATTGCTGTACATCATTCATCATTGCTTTGCTCTCCATTATGGTACAGTATCTTCTGCAATATGTTACATGATTGTATTTATCTTTATTGCCAGTAAAGTGTTTGCAGAGCTTATCTTCATCGCCATCACTTTCATACCAATCACACGTATCTTCACTCACATAATCATCATAACCTCTTCCCACTTTTCTCACCTCACGAATAAGAAACTGATCAAGAATATAATTATCCATAGAGTTAATATTTTTGCTGTTCTTTCTCTTAATTTTTCAAGTTTCTTTTTATATCTAATTCTTTTCACATTTCTCACCCCAAATAAAAAAGCACCCTATTTCTAGAGTGCTTACTGTTGCCACACAGTTTGTCCCTGCCGTGTGACACAAATTCATAATATAATTATAAATCATTTTTTAGTTAATTACGTTCCAACTTTGTCCCATTTTTGTACCATAAAATATTTTCATTACTAAAATAATGGATTTTTATTCAAAAACTCTTCAGCCTTTATATCTGTTTCAGGAGTATCCTCTTCTATGTAATCTGTTAGTGTAACTATGTCTAGTCCTGTGATTCTAGCTGCTACTGCTAAATCACCTATGTCATCGATTATCATACGTACGAATGTATTCCTTATCGCTTTTGGACTTATTGAGCGTTCATCAATGTCAATCCCAGCTTCAGTAGCAATGTTGTTAATCATTTTCTCAACCCATCTAGTTGTCAGTTGTTTGTTGTATTTTGAAGGAAATAAATATTCTGTTATCTTATATTTATTTTTTGCAAGAACATAATCTTTTAAAAGAATACATAAATCTTTATTTAAATATACTATACGACCTCTTTGCTTACTTATCGTTAGTTTCATGGATAATATGTTGACATCCCTTTCCTTTAAGTTGATAAGTTCTCCAACTGTCATCCCACTGTAACATAGTAAAGTTATTATTATATAATCTCTGAAACTAAAAAAGTCCTTTTTAAAATCATATTTATTTTTAGATGTTTTGATAATATTTTTCAGTTCATCTCTAGTGAAAAAATCTGCTCTTTTGGGTCTAAAGTTAACTTCATAGTTATGACCGTTCTCAAGTATTGGAGCTTTTATGTATCTTTTTTCCAATAAAAAACCAAAGAAATATTTAATGTTCCTATAATATCTATCAAGTGTGCTTGTAGAACTTTTATGTTTCTCCTCTTTAAACTTTAAGAAGTCCATTACATGACTTTCATTAATATATTCTAACTTTTTAGGCGGATTCACATATATGAAGTCAAGATACTCTAGAAATTTTTCTACATTACACAAATATAATTTTAATGTTATTTCTTCTATTCCCTTTTCAGTAAGGTTATACTGTCGGTATTCTGGTAATAGCTCCTGATATTGTTCAATTAACATAACATCCCCTCCAACCTAATGAATATTATTGAATTATAATATTTATTATATCTTATTTATACATGATTTTCCTTTATTGTCAAATTTTTTTAGCTCCCTGCAAATTATATAAATATATTACACCATTGAGCAATATCTTCAACTAATTCCTCTCTCTTTCTATAAGCAGTAGTTCTTGCCATGTTTAAGCTATCTGCAATTTCCTCTATGCTCTTTTTATCTCCATATTTAAGCTCTATAAATCTTCTATTTTCTTCTGACAACATTGTTATATTATTCTTTAATGAAAATACTTGCCTTTCTATTTCTCTTATTTTAATCCTTTTCTTTAGCAGTTTCTTTCTGATAAATATCCATTCTTTCTCTAGCTTTTCTACTTCTTGCATCAATGCTCTTTCAGCATAGCTTACACCTGAGGATGAGGTTTGAACTCTCTCCTCAAATGTTATACTCCTGGATTCTTCCTCTATAGTTACATTAGTTTCTCTCATATCTCTTCTAATTCGTTCTTTTTGTTTTTCTAGTTCTTCACATTCTAACTCTAAAAACTTTATATTCTGTAGTATATTATAATGTCTGTAGAGCCTTCCCTCTGCTTTTCTAAAAGTCTCTTTATCTATCATATCTATCCCTCCTTCAAGTTCATTAACTAAAATTCTATCACCATGTATAGTATTTTTTATTTTGTCAATAATCCTAATGTAACAAATGAAAAGTTCTTTTACAAAAGATGTAAAGTGATAAACTCCCCCCTGAGAGACATTTTCTTAGCAATTAGGAAGGGAGATTGTATTATGAACCACTTTGCTCTTGGACTTTTCATACTAATCATATTCGTATTATCTTTGAAGTATAGAATTATTGTTGTTAGTTTTAACTTTGACACTGTACACAGATATTCAAAGAATATACTTTTATGGTTAGCAGGGGTTATGCTAAGTGTGATACTATCCTCTTTGCTTAAATAGCCCCTAAGAGCAGCTCCCTAAGAAGAGCTGCTTTTTTTCATTCTTAATATGCTTTTAATCACAAGGTTCACAATCCATTTATCATTTTCACTATGAACAAAAATAAAAATACCGTAAAATTCATTTCTGAATAATACGGTATTTATAAAAAATATTCGCTTTTATGATTTACTCATCTCAAATAATAATATTATAAACTTATCATTTTTCATTAAATTATTATATTATAATTTATTAAATAACTCTATAAAAAGAACCTGTATATGTTTTGCCTTTATAAATAGCCGATATCTCAATATTTATCCACTCGTCTGTGCCAGATCCACTTATAAACTTCATTTCACTTGATGATACGCCTTTGCATTTTACATCACCCTTTGGAAAATGAAATGTAATTTCATATTGAACATTGTCGCCTAAAAAATCGTAATCCATACCACCTAATCCTTTATGAAGTATCCTCATGCCAAACCCTAAAGATACTGGTTGTCCTGAATTCGACTTAACCTTAAACCATCCATCACTGAAGGTTACAATTTCCTCTGAATTATTCGAAGGAACTGTCGTAATATTTGAAGTATTTGTGGATTTTTTTTGCGAAATCTTAGCTGCTTCCTGCTTTTTAGCCTCTTCTTCCTTAATCCTTTGGATTTCCTTAGTGTAAGTATCCTTTAAAGTAGTAGCTTCCTTATTATTTGGATCAAATTTCAGAACAACATCAAGAAATTCAATTGCTTTATTATATCTCTTATTGTCCGCTTCAGCTTTTGCTTTTGTAATATTATCTGTTATATATAGATTGTTGGCTTGTTTAGTTTTTTCCTGAGCTTGAACATATCTTTTTTTATCTGATTCTTTAACATTCTTAAATTGATTAATAGCATCAATATATTTTTTTTCATCTAAAAGCTTCATTGCAACATCAAATGCTTTTTTTGATTGTTTCAATTCGGAAGCCAGTTTAACTTTTGAATCAATAAAAGCACTATCCCCTTTAGAAAATTTACTTGACTTTAAACTAGCAAAGGCTGCAACTGACTCATCATATTTTTCATCACCCAATAACTTTTCTGCATGCTTTAAATCTGTCTGGTAGGAATGATAACTATACCCATATACAGTGGACGCTATAACCACTATAAACAATATTAGTAAAATCACAATAACTTTAATTTTCTTTTTTTTCATTTATATCCCCCTATTTTATCATATTATGTATTATAAACTTGATATATTTTTCCACATTATCAAATAGACTACTTAATTTTATTTAAACTACTTAAGTAACATAGAAAGAAATCCCTTGTAACATAATGGTAATTATACAATACATTTCAAATTATTTCAACTTCTTATAATTCAAAAGGAAGAATAATAAAATACCGTATTATTCAATTTTCAAAGACCACTTTAAAGATTCTTCATTTATTCATCTTGCTAATGAATTGCAAACTAACTCATTCGTTTTGCTATCTCAAAAATTACATTTACTGTGCAAGCATCCCCCGCACCTCTATACATCTGTTATGGACTTATACTTGCAGATATTACTTTATCAGTTATACTATCCTCAATTCCTTGCAATCTCCAACATTCCTTGGGTGTCAACTTCCTTATTCTCAAATTATTTGTTATTGTTCCAACATCACAAGATGTAGTGAGTGTTGGAGAAGATTGATTTTGAACTCTACCTCTTCCAGTATTGCCACCTGGATGATCCAGTCTAATTCCATCCCCTGGGTACCCTTCTACATATCCTTTTTTAGTGTTCTCTTTGACTAAAATTTTAGGTTGTCTATTCCCACCTTGCATTGAATCTAATGTCGGTGAAATTCCCTCGGTTGATAAAACGCTGTTTGCAAGAGAAGAATGTCTATTAGGGTTTATTTTCCCAACTTCTTTAATAGCAATTTGTTTTGGTTGTTTATAATCTGTTGCTGATAATGCACCTACAATCCCACTAATATCATGAACCCAATGTCTTGAATTTGTTCCTTGTGCTATATCATTCACTGTTGTTCCGATAACCTTAATAGGAATCTCTGACGATATTCCTCCGATAGGAAATACTTTTCGTCCACTTCTTCCTCTAAGATGTCCAACAGTGAACACTCTTTCACGATTTTGAGGGACTCCGAAATCTTTTGAGTTGAGTAAACTATATTCGATTGTATTGTAGCCGAGTGACTCCATTTCAATGAGTATTTCGAGATAGTCAAGTCCTTTATTTGATGACAGCATTCCTTTAACATTTTCATAGAGCAAGTATTTGGGTCTATGTTCTTCTTCAATCTCCCCAAGGAGTCTAAATACTTCTCTAACCAAGCTGCTTCTATCTCCTTGGAGTCCTTTTCTTTCTCCCGCAATAGAGAAATCTTGGCATGGTGCTCCGAAACACCAACAATCGGCTTTAGGAATGTCAGTTGCTCGTACTGACCGAATGTCTTGTCCTTCTGGTTCGCTCCCAAATATAACACTGTAAATCCTCCTTTTATGTTTGTCCCATTCTATACTATAAACGCATTCATGTCCTGCCTGCTCAAATCCCATTCTTATAGTTCCTATTCCACAAAACATATCTATAAATTTCACCCTATCCTCCCCCTTTTAAGTTCGCTTGTCTTTAATACATATGTCTATTTATTTACTACTTAGCTTAATTACCTTATGTCATGCCTTAATTTCATACATCTATAGACAGAATTGATAACAAATTCATTTGCAGCTATCTCAAGCATTCTAGCCTTCTTTGCTTTTCTCTTTTTAATTGCTTTGTATGTTAGTTCTGCTTTTTCTTTATTAGTCGGCATATAATTTTCCTCCCATGCATCTTAAAATAGTATCTAACCGTGCATATCCATCTTCATGATACTTTAGGGTTTTAACTATCTTAAAAGCTTCTAACTCTGAAATTTCAAGTATTTCAGATATTTCCTTAGTTCTGTAATGTTCCTTAGTAAATAAACTAAATAATTTTTTCTGCAATTCCCTTTTATATTTTAAATCTATATTTCTATTAAGATGTGGTCCTTCATTCCCCCGGTGGTGCTCATTACATAAGTGTTTTATATTTAACGGTACCTTCACCATGTATGAAGCCTGGCTTCTAAATATTACATGAGGTTCCTCTGAGTACACCTTTCCACATACCTCACAATAATTCATTGCTTCACCTCTTTTTTAAGACAAGTAGAAATGGCTATCTGAAACTACTTGTCCATCTTTCTTGCTTTGCATGTAGTTTATAACATCAGGCTCCCCTCAATTCCTTAATCTGTATCCCTTTGAGCCCTGAATTTTAATAGCTGCTCATCTGAAATGCTGCTTTCTTCTTGAGCTTTCTCTATGGCCCTCATAATGGTACAGTTATCTCTATAAACTATCTCCTCTACTTTATCTAGAAACTCTTTTTTACTCATACCACTTGTTCCTTAATATTGTGTTCTAGTTCAGCAATTTTATCTTGCTGCCTAAGCGCACTTTCCATGAATGTATTACAACTCTCAGTTAACTTTCTAACCTTATCTCTTAACTTTTCATTCTCTTTTTCTGACTCAATGGCTTGCTTAACAAAGAAGACAACCTCTTTTTTAAGCTTTTTATTTTCTTCTGTAAGCCAGTTTATTTCTGCTACTGAAACAGGTTCTTTAGCCACCTGGTCCATACTAATTAGTTTTTCCATAGCCTGTTCAGGATTTATATTAAGTGCTTTGCCTAACTCTTCCGCTGCTCTATCTCTTAATTTATTATTCATTTTTAATCCTCCCCATCTGAAGCTGTATCCCAGCCTAGTAATTTACGTTCCAGTTCATCATAGTCATATGTTCGTTGCTCATAGTTATTAAAATATCCAACATTCGGCTGCACACTAGCTTTTCCTTGACTTTGATTTTGCCGTTTCTTTAAATGTTCTGCTACAGCTGCTTTTGTCCTAATATTTCTAGAGGACCAACTCTCAAGGACCGAGCGTATATAACCATATGACTTCTTGTTGTATATAACAGCCTCAGCTATGGCTGCTATAATTACTTCAGGTTCTAAAATCTCATTCCACTTTTTCAACTCTTGAAATTCAATGTCAGTACACTTATGAATATTTTTATTAAAAAGTTCAATGACCTTTTCAAAAGTTGCTGCTGATGAAACCTTAGGAGGGGCTCCTTTTTTTATTTCTTCTTCTTCTTCTTTTTGTTCTTCTTTTTCTTTTTCTTCTTCTTTTTCTTCTTCTTCCCCTAGGGGTGAGGTAGGTACTAATAAGCCTCTATCAAGCCCCTTAAAAATTTGTTCAATAGGATAACCATACTCAGTGCATAGGCTATACAACAGCTTTACAAAACCTTTATTTTTAATTTCCTTTAATTCTTTGTTCATGCACATTAAAGTGTTCTTGCTGCTAATGAAATTATATTTAATCCAATTGATTATCATAATTTCTTTAGTATCGTCGTTGTACTCTATTTTGTTGTATTCTTTGAATCTCTTAAGTAACTTGTCTACTGTTTCTCTGTTGTATCCTGTCTCTGTTTCAATGATCCTTTTCGGTAATTCATAAATTCCACACTGTGATGTCTTTGAATTTGAAAGAAGATATATATAAAAGAATTTCTCTTCCGGTGTTAGATCTAAAACGAAAGCATCTTGCCAAAATGATATTTGTAACTGTCTATATACTGCCATTTGTATTGCCCCTTCCTTTGTCTTTTTTAATCTTTAATCTATTTATGCGCTTTTTATATCTGCCTCTGGCAACCAGCTCTCAACATAATTTAAAGCTGCTGCATAATCTTTCTTTAAAATATCTCTATAGCTTGGTACACCTAAACGTTTTTTTATATCTCGGTGTATTGCTGAAAAGTATCTATTTTTGAATTCCTTATACTCTACATTTCCTTTGCCGCCTAGAAGATTTATTACCCTGCTTTTTACTGCAAATTGTATTCCCTTGGCCTGGTTAAAGCTTATAGTTATTTGAGTTTCTATCTTTTTATCTACTTCACATAACTTGGTTCCTAATTCCTCTACAGAATCTATAAGCATTCCAACCTGTTGATTTACTAACTTTACTGCTTCAATAGAATTCTTTTGTATTGGAGTAATCTGTACTTCACCTTTCCTTAGTGCTTTTAATACGCTTCTTACCCATTCCCTAAACTCGCGGGCTCTTTCTGTATTTGCTAAAAAGGTAACTTCATATATTCCATCTTCTTTAAATACTCTTGTTTCTTGAATTCCTCCAGGTGTCGACAGTTTGACTACACCTGAAAATTCATTCTTTTTTAAATATGGATTTCTTTCTACTATCTTGCCTATACCATTCCTAGGGTTAGCATAGTTTAATGCTATTCCCAATTGTTCTGAGGTCATTAATATTTCTTTATTTTCATCTCTATAAAAATCACATTTAACTGTTCCAAATGCTTCTGATTTTATTAAAACTAGATTATTCATTTTTCCCATCTCCCTTAAGTTTTTAAAAATTCTTACCGCAGGCTACAAGTATCTTCGAACCTTTAGTATTTTTCTTTGGTGTGCTAGCTACTCTGACTACAAGTTTCTTTTTCACTCTTAGCACCTCCAATAGGAATAATTTCTAAATTATTGAATAAAATAATATTGTGGTACCCTATCCTACTTTCGCTATATAAAAAAGTGTGATAGAATAGGGCTAAGGTATTTTGGCGAATACCTGTCATACAATTGAACAATAATCACTGCGTTTGTACCCTTTGGCGAGGGTACATTTTATTTTGCTTCTAAAAAATCATATTCACATTCAAACCTATTTAAAGATTCACTTTCTGATCCTAGGGCTTCCTGTAACATATCTACCCTATTTTCTAAAGTCATACACCTTTCATCAAGTTGCTTATATGTAGTGTCATGGAGTTTTTCATCAAGCTTTTTAAATAACACTTCTGCTTGTTCTGTATCTAGACAAAGATTAAAGTCTGTTCCTCCTGTTATGTTGATTGATACTGTTTCAGCATCACCATTTATTTTTGTTATATCTCCAACTTTAATCTTTACATCTTCTAAAAATATTGCTGCCATATAAACACTAGTCATTTACTACACCATCCTCAAATGGAGTACCGCTAAAATCTGTATTTGCATTCTGTATATCTTCATTTTTATGAACCTCTTCATTTATTACATAATTGCTTTCTATATAAGAATCACCAAAGTTTGTTGCAGTAGGCTCCTTAACTGTCATTGTTGTATTATCTCTCTGTAGCCCTTCCATAATTGTTTGTACTTCTTGTTGCTCTATGGATATTGGCATATATTTAATAAGCTTTAGAATTACTGTTTTTAGGGCCATACTTACAAAATGATCTTTCCATGGTCCAAATACATTGCCTTGCTTATCCTTGCTTTTAGTGAACTTATCCCTATGCTTCTCCATTTGTACTCTGGTAGTTACAATAAACCCTGTGCCACCATCTTTTAGTTTATAGCATGCATAAAAATGCGTTATTTTGCTTTCATCATCTTCACCGCATGGAATATGTATTAACTTATCTTCTAATCCATATGAATACTCAAACTTATCTCCATCATAGACCTCATGAGCTGATATAGTACTTACTGCTCCAGTTCTTCGAATTAGGTCTAATGCTCCTTTATAACCTATTTGAAACTGTGCCTCCATTCGCCTAGCTGAGCTATTATAAAAAGGTACTATATATGCGTGGCCTAGAAGGTTTGGTTCAAGTCCTAATGATGCGCAATTTACTATTGCTCCAACTATAGTATCCGGTGCACATTCCATGAGTTTTGGATTTCTACTTACCGCGCTTATTCCTATTCTGCATAATCTTTCAGGTGTTACATGTTTAGGAACTAAAGTTTGTATTGCTTTAAACTGATTCTTAAGCTGCTGAGTTAATACTCCTTGAAAACTAGAATCAACCGCTGCAACAGGCTTATTTTCAGTTTTATTTGCTAATTTATTTTTTAAGTCATTTGTATTTACTGTCATACTATTTTCCTCCTATCTCTTTAACATCAAATTTTCTATAATTAGAAGCTTTTAAATATTTTTTATACAAATCAGGTTTATCTTTTTCGAAGGATTTACTATCAAACTTATTAGCATTTACATTCTTCCAAGTTACTTTTAAGTTATCAATTAAACCTATTTCACTACTTTGAAGCATGTTTTTAAGTTTGTTTTCACATTCACTTTGTTCTGATTCAAGCTCTTTAATTTTTACTTTTACTTCATTTCTCTTTTGTATGAGTTCTGAAGCTTCATATGGTAAAAGTATTTCTGTTCCCTCTACTGCTCCAGGATATAATTTTTTAAGTAATTCACTAGATGCCTCTGAGCCATCCATTGCAGGTGGATTTTTATCTTCAACCCTCTTCCAAAAGTCTTTTTCAATTTCTATTAAATAATTAATAAGTTCTCCATCTTTCAATATTTCTTTATATACAAACTTATTTCCACCTATAAGTGCTGCTATATAAACTTTTTCGTACCCTGTTACTGCCATGTAATGCTGACATTGTAATATGTAACTCTCAGGTACCTTATCATTCTTCCATTCACTATCTAAATAAGCTGATGCTGTTTTGCATTCTAATATTGCTTTTTCCCCTACTACTACCCTATCTAAATTTGCTAACATGAAAGGATACTTAGGGTGCTGCAGTATTGCATTTTTCCTTCTTACTTTCTTACCGGTCCTTACTTCAAATTCTTTAGCTATAATATCTTCTATAATAGTTCCCCAGTAAGCCGCTTCACTTTGTTGTTCTTCTGATGGTAGCTCTCCAACTTTGTCTAGGTATACTGCTATAGGACTTTTATATTTGTTTAGACCACATATAGAACCTATATCACTCCCACCGAGGCCATATCTTCTAGCTTCAAGCCACTCTTCTCTATCTAAGTTTTTTGTGTTTTTCAACACCAAACAATCCATTACTCTTCCTCCTCTTCATTGTTTTCTTTTTCTTCATGATCCAATGGACAATAGTAACCACTTAACCTACACTCTCCCGAATGCTTTTCATATTTGCATCCGCAGTAACACAATTTTTACACCTCCTTCGTTCTATTTCTTATAAAGCCGCATAGAATAAATTAGGTAAGTCTATGCATTTTTTGCTTATTAAAAATTTTACAAAAGGGTTTATCCCCTCATATCTATGCTTAGCTAGTTGCCATCTGCTGCCTTAATATTTGTGCTATTGCCTTGGTAAGATTTATACTTGCTTTTTCCAATGCCTCAGGATTCACAAGTATTACTTTAAACTCAGTTTCCTTTTTCTTACTCATCATATTCCTCCTTTTCTATTATCAATGTGCTTTTTTCACTACATCTGGTGCACTTTATTTCTACTTTTAGTGAACCTTTTAACTTATATTTAAAAAATAATTTGTTACATGATGGACATCTGAACTTATTTATAACTTCAAACATTAGAAGCCCTCCTAAAGTTTAGTGCCCCCTCTTCCCTTTTCCACGAAACCCATAATGTTCTATTCAATTTTATTTATTTTTTGTACATACTAATATTGATTAAATACCGTTTTGTAAACCTAGGTTTACATCAATTCCAAAAAAAATATCCTCAACTGGTTCATTTAATACCTTTGATATCTTAAGTGCAATTAAACAAGATGGTTTTTTTTTATCATTTTCTATGTCCGATAAATACGGTCTAGAAATCCCTGTTATTTTAGCAAGTTTATCTTGTGTCATAGATTTTTTGTTTCTATAATACGCAATTTTGTTACCCACGCTTTACACCTCCTTTAATCTTGTATTCATTGGATTACATTTTTATTGTAACCTTAGTATGCATCATTGTCAACCATGATATACAAAATATAAAAATATTTTTTGTAAACAACTGATTACAAAATGTTATAATTATATACAGGAGTTGATTTTATGAAAAAATTGGGAGATATAATAAAACAATATAGGGAAGAAAATACCCTTTCTCTAAGAGAATTTGCTGAGAAATGTGACGTAAGCCACACATATATAGATAAACTTGAAAAAGGTATTGACCCACGTAACGGTAAACCCGTTATGCCAACTCTTGATACTGTAGAAAGAATATCAAGGGCACTGGGAATTACAGTTAAAGATTTATTAGAGCAAATTGGATATATATTAAGTGAAGATAATACTTCTATTTCAGAAATTGAAGGTTCATCAGTTGAAGAAAAAGATCTTGAACAACAAATTGATGAAATAATGACTCAGCAAGGTTTAATGCTTCATGGTGAAGTTTTAGATGATGAAGATAAAGAGTTCCTTAGAAATGCACTTAAAGCTGGATTAAAGTATGCTGCTGATGTGAGAAAAAAGGATAAGGAAAAATAGGACTCCTCGGCCAGCATGGAGGTGGTAACTTGGTCAATTATGTTGTGGATGGATTACTAGAGCAATATGGCTCCAGGAATCCTTTCGAATTATGTGATTTCTTAGATATTAAAATATTTGTACATCCACTTGGTAAACGTATTAATGGTTTTTACCAAAGAACTGAAGATGGTATAGAAGTAATTCATATAAATAGTAGCATTGATGACTCTAAAAAGAAGTATATTTGTGCTCATGAATTGGGACATGCTCTACTTCATACAGATTTAAATATTCACTTTTTATTGGAGCACACTTTAGCTGTTAAAAATAAATATGAACTAGCTGCTGATAAATTTGCAGCATTATTACTTATTCACGATGATTTACTGAAACAATATCCTGAATATTATAATTTAGAACAAGTAGCTGCAAGTGAAAGTTTGCCTTTAGAATTATTAAAACTCAAATTCGAAATATAATTCAAATGTTTTTTTGATAACTTCAGCACTATAGATTATAAATACCGCTTAACAATAATTAGCTATGTCTTCCTTAACTTTTATCTATTGGTAATCAAATCAATTTAATATAAGTTTAACATTTTACACCAATTATCTTTATTTAGACTAATAATATAAAAAAAGATTATATAAATAACTATTTTATATTTTGGGGGTATGTTCATGGGAAAACCAAGAATTTTTGTAAGCTCTACATATTATGATTTAAAACATATTAGAAATAATCTAAAAAGGTTTATTGTACAGTATTCATTTGATCCAGTATTAAATGAATTTGGAAATATATCATATGATCATAATAAGCCGCTTGACAAATCATGTTTTGATGAAGTTAAATTATGCGACATGTTGATACTTATCATAGGTGGAAGGTATGGAAGTAGTATTAGTGAACACAATATAGCGAGTAAACAATTTTATGATGAATATACTTCTATAACTTCACAGGAATTTAGAACAGCATTTAATGAGAATATTCCTGTATACATTTTCATAGAAAAAAGTGTGGATAGCGAATATTATACATATTTAAAAAACAAGGATAATTTAAATGTTCAGTATGCTCATGTAGATAGCGTAAACATATTTAAATTTATAGAAGAAATAAAATCAAATTTTACTAATAATATTATTTTTACCTTTGAAAGATTTGAACATATTGAAAATCAACTTAAAGAACAGTGGTCTGGTATATTTTATAATTATCTTAAAAGACTTAGAGAAAGTAAAAATGAGATTTCCATGTTAAATTCAATGAACAAATTAGAAATGGTTGTAGGAAATATAAATGAAATGGTGAACTTAGTAGGTAAAAAGCTAAATAACAATACTGATGAATATGAGGATATAATAAATAAACAAAATAAAAAACTTATACTTTTTTATGCTGAAAAAATTGGTGAAAATATTGGGTTTGAGAGAAACAAGGCGTCAGTTATTACATCTGAGCAAGTTAATCCAGTTGTAGAGCTCATATATCATTCCTACTTTAATTGCGAAATCCTATCTCCATATATAAAGTATGGCCTAGAAATTAGTGATGAACTTAAATATGAATTACTTAATAAATTAAGAGACCTTAGATTAATGCTCAACAGCGAGATTCATAAAATTTGTGAAAACATCTCAATAACAGGACTATTTTTTACAAAGACTTATTTGGAATATAACTTAGAAGTTTTACCGTTAATAAAAACTGATAAAGACTTAGAGCAATTATTTAAAGATAAACTTGAAAACGTAATACTAAAGAATTTACTTAACTCTTGATTTTACCCACTTCATAGCAATATAATTACTCTAGATTACAAGTAATGTGCCTAATTATAGTCTTAGAAAACTTCGCAGCTCTCTTCTTACGTATTTTAAAAATTCTTATATTTAGCATTTGGATAATCCAACATACCATGGTTTAGTCCACCTATATTTCAATAATATAAGTTTATCTAAAACTTTAAAACTCAAATTTGAAATATAATTTGAGTTTTTTCTGACTAATATAATACCTTTTTACTCTGATGACATTATATAAAAAACTATAATCTTAAATAAAGAAGGAGAAACTATGAATTATTTTATAAAACAACTTATTTTAGATGAAGAGAAATTTAAACAATATAAACTTGAGAATCCTAACACTAATGATAAAATACTAAGCAATCTTTCTAAACTAAATATATTCGTCGGTACAAATAATTCTGGGAAAAGTAGATTTCTAAGAAATATATTTAGTTCATCTACGTTGAACTTCCTGCCTACAGGCATTAATTTAGATGCGATAAATAGGCTAATTGCAAATCTTAAAATCGAAGTTAAATCAATAATGGATAAATATAGGGTATTAGATTATGATAACATAAACGGATATATCTCTTCAATTACAGAAATACAATCAGTGCATGAAAATAAAAATTATTTTGAGCACTTATTTAATGGAATTATTAAATTAACATCTACTACCGAAGGTAGGCCATTCACATTGAGTTCTTATTCCGCATACGGTCAAAACACACAACTTATTAGTGAAGACTTGAGAAAGGTTGGTACCCACTATTCCTCTATAATTAAAGACATAACAGAACATGGACATGAAACCAGCTATGATTTTACTAAGGTATATATCCCAACTCTAAGAGGGCTAAGACACTTAACAGAAGATAAACAAGATGTTTTTAGCTCACGAACCTTAAAGGATTATTTTAATGTTAATGAAGTTAATCAAAAATTAAATGATAGTATTTTTACTGGTTTAAATTTATATGATGAAACTAAGAAATTATTGCTCGGAACTCTTACTAAAAGAGAGTTTGTGAGAAATTTTGAAAAGTTCTTGGGTGAAAACTTCTTTAATGGTCAGGATATCAGTTTAATACCAGCTTTTGATTCTGATGTACTATATGTGAAAATTGGCGACGAACAAGAAAGACCTATTTATGATTTGGGTGATGGAATACAGTCTATTATCATTCTCACTTTCCCTTTATTTGCTTTTCAAGATAAAAACTTGTTAGTTTTTATCGAGGAACCGGAATTATATTTACATCCAGGATTACAGAGAAAATTATTAGAAACGTTATTAAGACCTGAATTTAAGAATAATCAATACTTTATCACAACACATTCTAATCACCTATTAGATATGTCCCTTGAGATGCAATATACATCTATTTATTCTTTTAGGAAACACCTAGATGAAACTGATACAAGTAGAGAAAAATCACCATCCTTTTATGTTGAAAATGTTGATAATGAAGATAACTCTTTGTTGGAAATGTTAGGTGTCAAAAATTCTTCTGTATTCTTATCAAACTGCACCATTTGGGTAGAGGGAATAACTGATAGATGGTATATCAGACATTACTTCAACATCTATCAACAATCATTAAAAAATAATCAAAAATTCAAAGAAGACATTCATTATTCATTTATAGAATATAGTGGTGGAAATATAACACACTGGTCATTTTTAGATGATGAAGATATCCATGATACAGTATTTAAGTCTATGAATACAGACAAAATTTGTAGTAAACTATTTCTAATATCTGATAAAGATAGTGAGAAGAAGTTACCTAGACAGAAAAAATTAAAATTAAAGTTAGGAAATCGATACTATTGTCTAAAATGCAAAGAAGTTGAAAATTTGATTAGAAAAGAAGTTCTCCTTAAAGTAATCTCCGAATATGAAAAAGAAGATACGTTAGAATTTAAAGATAACAATTTCACTTATAAAGATTACAAAGATAATTATTTAGGAAAATTTATTGAAGATAACATTAAGGATAAAAAAAGAAGGGGAAAATATTGTTCCGATTCAGGTACTATTTCAGATAAGGTTAATTTTGCAAAAAAAGTTATTGGTAATACAACATCTTTGAATGACCTATCTAATGAGACCATATCCTTGTGTAAGAAAATATATGAATTTATTATGGATAATAATAAATAAAAGATAAAATGGAGGTATTAAATTGTCACATAGTGTTTTAATGAATGTAGATAATATATTTTTAAGCAATGCAAAAATGGCTCTTGCTAATATGGTTGAAAAGGACATTGATGTTGGAGTTCCAGATATAAATATAAATAATGGATCTATATTAATTATTTCCTGCCTCACAGCATTAGAAGCCTATGTTAATAAAATATATATTTCTCAAACTAATATAACTTGTTATGATCAATTAAAGTTTGAAGGAAAACTCAAAACATTACATAATATGAACTCTAAAGAGATTGATTGGGGACAAGATCCATATCAAACTGTAAGAGAGTTAATCTCAATAAGAAATTGGTTAGTACATTTTAAGGATTCATTCTTAGGTAAATTTAATCCTATCACTTTTCGAATAGTGAACAAGGAAGGAAAAAGCATACCAGTAACAAAAGACCCATTTGAAATTTTCACTAAAGAAAGGTGTTTAAGATATTATAACGAAACAAAATCTGTGATGCTTGATCTTGCACATTTAACAAACTTAGACATATATGATTATGAATTTATAACTACAGAGAATTTTGATTTTTTTACTATTGGGTAAAAAACTTTAATTAATATTACGCTTAGTTGCCCCTTTGAAATTTGATAAAACATTATATGATACATCTATATTAAATAGCTGCAAATAGCTACAATTATTATTGACACAGGAACACGCGTTTGATATTATATTAATCAGAAACCCAAAGAGCTAACTAAAACTCTTTGTAAATTAGAGGTTCCACGAAACCCAAACATTAATTTGTTTTGGGTTTTTATTTTTTGAATTTAAGGAGGAATCTCTAATGATAGCTGCAATATATAGCAGAAAATCAAAAATGACTGAAAGAGGAGAATCTATAGATAATCAGATTCAACTTTGCAAAGAATATGGAAGAAACTTAGGTGTCGCAGAATATATGATATATGAAGATGAAGGCTTTTCTGGCAAGAATACAGCTAGGCCCCAATTTAAGAATCTTCTAAGAGACGCTAAAAACAAAAAATTTGACGTCCTTATATGTTATAGATTAGATAGAGTTAGTAGAAACATCGCTGACTTCTCAAACCTTATAGATGACCTGCAAAAGTATGGTATTAGCTTCGTGTCAATTAGGGAACAATTTGATACCAGTACTCCAATGGGACGTGCTATGATGTACATTGCTTCAGTTTTTGCACAGCTAGAACGTGAAACTATTGCTGAACGTGTTAAAGATAATATGCTAGAGTTATCTAAAACAGGTCGTTGGCTTGGTGGTAATACCATATATGGTTTTAAATCAGAAAGGTTTATTGAGGATGATAAAGAAGTAAGTTATCTAGTCCCTGTTGAAGAACAATTAGAATTAGTTAATATTATTTTTATAAAATATTTAGAACTTAGAAGTCAATATCAAGTTATGAAATACTTGCATGCTTATGGTTTAGGATATCAAGATAGAAAGTGGGATATTACTAGAATCGGTCGCGTTCTAAGAGGAGCATACTATGTATCTTCTAATAACTCTGTTAAAGAATATCTAGAACTCAATGGTTCTACTGTTATAGGTGAAATGAATGGTAATGGTCTTCTCCCATATAATCAAAAAACTGGCACAAATAAGTTTAAGGATAAGAGCGAATGGATTTATGCTATAGGAAAACATAAAGGCATAATTCCAGCTGATAAATGGCTTCAAGTGCAAACCCTGCTTGACTTAAAGTCTAAATATTGTTTTAGAACTTCAAGTACTTCTGAAGTATCATTTTTAACCGGTTTAATAAGGTGTGGTAAATGTAATAGCACACTAAGTGTAAGATATGGTCCTACTAATAAAGATGGGAGTAGAAAACTATATTATGGCTGCAGAACCAATGGTACTTTTTACAGCTGTAAAAGTAAATATATTGACAAAGATAAGCTAGATGGAGCTGTGGTGAGCTATTTAGAACATCTATCAACGAACGAAGAGCTTCTTAGGAAGGAACTAAAATTTGAAGAGTTAAATAAAGCCGATTTGCGTTTATCTGAAATTAATAAAATAAAAAAACAAATCTCTAAAAATGATACTGCAATAAAAAATCTAGTAAGTCAGTTAGCTATCCTCTCACCTGATGCAGCTAAGTACATTACTGCAGAGCTTGAAAAATTAAGTGGAGAAAATAATGATCTTAATAACAAACTTAGATTATTAGAAAATAATGATGACGAAAAGAATTTAAAACAACTAAATAAAGAAATGTTATATAAACAAATAAAAAACTTTAAAGATTCATATAATAAGTGCACAACAGTTAGTGAGAAAAGATTTTTAATAAGCTCTATTATAAAATGTATTACTATAGATAGTGATACTAATGTAATAAAAGTTGAATTATTAGATTAAGCCCTTTTGGGCTTTTTTTTATAACCAATTAGTCTCATAAGCAGTTCCAACACATAGAGTTATACTATGGATTTTTCCTTTCTTATCTCTAAATTGAATTGTGCATGCATCAGTTGTAAACCCTTTATTATCT
>Ga0316601_100000075_pt1 | contig 35361 bp, 35 predicted proteins | sample OWC_soil_day5_no_FD_207663 | JGI IMG/M metagenome (GOLD analysis project Ga0316601, IMG submission 207663) | Wetland soil microbial communities from Old Woman Creek delta, Ohio, United States - OWC_soil_day5_noCT | ecosystem: Environmental > Terrestrial > Soil > Wetlands | place: USA: Ohio... | reverse complement strand
CAGTCAAAGCTTTCGCAACAACGCTTGGGACACATTCCAAAATCATTGAGAAGGCTCCTGCTTTTTCAAGTACCCTTGCATCTTCAATAAGCTGAGCCGCACTTTCGGGAGTGCCGCCCTGAACCCTGAATCCCCCCAGCTGGCTGCTTGTCTGAGGAGTGAGTCCTATATGCCCCATTACAGGTATTCCAGCTTTAACAATGGCTTCAATTTTGTCTGCCATTTCTACTCCGCCTTCTAATTTAACGCAGTCACATCCCCCTTCTTTCATCAATCTATTCGCGTTTGCAACTGCCTGTTCACAGTTTACATTGTAAGAACCAAAAGGCATGTCGCCAACTATAAATGTATCTGGAGCCCCCTTGACAACCGGTCGGATATGATGAACCATGTCATCCATTGTAACGCCTGTAGTTCCAGTGTATCCAAGCATGACCATCCCAAGGGAATCTCCTACCAGGATAACTTCAGTTTTGCTATCGTTTACAATTGATGCAGTGGTATAATCATATGCTGTAACATATGTAAACTTTCTGCCCTCGTCTTTGTACTTCTGGAAGTCCAACACAGTCATTTTCTTTTTCATTAATATCTCCCCTTTTCTTTAAAATTGTTAAGCGGCCATGCATTCCATTGTGCAGAATGCCGTTCTGTTTTCTGATTATTATTAATATTCTACATTTTTATCACTTCTCCTTCTTACTTTTTAATTTTTTTTATTTTTAATAATTATTTCATCTAGCCTCTATTCTGCTGTGCAGAATAGCATTCTATTTTCTGATAATTGATAATATTCTACATCCTTTTCACTTTTCCTTCTTAATTTAAAAAAAAATTTTATTAGTAATAATTCGACCGATCCTCATTCTGCGGTGTAGAACGTCATTCTATTTTCTGATAATTAATAATATTCCACATCATTTCCACTTTTCCTTCTTGTTTTAAGAATTCTTTTCTTTTTTTCATCAACAAAAAAAATGCCCCACATTCAAATCGAATACAGAGGCATTTATATAATTTTTAGTTAACCTTTCCGATATTGCTGACTGCATTCTTCAGCAAATTTATAAATTCTCTTTCCTTTTCCGCATTCAGCCTGGCGTTAGGAACTGCAATGCTTATGGCTGCCACAGCTTTATTGTTTCTGTTTTTAATTGGCACAGCCATGCAGGTAAGACCATCTATGAACTCTTCTCTCTCAATTATATATCCATTTTTTCTGATGCTTTCCATCTGCTCCAGAAGTTTTTCAGGGGAATCAACCGTTTTTTCTGTCATTTTTTTAAAAACTATTTTTGAAACATCCACATCATCTGTGAAGGAAAGAATAGCTTTCCCGAGAGCAGTACAATATGCCGTCACTCTTCTTCCGACCTCTAATTCAATCCTCAAAGGTTCAGCAGTAACGATTTTATCCACAAATACTATGTCATCTTTATCCACAATGGCAAAGTTTACGGTTTCATGACAGCTTTCGAATATTTCTTCCAGATATGGTCTTATGATTTTATTTAAAGGGATCCTGCCGGCTATCTTTGTTCCAAGCTCAAATATTTTTAGCGTTGCCAAATATTTGCCGTTAACCTTGTTCTGGTACACATATCCCATTTGTTTGAATGTACCCATTATGCGGTGTACAGTGCTTTTTACCATGCCTGAAGAATCTGCAAGTTCCCCTATGCTCATCTCTCCATTCTCTATAAGTTGTTCCAATACTTTCATTGCGTTGACTAGTGCCGTTATACTATAATCGTTTTTCTGTTCCATTTTTTCCTCCATTGTTTGCATCCAGCAATCATTTTTATATTTATAATATTATTTTCTGTATATTTCATCAATACTATTTTGTATTTAGTTTTTCCCATTTTTTCTTGACAAGAACTGGTTTTAAATATAACCTTAAATCAGTTTAATTAAGAGGTGGAAAGTCTATGATTTTAGTAATTGATGTAGGTAATACTAACATTGTCTTCGGTGTATACGACCGTGAAGATCTCATTGGTGAATGGAGACTATCAACGGATTCCCAAAAAACAGCAGACGAATATGGCCTAACTTTTTTGGATCTACTTGACAACCGCAAACTGAGTCCAGCTGATATTGAAGGTGCGATAATTTCATCCGTTGTCCCCGATGTCATGTACCCTCTGGAACATATGCTGAGAAAGTACTTTAACAAAAAAGCAATAATTGTAAAACACGGCATTAAGACAGGAATAAACATTCATTATGACAATCCGAAACTTATGGGAGCTGACAGGATCGTTAACGCAGTAGCAGGGCACTCCCAGTTTAAGCGATCGCTTATAATAATCGATTTCGGTACTGCAACAACTTACTGCGCAATCACTGCTTCAGGTGACCATATTGGTGGCGCTATTTGTCCAGGACTGAAAATAACAGCAGAAGCCCTGTCACAAAGAGCGGCGATGCTTCCAAGAATCGAACTTGTTAAGCCGCCAAAGGTAATATGTAAAAACACTGTCTCAAGCATTCAATCCGGATTGATAAACGGATATGTGGGCCAGGTGGAATACATTGTTAATAAAATAAAAGCAGAGATGAAGGATTACGGTGAGCAAGAGCCTCTTGTAATAGCTACCGGCGGGCTATCAAAATTGATCGCAAATGAAACAAACTGCATTGACAAACTGAATCCGAGCCTATCAATGGAAGGATTGAAAATACTTTATCATAAGAATAAGTAATGCACCTTCAGGGTGATTTTCTTACATCTCTTTTCAAGAGCATTACAAGTATTGCATCAAGTTCACAGCTTTACACTTTGGAAAGATATCCTTCGTATAAGCTACACATCGCACCACGTCTATTTTCATTGTAATCCTCTTTTATCTATTCTGTCAAATAGAATAGTGTTCTATTTAATATTTATTATATTGGTTTCTAGCCAATATAATATTCTTCACACAAATATTTAGCAAAAGGATCGACTTATACCATAACTATATTTTTAACGAAATGTACCAGGTGTCGAGACTTGGTTTTATCCATATTCAACTTTCAGTCCTTTCTAATAACAAAAATCACAAATAAAGCAAAATCTCGAATTTTAAAATTGCTTCAAAAAATAAATATAAACCAGCAACACCTTGGCATCACTGGTTTTCATTGGAGTTCTCAAAGGAAATCTAACTCACGACCTGCTGATTTTAGTCTTATCTTAATATGTATTTATCCACTTCTGCTCAAATCTTCTTAAATCTTGAATTTTATCGATTACAAAACTTAATTTAGTGAAGTTATAAATGCTTTTGTGGCATCTTCGAGAGTGATTTTTGGATTTTTTTCTAACAATGAATTGATAATTAGGCGTAAGTCCTTCTTCGTAAAATCATTTAAATCAAAAATAACAACATCATTTGATTCTGTAGTATTAACTGAAATTACTGTTCTCTTAAATAAACCAACCTGATTCAAAGATATGCTGACTATCGAAGAATATGGTAAACTTTTTTCAAGTTTATTCTTCTTACTAATTTCGAGCTTTTCAAATGTCATCCGTATTTGTTTATTAATTGACAAAACAGCAAATAAAAAAGGAAGTACGATTGCTATAGATAAAATCTGATTTGAACTGGTTAGGAAAAAGAGTATTATTACAGCCCATAAAATTAAAGTTACTGAAAATCCTTTAACTTTAGTTTGTCTAATAGGGTTGCCCAAATATATCACCTCACTAATTATTTGAAAATGCGAAATGGTCTCCCGATAATTATCTCATAAATTTATTCTAAATGCATTATTATTAAGAGCAAGCATATTACTCTCAAAAAACAAGGAAACCAGCGACACCTTGGCATCACTGGTTTCCTTGGAGCTCTCGAAGGGAATCGAACCCACGACCTACTGATTACGAATCAGTTGCTCTACCGGCTGAGCTACGAGAGCATATTTTATCCACATATAAATTATACAACCATCCACATAAAATATCAATATTTGTAAGCCCTAGTCGATTTAAACCCTTTTTCTCAAAAGTTATCCACAGTATCCACACGGGCTTGTTGATAATTCAAGAATATTCAGAAATATACCAATATTTCACCGATTACCCCTTAAACCTTGATGCACCTCAAAACCATACAGTTGACATAATATTTTCGTTGCAGTAAAATCTAATTACAAAAAAATATTATAAATCTAAGGGAGGTTATGTTATGTTTGATATGGTACCTTTCAAGAAAGGCCGTCTTTTCAAAAGAGGTGAAGATTTCTTCGATAATTTCTTCGACGAAGATTTCACTATGCCGATGCCTTTCGATAAAGTAGGCTTAGGGTTCAAAGTTGACCTGAAGGAAACCGACACAAGCTACGTAGTTGAGGCAGAGCTTCCGGGAATTGCAAAAGAAGATGTGGATATCGACTACAAGAACAACTACCTCACAATCAAGGCGAAAAGGGAAGAGAAGGTCGAGGAGAAGAAAGAGAACTATGTCCGCAAAGAGAGAAAATACGGCGAGTTCAAGAGAATGTTCTATGTTGACAACGTAGATGAAGAAAAAATAAAAGCATCCTTCACCGACGGAGTCCTCAAAGTTGAACTTCCGAAGACCGAAAAAGCCAAAATTGAGACCAAGAGAATCGTCATAGAATAACGTTAATTGCCCCGGCAGCATTGCTGCCGGGGCATCTTTTTATTCGTAATGCACTGTGTCCAGGTTTCCGAACTTGCTGAACTGTCCGAGCCATGCAAGCTTTATTGTGCCTACAGGGCCGTTTCTCTGCTTGGCTATTATGCATTCGGCCATGTTCTTGTCTTCCGTTTCCTTGTCGTAGTACTCGTCCCTGTAAAGGAACATGACCACGTCGGCGTCCTGCTCGATGGAACCGGATTCCCTAAGGTCGCTCAGCATAGGCCTGTGGTCAGCCCTCTGCTCCGGTGCTCGGGAAAGCTGCGACAGGGCTATAACAGGGCACTGCATTTCCTTGGCGATCGCCTTGATGGATCTTGAGATCTCGGAAACCTCCTGCTGCCTGCTCTCGGAGCCCTTGCTTCCGGCCATCAGCTGCAGGTAGTCGATTATTATCATGTCTATTCCGTGCTCTATCTTGAGCCTCCTGCATTTCGACCTCATCTCCATGACTGTGATTCCCGCCGTATCGTCTATGAATATCTTCGAGCTTCCCAGCGGACCCGACGCCCTGGCCAGGTTTTCCCAGTCCTTCTCGTCCAGGTTACCCGTCCTCAGCTTCAGCATGTCCACGTGGGCCTCGGAGCAGAGGAGCTTGTACGCAAGCTGCTCCTTGGACATTTCAAGGGAGAATATGGCCACCCTCTTGCCAGACCTGAGGGCTGCGTTCTCCGCTATGTTAAGCGCGAAGGTCGTCTTGCCCATGGAAGGTCTGGCAGCTATGAGCACCATGTCGCCCTTCTGGAATCCGGATGTCTTTGCGTCCAGGTCATGGAAGCCGGAAGACACTCCTGTGGTCTGCCCCTTGTTTATGAAGAGCTTCTCTATCTCGTTGAAGCCCCTCTCAAGGACGGCGCTCATGGGCTCGAAGTCCGAAGTCTCCCTGTTGCTCGCTATGTCGAAGATCTGCTTCTCGGCTATGCCCACAACGTCCTCCACCGAACCCTGGTTGTTGTAGCTGTTGTCGATGATCTCGTTGGAAGCCCTTATGAGCTTCCTCAGAGTTGACTTGTCCTTCACTATGCCGATGTATGAGCTCACGTTTGATGTGGTTATGACAGAGCCGCTGAGCTCGGTCACATAGGTTATGCCGCCCACCAGGTCCAGCTGGTTGTTGGCCTTAAGCTTTTCCGACAGGGTGATGATATCCACCGCACTGTCCTTCTGGTAAAGGTCCACGATGGCTTCATATATGGTTTTATGCGTGTCGCGGTAGAAGTCATCGGCTTTCAGGACCTCGATAGCTTCTCCTATCGCGACCTTGTCGATGATCATGGAACCGAGTACGCTCTGCTCCGCCTCCACGCTGTGCGGCATTATCTTAAGAGGTGCATCCATTATAGCCATCTCTCCTTAAAACACTAATTCTAACAGTTCTTCTATGCTGCCCACGGTCTTGACCTCGATGTCCTCCAGGCCGGCCGGCACTTCCTTCTTGTTGTCCTCGGGCACGATGACCAGCTTTATGCCCTTCCTTCTCGCGCCGTATATCTTCTCGAAGATGCCTCCCACAGGCTTAACCTTGCCTCTTAGGGATATCTCCCCTGTTACGGCGATGTCCTGCCTCAGAGGCCTTTCCATGAGCGCGCTGATTATGCATACGGTTATGGCCGCTCCTGCCGAAGGCCCGTCTATCTTTCCTCCGCCTATTATGTTCACGTGGACGTCGTAGTCGGTAATGTCCTTGTCGGTGATCTTCTTTATGACGGAGGCGGCATTGAACACGGAGTCCTTTGCCATGCTTCCGGCGGTTTCGTTGAACCTCATCTGGCCTTTTCCCTTTTCCGATGCGGGGAACACCGCTGTCTCTATCTCCAGTGTGGAGCCGATATAGCCGCTTACACCAAGGCCGTAGATGTGCCCAACCTCGGAGTGCGTCTCCTTGCTTACCTCCTCGAATGGAACCAGCCTGCTGATGGAGATTATGTCATAGAGGTCCTGGGCTGTTATCCTTACCTTCGCCCTGGATGATGCCCTCTTCTTGTTGTACAGCACGTAGCCGTAGACATCGGAAAGTATGTTGACAGCCTTCCTGCCCTCCACGGTGTATCTGCTTATTATCTCTGCGGCGCCATCCTCCAGCTCTATCCTGAGCTTGCGGGCGGCGTTCTCGACTATCTGGACTATATCCTTCGACGTCAGTGGCTCGAAGTAAACCTCCGTGCATCTGGACCTGAGGGCAGGGTTTATGTCGCCCGGCTCCCTGGTCGTGGCTCCTATGAGTATGAAGTCCGCAGGGGCTCCGTTTTCAAACAGGTATTTGATGTATTCCGGGGTGTTGTCGTCCTCGGGGTCGTAGTATGAAGATGAGAATTCCACCCTCTTGTCTTCAAGCACCTTGAGGAGCTTGTTCTGCAGCATCTCGTCCAGCTCTCCTATCTCGTCTATGAACAGCACTCCTCCGTGGGCTTCCGTTACGAGGCCCAGCTTAGGCTCCGGCACTCCCGTCTCGGCCAGGTCCCTCTTGGTTCCCTGGTAGATGGGGTCGTGAACGGAACCAAGAAGAGGGTTTGTTATCTCCCTCGGGTCCCACCTGAGCGTTGTTCCGTCCACCTCCACGAACCTGGCGTCCTTGCTGAAAGGCGTGTACCTCAGCTTCACAGCCTCCTTGAGCGCAAGCCTCGCAGCAGTGGTCTTGCCCACGCCCGGAGGTCCGTAAAGGATTATGTGCTGCGGATACGGAGATGCTATCTTTGAGAGTATCGACTTTATCGCCCTCTCCTGGCCCACTATCTCCGAGAAGCTGTCAGGCCTCAGGAGCTCCTGCACGTTCCTGCTGAGCTTTTTTGCATCAAGCTCATGGAGCTGCTCGAGCTTCTTGAGCGTCTTTGCGTTCTCCGGGCCCTTCTGCTTCTTAATTATGCCCATCCTTATCTCGTCAATATACCTGTCCTGCTTCTCGACGAGATACTTCTCTACTTCCTTTTCTATCTTGTTCTTTACGTATGTCTTTGCCAGGGCCTCGCCCATGAAGTTGTTTATGCTCTCCAGGAACTCGTAGATGTTCTTCTCCTCGGGGTAAAGCTTCAGGCCCTTGCCGTCGCTGACTATCTTCTCCAGGGCGAACATCCTCTGGAAGACATCCTTGCTCTTGACCTGCTTTTGGAGCTTGTACTTCACTATCCTGGCGTTGACAGCCCCCTCATCCATGACCTTGTGCAGGACATCGTAGAGGACGTCTATCTGTGTGTCGAGAGGCATTGTATCCAGGAGCTCCTGCTCCAATTCATCTGAAAAATGAGATTTCACTACATGTCCCCCTTATAGTCCTTTGATAATAACCTTTATCTTTGTTGAGATTTCAGGATACAGCTTGACCTCTACCTCGTAGGCTCCAAGCTGCCTTATGTTGTCGACCACTATCTTCTTCTTGTCTATGTCAAGGCCCGTCTGCTTGTTCAGCTCGTCGGCAATGTCCTTGCCTGTGATCGAGCCGAAAAGCCTTCCGTTTTCGCCTGACTTGACCGTGAGGGTTATTTCCTTGCCCTTCAGGTCGTTTGCAAGCTTCTGTGCGGCTTCAACCTCGGCCAGCTTCTTTCTTCTCTCCGCTTCCTTCTGGTTCTGGAGTATGTGCATGCTTGCGTCTGTAGCCTGCTCCGCCAGTTTTCTAGGCAGAAGGAAATTTCTCGCATATCCGTCTGCTGCATTTATAACATCACCTTTTTTTCCTACTCCTTTAACGTCCTTTAACAATATTACCTTCATTACTTTCGCCCTCTTTTCTATCTTTTTCTATAGCCTGTTTCAATCTGTCCAAAGCTTCTTCCACTGTTATCCCTGCAAACGCCACGCCTGCCATGGTCATGTGGCCGCCGCCGCCCAGGTTCTCAGCTATGAGCTGCACGTTGATGTCGCCCAGGGACCTTGCGCTGAGGAGGATCTCCTCCCCCATTTTCACAAGAACAAAGGATGCTTTGATGCCGGTTATGTTGAGCAGCTCATCCGCTGCCTGCGCCGCAATGACAGGATCCTCGGACCCTGGCGGGCATACGGATATGGCTACTCCGTTCTCCACGGTTGCGGCCTTTATGATCTCGGCCCTCTTGAGGTAGGTGCCGAAGTCATCAGAGAACAGCTTCTTCACATCTAGGGTGTCCGCACCGAATTTCCTGAGGAAGGATGCGGCCTCGAAGGTCCTGACCCCCGTTTTGAAATAGAAGCTCTTTGTGTCCACGTATATTCCCGCAAGGAGCGCCTCCGCCTCCACCTTCGTGAGCGGTGGCTTCTCAACCATGTACTGGATCATCTCCGTAACCAGCTCCGATGTGGAGGATGCGTACGGCTCTATATAGCTCAGCACGGCCTTGCCTATGAAATCCTTCGATTTCCTGTGGTGGTCCACTATGACCACCCTCTTAGCCAGCTCAACTATCCTAACATTCTCGATGTACCCCTTGTTGTGGGCGTCCACGAGTATCAGAAGGCTGTTCTCGTCCAGGAGCTCGAAGGTCCTGTTTACGTCAACGAAAATGTCCTCGTACTTGGGATCCTTCTTGAGCTTTTCAACCATAGGCTTGATGCTTGCGTTTATGCTGTCCTGGATGATATAGCATTCCTTGCCCATGTGGTGGGTTATGCTGAAGAGTCCGACTCCTGCTCCCAGGCAGTCTATGTCGGCATTGATGTGCCCCATAATGAACACCTTGCTGCTGTCCTTTATGAGGTCCATGAGCGCGTGGGCAATTACCCTGGCCCTTACCCTTGTCCTCTTCTCCACTTCCTTTGTCCTTCCTCCGAAGAACTGGAGCTGCTCGTCGTTCTTTATCACAACCTGGTCGCCTCCGCGGCCCAGTGCCAGCTCCTTCGCCGAAAGGGCGAACCTCTCGTTTTCAAGGGGCGTTTCGCCTCCCTGCCCTATTCCTATGCTTACCGTTACGGCCAGCTTGTTTCCCATGTTGATCTCCCTCACGCTGTCAAGTATCTCGAATTTCTTCTCTATCTCGTTCTCGATGTACTTGTTCTGGACGCAAAGGACGTACTTGCTGTTCGAGTATTTCTTGAGCATGGCGTTCATGCTCTGCCCGTAGCTGTTCACCGTTCTTTCCATCTCCGCTATGAAAAGGGGCTTCTGCTCCTCCTCGGTAGCCTTCATGACATCATCGAAATTGTCCACCTCCATCAGCATAATGGAGTACTTGTCGTGCTCGGCGTCCTTCAGTATCTGGTGCGAGGTTGTCGTGTCGTAGAAGTAGAGAAGGATTATCCTTTCCCCGTTCTGGCTGTACTCCTGTGAGTCGACAACGCTCACATAAACGTCGTAGAACCGGCTGTTTACGACTATATCCCTGAACACGCTCTTCTTTCCCGATACTGCGTGCTTGAGGTTTATGCTTTTCGAAATTGAATTGATATTTGTTCCAAGAATGTCTTTTTCATCCATCACGTCCGACAGGTTACGGTTGTACCACAGGATGGTTCCGTTGAAGTCGACCATCGCCAGCGGGAAGGGCAGGCTGGCAAGGGTGTTCCTTGTGGCCCCGTCCAGCTTCAAAGAAAAATCTTCGATGAACCTCTTCCACTCGTCTTTTTTGAAAGCGCTGTTTTTTGTACCGTAGTAAATAAGCAGTCCGTACATGGCGGAAAGGGCAATGCCCAGCCACAGGTCCCCGTTGGCGAAGATCAGCAGTATTAGGAGCGCTATTATCAGCATGTACATCTTGTTGCTTGTTATAAAGTACTTAAATCGATTATCCATTGAATCCGCCCCCGTTTAATGAGCTATTTTTCTCCTGAAAGGATCAAGTTTCCTGAAATCGAAAATCATGTCTGAAAGCCCCAGGAGCACGTAGACCATGATGAACCCGGCTGAAGAGACCGTCAGAAGTATCACCAGAAATGCCAGCAACCTGCCCATGTTGAGCTTCCTTCTCAGATAGTATGCCGCCAGCGCTACGCCGTCAATGGTGAAGACCATCTGTGCCAGAAGCAAGGATGCCCCCGCCATGTTGCGCCCGCCTTCGATGCCGTATTTGCTCATGACAGCACCGATGACTGCGAACACCAGAATGAATGTGCCCGCCCTGTTGTTGATATAGATCTCGGAGACAGGCGGAATCGGCTTTATGTCGTATTTCAGCCTCCTCATTATCGCTCGTGCAGCGCTGTAGCAGAGCAGAGCAAATCCGAATGCGGCACCCGCAAGCGATATGGGAAGCATCTGGATTACGTAATCCTCTGTCAATATGCCCATGGACTGCTGCAGCTGCTGCAGCTGGGATTCAGAAGCTCCCGCCTGCCTGTAGTACTCGTAATACTGCTGCATCGAATCCTTGATAATCTGCAGATTCTGGTTCACGAATTCAGTGAAGCCGGAGTTGTATACGAACGCTATGACGACGGCCATGTCTATTATTATTGCCGCGGCTGCAGAAGCCGCAAGCATTGCTATCGCTGTCCAAACTTCTTTTCCGGTCTTTATGCAGTAGCCCAGCGTCAAGCCCGTTAAGCCGTAAACGGCCGAAGAGGTGAAAGCCGAGACCGGACTGTAAAGCATCCCTGAAAGCACTGCGCTCACAAAAACGGCGCCAGCCGCTACGCTGTAGTTGTGCCTAAGGCACAGCACGGCTACCGGGATGGGTAAAATAAATAAGCTCAGCCCCGAAAACATTGGCAGGTTGACGGTGAGCAGGAAAACTGCAACCATCATGGTGCTGATAAGGCCAGCCTCCACCATTGCCTTCGTGCTGAATGTCTGTTTATGCATCAAAAACCTCCGCTTAACGAATTTTGTCAGAATATTTCCCGGGAAATATGCCGGGACACCTTTGCTGTAAATATCCCTAATATCTATTTTAGTGATAATTTAGGATTAATGCAAGAATAACAATATAGCCAAAAAGAGCCGGTCCAAAAGGTGATGCGTAATCTCCTTCTGAAGCGGCTCCCCAACATCATTACTATTCTGTAGTGAATGGTAACAAAGCTATGTTTCTTGATCTCTTTATTGCATCTGTGAGCTCTCTCTGATGCTTTGCACAGTTTCCGGAAATTCTTCTTGGTAAGATCTTTCCTCTTTCTGTAACGTACTTTCTCAATGTGTTTATATCTTTGTAATCAATAAACTCTGATTTATTAGCACAAAAAGCGCAAACTTTTCTCTTAGCTCTTCTCATCTTGGAAGAATTTCTTCTTCCGCCTTCTCTATTGCTCATCTTTTTTCCTCCTTACCTTTAAAATGGAATTTCCCCATCATCATCTATAGGGGTAATATCCTCGCCGTATCCACCACTAAAGTTGTTTCCTCGGCTCTGCTGAGTTCTTCCAAAACTTTCATAATCTGACTCGTTTGAGCGGTTTTCAGATTTGTTTCCATTTCCCCATTCGAGGAACTGAACTTCATCCGCCACCACTTCTGTGACATACCTTTTAGTACCGTCTTTAGCGTCGTAGTTTCTCACCTGGATTCTCCCGCTAACGCCCATGAGCTTACCTTTGCTCATGTAGTTTGCAGTCGATTCAGCCTGTTTTCCCCATACTACTATGGGAATGAAGTCGGCTTCCTTCTGATTGTCCTTTGAGAACCTCCTGTCGACGGCTAAAGTAAAGGTGGCTACTGCAGTGCCGGTTCCCGGCGTAAATTTAAGCTCAGGGTCTTTAGTTAATCTTCCAATTAAAACAACCTTGTTCATTAAAGCACCACCTAGTTTCTTTCGATGTTAACGATGATATGTCTTACAACAGTGTCATTGATTCTGAAAATTCTGTCTAACTCTTTAGGTAATTCAGCATCAGCACTAAAGTTGATCAGTGTGTAAAAGCCTTCGTTGACTTTCTTTATTTCGTAAGCAAGTTTCCTCTTGCCCCAGAAATCAACATTTTCAATTACGCCACCACCATTTTCTATTACGCCCTTGAATTTTTCGATGTTAGCTTTAACAGCTTCTTCGTCTAATGTAGGCTGTAATATGAATATAGTTTCATACTTTCTCATTTGATTTCACCTCCTCCCTTTGGACTAGCGGCTGTGATTTTCACAGCAGGGACTACAATTTAACATTTTATCATTTATGCCGCTTCATTGCAACACTTATTCAGATGTTTTTTCCGCAGCCGTCACTATTTTTTTGACGTCCTTCTCAAACTTGTTTCTAGGGAGCATTATGAGCCTTCCGCATATCATGCATTTTATCTTTATGTCCGCCCCTACCCTTATTACTTCCCATTCCTTGCTTCCGCAGGGATGTGTCTTTTTAAGTTCAACCACGTCTCCTACGTTGAATTCCTTTGGCATTTGTATCACTCCTTCAGCAGATTAGCCGGCTCGAACGGCATCTCAATTCTTTCTCTTGTAAATGTATCTATAATTTCCCTCCTCAGCTTCATCTCCATAGGAGCGTTCGCCTGGGGCTTCGTCCTTGCTGTGACCCTTATGGTAAGGCCGTTGTCCTTGAGAGCTGAAATGCCTAAAACCTTAGGGCAGTCCACAACCTCTTCGTTCTCTTCGCAGAACCTCGCTCCGAGGGCCTCTATCGCCTCCGAAGCCCTGTCCAGGTCCGCGCTGCGGGAGATGTCGATGTCCACCAGGATGCGCACGTCTCCCCTTGAGTGGTTCGTAACCTTTGTTATGGCGCCGTTAGGAATGGTGTGCAGGTCCCCGTTGAGGTCCCTGAGCCTGGTCAGCCTAAGCCCGATGCTCTCAACTATTCCGCCCTTTCCGTCAATGGTTATGTGGTCCCCTACGGAATACTGGTCCTCGAAGAGTATGAAGAACCCGTTTATTATGTCCTTTATCAGGCTCTGGGACCCGAAACCCACAGCCACGCCTCCTATTCCGGCCAGAGTGAGGCCCACGTTGCCGAACATCCCGACTATTGCTATTATCCCTACGAAAGAGACTACATATCTAAGGATGCTCTGGAGCACAACGATGAGTGTCTGGGACTTCCTTTCATCCAGGGAGAACCTGAACGTCTGATGCTTTTCAATCACGCGCCTTATCACAGCATTACCGATTTTCACCACTATGAACATTGCAGCTAAAATCAAGACGATCTTAAGCGACCTGAAGGCAATGTTGTACAGGTTCTGCTCCAGGTCCGGATACTTTTGAAAAAAGCTCGTTATACTGTCCATATTTTATCTCTCCAATTCTATCTGCTTGTAGCCTTCCTCCGACTTGAAGAAGATGTTCCCAGCTTCTATGCCGCCGTTCCTTACCAGGCCTGCCGCTCTGTCAAAATCCTCCGGCTTGATCCTCAGGCTTATGCCGCAGCTCTTTGTCAGCGTGGTGGGCGTAGGTATGACAGTCACCTCAAAGCCCTCAGCCTTCAGCTTCTTCTCGCCGCTGATCGCGCTGTGCGTATTCTTAAATGTTATCAAATAGTATTCCTTCATGGTTCCTCCCCTGTCCGCGCTTTTAATTTTGGTTGTTATTAACAGACTCATTTATTATACTAGTAATATAGACTTGAAATCCATATATATTATAACAGATTACAAATCCTATTTACACCTAAATTGGAGGTGAAAGGCTCTCATGAATTACCTGAAGGATAAAGCAGACAGGCTGCTGATTTTCGGCATCGCCTATACAATGACCGCTCTCATTTTCTTCAACACCCTGGACTACACGCTGCCTTTTGTGCTGGCATTCATATGCGCATATATAATAAGAAGGCCTACGATGTACCTCTGCTCAAGGTTCAGGCTGAACAAGGTTGCTTCGACCCTTATCACCACCGTGCTCTTCTTTGCAATCATCATCTCCGTGCTTACCTGGGGCTTCACCCAGCTGGCTCAGGAGGCCATGATTCTCGGCAAAAACGCGCAGGACTACATAAACCTGTACCTTGACGAAATAATGTCTGTGGTGAATAATCTTGGTAATTTTTACCAAAATATAGACCCTAGCATCCTTTCCGCAATCGAGAACAACTTCTCAAGCTCGATCACAAAATTATCCAACGCCACCGTTTCGGTGACGGGAAGGGCTCTTTCCATGCTTCTGAACGCAGTGGCCTCGGTTCCGTACATAATCATGGTCATAGTTTTTACAATGATGGCCACCTACTTCATTGCAAAGGACATGTCCGCGGCCAAGGATAAGCTGATAGGCATCATACCGGAGGGCCAGGAGGAGAGGCTACTGTCCGTTGTGCGCGAGAGCAAGAAGATGCTCGGCAGCTATTTCAAATCCTACGGCGCGGTCATCGGCCTGACCTTCGTGGAAACCCTGGCCGTGTTCCTCCTTTTCAAAATCAAGTATGCCTTCATGCTGAGCCTGCTGTCAGCCGTATTCGACATACTCCCCATACTGGGCATGGGAGCCATATATGTCCCTCTGGCGCTGATATACATGTTCGCATACAATGACTTTTTCATAGGCATAGGAATCCTTGTGGCCTATGTGGTGATTGTCGTAATAAGGCAGATCGTCGAGCCGAAGATTGTATCAAGCTCCCTGGGCATCCACCCTGTTGCCGTGCTGGCAGCAATATTCATCGGCCTTAAGGCTAACGGCTTCCTCGGCATGATATTCTGCGTTTTCATGGTCGTGCTGTACACGGTCTTCAGGAAAGTTGGGATCCTGTGATTTCTGTATAAAAAAGGCTTAATTGTAATAAATTACAATTAAGCCTTTTTTGTTTCTTTTATTTCTTGTCCATCGCTTCCTTGAGAACCTGCTTTTCCTCGGAGGAGAGCTCGTACCTCGATATGCCCCTGTCCACAGGTTTTGCGTAGGTTGTGCTCTCGTGCCTTCCGAAAAGCCCGGTGAGTATGAAGCCGCTGTTCTTTTCGTCCAGGGCTGCAACCGAGAAGCTCAGGTCGCTTCCCACGTCCTCGAATGCCCTGTACCTTACAATCGAAACCTTCTGCAGGCAGCCCTTGAGCCTCTGGTCCATTCCGTCATAAAGACCCTTTACCTCCCTGCCTTCCCTCTCTACCGCTTCAACCTTCTCCATATATCCGTCTATGATCTCTTCGAGGTTCTTGTTGTCTACACCCCTGCTCAGCTTCCTGTACCTCTTCTCGAGGCTGCTCAGGCTGCTGAGTGCCACTATTACCATTATGAAGAGTATGATTATCAGTATTGCCATTGCCGCCAGTATTATCGGCATGTATGTATCTAATACAGTTAGAACGCTTTCCATTTGTTTTTCCTCCCTGATGATAATGTTTCACGTGAAACAATTATAAGCTCAATATGTCCATTATTCTCTGAAGATCGTCGTTGGAATAGTATTCTATTTCGATCTTCCCTTTGTTGTTCTTGTTTGATATGAGAACCTTGGTGTCGAACTTCTCTTCAAGTCTGTTCTTTATATCCGAGATATAGGGATCCGCTGTGACCTTCTTCTCTGGCTTTTCCTTCTCCCTGCCCTTTCCCCTGACGATTTCCGCTATAAGCTTTTCCGTCTCGCGCACTGTGAGCCCGTCGTCTATGACCTTCTGGGCCAGCCTGTTCTGAAGATCCTTGTCCTCAACCGCAAGTATCGCCCTTCCGTGTCCTTCGGAAATGACGCCGTCAATGAGGTATTCCTGTACCCTTTGGTCCAGGTTGAGCAGCCTCATCGTGTTCGCAAGGGCTGTCCTGGACTTTCCGATCCTTTTTCCAAGCTCCTCCTGTGTGAAGGAGAAATCGTCAATAAGCTTTCTGAACGCCCACGCCTCTTCAATCGGGTTCAGGTCCTGCCTCTGTATGTTCTCAATGAGTGAGACTTCCAGCACTCCTTTTTCGTCTATGTCCATCACGATGACCGGTACTTCCTTGAGTCCTGCGGCTTTCGCTGCCCTCCATCTCCTCTCGCCGGCTATTATGCTGTAGGTTTCGCCGTCTTTCTTAAGGAGAATCGGCTGAATTATGCCGTGCTCCTTGATGGATTCGGAAAGCTGCAGTATCTTTTCCTCGTCGAAGGTCTTCCTTGGCTGTCCCTCGTTTGGCTTGATGAGGTTTATGGATATCATGTTAGCTTCAACAGAGTATTTTTCGCCTGCGTTCTGCTCTCCAGCTCCCTCTTCCTCTGGTATGAGAGCTCCCAGTCCCTTGCCTAGTCCAAATTTCTTGCCCAAAATCACTTACCTCCCTGTCTGGAAATGAATTCTTTAGCCAACTGTTCGTACGCTTCAGAGCCCTTGCACTTGTCATCATAAAGCATAATGGGCAGCCCGAAGCTCGGCGCCTCCGCAAGCCTTATGTTCCTCGGTATAACCGTCTCGTAAACCTTGTCCTTGAAATGGGCCTTTACCTCGCTCATAACCTCGTTTGCAAGCCTGGCTCGGCTGTCGAACATGCTGAGGAGCACGCCTTCCACCTCTATATCCTTGTTCAGGGACTTCTTGACCAGGTTTATGGTGTTGAGTAGCTGCCCAACCCCTTCCAGGGCGTAGAATTCGCACTGGATCGGTATGAAAACGCTGTCTGAAGCCGTGAGCGCGTTGATCGTAAGGAATCCGAGAGACGGAGGGCAGTCGATGAACACGAAATCGAACTCCTGCTCCATCACAGCCAGCTTGTTTTTAAGGATGGACTCCCTCTTGGGCACGTGTATCAGCTCAACTTCCGCTCCCGCAAGCTCAATAGTGGACGGCACAAGGAAGAAGTTGTCCACAAGCTCGCATTTCTTGATGGCCGAATCGATACTCGCATCGGACGTGAGAACGTCGTATACGGAAGTCTCGATGCTTCTTTTGTCGAATCCCAGCCCGCTTGTGGTGTTTCCCTGAGGATCTATGTCTATGCTGAGCACCCTGTAGCCGTTCAGGGCGAGGAAGGCGCACAGATTTATGCTAGTGGTAGTCTTGCCGACTCCGCCTTTTTGGTTGAAAATAGAAATGACCTTCAAATATATCACCGCCTGTTGAGTTAATTTGCTATTCTAATTATATAGTTTATTTCCTCATAATAAAAGCTTTATAATAAAAAAAGAAATGTTTCACGTGAAACATTTCTATACTTTAGGTATTGTTATGGTTATCTGTATCTTGTCATCGTATTCCTTCGACGAGTATTCGGCGGTGGGCGCGAACTTGTCGAAGACCTGCCTGACCGTGTTTATGTACACCTTGGGAGAAAAGACCCCCTTCAGCTTCTTTTTGACATCGGCTGCCTCTTCCTCTTTTTGTTTCTCAGCCGGAGCGTATTTCTGCACCAGAGCTTCCGTGGCTTTTACGTTCAGCGACTTCCTGACCACTGCGTCAAGAACCTTCATCTGCAGCTTCTCGTCGGGCAGCTTAAGCAGCGCCCTCGCGTGCCTCTCCGTCAGGCTGTTTTCAAGGATGATCTTCCTCACCTCGCCGCTGAGCTTCAGTATCCTTATCTTGTTAGCAATCGTGCTCTGCTTTTTTCCGATGACCTCTGCCAGCTTCTCCTGCGTGTAGGAATGCTCCTTAATAAGGTTGTTGAAAGCCTCGGCTTCCTCGATAAAGTTCAGGTCCTCCCTCTGGAGGTTTTCCAGCAGGGCTATGGCGGCCGAATCCCTGTCCGTTATGTCCACAATTATTGCAGGCACCTGCTCCATCCCCAGTTTCCTGGCAGCCCTGAGGCGCCTCTCGCCTGCGACAAGCTCAAACCTGTCGTCAGCGAGCCTCCTTATGGAGATAGGCTGGATTATACCGTAAGCGCTTATGGACTGCGCCAGTTCCTCAATCGCTTCCTCATCGAAGTGCTTTCTGGGCTGGTATACGTTGGGGCAAATGGCGTCCACAGCGACGTAATCTATATTATCTTGCATAACGTGCCACCTTTCTCATTCTCCTGGGTTGTCATAATTCCATATTTTTCCATTTTATCTATTTAAGCGGCTTCTTTGCTGCCACCCCCGGCTTCCTTGGAAACTGCTTAGGTGTCGGCTTGATCTTCTTCACAATTACCAGGTTGTGCTTCAGATCGCTTTCCTCTATCTCAACCTCGATCACCTGCTCAAGCTTTCCGCCCAGCATGGCGATGGCTGCCTTTGCGTCAGTTATTTCCGCATCCGCACCAGGCCCTTTCATGGCAACAAAGTAGCCGTTGACCTTCACGAAAGGCATGCAGAGCTCGGTGAGCAGCGTCATGTTTGCGACGGCCCTTGAGACGGCCACATCGAAGCACTCCCTGTACTCTTCCCTGCCGTAATCCTCGGCCCTGCCGTGTATGGCCTTGATGTCCCCAAGGCCCAGCCTGGCGATAACTTCGTTTAGGAAATTGACCCTCTTCATCAGCGAGTCCAGGAGTACCACCTTCATGCCCGGCCTGACTATCTTCATAGGTATGCCAGGCAATCCGGCCCCGGTGCCTATGTCTATGATGCTTTCAGCGTCCCTCAGCCCGCTGAAGTTGAAGACCTTTATGGAGTCTATGAAGTGCTTCTTCATTATTCCCTCGTCGTCAGTTATTGCCGTCAGGTTGATCTTCTCGTTCCATTCCTGGATCAGTTTCTTGTATTCGACGAACTGGCTGTACTTGCCTTCATCGAATTCAAGGTTTACGCTCCTGCAAGAAGCCTCGATCAAATTATAGTAATCCATCCTGGTCCCCCCTGTCCCTCTTTGCAAAATTTTCCATATATATCAGGAGCACCGTGATGTCCGCCGGGGATACTCCCGAAACCCTGGATGCCTGACCTATGTTTGCAGGCTTTATCTTGTTGAGCTTCTGCATCGCTTCAAGCCTCAGGCCCTTTATCATGCTGTAGTCCAGCTCCGCGGGTATAACCCTGCTCTCGAATTTCTTGAACTGGTTCACCTGTTCCAGCTGCTTCTCAATATACCCCTCGTATTTTGAGATCGTGTTGACCTCCTCCATGACGTCGAGGCTAAGCTCAGCCCTTTCAGCGTCAAGCGCGGCTACCTTGAAGTAGTCAAGCTCCGGCCTCTTAATGAGCTCGTAAAGGCTTGTCGGCTTTTTAAGCTCAGAGGAGCCGAGCTCTTCAAGGATCTCGTTTGTCTCCTTCCTGCCCGTAACCTGGATGCCCTTTATCCTAATAATCTCGTCCTCTATGGCCTTCTTTCTTGCCGTGTACCTCTCGTATCTCTCATCGGACACAAGGCCCGCCTGGCGTCCCAGCTCAGTGAGCCTGAGGTCGGCGTTGTCCTGCCTCAGCAGCAGCCTGTATTCAGACCTTGAGGTCATCATCCTGTACGGCTCGTTGGTGCCCTTGGTGACCAGGTCGTCAATCAGAACCCCGATATACGCCTCGGACCTGTCCAGTATTAGCGGGTCCCTGCCCTTGCACTTGAGAGCCGCGTTTATGCCGGCGATTATGCCCTGAGCGGCAGCCTCCTCGTAGCCTGAGCTTCCGTTTATCTGCCCAGCCCCGAAGAGCCCTTCTATGCTCTTGAACTCAAGGGAAAGCTTAAGCTCCTCCGGATTGAAGCAGTCGTACTCTATGGCATAGGCTGTCCTTAGTATCTCTGCGTTTTCAAGGCCCACCATGGACCTGTACATCCTTATCTGAACATCCTCGGGCATTGAGCTTGAGGCTCCTCCAACGTACATCTCCTCCGTGTTTTCTCCCTCGGGCTCGATGAATATCTGGTGGACTTCCTTGTCCGGGAACCTCATTACCTTGTCCTCCAGGGACGGGCAGTACCTGGGTCCCACGGATTTGATGGAGCCGTTGTAGAGCGGCGATCTGTCTATGTTTTCCCTTATGACCTTCAGCGTGTCTTCGGTTGTGTATGTCAGCCAGCAGGATATCTGGTCCTTCTCCAGCGGTCCGCTCATGAAGGAGAAAGGAATTATCCTCTCGTCGCCCTTCTGTTCTGCCATCCTTTCGAAATCAACGCTCCTCCTGCTTATCCTTGCCGGGGTTCCTGTCTTGAACCGCCTCAGCTCCACGCCGTTCAGTTCAAGCCCCTGCGAAACATAGTTTGCAGGATACAGCCCGCTCGGCCCGCCGCTGTAGTTCACATCTCCTATTATAATCCTGCTCTTAAGGTACGTGCCCGCAGCAACAACCACTATGCCCGCTTTGTAATAGGCGCCGTTTCTTGTAAGCACCCCCTGCACCTTTTTTTCCTCTATCCTTATCTCAACGGCCTCAAGCTGCCTCAGGTCAAGGTTCTCCTGAAGCTCGATCACGTGCTTCAGCCTCTCGGAGTACCTCCTCTTGTCGGCCTGCGCCCTCAGCGAGTGCACGGCGGGACCCTTGGAGGTGTTGAGCATCCTTGACTGGATGAAGGTGTGGTCGATGTTGATTCCCATCTCCCCTCCCAGCGCGTCTATCTCCCTCACCAGGTGGCCCTTCGCGGTGCCTCCTATGTTAGGATTGCAGGGCATGAGAGCCACGCTGTCCAGATTCATGGTCAGCATCAGCGTTCTGCACCCCATGCGGGCTGCCGCAAGCCCGGCTTCGCAGCCGGCGTGGCCTGCGCCGATGACTATTATGTCGTATTCCCCAGCAAAATATTCCATATCCTTACCTACTTTCCTAAACAGAATTCAGAGAAAATCTTGTCTATTATATCCTCTTCCATTGTGTCGCCCGTGATCTGGCCAAGGCTGTACCAGGCGTTCCTTATGTCTATGGAAGCCAGGTCTATCGCGCTGGTGCCTGTCAGTGCGTCTATGGCCTGCAGGCAGCTGCTCCTGGCGGCCATCATGGCCTCCTTGTGCCTCATGTTCGTTATCACGAGCTCGTTCGCCTTGATCTCCCCGTGGAAGAACAGCTTCACTATGGCTTCCTTGAGCTTGTCTATGCCGAAGCCCTGGACCACGGATGTGTTTATCACGTACTCCGGCTCCAGCTCCCCTATCTCCTTCATGTCTATCCTTCCGCTCAGGTCCGACTTGTTGAGGAGCACTATATATTTCTTACCCTTGATGTAGCTTATTATGTCCCTGTCCTCGACCGTCAGCTCCCTGCTGGAATCAAGGAGCAGTATTATCAGGTCAGCTTCCTCTATCTTCTCCCTGGACTTCTCTACGCCTATCTTCTCGACAACGTCCTCGGTTTCCCTGATCCCGGCTGTGTCCACTATCTTTATGGGTATTCCCTTTATGTTTATATACTCCTCGATGACATCCCTGGTGGTTCCCGGAATGTCAGTCACTATCGCCCTGTTCTCCTTTACCAGCGTGTTGAGAAGCGATGATTTTCCCACGTTGGGCTTTCCCACTATGACGGTGCTTATGCCTTCCCTGAGTATCTTGCCTTCGTCTGCGCTCTCTATGGCCTTCCCCAGCTCCCCGGCTGCCTCCTTGAGGCGCGCGGACACCTGGACAGCTGTTATCTCCTCAAGGTCGTCCTCGGGATAGTCAACCGTTGCCTCGATGTGGGCTATTAGGGCCAAAAGCTTCTCCCTCAGCTCCCTTACGGCGGTGGACAGGTTTCCTCCCGCCTGCAGAACGGCCGACTTCATGGAGAGCTCCGTCTTGGCCCTTATTATGTCAATGACGGCTTCCGCCTGGCTCAGGTCTATCCTTCCGTTAAGGAACGCCCTCTTCGTGAACTCGCCCGGTTCGGCGATCCTGGCGCCCGCCTTGATGACATTCTCCAGAACCTTGTTGGTTGCCACCATTCCTCCGTGGCAGTTTATCTCCACCGTGTCCTCCGCCGTGAAGCTCCTGGGACCCTTCATGTAGCTCACTATGACTTCATCGATTACGTCGTCTCCCCCGAACTCGACTATGTGGCCGTACCTCATCGTGTAGGGCTCCATAGTGTCCAGGCCCTTCAGGTTTTTGCCCCTGAATATCCTGCCCGCTACCTGCAGGGCTTTTTCGCCGGATACCCTGATGATGGAAATTCCGCCTTCACCGACAGCTGTGGAAATGGCCGCAATCGTATCAAATTCCTTCATATGGCATATTTCTCCCTTCAATTTCGCAAAATAAAGAAGAAGAAAGCCTTAGGCTTTCTTCTTTAAATCCACAACTACTCTTCTGTAAGGCTCATCGCCTTCGCTGAATGTCTCTACATTTAAATCGTTTTGGAGCGCAGAATGTATTACCCGTCTCTCGTAAGGATTCATAGGCTCAAGTTTTACCTGCCTGCCTGTGGCTCTGACCTTGTCGGCAATCCTTTTGGCAAGCCTCTTCAAGGTCTCTTCCCTCTTCATTCTGTAGTTTTCTGTATCCAAAATGACTCTCTTATATTCATTTTCTCCGCCTTTGTTAACAACAAGGCTTACAAGGTATTGGAGTGAATCTAAAGTTTCTCCTCTGTATCCTATCAGTATCCCCATGTCCGGACCTGCCAGGGATATCCTGACCACGTTATCTTCTTCTTTTATCCTGATCTCAGCCTTGACTCCCATCTTGTCGAGCACATCCCTCAGGAATGTCCTTCCGTCATTTATGTAGTCTTTTTTAACCTTGACCCTGATCTTTGCGGGCCTGCTGCCGAAATTGAGGAAACCCTTATGCCCCTCATCCAACACTTCGTATTCAACTTTGTCTGCGGTCAGCTTCAGTTCATTCAAAGCATTCTGCAGCGCATCTTCTACAGTTTTACCTGCCATTTCCAAAACCTTCATCTCAGTTGACACCTCCCGAGTACTAGTTCTATTTTTCTTTTACTATCTTCTTGTCCATCTTCTTCATTATAACGGTCTGTGTTACCTGGATAAGGTTGTTCACTACCCAGTAAAGGACCAGCGCAGCTTTAAGATTCCAGCTTACATATATCATGAAGAAGCCCATGGAAATATTCATTATCTTTGTCTGCCTTGCCTGTGCCGGGTCAGCATTGTGCGTAGGCATTGAAAAATATCCTGAAACGAAAGTAGTCAATCCTGAAAGGACTGCTAAAACGGGGTTGTGCGCACCCAGATCGATCCCGAGGAAGTATACTCCCTGAAGCCCGGTCATGGTGCTGAAAACAAAGTAAAGCGCGATGAATATAGGCCACTGTATCAGCATAGGAAGACAGCCGCTGAACGGGCTTGCCCCTCTTTCCTTGTACAGCTTCATCATTTCTTCCTGTGATTTCTGCGGATCGTTTTTATATTTTTCCTGAAGCTTTTTGACCTCAGGCTGTATTTCGCTCATAACCAGCGACGATCTTGTCTGCTTAACTGTAAGAGGCAGCAAAACGATTCTGATTATTATAGTAACCAATATGATTGCCAGTCCATAAGATAAACCTTTGTCCGAAACAAAGCCGTTGATAAAGCCGTGTATTATATTGAAGAACTGGACAAAAGCCTCATTAATATACTTCAAAGTCTTTCCCTCCTAAATATCATTTAACCGGGTCGTAGCCGCCCTTGCTAAAAGGATTGCATCGTAAAATCCTAAAAAAAGCCATAGTTCCGCCTTTAAGCAAGCCATACTTTTCTATGGCCTGTATAGCATACATGGAGCACGTAGGCGTATACTTGCACGTAGGTGGACTTAGAGGGGAAATATATTTTCTATACAATTTTATTAGAAATAATACGAACTTTTTCATTAATTATATAAACCTGCCTTACCGAAAAGGTTCAAAACCGCTTTTTCGATCTCTTTGTAGCTTTTTCCCTTAGCAGGATTTCTTGCGATAAAAACTAGGTCATAACCCTGGCCTATGCCTTCGCTGTTATGCCTATAGCTTTCCTTTATAAGTCTTTTTATCCGGTTCCTCGTGACGGCCTTGCCGACCTTCTTGCTTACAGAAACGCCAAGTCTGTTGAAATCGGATTTTTTGTTCCTGTAAACATACAGAACAAGAAGGTAATTAGAAAAAGATTTTCCTCTTTTATATACAGCCCTAAATTCAGAGTTCTTCCTGATGTTGTACTTTTTGATTTTCAATTTTAATTAACTCCTTTTTTTCTGCAGTGCAGAAAAAGGCCACATATGCGGCCCTTATGCTGTTAGTCTTTTTCTACCTTTAAGTCTTCTTCTTCTAAGAACGTTTCTGCCGGAAGCAGTCGCCATTCTTTTTCTGAAGCCATGTTCTCTGCTTCTCTGCTTCTTCTTTGGCTGATAAGTCATAAACATTCTAAATACACCCCCTTTTGAGTGGTTATATACTTTAAATATATTCATCTTAAAGTTTCACTATTAAATTATATATTCATGATTTGGGCTTGTCAAGGCAAAGACTATAAATACATTGTTAATATAATTTTATTTTTTTGTGGATAACTTATTGAATAGGAGCCTTCCATTTGTTATTATTAATAGGAGCCTGTGTATAACTTAAAACAAAAGCTACTTATCCACACCTGTTGATAAGTTTGTGCATAACTTGCCGGAATATGTATATATTTTCATCTACATATTTTATTTTTGGCTCAAAATCAGCGTTTTCCATAATTTAATAATGTTAATATTTGAATATTTGGCCTTGTTGATAACCCGATTTTCAAAAAGCCATTCACAATATTATAAACATGTTACTACTTATATCAACATATGAAATGAGCCTCGACAGCTTGTTGATTAATATGTTGATAATTATTTTTTATATCAGACAGGAGGATTAACTATGAGTGCCCACCTACAGGAAACCTGGGAAAAAACTATCAATATTCTTAAGGGCGAGATCACAGAAGTCAGCTTCAACACCTGGATCAAAAGCATTACTCCGCTTTCAATGGATAATTCCACGATAAAGCTGGGCGTGCCTAACGATTTTACAAAAGGCATACTGAGCAGCAGGTACAAGACATTAATAGAGAACTCATTAAAGATGATAACTTCAAAGAAATATAACGCGGACTTTGTTATAGCTTCCGAAGATGTTATGGAAGAAACAATCAGGAGCACATCCAGACCGCAGAGGATACGCGAGTCGCAGAGCGAGGAGATGCCTACCACGACGCTGAATCCGAAGTACACCTTCGATTCCTTCGTCATAGGCAACAGCAACAGGTTTGCCCATGCCGCATCCCTGGCCGTGGCGGAATCGCCTGCAAAGGCATACAACCCTCTGTTCATATACGGGGGGGTTGGTCTTGGAAAGACTCACCTGATGCACGCAATAGGCCACTATATACTGCAGCAGAACCCTAAGTCCAAAGTCGTTTATGTTTCATCAGAAAAGTTCACTAACGACCTGATCAATTCCATAAAGGACGACAAGAACGTCGAGTTCAGGAACAAATACAGGAACATAGATGTCCTGCTCATAGATGATATCCAGTTCATAGCCGGAAAAGAAAGCACCCAGGAGGAATTCTTCCATACCTTCAACGCCCTGCATGAGGCTGACAAGCAGATAATCCTGTCGAGCGACCGTCCCCCGAAGGAAATCCCTACGCTGGAGGACAGGCTGAGATCAAGGTTCGAATGGGGCCTCATAGCGGACATACAGGCGCCTGACTACGAGACAAGGATGGCGATACTTAAAAAGAAGGCGGATGTGGAAAACCTTAACATACCGAACGATGTGCTGGTGTATATAGCGACAAAGATAAAATCGAACATAAGGGAGCTCGAAGGAGCGCTTATAAGAATAGTAGCTTTCTCCTCGCTCACGAACAAAGAAATAAGCGTTGACCTTGCAGCCGAAGCTCTGAAAGACATAATTTCGGGAAAGCAGAGCAAGCAGGTCACCGTGGAGCTTATCCAGGAGGTGGTATCCAACTACTACAGCCTCAGGATGGAGGACTTCAAGTCTGCAAGGAGGACAAGGAACGTAGCCTTCCCAAGGCAGATCGCAATGTACCTGGCAAGGAAGATAACCGACCTCTCCCTTCCAAAGATAGGCGAGGAGTTCGGCGGAAGGGACCACACCACCGTGATCCACGCATACGAGAAGATATCCCAGGCGCTCAAGACGGACGAGCAGCTCCAGAACGCCGTAAAGGAGATCACAAAGAGGATAAACCAAAACAGCTAACAGCTGTTGACTACTTTCCATTTTTACCTGTGGATACTCTAAAATTCCAGACAGATCATCTAATAATGTGGATAAGAATCTCCATTTGTACGGACTTATCCACACTGTTTTTTCGAGGCGAAACGAGTCATATCAATGCCTGCAGGGGTTGCTAACAAATCCACAGGCCCTACTACTACTATTACTAATAATAATATTATCTAATCTACTTTCTAAAGGAGGATAACTACATGTACTTTAAGTGTGAAAAATCTATTCTTCAGGATGCCGTGTTCACTGTCCAGAAGGCAGTAACGGGAAAGTCTACAATGCCTATCCTTGGAGGAATTCTTATAAAAGCCTACGATGGTGAAATACTGTTCACCGGATCGGACCTGGACCTGAGCATAGAGAAAAAGATAAGCTCCGAGGTTATCGAGCCGGGGACGGTTGTCATAGACGCCAAGCTTTTCGGGGAGATCATAAGAAAGCTGCCCAGCGACATAATCGAAATAAAGACGATAGACAGCAATTCCATCCAGATCTCATGCCAGAAATCAAAGTTCAAGCTCATACATATGAACTCTGACGAGTTCCCTGAACTCCCTCACATAAGCGAAAACATGATATTCTCAATCCCACAGAGGATACTGAAGAACATGATAAAGGGCACGATATTCGCCACAGCAGCTGACGACTCAAGGCCTATACTGACTGGAGTTCTTTTCGAGATAAAGGACAAAAGGCTTAACCTTGTGGCGCTGGACGGCTACAGGCTTGCGCTCAGGAGCGAAAATCTGGACACCGAAAACGTGATAAACGCAGTTATCCCCGGAAAAACCCTTTCCGAGGTATCAAAGATTCTCGACGATTCAGACCGCAGCGTCAACATAACCTTCACGCCCAACAACATACTGTTCCACCTGAACCAGACAAAGATAACCTCAAGGCTTCTTGACGGGGAATTCATAAAGTACACCTCCATCATTCCAAGCGAATACAGCCTCAAGGTAACTGCAAAAAGGCTTGAACTCCTCGACTGCATCGAGAGGGCTGCGCTTATGGGAAAAGAAGGAAACACCAACCTGGTCAAGCTCGACATCGAAGAGGAGAGCCTGGTAATAACTTCTAATTCTCAATTAGGAACGGTGAGGGAGGAGCTCAATATAATTCTGCAAGGGCAGCCTCTGCAGATTGCATTTAACTCAAAATACCTCATAGACGTGCTCAGGATAATGGAGGAGGAAGAGGTTATCATGGAGCTTACAAGCAGCGTGAGCCCATGCATCATCAAGAACAGCGGACAGGACAACTGCACATACCTGGTGCTGCCTGTAAGATTACTTAACAGCTAGAAGCTGTCGGATTGGAGAAAAGAAATGATCGAAGTAAAGATAAACACGGAAATAATAAAACTGGATTCCTTCCTGAAATGGTGCGGAGCCGTATCCCTTGGTTCCGAAGCCAAGATATACGTCCAGGACGGCCTGGTCAAGGTTAACGGAGAAGTCGAGACCAGGAGGGGCAAGAAGCTCACCTTCGGCGACACGGTTGAATTCCAGGGTGAAATCTACAAAATAGTACCTTAAAACAGCTCTTTGTTAAAAAGGGCTCAGTTATGGTATAATAAAAATTGGGTGTTTTTTTATGTATGTTAAATATTTAAGGCTTAAAAATTACAGGAATTATGATGAACTTGATATAGAGCTGAATTCCAAAGTTAATGTTTTCATAGGCGACAACGCCCAGGGAAAGACGAACATACTGGAAAGCATCTATTTCTGCAGCATCGGCAAATCGCACAGGACCAGCAAGGACAAGGAGCTCATAAGGTGGGACCAGAGGGAAGCCAGCATGAGCGTCTACGTTGCAAAGGAAAGGCTGGACAAGAAGATCGACATAAGCATATTCAGGGAAGGCAAGAAGAGCATGACCATAAACACCATCAAGGTCAGCAAGGTATCGGACCTGATAGGTACGCTCAACGTGGTTATGTTTTCTCCGGAGGACCTGAAGATCGTCAAAGAGTCGCCTTCCCACAGGAGAAGGTTCATGGACATAGAGCTTTGCAAGCTCAACAAGAAGTATTATTACAACCTGGTCCAGTACAACAAGGTCCTGGACGAGAGGAACTCCGCCCTCAAGAAGTGGAGGCAGATAAACGACGATATCCTGGACATATACGACGAACAGATAGCCGGCTACGGACGCTACATAGTTTCGGAGAGGCAGAAGCTCATAGACAAGCTGAACGAAAAGGGCTCGCAGATACACAGGGACATAACCTCGGGGAACGAGGAGATACGTTTCAAATATGTGACCTGCGGCGCTGAAGATATTGGCAAGAAGCTGAGGGAGAACAGGGAGAAGGATTTCGAAAGGAAGACAACCTCCACGGGACCCCACAGGGACGACTTCGACATAAGCATAAACGGGATAGACACGAGAAGCTACGGATCGCAGGGCCAGCAGAGGACCTCTGTACTGACCATAAAATTCGCAACCATCGAGATCATCAGGGAGATGACGGGCGAATATCCGGTGCTGCTGCTGGACGACGTTCTTTCAGAGCTCGACATAAACAGGCAGAAATATATACTGAATTCCATCAACAGCATACAGACCATAATCACCTGCACCGGTATTTCGGACATAAAGGAATATCTGGATGGCGGGGCTGCGATATACAAGGTCAGCAGCGGAAGTGTGAAGAAATCCGAATAATGAGGAGGATGTTTTATGTTTTTACATTTAGGTGAAAATGTAGTTGTGCCGATCAAGGACGTAATAGGAATATTTGATATGGAGACATCCATGTACAGCTCTGACACGATACAGTTTTTAAGAATGGCCGAGGAGGACGGTTTCGTCTCAAGGGTAACGAAGGACAAGCCTAAATCATTTGTCATAGCTGAGGTGGATAAGAAGAGCAAGATATTTTTATCGCCTATATCCTCGAGCACACTGGCCAAGAGAACAAAGTCCGTAAGCTACGAGCTTTAATTTTACGGGCATCACATACAACGGGAGGTTAATTATGTCTGGAAACAAGAAGCAGAGTTATGATGAGAGTCAGATCCAGGTCCTGGAAGGCCTGGAGGCGGTCAGAAAGAGGCCGGGAATGTATATCGGCACGACAGGCACCAGGGGACTCCATCATCTCGTATACGAAATAGTCGACAACAGCATAGACGAAGCCCTGGCAGGCTTCTGCAAGAATATAAGGGTCTATATCCACAACGACAATTCCATATCCGTTACGGATGACGGCAGAGGCATGCCTGTAGGCCTGCACCCCAAGATGGGCATCCCTACGGTGGAGGTCATAATGACAGTGCTCCACGCAGGCGGAAAGTTCGGAGGTGGAGGCTACAAGGTATCCGGAGGACTCCACGGAGTCGGCGCTTCGGTAGTCAACGCGCTTTCGGAGGTCTGCGAGGTTGAGGTTAAAAGGGAAGGCCACGTCTGGAAGCAGAGATACGAAAGAGGAAAGGCCGTAACAGGCCTTGAGATAGCAGGCGATTACTTGGGAGAAGCAACTGGCACGAAGACATACTTCAAGCCTGACGCCGATATATTCGAGGATATGGAATACGACTTCGACACCCTTTCACAGAGGCTCAGGGAGCTTGCGTTCCTCAACAAGGGCATAAGGATATCCCTGGCAGACGAAAGGCCGGAAGGGAAGACGGAGGAATACTTCTACGAGGGAGGAATAAAATCCTTCGTGGCTTACCTCAACAGGAACAAGGAGACGATCCAGAAGGAGCCTGTCTACTTCGAGAAGAAGAAGGACGACATATCCGTTGAGATAGCGCTGCAGTACAACGACAGCTACAACGAAAACATATTCTCCTTCGCAAACAACATAGACACAGTGGAGGGCGGATCGCACGTTGTGGGCTTCAAAGCGGCGCTCACAAGGGTGTTCAACGAATACGCCAAGAAATACGGCTTCCTCAAGGAAAGCGACAAGAACCTCACCGGCGAGGACATAAGGGAAGGCCTTACAACCGTAATTTCGGTCAAGCTGCTCGAACCTCAGTTCGAAGGCCAGACGAAGACCAAACTCGGAAACACGGAGGTTAGGGGGATAGTCGACAGCATTGTCGGCGAAGGGCTCACGAATTTCCTTGAAGAGAATCCGAGCATAGGAAAGGCCATACTCGAAAAATCGCTGATGGCCTCAAGGGCAAGGGAAGCTGCAAGGAAGGCAAGGGAGCTCACAAGGAGAAAGTCAGTGCTTGAAAGTACGACTCTTCCGGGAAAGCTCGCCGACTGCTCATCAAAGGACCCTTCCGAGTGCGAGATATACATCGTCGAGGGAGACTCTGCGGGAGGCTCTGCAAAGCAGGGAAGAAACAGAAGGTTCCAGGCCATACTCCCTCTCAGAGGAAAAATCATGAACGTTGAGAAGCAGAGGCTTGACAAGATATTGAATTCGGAGATGATATCCGCCATGATAACCGCTTTCGGAGCGGGCATAGGCAAGGATTTTGACACCGAAAAGCTAAGGTACCACAGAATCATAATCATGACAGACGCGGATGTCGACGGAGCCCACATAAGGACGCTCCTGCTGACATTCTTCTACAGGTACATGAGGGAGATGGTGGACAAGGGCCATGTCTATATAGCCCAGCCTCCTCTCTACAAGGTTTCAAAATCAAAGAAGGACCACTACGTCTACACTGACAAGGAGCTTGAAAAGCTGCTTGTGGAGATCGGCGGCAAAGACAACAGCACGGATATCCAGAGATACAAGGGTCTCGGAGAGATGAACGCTGAGCAGCTCTGGGACACTACCATGGATCCCGACAAGAGGATACTCCTCAGGGCAACTATTGACGATGCAATAGCGGCAGACGAGATATTCACGATCCTGATGGGTGATCAGGTCGAGCCGAGAAGGGAATTCATACAGAGAAATGCTAAAAAGGTAGTGAACCTTGATATCTAAGAAGAGGTGGAATGAATGATTAACAACAACGAAGGAAAAGTATTGCCCACTGAGATAAGCTATGAAATGAAAAAATGCTATATAGATTACGCAATGAGCGTAATAGTGGGAAGGGCGCTTCCCGACGTAAGGGACGGGCTTAAGCCCGTCCACAGAAGGATACTCTTCTCCATGCAGGAGCTGGGCCTCTATCCCGACAAAGGCTACAGAAAGTGCGCCAGGATCGTCGGAGACGTTCTCGGTAAGTACCATCCGCACGGAGACTCATCCGTTTACGACGCGCTGGTTAGGCTTGCACAGGACTTCTCGATAAGGTATCTGCTGGTGGACGGACACGGAAACTTCGGTTCCGTGGACGGCGACTCTGCTGCTGCGATGAGGTACACGGAAGCCAAGATGAACAAGATCACCGTTGAGATGCTCAGGGAGATCAACAAGAACACCGTTGACTTTGTTCCGAACTTTGACGGCGAAGAACTGGAGCCTTCCGTTCTTCCATCAAGGTTCCCCAACCTGCTGGTCAACGGTTCTTCAGGAATAGCGGTAGGCATGGCTACAAACATACCTCCGCACAACCTTTGCGAGGTAATCGACGGAGTTTCAGCTCTCATAGACAATCCTGATTTGTCTGTCATGGAGCTCATGGCTCACATCAAGGGACCCGATTTCCCTACAGCGGGCATAATCCTCGGAACCGCGGGAATCAGGGAAGCCTACGAGACAGGCAGGGGAAAAGTGCTAGTCAGGTCAAAGACAGAGATAGAAGAGGAAAAGGGAAGGCACAAGATAATCGTCACCGAGCTTCCTTACCAGGTAAACAAGGCAAGGCTCATAGAGAACATAGCAGAGCTTGTTAAGACCAAGAGGATCGAAGGCATATCGGACCTGAGGGACGAATCCGACAGGGACGGCATGAGAGTCGTAATCGAAGTTAAGAGGGACGCTAATCCTAACGTGCTCCTTAACCAGCTGTTCAAGCATACAAAGATGCAGGACACCTTCGGCATAATAATGCTTGCGCTGGTAAACAACGAGCCGCAGGTCCTTAACCTGAAGCAGATACTGGTGCATTACGTGAACCACCAGAAGGACGTCATCAGGAGGAGAACCCAGTTCGACCTTGACAAGGCTTTGGCAAGGGCACACATACTGGAAGGCCTTAGGATAGCCCTCGACCATATAGACCAGGTTATAGCTCTCATAAGGTCTTCAAAGACCACAGAGATCGCAAGAAACGGCCTGATGGAGAAATTCAACCTGTCGGAAAAGCAGTCGCAGGCCATCCTCGAGATGAGGCTGCAGAGGCTTACAGGACTTGAAAGGGACAAGATCGAGGCAGAGTACAACGATCTCATGGAGCTGGTCAAGTACCTTACGGAAGTTCTGGAGAAAGAGGAGCTTGTATTGAAAGTAATAAAGGATGAGCTTCTTGAAATCAGAGCCAAGTACGGCGATGCGAGAAGGACAGAGATACAGAGAGTCATGAATGAAATCGACATAGAGGACCTGATCGAGGAGCAGGAGGTTGTAGTGACCCTTACCCACGCGGGATATATAAAGAGGCAGACTGCCGATACTTATTCATCCCAGAAAAGGGGAGGAAAGGGCATACAGGCTACGGCCACAAAGGAAGATGACTTTGTGGAGGGCATGTTCGTCACATCGACCCACAACAACATACTCTTCTTCACGAACAAGGGAAGGGTATACAAGCTCAAGGGCTACGAGATACCTGAGGCTGGAAGGACGGCAAAGGGCACAAACCTTATAAACCTGCTTCCGCTTGACCCGGACGAGAAGATCCAGACAGGCATATCCCTGAAGGAATTCGACGAGAACAGCTACCTCATAATGGCAACCAGGAACGGTATAATCAAGAAGACCTCGCTGAGCGAGTATTCGTCCATAAGGAAGAACGGCCTAAACGCCATCGGCCTGAGGGAAGGGGACGAGCTCATAAGCGCCAAGCTTACAACCGGCGCAAGCGAGATAGTCGAGATAACGCAGAACGGATACGCCATAAGGTTCGACGAGAATGACGTAAGGCCTATGGGAAGGACAGCCAGCGGAGTCAAGGCTATAACCCTGAGGGATGACGACTATGTCGTTTCCATGGATATAGTTGCCGAAGACCAGGAGATCCTGGTTGTAAGCGAGAACGGCTTCGGAAAGAGGACGCCTATATCGGAGTACACACTCCACCACAGGGGCGGAAAAGGCATGATAACCTACAAGGTTACAGCCAAGACCGGAAAGGTTGTCGGCGCGGGCTTTGTAGCGGACGACGACGAAATGATGCTCATAAACAACAACAATGTCGCCATAAGGATAAACGTGGCCGACATCTCGACAACAAGCAGGAACGCAATGGGTGTCACGCTCATGAGATCCCTTGAGGACGAGAAGGTTGTTGCCGTGGCAAAGATCTGCAGCAACGGAGAAGTTGAGGCGGAAGAAGCAGTGACAGAAGAATAATAGGAATTGTATTGCACACAATGAAATCATTGTGTGCAGTTTTTTTTGCTGTTATCATAGCATTAGAGAGAAATCAAAATTTGGAGGTATGTTAGATGAGATACTATGTTGTCGACGCGTTTGCAGAGAAGGTATTCCAGGGAAACCCTGCTGGCGTATGCGTGCTGGAGGAAAAACTGGACAGCGGCACAATGCAGAGGATTGCGGCAGAGAACAACCTTTCGGAAACGGCCTTTGTTTTCAGAAAGAGCGAAGGTCAGTACGACCTGAAGTGGTTCACACCTAAAGCGGAGATCAACCTGTGCGGGCACGCAACCCTGGGAACAGCCTATGTAGTGAAGAACTTCGTGGATGCGGGAATAAAGGACATGTACTTCGACACACTGAGCGGAATCCTGGAAGTCCACAGCGAGGGGGACCTTTTCACGCTGAATTTCCCCTCCATCATGCCTGAGAGGATAGAGGTCCCGGCTGGGCTTGAGGAAGCGCTGGGAGCGGAACCTTTAGAGGTTTACCTGGCAAGGGACCTGATGGTGCTCCTGAAGGACGAGGAGGAGGTGGCCGAGCTGGCTCCGGATTTCGGAAGGATAGAGGCGCTTAAAGACGGGCTCGGCTTGATAGTGACCGCCAGGGGCTGCGAGGCTGACTTCGTGTCGAGATGCTTCTTCCCTAAGCTGGGAGTGAACGAAGACCCTGTGACAGGATCAGCCCACAGCAACCTGATCCCTTACTGGGCGGAGAAGCTGGGAAAGAATGAGATGAAGGCGGTCCAGCTTTCAGAAAGAAGGGGCACGCTGTACTGCGAGCAGCTTGGCGAAAGGGTCAACATGAGCGGCAAGGGCGTGCTGTACATGCAGGGCGAAATATATATAGACTAGGAAAAAGCAGAATGAGGGGCCGGCAGCGGCTCCTTTTTTGCATGTTTTTGCCCGCATGCACTGAGAACCGGTGAGAAGTCCGGATGATTATTCACGCAAAATAAACAAACCGTTCCGGGAGTATCAATATGCATAAAATGGAGTAAAAAGAAGCATGAGTGAGAAATGCGGGTGTTTTTTTAAAAATACGAAAAAAAACTTAAAAACAGGAGTTTCAGGATTTGGTAAACTAATCTTCGTTGTCACGGAAACGCAGACAGCGAGCGGAATACAGCACAGGTCTTCATTGAAAAACAATGAAAAAAATGTGTTGACACAGGCTGAACTGTATGGTATTCTATAATAGCCTTCTAAATAAGGTGCTGTATTAGAACAGCAAAAATGGTCTTTGAAAATTAAACAGAGAGAGTAAAACGTAAGTTTTACTAAAGAAATACACAAACCAGCATAAAATCAAGTCAGACAATGTCTGGCGTCAATTTTACTTTAAGTATTTGAGCACAAATCAAACTTTTAAACTGAGAGTTTGATCCTGGCTCAGGACGAACGCTGGCGGCGTGCCTAACACATGCAAGTCGAGCGGGGGGAGTACTTCGGTACAAACCTAGCGGCGGACGGGTGAGTAACACGTGGGTAACCTGCCTCAAAGTGGGGGATAGCCTTTCGAAAGGAAGATTAATACCGCATAACCCATAGCTTCCGCATGGAAGCAATGGTAAAGATTTATC
>Ga0316601_100000074_pt1 | contig 35783 bp, 37 predicted proteins | sample OWC_soil_day5_no_FD_207663 | JGI IMG/M metagenome (GOLD analysis project Ga0316601, IMG submission 207663) | Wetland soil microbial communities from Old Woman Creek delta, Ohio, United States - OWC_soil_day5_noCT | ecosystem: Environmental > Terrestrial > Soil > Wetlands | place: USA: Ohio... | reverse complement strand
CTGATCACCGGCAAAAGGTCGGATGCTTTTATTAGTTCCCCGCAGCCGGGACAATGTGAAGGATCCAAAACTAAGCTTTCTCCCCTGGGGATCCTGTAAATGCAAACGTTAAGAAAACTCCCGACTGACAAGCCTGTTAAAAAAACATAAAGAATCTCCATTCTGCCTCCTCAAAATATACTTTTTTATAACTATTCCCTGAAATTTATATGGCAATACATTGTTTATTTTTTAACATTATAGGTGTAAAATGAAATTGTGTTCAATGTTATTTTCCCAACAATTACAGGAGGTAATATTATGACTACCATAACAGTCTGTGTCGGCAGCGCATGCCATCTCAAAGGCGCATATGATATAATCGATATATTTCAGAAACTTATAGATGCCAATTCAGTTACAGATTCCGTAACCTTGAAAGGCTCCTATTGCCTTGGAAAGTGCAGCAAAGGAGTATCCGTCAGGGTTGATGAAAGCGAAGTCATGTCGGTAATCCCGGACTGCGCCGAAGCTTTTTTCAAAAAATATGTCTTAGGAGAATAGAAAATGAACATAATGAATTTCTCAGCAGCCAACTGCAAGAGCTGCTACAAATGCCTCAGATCCTGCCCCGTTAAGGCTATAAAATTCAAGAACGACCAGGCTGAGATAATCGAGGACAGGTGCATAGCATGCTCCCACTGCCTGCTCGTATGCCCCCAAAACGCCCGCAACGTTGTAAGCTACCTGCCCGACGTGAAAAATGCCGTCATTACAGGAAGGAAGGTTGTCGCCAGCATCGCTCCTTCCTTTGCAGGGTATTTCGACTTCGAACCTGGGAAATTTCCGGGCGTCCTTAAGAATCTTGGTTTTTCCTTTGTAGAGGAGACAGCTGTAGGCGCAGAGGTCGTCTCGGATTTCTATATGGATTATGTGAAGAATACGTCCCAGGGCATCTATATAACAACCGCCTGCCCGTCAGTAAACTATCTTGTTGAGAAATACTACCCGACCCTGACAGAATATCTGATACCGGCAGTCTCTCCTATGATAGCGCACGGGAAATTGATCAAGCAATTCTACGGCGAGGACTGCTATTCGGTCTTCATAGGACCATGCATGGCCAAGAAAACCGAAAACGTAAGCTTTTTCAACGACGGGGCGATCGATGCGGTCTTGAATTTCGACGAGATCCAGCAGTGGATTCAGGATAGCGGACTCGACCCGTTGTCCACTGGCGCTTCAGCCTTTGACAGGAATACCGCAGGAAGGGGACGCAGCTTTCCGGAGTTCGGAGGCATTATAGAGTGCATGGGCGAGGACATACACAAGCAGGGTCTCCGGATCATCACTGTCAGCGGGTCAGACGAATGCACGGACCTGTTCACCAGCATAAGCAACGGCGACATAGGAAACATCTTCGTGGAGGCAAGCTCCTGCAAGGGAAGCTGCACAGGCGGGCCTGACATGGTGAGGAACGAGCACAGCTACTATAAAAGGCAGGGCAAGGTTAAACAATACCTGGAATCCAGGAAATCCATACGCCCTGCAGGATCTGAAAATCCAGCCGGCAGCCTGAATCTTGAAAGAACCTTCTGCGACAAGAGCTTCAGGCATCCCATGGCCTACGAGCACGATATAAAGGTCATATTAAGCAACATGGGGAAACACGGCGAAGAGGACGAGCTGAACTGCGGCGTCTGCGGTTACAACACCTGCAGAGAAAAAGCCCAGGCCATCTTTGAGGGCATGGCGGAGCCAAACATGTGCCTTCACCATATGAGGACAAAAGCGGAAAGCATAACGAACGTAATATTCGAGCACACCGCAAACTGCACACTGCTTCTGGACGGGGATATGAACATCATCGAGATGAATCCGGCATGCAGGAACGCCTTCCTCGTTGATTCGGAAAAGATGAAGGGCCTTCCCGTGGCGGCCCTAATGGATGACGAGTGCTTCAGGGAGGTCAGGAGGACAGGCGAAAGCATCATCGGCAGGCGTGTGGCTTATCCCAGCTACAACCTCATATTCATTCAGAGCATAGTATATCTTGCAAAGCAGGATATGCTTATGGTGTCCATGGTCAACATAGCCGACAGGGAAGAGGAAAGGAAGAAATATAACACACTCAGGGAAAAAACCCTTATTTCAACCCAGGAGGTAATTGACAAGCAGATGCGCGTTGCCCACGAGATAGCCAGCCTCCTCGGTGAAACGACTGCAGAAACCAAAACGCTGCTTACCAAGCTTAAGAGGCTTGTCGAGGCAGAGGAAGAAGGCAACTGATATGGGCGTTTATATCGACGTATTTCACCACAGCCTCATAAAATCAGGTGAAGAGCTCTGCGGCGATATGGTTGAGGTGTCAAGGCTTCCCGACTCAACCATAATCGTCCTCTCCGACGGCCTCGGAAGCGGGGTAAAGGCCAACATCCTCGCCACGCTGACATCCAAGATTGCAGCAACCATGCTGAAGGAAGGCTCGGATATCTACGAAACAGTGGACACCATAGTTAAGACCCTTCCCGTGTGCAAGGTCAGGGATCTGGCATACTCAACCTTCACCATAATAAAAATAGAAGACTGCGGCAAGGTGTACATGGCAGAATATGACAACCCGCCCTTCTTCCTCATAAGGAACGGGAATCACCGCGAAGTCCCGAAAAAGGACGTTATCATCCACGGAAAGACCGTTTCCGAATGCTCCTTCACCCTCGAGGAGGGCGACGTCTTCGCTATTGTCAGCGACGGAGTTACTCATGCGGGTCTAGGCGACTTCCTGAACCTCGGCTGGAAATGGGAAGGAGTAAACGACTATCTCCAGAAGCTGGCTAGCCCTGACAAGACGGCAAGGGAAATGGCCCGGGAGCTCCTCGGGGTCTGCATGGTCTTCGACGGCAACAGTCCCGGCGACGACACCACAGCCCTCATCATTAAAGCCGAAAGAGAGAAGCACATGGACCTGTTTTCAGGTCCTCCTCAGGATCCCGAAGCCGACAGTGAAGCTGTAATGAAATTCATGAGCGGCCACGGCAAAAAAATAATCTGCGGAGGCACCGCTGCAAACATTGCTTCCAGGGAACTGAACAGGGCTCTGAATGTCAACATGGACTTTGCTGACAAAAAGGTCCCTCCGACTGCAACAATGGAGGGAATCGACCTCATTACCGAAGGCGTGCTGACCCTCAGCATGGCTCTGGAGAAGATTAAGGAGTACTCTAAGCCCATAGAAAACCTCTTTAACGACGGGATGGCTTTCGGACACGACGGGGCATCTCTGCTTGCAAAGATGCTTATATGCGAATGCAGCCATCTCAACCTCTGGGTTGGCAAAGCCGTGAACCCCGCTCACCAGAACCCGGACTTCCCCCTCGACCTTAGCATCAAACTGAACAAGCTGCTTGAACTCAAAGAACTGATTGAGAGTCTCGGCAAAAAAGTGAATCTGAATTTTGTATAAAAAAAGGACTGCAATTGAATTGCAGTCCTTAATCATTTACTATTAGAATTTGCTTCTCTTTACGTAGTGAGTGTGGAGAAGCTCGTGGCTCTTGTGTCCGTTTGGCTCTCCAAGGTACTCTTCATATATCTTAGTGATATACGGGTTCTGGTGTGATTTCCTTATTGCCTTACCTGCATCTTCGCCGTAAGCAGCCTTTGCCCTCATCGCTCTAACGTCGCACTTCTCCTGCTGCTTAGCATCGATTATCGGCTGTCCGCCTCCAGTTACGCATCCGCCTGGGCATGCCATTACTTCTATGAAGTGGTAGTTTTTCTCGCCGCTCTTCTGAGCATCGAGAACTTTCCTTGCATTTCCCAATCCGTTTGCTATAGCAACATTCAATACTGTTCCGTCAGGCAAAGTAAGTGATGCTTCTTTTATTCCTTCAGTACCTCTGAGCTGTGTCAGATCAACATCCTGAAGGTCTTTTCCTGTAACGATATCGAGTACTGTTCTGACAGCAGCTTCTGCAACTCCGCCTGTAGCTCCGAATATTACAGCAGCACCTGTTGATTCTCCGAATGGATTGTCAAAATCCTCATCCTTAAGGTTCATGTAGTCAATTCCAGCTTCTTTGATCAATCTTGCCAATTCTCTTGTAGTGAGAACTATATCTACATCTTCGATGCCGTTGACGTTCATCATTTCTCTCTTGACCGAGAATTTCTTTGCAGTACAAGGCATTACTGAAACTACTACAATCTTTTCAGGATCGAGGCCGAACTTGTCACGGTAGTACGCTTTTATCAAAGCGCCTTCCATTTCGTGAGGTGATTTGCATGTTGAAAGATTGTCTATCATTTCAGGGTAGAACTGCTCTACGAATTTAATCCAGCCTGGGCAGCATGATGTCATTATAGGAAGGTTTTCGCCAGTTTTCAGTCTGCCGAGGAATTCTGTTCCTTCTTCCATGATTGTCAGGTCAGCAGCAAAGTCTGTATCAAACACTTTGTAGAAGCCTAATTTTCTCATAGCAGCAACCATTTTTCCTGTTGAGCTTGTTCCGATAGGCATTCCGAATTCTTCGCCTATTGCAACTCTGATAGCTGGAGCTGTCTGGATTATAACGAATTTGTCCGGGTCATTCAGCGCATCCCAAACGTCCTGAACGTTTTCTCTTTCATGCAGTGCTCCAACTGGGCAGTTCATTATACACTGACCGCAGTTTATGCAAACTGAATCTCCGAGACTTCTGTCGAAAGCAGGTGCAACTCTTGTTTCAAAGCCTCTGCCTGCCCAGCCGATAGCGTGTACTGTCTGTATGTCTGAGCATGTGCTTATGCATCTTCCGCAGAGTATGCATTTTTCAGGATCCCTGACTATTGACCATGAAGAATCGTCGCAGACAGCTTCAGTCTTGTCGCCTTCATAGCTAAGTTCCCTTATTCCTAGGTCCTTTGATACAGTCTGGAGCTCGCAGTTTTCACTTCTCAAACATGAAGTACATTCCCTTTTGTGGTTTGAGAGAAGAAGTTCAACTGACATCTTTCTTGCTTCTCTTACCTTAGGTGTATTAGTTTTTACGTTCATTCCTTCTTCTGCTACTAGTGTGCAGGAAGCAATAAGTCTTGGTCCAACTTCCACTACGCATACTCTGCAGCTTGCAGGGTGGTTTACGTCTTTCATATAACAAAGGCTAGGAATTTCTATTCCTGTCAGTCTTGCAGCTTCAAGCACAGTGGTTCCTTTTGGAACTTCAACCAGCTGGCCATCTATAGTTAATTTAACCATTTCCATTTAATTCACTCCTTGACAAAAGTTATTTCTTGACTATCGCTTTGAATGGGCATTTTTCCATACAAGCTCCGCATTTTACGCACTTATCCTGGTCGATTATGAACTGCTCCTTAACTTTTCCTGATATAGCTCCTACAGGACAAGCCTTAACGCAGAGACCGCATTTCTTGCATACATCATCAACAATTGTGTACTGCAGCAATGCCTTACATACTCCTGACGGACATTTCTTGTCAACAACGTGAGCTTCGTATTCGTCTCTGAAGTATTTCAAAGTTGAAAGCACTGGGTTTGGAGCTGTCTGTCCAAGTCCGCAGAGAGCTGAAGTCTTGATTGACAGAGCAAGCTTCTCAAGCTTGTCGAGGTCTTCAAGCGTAGCTTTTCCTTCAGTGATTTTTTCAAGCATTTCAAGCATTCTCTTTGTGCCGACTCTGCAAGGAGTACATTTTCCGCAGGACTCTTCTCTTGTGAAGTCAAGGAAGAACCTTGCAACGTCAACCATACAGTTGTCTTCGTCCATGACGATCATACCGCCGGAACCCATCATTGATCCGAGCGCTACAAGAGTATCGTACTCGATAGGAGTATCAAGGGATTCAGCAGTTATGCATCCGCCTGAAGGTCCGCCTGTCTGAACAGCCTTGAACTTCTTGTTGTTAGGGATACCGCCGCCCATTTCGTATATAACTTCTCTAAGAGTAGTTCCCATAGGGATCTCTACGAGACCAGTGTTAGTGATTTTTCCGCCAAGGGCAAATACTTTTGTTCCCTTGCTCTTCTCGGTTCCTATGCTTGCAAACCAGTCAGCACCTTTGTTGATTATCTGAGGGATGTTCGCATAAGTTTCAACGTTGTTTATAACAGTTGGTTTTCCCCATAATCCGCTTACAGCAGGGAACGGCGGTTTTGGAGTAGGCATACCTCTGTGTCCCTCTATTGAGTGGATCAGTGCAGTCTCTTCTCCGCAAACGAACGCGCCAGCACCGAGTCTGATTTCGACGTCAAAGTCGAATCCGGTTTCGAATATATTCTTTCCAAGCAGTCCGTATTCTCTAGCCTGGTCTATTGCTACTTCAAGCCTCTTAACAGCTATTGGGTACTCAGCTCTTACGTAGATGAAGCCCATGTTTGCGCCTATGGCGTATCCGCCTATAGCCATAGCTTCCAGCACTGAGTGAGGGTCTCCCTCAAGAACCGAACGGTCCATGAATGCACCCGGGTCTCCTTCGTCAGCGTTGCAGATTATATACTTCTGAGGGTTGTTCTGCTTGTAAGCGAATTCCCATTTGAGTCCTGTAGGGAAGCCGCCGCCGCCTCTGCCTCTTAAGCCTGACTTCTTCATTTCGTTGATAACATCAAGCGGTGTCATCTGAGTCAATGCTTTTTCCAACGCCTTGTATCCGTCGAATGCAAGGTATTCATCTATGTTTTCAGGATCTATAACTCCGCAGTTTTTGAGGGCTATTCTTTCCTGTTTAGCATAGAAGCCAACCTTGTTCAATGACTTTATCTTGTCATCCTCTATCGCATCATGGTAAACCAGTCTCTTTACTATTCTTCCCTTTAACAGGTGTTCTTCAACCAGTTCAGTAACATCCTCAACCTTAACCTGGCTGTAGAACGCTCCTTCCGGGTAAACTATTACTATCGGACCTAATTCGCAAAGACCGAAACATCCTGTCTTTACAACTTCAACCTCTTTGTCTAAGCCTTTTGCTGCCAACTCGCTTTTCAGTGCAGCACATATATCATTTGAACCAGATGAAGTACATCCTGTTCCTCCGCATACCAGCACTTGTGAACGGTAAAATTCCATCTTACTTCCTCCAATCAATCACATTTATCGAATTTGTATTAATCATGTTTTACTGTGTAGTCATTTACAACGTGTCCGTCTACTATGTGCATAACGTATTCGTCGCACACTTTTCCGCCGGCAACATGCTCGTCAACTACTTTCTTTGCTTTTTCAGCATCCATCTTGATGTAAGTTACTTTTTCTTCGCCTGGTCTTATGACCTCAACGATCGGCTCAAGCCTGCAAACGCCTATGCATCCGGTCTGTACTACTGATACATCCCCTAAGCCAAGCTTTTTGACTTCGTCAAGTATTGCAAGAAGAACAGGTCTTGCTCCTGCTGCTATTCCGCAAGTAGCCATACCGACAACTATTCTTGTAGTTGTTCTGTCTGTTCTCTGGTTCACATTATCTATGGTTTTCTTTCTGATTGCTTCTAATTCAGCTAATGATTTCATTTAATGGCACCTCCATCTATATTTTCAATGTTCTCGGCAATGTACTCTTTGGTCCAGCACAATATCTCCGGATCGCTCAGGTCATCGCCTACTATCTTCTTGATTTCTCTGCTGTCGAATTCAAAACTCTCCCCGTTAAATATATGCCTGTACACTATGTCTGTATTTTCATTTAACAGAGAACTTACAATTGTATCCACAATATTGCCGACCGGACTCCTGTCAATATGGTTGAATTTCATAAAGGCTGTGACAGTCGTGCCGTTCCCTTTCTCCGAAGAGATTTCCAGATAGCCGTCGCATCTTTGGCATGCAGCTTCAAACAGCGAAAGCCCGAGTCCAACCTTTCTGGTTTTGCGCGATGTTACAAAAGGGTCTTTGACCTTTTTCAAGGTCTCCTCATCCATTCCGCATCCATTATCCTTTATTGTGATCTTCAGGTAGTTTTCAATCGTGTTTGCATCCAATTCGATTTCTATCAAAGTTGCACCAGCAACCACCGAGTTTTGTATTATATCTATCAAATGCAGAGAAAGCTCTCTCATAATTTTACATCCTTATTTGTATTCTGCTAATATTCCTGGGATTGATTCAGGAACGAGTCTTCCGTAAACCTTTTCACCTACTGTCAATACCGGAGCCAATCCGCATGCTCCGAGGCATCTGCAGGCTTCCAAAGTGAATTTTCCATCTGGTGTAGTCTGGCCAACTTCGATTTTCAGATCCTTGCTGATTTCGTCGATGAGCAGCTGCGCACCTTTTACGTAGCAAGCTGTTCCGAGGCATACTCTTATTATGTGCTCTCCCTTTGGTTCAAGTGAGAAAATTGAATAGAAAGAAGCAACACCGTATATCTCTGTCATTGGAACGTCTAGTTCTTCCGATACTACCTGAAGAACATCCTCTGGCAGGTATCCGTACAATGTCTGCACTTTATGCAGAACCGGGATTAATGCTCCCTTTGTTTCTCTGTTCTTGTCGATTGTTTCCATAAGCTCAGCTAGTCTTGGGTCTTCCTGACTGCATCCACAGCAGCAATTCTTTTCGTTACTCACACCATCTCTTCCTTTCGATTGTTAATTAATAAATTATCAATTTTAAATTTTTTAGAATTTCCTTCATCAGTCGGACTATTCTAAAACAACTCTCACATTTGCACAATTTAAAATTCATAAAATATTACCAAAATCATTATAGCAAATAACTTCTGATTTGACTATATTTATTTTAATTTATTGATGATATTGAGAGAATTTAATTCATCTACTTCCATTTCATTTTGGCGCTCCGAGATGTCCTGAAGGTAGTGGGCATCAGACGACCGGATGAAATTGTAGCGTTTTGGTACAATCCCGCTGTTTACAAGCTTTTTCAGGCCTTCCTCATTTTTATACTCCAGAGTCGAAATCGGCAGATCGTCTGGAACGAATCCGAGAGCGTTGATGATTCCATATGCTTCCCTGTCGATATGGGCGGGGATAAATGCACCTTTTAATTCATTTACTTTGTTAAATGCATCACGAAGTGTCATATCTGAGGACGACAAAAGCAGCCTGTCGTTATGACCTACGATCTCGTCATCCTTATCAAAGACAAGCTGCTCTCCAAACAATTTCTCATTGTTTTTCAAAGGTGGCAGTTTGGAGTAAACATACTCCTGAAAAGCCAGCGCCGCTTCAATATCAGGGAAGAGGCACACAACATGCACTTCCTCCCTTGTCTGAAGCTCCATGCCGGGAATGACTAGGAGTCCGTTCTCTTTCCCGACCTCCATGCATGTCGCCGCGTTTTCAACGCTGTTATGGTCAGTTATCGCAATTGCGTCCAACCCTTTTATGATTGCCATATTCACAATGTTATTCGGGGTCATATCCGCATCTCCGCAGGGAGATAATGCGGTGTGTATATGAAAATCAGTATAAATCTTCATAATTCTACATTGCTGCCTTAATTTTGGCACACAGTTCAAACGCAGAATCAGGAGACTGAAGAACAGCAATGCCTTCCGAGTTTGCTTTCTCCAAGGTGGAAGCTTCCACAGGAATATCTTCGGGCACAATAATCGCTGCCATTTCCAGCAGTACGGCAACAGCTATTATGTTTGGATGTATCTGGACAGTAATCCATACGTCACCCTTTGACGCATGGGACATTACCCAGCTCAGCAGGTCGCCTGTATATCCTCCCTCAATTTCTTTTTCCAGGCCTTCCTCCCCGGTCAAAATTTTCATACCAAGTTTATCAGCCAGATCCTTAACCTTCATTGACGTCGCCTCCCAAATTAATGTATTTGCAATCTTCTATGTGAGCAAGTCCCCTAACCACATCCTCCGCAAAGGCCTTGCAGGAAGGAGAACCGCACTGTCCGCAGTCAGTACCGGGCAGCGTGTTTACAAGTTCATTCATGTATTTCATCTTTTTGACAGCGCTGACGAAATCCTCTGCCAGCTTCTGATTTGAGAACTTTATGTTTCTGACATTCTCCACAAACTGCTGCATATAGTAGTCGCTCAGCTCATCAAAGCTGTACGTGAAGTTTGTATCCTTTATGCATTTGTCGAGAAGCCTCCTGGCGTTATAAGGATTCTCGACCAGGAATGATCCTCCGAGGCATCCTCCGCTGCAGGCGAAGGGCTCTATTAGTTCCACATCCTGGAGCTTTCCGCTTTCAACCTCATCCAGCACCTTGATTACATTTTTAACACCGTCAACGGTTATATAGTTGCTTGAGTTTATGCTCTTGCAGAGTCCTCCAGGTACAACGACCGAAAGCCCTGTAAAGGACATGCTGCTAACATCGAGCTTCTCGATCTCGCCGCTCTTGATCTCTTTCAGCAGTTTCGAATAGATGTCCTTTATAGCTATGATGCCGTTTATATCAGGGTTCTGTTTTGTGGGTGACTGCTTCAGCGAGGTGAGCCAGACAGCGCACGGGGTGAGGAAAAATATTCCTACATCCTCATATTTGTACCCGGCTTTCTCATACTTCTCGCGTATCAGGCTCGCCGCAACCTCTATAGGTGTCAGCACCTTAATGGTGTTCTCTATAAGACTAGGATAGTTGATGCTTATAAGCCTTGCTATGCTTGGGCATACCAAGGATATAGCCGGCTTTTTTGTATTTTCGATTTCTTTTTTTGTTATCTCCGCCACGATATCGCAGGCATATGTCTGTTCGTAAACTTCATCGAAGCCAAGCTTCAGGAGAGCCGCATGTATTATGCCGGGATCGACATACTCTCCGAACTGAGCATAAAGCGTTGTCGATGGCACAGCCACCTTGATTTTGTATTTCTGGATGTCCTCCAGGTAGTCTCTGTCTATGTCGTGTGCGTTATACGGGCATACCTTAATGCATTCTCCGCAGTCTATGCATTTATCCTCTATCACAAATGCCTTGGAGTTTTTTATCCTGACTGCCTCCATTGGGCAATTGTTCATACATTTGCTACATCCCTTGCACTTATCTTCTATAAGTTTTACCGAATGAAATAGCTTAGTCATATATTACCACAACCTTATTTAAAATATATTTTCATAGTGATTGTCGTGCTTCCGCCTGCAGATGAATCCACAGTAAGCTCGTCGCAGTTGTTCTTGATATTAGGGAGCCCCATGCCGGCGCCGAAGCCCATCTCTCTTGCCCCCTGGGTAGCTGTTGAATAGCCTACCGTCATGGCAAGCGCCACATCGCTTATCCCGGGGCCGACATCTGCTGCAACGATTTCTATCCTGTCTTCATAAATGTTCATATCCATGTATCCGCCCAAACTGTGGATGACGATATTTATTTCCGCCTCATAACTGGCAACGCAAACTCTTCTTATTATTTTATTGTCAACTCCGAGCTGCATAAGCGCTTTCTTAATGTTGCTTGACGCTTCTCCTGCTTTAAGGTAATCACCGGTTGCAATATCGTAGTGAAGTTTTAATATTTCGTTACTCATCTGTTTATTTCAGCTCCCCGCAGGCCGTGATCGAATAGTATTCCGCACGTTCTGAACATTGTTTCCTTTGTGCAAAGGATGTTGATACCGTTTTCTTTTGCAAGTTCCACAGTTATGTCATCCGGCACCTTTCCCCTGACAAAAATAATCCATTTTATGTCCTTCATTTCAGCAGTCCTGATTGTCTGGATGTTGGTGAGTCCCGTGATAAGCACAACATCATGGTTTGCGAGGGCAAGCACGTCGCTCATCAGGTCAGACGCAAATCCAAATTTTATGTCAAATTCCATGTCATCGTCACAACATATAACCGGTCCCGTGTTCAGAAGCTCATTAATTTCTCTTACTTTCATAACAAATCCCTCTCCTATATAATAGATATCATAGCCAAAAAAATTATCGAAAATCTTTGTTTATATTATAACAAAGTTTCGTGATAAATAACAGTTAACATTGATTAAGAATATATTAATTTTGACAACAAATAATTTCTATTATATAATAGAAACAATTAATCGAAAGTAGGATGGTGTTTATGGACAATCTCACCAACATATTCAAAGAAAAAAAATTGAAACTCACACCTCAGCGTATAGCGGTATACAATTACTTGAAATGCACTACAGAACATCCATCTGCGGAGACCATATATAAATCGCTTCAGGATCTTTACCCTACAATGAGCCTTGCAACTGTGTACAAGGCACTTAAAACCCTTGTAGAGGTTGGCCTTGTACAGGAAATCAATGTGGGCGAAGGGAATTTCAGGTATGACGGCAATATCTGCGCACACCCTCACATACAGTGCCTGTCCTGCGGGAAGGTTGACGACATCCACAATGTTTGCTTCTCTAATCTTAACGACGAGATCAAGCAGTATACGGATTACAAGGTTCTTGCCAATCAGGTTTATTTCTATGGATTGTGCGGGAAATGCAAGAAAAAAGAAAATTGATTTTTCAAAGAGGCGGCTGCCACGGCACGCCTCTTTTACTTTGAAAAAGAGGACCGCTTTCGCAGTCCGTAGGGGATAGGGACATTATATATTCTGCCCCATCCCTGTTTTTTTATACATCATATTTTATCCATCAAGAGCGCGGCCACCGTTACCGAGTTGAAGAAGAGGTGATTGAACACAGAATACCAGTATCCCTTCTTTTCGATAAGATAACAGTTGTACATCCCTATCCAGAGTATCATCGGGAATGCCTGGATATTGAAATGAATGAATGCAAATATAAGGCTGCTGAGAACCGCGCCGGCAATCAATCCTATACTTTTCTTGAAAAGCCTTTCAAAGAAGAACCATCTGAAGACGAACTCCTCCACAACAGGAGCAAAAACAGCAGCCACCGGTACGGCTATCCAAAACTTCTCCAAGGGAAGGTCAGTCATCCATTTTACGACTTCCTGCTCCTCCTGTCCGATACCAAAGTAAGCCATCACCGATATTGATACAATTGCGACCACTATTGTTATGAAATATGAAAAAACCGAGTACTTCATGCCCTTGATGAAGCTGAATCCCTTCAGGCTGAATCCATACTCCTCAAACTCCACTCTCCCCTTCATGATTGCTATATTAAACAGCACCAGGATGAAGGGCATCAGATTCTGGGTAAATATTGCCGCAATTATGTATATGATGCTTATCGCTGAGATAAGCATCATGCTCCTGTCCCTTTCACGCCAGAACCTGATGTAAACCAGGAGCGGCGGAATTATCAAAAGAAGAAAAACCAGGATTTCCTTTGCGATTTCATAATCAAGCATCCTTATACTCTCCTAAATCTCCTTTAATGCGCTATCGATGTTCTCGAGCAGCTCCTCTTTTCCCGATTTGTTGAGGGATGAAAACAAGAGAAGCGAGTCCCCTTCCTCAAGGTTCAGCTCCGTCTTAAGCATAGCTATGTTTTTTCTTAGCTCATTTTTTGTAAGCTTGTCGGTTTTTGTAGCGACAACTGTGCAGGAATATCCATAATGCTTGATAAAACTGTACATAAGCTTGTCATCCTCTGACGGTTTATGCCTGCAGTCCACCAGGAGTATTATCCTTTTGAGCTGAGCCCTGTTGACAAGATAAGTCTCTATTACTTTACCCCAGCTCTCCTTCTCCTTTTTTGAAACTTTAGCATATCCGTATCCCGGAAGATCCACGAAATAGAATTCATTGTTTATAAGGAAGAAGTTTACCAGCCTTGTCTTTCCCGGAGTGCCGCTAACCTTAACCAGCTTCCTCCTGTTAGTAAGCGAGTTGATAAGCGAGGATTTTCCTACGTTTGATCTTCCCACAAAAGCTATCTCCAGCCTGTTGTCTGTCGGATACTGTTCCGGTTTCACTGCAGATGTTATAAACTCTGACTGTTTAATTTCCATTTAACCATCTCCAATTAATCATTTTTTACCAATGTGTTTTCCAGAACCGTATCTATATTGTCCGCAAGGATGAATTTGAGTTTACTCTTGACGGTCTTAGGTATTTTCAACAGATCCTTCTCGTTTGCCTTAGGGATTATCAGGGTATCTATTCCAGCCCTGTAAGCAGCCAGCGATTTCTCTTTGAGGCCGCCTATAGGAAGAACTCGTCCTGTAAGCGTTATTTCTCCTGTCATAGCGATGTTATGCTTCACCTTCGTCGAGCTCAATGCAGAAACGATGGCTGTCACCATTGTTACTCCAGCAGAAGGGCCGTCTTTAGGCACTGCTCCCTCAGGCACGTGAACATGGATGTCCTTGTCCTTGTAGAAGTCCGGATTTATCCCGTACTTGTCCGCATTGGCCCTGATATAGCTGTAGCCTGCCCTTCCGGATTCCTTCATTACGTCTCCAAGCTGTCCTGTAAGCTCCAGCTTGCCTGTGCCAGGCATGACTGTTACTTCAACCGGCAGTGTATCTCCGCCGTATTCTGTCCAGGCCATTCCTGTAACAACGCCTATCCTGTCCTCTTTCTCGGCCATGTCGTAAGTGTAGAAAATAGGGCCAAGGTAAGCCTTAACCTTGTTTGCATTAATTACTATCCTCTTCTTGTCCATCTCCAGCATCTCGGAGATAGCTTTTCGTATAAGGTCGGAGATCTTTCTTTCCAGGTTTCTGACTCCGGATTCCCTCGTGTAATTCTCTATGATGAGGCTGATCGCGGAATCATGTATCTTTATCTGATCTTCAGTAACATTGTGCTCCTTGAGCTTCCTTGGGATTAGATGCTGCTTTGCTATGTTCAGCTTTTCTTCCGATGTGTAGCCTGAAATCTCTATTATTTCCATCCTGTCGAGGAGAGGCCTTGGAATAGTGTCAAGCCTGTTAGCTGTGGTTATGAACATCACATTCGAGAGGTCGAATTCGAGCTCCATGTAATGGTCCCTGAACGTGTTGTTCTGCTCGCTGTCCAGCACCTCAAGCAGTGCATCGGCAGGATCTCCTCTGAAATCGCCGCTCATCTTGTCTATCTCGTCAAGAAGGAAAAGCGGGTTCCTGGACTTCGCCTGCTTCATGGAATAGATTATCCTTCCCGGTATAGCGCCCACATACGTTTTTCTGTGGCCTCTGATTTCAGCCTCATCCTTTACCCCGCCGAGCGACATCCTTACGAAATTCCTGTTGACAGCATGCGCTATGGATTTGGCTATGGATGTTTTGCCCACTCCCGGAGGCCCTACAAAACAGAGTATAGGTCCCTTCAGCGATTTGCTCATCTGCTTGACTGCAAGGTATTCTATTATCCTGTTTTTTACATCTTCAAGCCCGAAATGCTCCTTTTCGAGTATCTCCCTGGCATTTTTAATGTTAAGGTTATCTTTGGTTTCCTTGCTCCAAGGGAGATCGAGTATCCAGTCGAGATATGACCTGATCACTCCGCCTTCCGCAGAATAGGTACCGCTGTTTTTCAGCCTGTCCAGCTCGTAGAAAGCCTTCTCCTTGACCGCCTTAGGCAATTTAGCCTTGTTTATCTTTTCTGTGTAGGTCCTTATTTCCTTCTTGTCCTCATCCTCTTCGCCGAGCTCCTCCTGGATCGCCTTCAGCTGTTCCCTGAGGTAATAGTCCTTCTGAACCTTGTCAATTTTGCTTTTGACTTTCACGCCTATCTTTTTTTCAAGCTTTATTATGTCCACTTCATTTTTCAGGATTTCAAGAAGCTTTGTAAGTCTCAGATACACATCGAAGGCTTCCAGCAGCTCCTGCTTCTTATCCTGTTTCAGCATGAGGTAGGAACTCACGACATCAGAAAACCTCCCAGGATTTTCAAGCTCGTCAAGTGTGAGGATTATCTCAAAGGGGATGCTTCCTGAAAGCTTCACATATTCGTCAAAGCTCTTTCTAACCGAACGCATCAGCGCCTCGGTTTTCTTGTCCGCCTTTTCGTCGGAATCCTCCAATATTTCTATTTTGGCTGTAAAAAACGGCTCTGCCTGCACCAGCTGGTCAAGCTTTGCCCTGACTTCTCCTTCAACCAATACCCTCACTGTTTCACCCGGCAGCTTCAATATCTGCTTTATGCTGCAGACAGTTCCCATTTCGAATATATCTTCCAGGCCCGGTTCCTCAATCCTTGCATCTTTCTGGGTTACAAGGAATATTTTCTGCTTTGATATCATGGCTTCTTCCAGTGCCGCTATTGATTTTTCCCTGCCGACATCAAAATGAAGTACCATGTAAGGAAAAATCGTTATACCCCTTAATGGAATAAGAGGCAGAATCACTCTGTTATTCTCCATACTTATCTCCTAACTTTATTGTAATTACAAATAAAACATATAATAATTAGCTGAAACTAATTATTATATGTTTTTATTTACTACGCTGTTTCAGGTCCTTTTCTGTTTCTTGCCTTTTTAACTTTGAGAGGCTGCCTCTTGTCTCCCTCAGCCATTATGAGCTCAGGAACCTTCTTTTCGACCGTATCCTTTGTGACGATAACCTTCGCTATCTCCTCTCTTGAAGGGATTTCGAACATTATGTCCTTCATGGTGTCTTCGATGATGGCTCTGAGACCTCTGGCTCCTGTATTTCTCTTCATCGCCTCTTCCGCAATCGCCTGGAGTGCGTCTTCTGAGAATTCGAGTTCAACATTGTCCATCTCGAAAAGCTTCCTGTACTGTTTGACAAGAGCATTCTTAGGCTCGCTCAGGATGCTTACGAGAGCTTTCTTATCAAGAGCTTCCAGTGTTACAACTATCGGAAGCCTTCCTACAAACTCAGGTATCAATCCGAACTTAAGGAGGTCGCCAGGCATGATATCCTTGAGCAGAACTCCAACGTCCTTCTGTTTCTTCGAATGGATTTCAGCACCGAAGCCCAGAGAGCTTACCCTCGTTCTCTGCTCAATGATTTTGTCGATTCCGTCAAAAGCTCCTCCGCAGATGAACAGTATGTTTGCAGTGTTTATCTGGATGAACTCCTGATGAGGGTGCTTTCTTCCTCCCTGAGGAGGAACCGAAGCAACAGTCCCCTCCAATATTTTAAGGAGCGCCTGCTGAACGCCTTCGCCGGATACATCCCTGGTTATTGAAGGATTTTCTGATTTCCTTGCAATCTTATCAATTTCGTCGATATATACTATTCCCTTTTCGGCTCTTTCAATGTCATAATCTGCATTTTGAATGAGCTTAAGCAGAATGTTTTCAACGTCCTCGCCTACATAGCCAGCCTCTGTAAGAGTTGTGGCATCTGCGATAGCGAAAGGAACGTTGAGGAATTTCGCCAGGGTCTGGGCAAGCAACGTTTTACCTGATCCTGTGGGACCGAGCAATAGTATGTTGCTCTTCTGCAGTTCAACGTCGTCATTTTCGAGGTTTGAGTTGATCCTCTTGTAATGGTTGTAAACTGCAACGGCAAGCGATTTCTTAGCCTCTTTCTGTCCTATGACATACTGATCAAGATGTTCCTTGATTTCTGACGGTTTTGGCAGGGAGCTTACATCTACCTGTATATCCTCTTCAAACTCATCGCTTATAATTTCCGAGCATAGATCTATACACTCATCGCATATATATACGCCTGGTCCAGCAATTAATCTTCTCACCTGGTCTTGAGTCTTACCGCAAAATGAACATTTTAACTGCTTCTTTTCATCAATTTTGACCATATTACACCTCTCTAAAGGTTATTTGCTACTTCTTTTTGTAAAAAACATCGTCGATCAGGCCGTATGCTTTGGCTTCTTCCGCGGACATGAAGTTGTCCCTTTCAGTGTCCTTTTCGACTTTCTCCAACGGCTGACCTGTTCTTTCGCTTAAAATCTTGTTAAGGTTGTCCTTTATCCTTAAGATTCTTTCAGCATGAATCCCTATGTCGGTAGCCTGGCCCTGGAATCCTCCAAGAGGCTGATGTATCATTATTTCACTGTTTGGCAGCGCATATCTCTTGCCTTTTGCCCCGGCAGCAAGAAGGAACGCACCCATGGATGCCGCCATTCCAACACATATAGTGGAAACATCCGGTTTTATGTGCTGCATAGTGTCATAAATTGCCATTCCTGATGTTATGGATCCGCCTGGACTGTTGATATAAAGGAATATATCTTTGTCTGGATCCTCTGCTTCGAGGAACAGAAGCTGAGCAACTACAAGGCTTGCAGTAACATCGTTGACCTGATCGCTCAACATTATAATCCTGTCCTTCAGAAGTCTGGAGTAGATATCGTAGGATCTTTCACCCCTGTTTGTTTGTTCTACAACTACCGGTACTAAACTCATTTTTCAATCCTCCCGTTTATAAAATTAATTGCCAAAATAAATTGGCAATTAACTCATATTTTTATATATTATGCTGTTGGTTTGCTGCTGTCTACTAACAGTTTGACTACCTTTTCATTGACAACGTCAGTTTCAAGGTAATCCCTCTGTCCGTCCATTATCATTTTGACTGTCTTCTCTACATCCTTGCCGCCGTAGTGTTTTGCCAGCTCGTTTGCTTTAGCTGAAAGCTCTTCTTCTGTTGCTTCAACATTCTCAACTTTAGCTACTGCTTCTATTACAAGGTCAGACTTAACTCTCTTCTCTGCAGCTTCTCTCATGAATTCCCTTGCTTTTTCTTCAGTTGTATTTGTGTATTCATAGTATGTCTTGAGGTCAAGTCCCTGGTACTGAAGTCTCATCTCAAGATCCTTAAGCATGTTGTCTATTTCTCTTGATATCATAGCCTCAGGTATTTCTACTTTTGCATTGTCTACAACTGCATCAATAACTGCGCTTTCGTATTCTTTTTCAACTCTTGTCTTGTTGTATTCTTCCATTTTTGATTTAAGGTCAGCTTTCATCTCTTCGATGGTGTCGAATTCTGAAACTTCTTTTGCGAATTCATCGTCTAAAGCAGGAAGCTCCTTTGCCTTTATCTCATGCACAGTAACTTCGAATACTGCAGGCTTTCCGTTTAAATCTTCCTTGCCGTAATCTTCAGGGAAAGTTACGCTTACGTTTCTGGTTTCGCCTTTTGCAGCGCCTATCAGCTGTTCTTCGAAATTGTCTATGAAAGTGCCTGATCCTATTTCCAGCTCATAGTTGCTTCCTGTGCCGCCTTCGAACGCTATTCCGTCAACAAAGCCTTTGAAGTCTATAACAGTAATGTTTCCATTTTCAACTGTTCCCTCTTCTTTAGCTGTAACTCTTGCATTCTTTTCCTGCATTGAAATCAGTTCAGCATCGATTTCAGCATCTGAAACTTCGTATACAGGTTTCTTAACTTCAACACCCTTGTATTCTCCCAGCTCAACCTCTGGCTTTACTGTTACAGTTGCAGTGTAGATGAAGTCCTTGCCTTCGCCTATCTGAACGATCTCTATCCCAGGGTAGTCGACAGGCTTTATTTCATTTTCAGCCAAAGCAACAGGGTATGTTTCATCGCATACTATGTCAATTGCATCATCAAAAAGAACTTCTACACCATAAAATTTCTTGATTATGCTCATTGGAGCTTTTCCCTTTCTGAATCCCGGTACATTGAATTTATTCATATTTTTCTTATATGATTTATTCATTGCTTCACTGAATTGAGCTGCTTCAACTGTGATCTCCAGTTTATACACATTAGCCTCTATTTTGTCCACTTTTACGTTCATTGTTCTTATTCCTCCTAAATATCCTTATGGCATATATTGACAGTCCACACCTTAAAGGTATGCAAATATAATTATATACATATATCAATGAATTATCAAACCTATTTGCATCATTTTCACAATTTTCGGGTCAAAAAGTCCCTTGCACAGGCTAATTCATCGTATTTTTTGAAATTTTCCCTGTAAACTTCTATTATCATGTCGCCTTTGTAGCCTATTGCCGTCAATTTTTTGAGCAATTCCTCATAATCAACGCTGCCCATACCCGGCAGGAGACAGTGCCTGTCCTCATTCCTGTCGTTGACATGGAGATTCACCAGATCCCCGCCCATCGCATCCAGGTATGACTGCAGATCCACCCCTGCCCTGAAGGACTGCTTTATATCAAGAGTGTACTTCACGGGATACCTGCACCTGTCCCTCAAGAGCTCCAGAAACCTTGTGTCCGAAGACATGCACCAGGATACATTTTCCTGGGCAAGCACCACACCTTCCTCCAAGGCGGTGTAGATCAGCTTGTCATAAATATCCACTACGTGCTGCCTGTTCATCGAGTTGAAATCAACTTTTCTCATGCCGTGGAAAGTGTAATAGTCGGCCCCCAGAAGTTTTGCCGCCCTGCATACTTTTTTGAAATATTTGAACATATCCTGGCGGCGCCGGTCGTATATCTCAAAGAGGTATGGCTCAAATGCAGAGGAAAAGCTGTGTACAGATTTGATTTCAAATCCGTGCCTGAGCCTTTCCTCATTAAGTATCCCTATGAATCCATCCTCGTACTCGCTGTTTGAATTCAAAAATATCTCCCCGGTGTTGAAACCTATATCCGTTATCAGCTTTATGCTGTCCTCGGTTAGAACCTCAGGGTAGAAACAGGCGGATGAAAGCCCTATCTTCATTTCACAGCACTTCCTGCTGGCGTGATGTAGAATACGCTTTCATCTGCGTTCATCGTCAGCCCCTTGGCTTCAAGTTTTCCGAAGGTGATTTTTTCACCTGATACGCTGCTGACTTGTTTGTGCTTGCTTGTGGTCAAATCAACCGTCCACACATATTTTGTCGTTTTGTTCAGCCACGGAAGCTGTGAAATATAGGCAACCGCCGTGTCGCTTATGAACGCGGGAGAACTGCACCACATGTAGCTTTTGTTCGATCCGAGCACGCTCTCTTTGGTTATGACCTGCCCTGAGCTGGATGTATAAGCCGGGTTTGTTATGTCCTGGACCTTTCCTGTGCTGTCTATGATAAGCATACTCTGAGCTCCGCTGTCGAAGACGACGATCTTGTCGCCTGCAGGATTTATGTTGTAGTATACATTCTTTTCCTTCGGCGAAACGTACTGGAATTTCGTTACTGTTCCGGTTGCGGTGTAAACCGCCTTCATTGAAGTCCCGTCGGCCAGCTTGAACTCAAAGCCTTCTTCCTTCGGTGTCTCCGCTTCTTTCGTTTCGTTCGCAGTTTTATCGGTAGCGGTTGTTTTGTCCGCTTCTTTCTCTTCTTCTACGGATGCCGTATTATTCGATGGCTGCTGGTTCCCGTTTGACAGGAAGTTCTTGCCTGCCATGAATGCTGCAGCGGCAACTACTAACGCAGCAACTATAAGAAGGGCAAAACCCGTCCTTCTTCTTCTCATCCTCTTCTGGTAATCCTTGCTAAAAATACTCGGCTTTGCCACTAAAACTCCTCCCCATGGTTATAATGCGCCATATCTAATTGACTATTTTATATTTCTGCTTCCCGGCTTTACGTAAGGTGTTCCCTCTTTGCACATAGGGCAAACATCCTTCTCATATGATTTTATCTCAAGTTTTACTGCGCTGTAAATAGGATATGGGAAACTTACGCCTTCAGCCCTTCTGTCTACTATGCAGGCCAACCCTACAACTTCTCCGCCCATTTCCTGGATTACCTTTGCGACCTCAAGGGAAGATTTTCCGGTAGTGATTACATCCTCTGAAATTATGATCTTCTGGCCTTTTTTTATTTCAAAGCCTCTTCTTATTGTCATCTCGCCGTCTGCTCTTTCGGCAAATATTCCGGGCTTTTTAACCTGCCTTGCCAACTCGTAAGCTACAACAACTCCGCCCATGGCAGGCCCTACAACCAAGTCAAAATCTACATCCTTGAGCTTGTCGGCAACCACCTTGAGTACCTTCTCAGCCTTATCCGGATACTGGAGAAGCTTTGCGCACTGGCAGTAACGGTCGCTGTGTCTTCCTGAAGACAGCAGGAAATGTCCGTCCAAAAGCGCTTCTGATTCCCTCAAAGTATCTATAACCATTTTATCGTTATCCATATTATTTCCTCCTAAAATTATTGCCAGAATGTATTTCTATATACAGCCTGTGATTTCCTTTAAATCTTTTATATTTTCTTTTTTCATGAATTCCTCTATGCCGTTTATGATATCGAGGCATATGTCAGGCTTCATGAAATTTGCTGTTCCAACCTGAACCGCTGCAGCTCCGGCCATTATGAATTCTATCGCATCCTTTGCGGAAGCGATGCCGCCGAGTCCGATTACCGGAACATCCACAGCCTTTGACACCTCGTAAACCATCCTGAGCGCTATAGGCTTGATCGCAGGCCCGGAAAGCCCTGCAGTCACGTTGTCAAAAACAGGTTTTCTACTGTTTATGTCTATAGCCATAGCCTTGAATGTGTTCACCAGCGATATGGAGTCTGCGCCGGCTTCGCAGCATTTATATGCCATGTCGACAATATCCTCCGCATTAGGCGAAAGCTTCACTATCAGCGGCTTCCTGCACATTTTCCTCACTTCGCTCACCACATCGTAAGCAACATCCGCCTTGATCCCGAATGCCATCCCTCCGTGCTTCACGTTGGGACAGGATATGTTCAATTCTATCATATCAACAGCAGAGCGGTTCAGCTTATCCACGCCTGTCAGGTATTCTTCCAGAGTGTTTCCGCCGAGGTTTGCTATCACAACAGTATCCAGCTTCTTCATCTCTTCAAGCTCTTTATCTATGAAACCGTCAACTCCCGGATTCTGAAGCCCGACACTGTTCATCATCCCTGCTCTTGTTTCAAACACCCTGAGGCCGCTGTTCCCTTCCTTCGGATTGAGGGTCAGGCCTTTTGACGATATTCCGCCGAGCTTTGAGACATCATATATCTGACCGTATTCAGCTCCAAACCCGAAGGTTCCTGAAGCAGCGATTACCGGATTTTTAAATTCTATCCCACAAATTTCAACCTTCAGCATACTATTTCTCCTTCACATTTAATTGGGTCTAGAGCACAAGGTCCTCTCCCCTGAAAACCGGGCCTTCCTTGCAGGCTCTCTTGTTCCCGCCCGTAGTCTTGCATGTGCATACAAGGCAAGCTCCAACTCCGCAGGCCATGTGCTTTTCCATTGAGGCATAGACAACCACATTCTTCTCCCTGCACATATCCACAACCTTCTTCATCATGACTTCAGGTCCGCAGCAAAGGACCGCATCGAACAGCTCAGGCTTGAACATGTCTGTCACGTAGCCCTTGTGCCCCACGCTTCCGTCTTCGGTTGAAATATTAAGCTCTTTCACATACCTGCCAATTTCATCAGTGCAGTACACCTGGTCCCTGAAGCCGTAGAATGCCGTCACCTCTGAATTCTTGAGGCTCTTTACCACGAAGCTCATCGGAGCCGTTCCGATTCCGCCAGCCACAACTGCGACCTTTCCTTTTATGCTGTCTATGTCAAACCCGTTGCCGAGAGGTCCCGTGATCTCAAGTTCATCCCCTGGCCTGAGGTTTTTCAGTATCCTCGTTCCTTCTCCGACTACCTGGTACATGAATTCGATGCTGTCTTCATACAGGTTGTTAATGCTTATGGGCCTTGAAAGGAGCGGTTCGCTGCCCCAGCCGCGCAGCATGTAGAACTGTCCTGGCTTTCCTTCGAACTTTCCCTTGAGCACTATCCTGTAGGTGGAATCATTGATTCTTATGTTCTCAGCTATCTTCTCTTTTGAGTATGTTAATTTCGGATTCGCCATCATCTGATTCCCCATTTCTATTTATTTACCGCTTTAAGGATATCGTCCCTCATCCTTACAGCTTCGGCTCTTGAGCATTCAGCGAACCTTGCTTCGCCGCCCTCCTGCTTCCTGTAAGCGAGCAGTATTCCTCTCGAAGAGTTTACCACGCCGCCGTTTCCGTCTTTAAGGTAGAGCGCGACATCCTCGGCAGTACCTCCCTGGGCGCCGTATCCAGGTATTAGGAAGAACATCCTGTCCAGGCTCTTCCTGAGCTCCATCCCCTCTTTGCCGTGCGTGCAGCCGACAACTCCGCCTATCGAGCTGTATCCGCAGTCTCCCAGGTATCCGTTGCCCATCTCCTGTATTTTTCTTCCGACTTCATTATAAACCTTTGTATTGCTGGCAGTGTCGATATACTGGATATCCGCTGCGCCTTTGTTTGATGTCCTGACGAGCACGAACAGCCCTTTTTCCTTATTCTCCACATACGGGAGGTAAGGCTCTATGCCGTCAAGTCCCATGTAAGGGCTCAGTGTAACAAAATCGCTTTCGAAGTCTCCCTCGAAATGAGCCTTGGCGTACATCTCCGCGGTCTTCGAAATGTCCCCTCTTTTTATGTCGGCAATTATTATCGCATTTCTTTTCCTCAGGTAATCCAGCGTATCCTTATAGAGCTGCATGCCTTTCATACCCATAGCCTCGTAGTAGGCTATCTGGACCTTGAAGCAGGAAGCTACGTCGAGCGTTGCATCTATTATCTCCTGGTTGAACCTGAGCATGGCCTGTTCGATTGAGTTTGAGCTTTTGAGGAGGGTATCCGGCAGGTATTCCACCGCTGTATCCAGCCCCACGCAAACGTGGCCGTTTTTCTCAACACTATCGTATAATCTGTCAATAATCATAAATCACATACCTCCGAAATTTATAGCGGGTAGACCTGTCTGCCGCCTTTGAATGTCCTGGCTACCTCTCCCTTTACCTTGAAGCCTTCAAAAGGCGTGTTCCTGCCTTTTGACAGGAAGCTGCCGCTTGTTATGACAGTGTCCTTTTCAAGGTCTACGAGAACCAGGTCGCCGTCAAAGCCTATCTTGATCTGCCCTTTGTTTGCTCCGATTATCTCGGCGGGCCTTTTGGACATTATCTCTGAAAGCCTAGGCAGATCTATGTGCCCCTCGCATACAAGCTTAGTGTAACATACTTGGAACGCAGTTTCTATACCAACCATCCCCGGAGACCCATTCTTTTTGTCCTCCGCAGTGTGAGGTGCATGGTCAGTTGCTATGGCATCCACGTAACCGTCCCTGATGCATTTTATCAGGTAGTCAGCATCCCTCCGCTCCCTTAGAGGAGGGTTCACCCTGTATACCACGTCTGATGTAAGAGCTATGTGATGGGGAGCTACCTCGCAGCTTATCCTGCTTCCCCGGCCTTTCGCTTCAACTATATAGCTCATGGAATCCACGGTGCTTACATGGGCTATGTGGACAGCGCATCCTGAGTATTCACCCAGCGCTATGTTCCTCCAGGTCATCGTATCTTCTGCAAGCCTCATGTCCACCTTTGAAAGATCGTGGTTTTCCGAATGGCACATTACCGTGATCCCTTTTTCCCTAGCCTTGTTCATTGCGCTGAGCATGACGCTGCTGTCCATCACGTCGTACCCGTCCTCGGATATCATTCTGACCTCAGGTCCCAGCTTTTCGAGATGGCTTATATCCTTGCCATCGAAACCTCTTGTTATCGAGACGCACTGATGCGCATCCACAAGCCCTATCTCCCTGACTTTATCGAGCACATAATTGACGGTATCCATATCGCTGCACACCGGCTTGGTGTTCGCCATCAGGTTCACCATTGTGTAGCCGCCCTTTACTGCCGCTTTGCTGCCGCTCTCCAGGTCCTCCTTATAGGTCAGGCCCGGATCCCTGAAGTGCACATGAAGGTCTATAAAGGAAGGCAGAAGAGCCATGCCTTCACCGTCTACGACAGCACAGTCCTTCTGCAGATCAATTCCAATTTCCTTTATTATGCCGTTTTCCACGTATACGTCGCCTTTAAAATCCTGAGACCAGTCTATTACCCTTGAATTCTTTATCAATATATCCATACTTTCGCTCCTATAAATCCGAAACCTTGTAGATTTCATCGCAGTACGTGCACCTGTATTCTCCGGCCGAATGATCCACGAGGTGGAATATATTCGGAATGTATTTTTCAACGGAGGTGATGCATCTCGGGTTCTTGCACTTAATGACATTTTCAACCTTTTCGGGCAGGCTTAGTTTGATCTTCTCCCTTATCACATTTTCTTTGATTATATCAACCGTGATGTTCGGGTCGAGGAGTCCGAGTACAGTGTAGTCAAGATCAAGCTCGTTCTCGATCTTGATTATGTCCTTCTTTCCAAGCTTCTTGCTGTCGACATTCATGATAAGGGCAACTGTGTAGTCAGCCTTGTCCAGCCCCAGGTACTGGAATATTTTTATCCCTAATCCTGCCGCTATGTGGTCGATAACAATCCCGTTTTTAATGCTGTTTATCCTTAACATCATTTCACCCCCAGGAGTTTAAGCATCAGGGCCATTCTTGCGTACATACCGTATTTAGCTTGCTTGAAGTACATCGCTCTCGGGTCCTCGTCTATCTCGTAGTCTATCTCGTTGACCCTCGGGAGCGGGTGGAGCACCATCATGTCCGCATGCGCCAGCTCCATCTTTTCCTTGTCCAGGATGAACCTGTCCTTGAGCCTTATATAGTCATCTTCATTGAAAAACCTTTCCTTCTGCACCCTTGTCATGTAGAGGATGTCCAGGCTGCCTATCTCGTCTTCAATCCTCTCAGCTTCTTTGAATTCTATGTTGTTATTGATCAGTATCTCATTCCTTATATAGTCCGGAATCATCAGCTCTTCCGGCGATATAAGAACGATTTTTATGCCCTGATATCTGGAAAGCGCTTTTATGAGGGAATGGACTGTCCTTCCGAACTTCAGGTCTCCGCAGAAACCAATGGTGAGGTCTGAAAGCCTCCCCTTCTCGGTCTTTATGGTGAGGAGGTCTGTCAATGTCTGCGTAGGGTGCTGATGCCCTCCGTCTCCAGCGTTTATTACAGGGATCTCCGAATACATCGATGCAACCTTAGGCGCCCCTTCCTTTGGGTGTCTCATTACTGCTATGTCAGCATAGCAGCCTACGGTTTTTATTGTGTCGGCAACGCTCTCGCCTTTTGAAACGGAGCTGGAACCAGGTTCCGAGAATCCGATCACCTGTCCGCCAAGCCTCAGCATTGCGGCTTCAAAGCTGAATCTGGTTCTTGTGCTTGGCTCATAGAAAAGCGTTGCGAGCAGTTTTCCCTTCATTGAATCGGAATATTTGACAGGATGGTCGATTATATCGCCAGCAAGTTCAAAAATTTCATCGAGTTCTTCCAGCGTGAAATCCATAGGATCTATCAGGTGTCTTCCTTTTAACATGGTTCATCCTCCTTTAAACGGTATAAAAAATGCCTCTCTAAATTAATAGAAAGGCATAGTCATACTCATGATACTTCATAATACTAATGCTGAATTATTGCCTTTCCGGCCTCACGGGGCCAGCTTAAAAGGACTCATATTCAATTTATCCTTATTATGTTATCACAAAACTTTTTTTAAGTCAACCGAATAATACTTATTGCAGTTCCCTGGCAAACAGCCCCGCCCTTTTTATGGTTGTCGGGCTCCTGTATCCTCAGGCCGGAATCGCAGTTATTTTGTTATCGAATCACTGAAGTTTCATCTATCACAGATTGCAATCCTTGTTTCCGGCAGTTGGATTGAACGTAAGCCGAATATGTAGTATAGTGACCTTATTAGAATATGAGAGGTGATTTGATTGAATTCAGTTTATTTGGATAATGCAGCTACAAGCTTCCCAAAAGCTCCCGGCGTTGCCGAGAGCATGTCGGATTATATACTCAACGTGGGATGCAACGTCAACAGAGGCGTCTATTCAGGCGCCCATGCAGCGCAGAGCGTTGTTTTTGAAACCCGCGAGATGCTCTGCGAGCTTTTTAATTTTGATAAAACAGAAAATGTAGTTTTCACCAAGAACATTACGGAGAGTTTGAACGTGCTGATAAAAGGGCTTCTCAAACCCGGCGACCACGTCATAGTTTCCTCCATGGAGCACAACGCGGTAATGCGTCCGCTTGTATCCATGAGCAAGCTTGGCATCGAATTCGACAGAGTGCCGTGCAACGTAGACGGAAGCATGGATTCCTGTCTCGTGGAATGCCGCATCAAGCCCAACACAAAGGCAGTTATCATGACACATGCATCGAATGTTTGCGGAACCATCCTCCCCCTTGCCGAGGTCGGCAGGATATGCAGGGAGCACAACCTTTTCTTCATAATAGATTCCGCTCAGACAGCCGGATTCCTTGACCTCGATTTCAAGGCCCTCAACGCAGATGCCATTGCGTTCACCGGTCACAAGAGCCTGCTTGGACCTCAGGGCATGGGAGGCTTTGTCATCAATGACGCTCTGGCCTCAGCAGTGTCGCCTTTCATCGAAGGCGGTACAGGCAGCCTTTCCGATTCAGAGGAGCAGCCGAGCTATCTCCCGGACAAATTCGAGTCGGGCACCATGAATCTTCCCGGAGTCTTCGGCCTGCACGCTTCCCTGAAGCACCTTAAGGAAGTGGGCCTTGAGGAGATCAGGCAGACCGAGCTGAGCCTTGTAAAAAGGTTTATCGACAAGGTTAACATGATGAAGGATGTCAGGATAGCTGGGATAAACGGTACGGAGGGCAGAACCGCTTCCATATCGCTGGATTTCAAGAAATTCGACAACTCCGAGATATCCTTCGCCCTTTCGAACGACTACAATATTATGACGAGATGCGGTCTTCACTGCGCTCCATCATCGCACAAGACACTGGGCACCTTCCCTCAGGGTACAGTAAGGTTCAGCTTCAGCCATTTCACCACAGAGAAGGAAATCGATTATGCAATAGACTCAATAAACAAGTGCATAAGATAGCATGAAAAAGCAGCGGCTGCCGGTGAAGGCGCCGCTGCTTTTTATCTGAACTTTATGCTGTTTTCACCCATCGAATCGATTATGGCAAGGGACTCTACCCTGATACCCAGATCTTCGACAGCTTTCCTTCCGGATTCAAAACCCTTTTCTATCGCAATGCCTACCCCGGCCACGTGAGCGCCGGCATCCCTGACTATCTGTATCAAGCCCTTAACAGCTGAACCGCTTGCCAGGAAGTCATCTATGATCAGAACCCTGTCATCCTTGCTCAGGAACCTCTTGCTTGTCCTTATTGTATACGACCTGTTCTTGGTGTAGGAGTATACGCTTGCTTCATAGCAGTTAGCATCCATATTGCTGCCTGCATGCTTTTTTGCAAACAGGACCGGTACGCCGAAATGGAGCGCCGCAAGCGAAGCGATCGCGATGCCCGATGTCTCTATAGTAAATATCTTTGTAATATTTTCTTTTTCGAAAAGCCTTTTGAACTCTTTGCCCATTTCATTGAACAGGTTTATATCAAGCTGATGGTTGAGAAAGCTGTCAACCTTCAATACGCAGCCGCCAATTATCTCTCCATCCTTTTCGATCTTTTCCTCTAATAATCTCATCGTTGCAACCCCTCATAGTAAACTTTATATATAAACTATATTTTAGCGAATATTCCATAGTTGCACAAGGTTAAAATTCGCAATCTATTAGAATAAAAAAAGAAAGCGCAGGCAAACTGCACTTTCAAGCCAAAGACACCTTGCTATGTACTTTTAGAGCCCGAAAAGCTTCAAAATAGCATCCTGCATAAAACGCCCTGTAACACCAACCAAAAACAAAACAGTAATGATCTTGAAAGAGCTGCGAATAGTTTCAACCGGGTTGCTCAAGTTTTCAATGTCAAACATTATAAAGCCCCCTTATAATTTGAATCATTCCTAAATTTAAAATCAATATTAAAATAATTGTTCCAGGCATCTTTGGCAAGTTGATAGCTATCGAGTGTTTTCATTTTTCCAAGCAGGAAGTTCAGCCATCATCGATTTTGCAGCAGAAGTTGCAGCCTTCTCGTCCAGCCCTTGTGTTTTAAAAATGAAATCAGTTAAGGACGCCAATTTCTCATCATAAGACTGCATCGTTCCATCCGGATGACAGCAGTACCTGCAATATTCTTTGCCCGGATCTCCCATTGCAAAATCTTCTGAAGTTTCCATAGGCATTCCGCACGCAATACACTGTTTCATTTTTATATCCTCCTAGAAGTTATTATCTTTTGTACATATTCTACAAATATATATATTTTCCTTTATTTCCACACATTAAATATGCCACTATTTACGATAAAAATCCCGAAATTCCTTCGGATTAATGACTTGCCATGGAATTTTATTTAAGCCAGATGTTATAATATAAGAAAAAAGCGTGGCGGAAATAGATTTTGGTCGGATCGATATGAAGAAAGGATGTAGTATATGTTTTTTAATAGAAAGAAACAAAACTCTGAAGGCGGAAGTAATTATGTAGGCGAATGTAAGGGCGATGTACCTCACGGACATGGTAAATTGACTTTCGCTAACGGGGACAGCTATATTGGAGAATTCGAAAACGCTCAATATGACGGCAGGGGAATATTTACGTTTGCAAACGGGGACAAATATGAAGGTAAATTCAAAGATAACCAGTTTAATGGCTCTGGAAAGTATATATTTGTAGACGGAGAAGTATATATAGGCGAATTCAAAGGCGGACTCTATCACGGACACGGAATGTTAAAATACGCAAACGGTGATGAATACGCTGGCGAATTCAAGGATGGCATTTGCAGCGGACGCGGTGTTATGTCATTTTCAGATGGGTCTATCTGCGAAGGCGAGTTCAAGGATGGAAAGGACAACGGCCATGGGATGTATACATTTGCCAACGGCGATAAATATGAAGGCAGTTTTAGAGACGGCAAATTTAACGGTTCAGGAATATATACATTTTCAAACGGAGAAATATATGAAGGCGAATTCAAGGACGGACTTTATCACGGACAAGGAATATTGAAATACACAAACGGCAATGAGTATGTTGGTGAATTCAAAGATGGCGAAAGTAACGGGTATGGCCGTTTGTCATATTCAAACGGGTGCATTTGCGAAGGAGAGTTCGCGCATGGCAAATATAACGGCCGCGGAATATTCACTTTTACAAACGGAGATAAATATGAAGGCCGGTTTAAGGCCGGCAAAATCGAAGGATATGGAACATACATATTTAAGGACGGCAGAAAATATGCCGGAGAATTCAAGAATAACAGATGTAACGGGTACGGGATATTCAATTGTGCAAATGGCGAAAAATTCGAGGGGGAATTTAAGGACGGCCTGTACGGCAGCCACGGTAAATTGACCCATTCAAACGGAGATAAATACGAAGGAGAATTTCAGAACGCCCGATACAACGGTCATGGGATCTATACGTTTGCGGGCGGAGATAGATACGAAGGAGAATTCACAGATGGCCAATTAACCGGTTATGGAGCCTCAACTCATCAAGATGGCTGTAAATATTCCGGAGAATTTATCAGGTACAGATACAACGGGCATGGAACATTGGTTCATGCAAACGGCGATAAATATGAAGGCGGGTTCAAGGACGGCAAGTATCACGGCCGCGGGATATACACCCTTCAAAACGGCGAAATATATGAAGGTGAATTTTATAACGGAGAAATTCGGCGAAAATAGAACGTGGTGACCATTTCCACGCACGCATTTTAGGCAAAAATGTGGTTTTCATGGGGTACCCGGTACGTTTCAATAAATCTAAATCAAAGCAATGGAAACAGTTACCAATGTAACTGTTTCCATTGCCGAATACTTCACTATTTTTAGTTGGCTCCTTCGAATATACCCCCCATATCTTTAGCGGCTGTTACAAAACCAGATGTAACTACATCCAGCATTTCGTCTGTTGTTTCTGAAATATACCAGATATCATCCTGTTTGATACAGTTTACTTTCACAGTAGTTTCTTTGAACGTTTCACTCATTGAGTTAGCTTGCTCTCTCATCGTATCTACAAACATTTGAGAGGTTTGCTCTTCAGCGATTTCAGCACCACTGAATGCTAAAGACAACATCTTTTGCATCAAGGCACCCATTGTAGCTTTAAAAACAGGACCTGCATCGACATATTTGCAGTCTACAGTTATTACTGCATTATCTCCATTAATTTCGCTTCCGGTAACTTTGAAAGTCATCTTCCCTGCATTTGATTTTAAATATTCCGAGAGATATTCGTATAAAACAACCTGCTCCTCTGGTACTTGTTCCGTAGATAACATACTCTTTATGTCCTTTATGTCTTCTGTATTGGAAGGAACTAAGGTTGACGCCATCTTCTCAGCATCTAATTTCTGCGCTGCGGCGAAGAACTTTTCAACGGTAGCTTCAGGTTTTGCTGCTCCGCATCCAGCCAAGGAAAGTAACATAAGAGTCCCTACTAAGATAGAAATCAGCTTTTTCATAATTAATTCCCCTTTCTTTATATCCTATTCAATTCTAATCGACTGCGGTTCTGCCCATGCCATCTGTTTTTATTTTGTAGAGTTTGCCCCCATCACTATTATTCTTATAATAGATCCAGTCGCCCGCTGTATTCAACAGTTCTGAAGCATCGTCATTTAATTTTATTTTCTCTGTGCCGTCAGTTTTCATTTTATATAGTCTCCCTCCGTCGCTGTTGTTTTGATAGTAAATCCAGTCTAAATATACATTTAGGCAGCCGCATATTTCATCGCCCAACTTTGTGGTTTCTGTTCCATCAGTCTTAATTTTATATATTTTTTGCCCATCCATTCCGCTCAAATAGTAAATCCAGTCACCCTCAACATTTACTGAATTTGTAATGTCACTGCCTAATCGTGTTCTCTCTGTTCCGTCTGTCTTAATTTTGAAGAGATTAAAGCCATCACTCTGATTCTGATAATAAATCCACCCGTTTACAATATTTATGAACTGAGAAGCATCATCATTCAATTTAGTTCTTTCTGTTCCGTCTGTCTTAATTTTATATATTTTTTGTTCATCGCTCATGTTAACATAGTATATCCAATTTCCTGCTACGCTTACAGAATTTGCAAAGTCAGAATTTACCTTTGTTTTTTCCGTGCCGTCAGTTTTCATTTTGTATACTCCGACATCACCGCCGTTAAAAAAGTATATCCAGTCACCGACAACATTTATATATTGTGCATAGAACTTATCACTTAGTCCGGTCTTTTCAGTGTCATCGTTCTTTATCTTGTACAGTATATAATCGTCACTTTTGTAATAAATCCAATCGCCAGACATCGCAACTCTACCCGTGTTGGAAATATTGCCTGTTGTATTGCCTTCAATTGTTAACGGGAAAGTGCTGTCAGTATTGCCTTCCTTTTTTTCTTCACTGGTTCTTTCAGAATTAATGGTTCTGCTCGTGCCGTCAGTCTTCATTTTGTATATAAAGTAATTATCACTTACGTTCACGTAATATATCCAGTCACCTGATGCGCCAATCAAGTAAGCAGTGTCGTCACTAAGCTTTACTCTCCCTGTCCCGTCGTTTTTTATTTTATACAGTTTATTACTATCCCCATAATTAGAATAAACAATCCATTCACCTGCCACATTCACACGATCAAAATTGTCGCTGCTTATTTCGGTTTTTGCTGAACCATCTGTTCTTATTTTGTAAAGTTTCGCTCCATCACTCCAACTATTATAATAAATCCAGTCATCTGATATAGCGAATCCGCCTGTCTCATCATCACTGATCTTAGTTCTTCCAGTGCCGTCTATTTTTACTTTATACATCTTGTAATCACTACTATTAATATAATAGATCCAATCACCGGATAAATTTAAGTTAAATGCATAATCAGCGACTATTTCTGTCTCTCCTGTGCCGTCAGTTTTTACTTTATATATCTTGCGATCATAATTATTTATATAATAAACCCATTCACTTGCTACAAGGAATACTCCAGGATCCTCACTTAACTTTGTCCTCCCTGTCCCATCTGTTTTTATTTTGTATATTTTATTTTCATCATCACCATTACAATAATAAGCCCAATCCTCCACTACATTAATAACAAAAGTAACGTCATCATTAATCTTTGTTTTTCCTGTGCCGTCCGTTTTTATTTTGTACAGTTTGTAGCCATCTCCGTCATTGGAAAAATAAATCCAATCACCCTGCTGTGCTACAAATCCTCCATTGTTGATATTCCCATTTGTATTGCCTATTTTATTAACACTGCCAAATGTATCTCCAGATTTGCTGTTGCAGGCTGCCAAAATCATAATGAAAATTACAAAGATAAACAATAAACCAACTCTGCTTTTCCCTTTCATTACGTTCTCCCCCTTTTTTGATTCTTACCATTTACCCGATCATTTATTTCTTAAACCTGTCGCCCCTGTCGAAAACAGCTTTTATTAGCAGCTCTCCTTTTGTATTTATATAACCAACCTTGCCTCCGATGATGACTGCAGCCATACCTTCAGAGAATCCCACCTCAGATGCATTGTCGAATTGAGGTTTCACAACAATTTTGCCAGTCTTGTCAATGACACCATATTTCCCGTTTATCATAACCATGGCAAGTCCCTCGGAAAAACTGGTTGCGTAGTCAAACCTGATGGAAATAACCAGATTCCCCTTGCTGTCTATATAGCCGTACTTGTCATTTCGACAAACCAGGGCGAGTCCTTCAGAGAAATTTTCGACTTCATCATATGCAGGCTCAATCTCAGTTTTGCCTTCTATTGTCATAAACCCGTATTTTTTTCCGTAGTTAAACCTTATCAGTCCTTCTCTATAGTCTCCAAACACATCGAATTGTGGTTTGATCAAAATTTCACCTTCTTTGTCGATGTAGCCAATTTTGCCACCTATCCTGACCCCGGCTACTCCGTTTACAAAAGGTTTTGCAGAGTCATAACTTGGAGGAACTACATAATCTCCTGTCTTGTCTATAAATCCTTCCTTTCCACCCACTTTTACACGAGCCAGGCCTTCATAAAAACGGTCTGCCATGTCGAATTTTGTCTCGATAATAATATTCTCATTCACATCAATGTACCCGCATCTACCTTTGATCCTGACAACCCCTAACCCTTCAGAAAAACCAAGGGCCTCTTGATATTGCGGCTCTATGACAAATTCACCAGACTTATCGATAAAACCCCATCTCCCTCCAACCCGCACCTCTGCAAGACCTTCGGAAAATGAATAGGCATCATCAAATTTAAAATCGATTACAACATTCCCTTTTTGGTCAATATAGCCCCACTTGTTGCCAAGAAGCACTACAGCCAGCGGCAGATCTTTCAGATCTTCTTTAGTGTACTCTGCTTTCGGCAAGCTGCCTGAGGTTTCTGTATTAGGTTTTGAACTAATACATCCGACAAGCAGAAAAATCGATATCAATATAATTGAAGTTAATGTAGTCTTTCTTTTCATTTTTATCACCCTAATTCCTCAATGACTATTTTGTTTTAGTGACACAAAAACCGACCCTTTTGGTCGGCTATACAGCTTGTTATTTAAAGGAAATAATGTGCCAATATAGATTATATAGTTCGACACTTATCATAACATATTCAGTTTTTCAACAAATTATATCTATAGTGTCAGTATTTTCAGAATTTTCTATTTATTATCATTCTAATACCCACCGCTTTCATTGTCAATATTATAATACCATATTTTTACAATTATTCAAAAAACAAATTGTGAGCGTTTGCAAATCGCTTCCGTTATAAGCATTATGAATAAGTTGAAGGTATGAATCTGCATATTTTTGCCAAAAAACGAAAACAAGGCCATACACAAATCTGTGAAAGCCTTGCTATTTAACGGTTTTGGTGCACCCAACAGGATTCGAACCTGCGACCCCCGGATTCGAAGTCCGTAACTCTATCCAGCTGAGCTATGGGTGCATGTTTATCGGTTCTGTATATTCTCATAACCGCATTACTAATTTTACTATGATTTCCGTAAAATTGTCAACATGGCATATATAAAAGAACAGCTGCAAATATTACATCTACAGCTGCTTGAATGTCTTAAAATGGTGCGCGATCGGGGACTCGAACCCCGGGCAACCTGATTAAGAGTCAGATGCTCTACCGACTGAGCTAAGCGCGCATAATGATGCGTCTTTAAAAAAATGGAGCGGGTGAAGGGAATCGAACCCTCGTAACTAGCTTGGAAGGCTAGCACTCTACCATTGAGTTACACCCGCAGGTGGTCGGGGTGACAGGGATTGAACCTGCG
>Ga0316601_100000073_pt1 | contig 35812 bp, 24 predicted proteins | sample OWC_soil_day5_no_FD_207663 | JGI IMG/M metagenome (GOLD analysis project Ga0316601, IMG submission 207663) | Wetland soil microbial communities from Old Woman Creek delta, Ohio, United States - OWC_soil_day5_noCT | ecosystem: Environmental > Terrestrial > Soil > Wetlands | place: USA: Ohio... | reverse complement strand
GTTCAGGAATTTTATATTGTATCTCCTTGAAATTATATTCTTTCATATCTTGAATGGTATCTATATTTATTCCAATATTATATCCAGTGGCTAATTTGATTACTATATGCTTGTCATCATCATTTTCGGAACGGGGAAGTAATACTCCTTGAAAATCTCCTCTTGTAGTTTTTATATAAGCTTCACTCCACACTCTTATATTAAAGCTTTTTAAAATTTCTAATGCTCTTCCCTTGTAGCCTTTTAAAACATCACTCATAGCCTTAAGCCTCCTTTACGAATTGTGTAAGCAAGTTCACTAAGAGGGATATTACCAGCAGCTATTTTCTTTAGCTTCTTCATTATCCATCGAAATTCTGCTTCGGGATTTTTTGAAGTGTTAATCTTAGCGAATTCTTCTTGAAGGTGAGGAACAAGGGAAAGAATACTATCTTTATTTCGTTTAGAAAAATTTATACTTTTTAATATATCCATCATTTGCATTTTAGGATGAGAATAAAGTATAGGAAGCATTTCATAAATAAGATCAAGCCCTAAGCGTTGTTCTTTAATGAAGGAGAAAAGCTCATATATTTTTTCGTAGTTAAAAGGAGAATCTGGTTGAAGTCTTCCTTGAAAATACTTAAGTTTATGAGCGAGTAGAGTGGCAATAATTCGGGGATTAATTTCAAAATCATGAGAAGTTTTTTCTATAAGAGGAACGAGATTATACCTCAAGAGATAGAAAAAAGCATCTTCAGGGACCTTCCAATTTTTTAATTGATTTATTCGATGATTAACATCAACGGGAAGGTTACTACGAACCTTTTCAATAAAATCCTCACTAATGGAAATTGGAGCAGAATCGGTATCAGGGTACATACGGTCAGCTCCTGGAAGTACTCGTTCAAACATGGTGGTGCCGTTACCTAAGGATTTGCGGGTTTCATTAGGTATTCCCTTAAAAGCAAATAGGCATCGTTCCTCAATAGTTTCTAGAGCTGTATTAATATCTTCTTTAGGACCCCAGAAAAGAATTTGGGCATCTTCTTTTTTAGTTTTTAGGAGTTGGCATATGAAATTAAAATCTTCATCAATAACATGCCAATCTTCCGAATGGGTCATATTAGGTTTTTCGATACAGGCAATAACCTTTAATCTATCTGAAATCTCATCTGAAAACATTCTTCCTGGTTGAGTAAAAAAGGAGAGAATGCCTTGGAAGCCGGGTAAATTAACTGCTACTAATTGGTAGTCCTCCTTTAAAATTTCTTTAATTTGAGAACAAGTGGAATTGATGTAGTCTTTATTAATGAAAGTATGGCTAATTTTCCAATTTTCAAAATCAGGTATTCGTTTTAAAAGCTCCCTTCGAATTTCTAGCAGGCTTTTTTGACGAAAAGCTTCATTGTGGACTAATTCCGGAATATGGTTTATATGAGAAACACCCTTAATTTCTACTCTTGTGCCTCCACTTATACTTACATTTACATCCTCACGAGTAGCTCCAATACCAGTCCGTACCTTTCCAGTGCTCCTATTAAGAAAACGGATATATTGAGCAGCTTCATAGGCTTCCTCAGGAGTTTTCATATCAGGATAGGTTACGGTCTCAATAAGAGGCATACCAAGTCTATCTGTAGTGTATATTCGTTTATGACCTACATCAGACACTTCTCGGCAGGAGTCCTCTTCAATGCTAAGCTGGATGATTCGAACCGGCTTATTTTTTAGGGGGATTTGTCCTTCAATACTAATGATTCCTGTACGTTGAAAACCAGTAGGAATGCTGCCATCTAGATATTGCTTACGAGTGATGTGCAGTTCACCAACAATGTTTGTTTTTAGCAGTAAAGCAATCTCCAGGGCAATTTCTAGAGCTTGTTCATTAATTTTGAAAGGTGGCGTATCGTCTACATCATATGTACAGGTTGTAGCATTTGCAATACGATATACAATAGTTTTCTTCGTCTTAAACTCCATAAGTGCAGTGCCATCATATCCTCCCATTTCGCTTAAGGTAGGCCTCATGTGACGTACTACCTCAGCGTCATACTCTCCATCCTTTTGAAAGATACCTGCTGGGCAATGACAGAAAAGTTTTTTATCAGTTTTAAGTTGTTGGTGGACCTCTAGGCCGCACATAAAACCTAAGGTCTGATATACTTCAGGTGAGGTCGAGCTTCGAGGGGAATAACCTATACGTTTTCGGGTTTCGTTAAAGTTATTTTTCATCTTTATTAATCCTCCATAATATTGAAAATGGCATCTATAAGATTTGTATTCAGCATATTTGTTACTATAAAAAGTATATGTTTTAAATTGTAAAAATATGAAAAGGCTGTATATGACCCGTGATTTGGTATAATTTTAGATAAAAATTAATATTTTCATATTGCCTAGGTGATAGTATAATAAGTATAGATTTACTTAAGAGGAAAGGATGACAAGAACTATGTTTAAATCTACAGCAGTAGGGTTGATTTTATTTGGTATTCCTGAAATGTTGTTAGTGATTTGGGCCGTTTACACCTTTAGTGGAAAAGAAATTAATAAAAGAGATTATCTTTTGTCAGCATTTTTGTATCTAATAATAACGGTAATTTCAAGATACATGCCAGTACTGTTTGGAATACATACAATAATAAATATTATTTTTTTAATTATTATATCAGTCAAAATTATTAAACTGCCAGTTAATAAAGCAATCTCTTGTGGGTTAATAGCTATTTCTCTTAGAGCCTTTACTGAGCTTTTAAATATATTAGCATTAGTAAATATATATAATATAGATTTGGAGAAAACCTTTAAAAATGAATTGATAAAAAATTTGTATGGGATGCCGTCTGTATTTTTATATGGAGCCATTATCTTATTTATAAGTATTGGAAGAAAAAGAGAAGTGTAGGTAGTTTAAATGGATATCTAGTTAAGAAAGGGCAAGAAACATTATGTTAAAATTATCATTGGGAGTGGTAATTGCAATTGGAATTCTTGAAAGTTTAGAAATTGTTTGGGCAGTTTATGTATTTGGTGGAAAACAGATTAATAAAAGAGATTATTTTTTAGCAGCTTTTTTTTCTCTAATAGCTGCAGTGCTGGTTAGATTTATGCCAGTATTATTAGGAATAAACGTAATTATAAATATCTTTATTTTAATTCTAGTTTCCGTTAAGCTTATTAAATTGCCGGTTAGTAAAGCAGTTCCTTGCGTCTTAATCACTTTTGTGCTTAAAGTAGTTTGTGAAACTATAACTTTTTTTACGTTATCAAAAATATTAAAGGCCGATTTACGTACAATTTTTGTCAATGAAAGAATGATATTTATATATGGACTTCCTTCTATATTTTTATTTGCAGGTATTGTTTGGTTGGTGAGTATTAGGATGGAAAGAAGACAAGCATCTAATAAAATTAATTAAGGTATTTGTAAAGTGGGAGTGGGATTATGGATTATTTTCAAGACAATAGTCAAAAAAATATTAATAATGCCTTGGCTGTTGTAAAGCTAGCATCATTATTTTTTTGCGCATTTGAACTTTTTAATATGGTTATTACTGATGTAACTTCTATGGACAATGTAAAAGAAGAATATTATTGCATGACTATGCTATTAATATTAACAGTAGGAATAGGGATAATCTATTGGTTGTGGACATTTTTTACAGTTGGAATATTTAAACTGAAAAATGTTAAAGCTGCGCAAATTTGTGAGTTTTTAATTTATATTTTAATTTATTCCGTTTTAATGTTTTCAACTAATGGATATAAAAGCAATCTGAAATTTTTATTTTTATGTATTATAATTACTACAACTATACAACTAGGTAAATCATATGGACTTACAGTAGCAATTATTTCAACAACAATAGTATTAGCTGCAGATTGGGTTTATGGACCTAAAGGAATAAACTTAAATTTTCAAAATGATTTAACTTTAGTTGGAATATTTATCTTAATAGCATGGACTTTAGGACATTATGTAGAAATTGAACGTGATATTATAGCATCGAAAAATCGTCAATTAGAAACTATGGATATGGAAATTAAGGAACACAACAAACAGCGTGAATATATGGAAGAATTACTTTTAAAGGATGACGGCTGCTATAACTTGCTTATTGAAAATTCAAATGACGCTATCTTTGTTCATCGTAAAGGAAAAATTATCTTTGGCAATGAAAGTGCTTCAAAACTAGTTGAGGTCCAAAACGCAGACATGCTTATTAATACAAGCTTTTTAGGTTTTATGCCTGAAAAAGATAGAAAATACATAAATAATAATTTACAACATATATACAATAAAAGCATTGAGATATTGACTTTTGAACATGAATTGGAAAATAGTAATGGAGATATTATTGTAGTACGAAACACCTCAACTTTTTTTATGTATGAGGGAAAACCAACAATATTAAGTATTTTACACAATATAACATCGGAAAAACAGGTTGAAAAGCTAGAAAGGGATATGAAAATTAGTATTAATCTGTTAAATGAAACTCGAGAACTTAATAAGATAATTACTGAATTTTTCTCGAATATATCTCATGAATTAAAAACTCCTTTGAATGTAATCTTTTCAGCTATACAGTTGTTAAATGTATATAAGGCTGATTCATTAGAGAATTATGAAAACAAACAGGAAAAATATTTAAAAATAATGAAACAGAATTGTTATAGGCTTATGAGATTAATTAATAACATTCTTGATATGACCAAGTTAGATTCTGGTTTTCTTAAATTAAATTTAGGGAATTATAATATTGTGAGTATAGTTGAAGATATCGTCTTATCTGTAGCGTCATATGCTGAAAGTAAGGGCATCAGCATAACTTTTGATACTGATGTAGAAGAAAAGATCATGGCCTTTGACCCAGACAAGGTTGAGAGAATAATTCTAAACCTACTTTCAAATGCAGTAAAGTTTACGGGCTATGGAGGAGAAATATTTGTGGATATAGAGGATAAGGATGACAAGCTCTTTATTTCTGTAAGGGATACTGGAGTGGGCATACCTGAGGAGAAGCTTCAAATTATATTTGAAAGATTTATACAGGTAGATAAGACTTTAAGAAGAGATCATGAAGGAAGTGGAATAGGCTTATCACTTGTTAAATCTTTCGTAGAAATGCATCAAGGCAAGATAAGCATAAACAGTAAATTAGGCTATGGAAGCGAATTTATTATTGAGCTGCCTGTTAAAGTTTTAGAGGAAGACATACTAAAAGAAAGTTATACCTTTGAAGATAATATAGAAAGAATTAATATCGAGTTTTCTGATATATATTCGGAATGTGCAGCAGAGAAGGTAAAATGAAAATATTAATATAAAATAAAAGAGGCTGTTACAAAATGATAAAAATCATTTTGCAACAGCCTTTCTTTTTCAATTTTGCTGAATGTTATTATGGAGAAACTTGAAATTTAACAGAGGAGATAGTGGAGGAATTAAAGTAATAATGTCGAATATTTACCAATAAAGGTTTAAAATATTACTAAGGACGTGAAAGAATGCATAAAGATTTAAAAGAGATATCAATACCCATGGAAATAGTCAGTGATAAAGATAAAACAGTAGAGTACTTAATGGATAAGGGACAAAAATATGAAGAGGTCAATGAAAGAGAAGCAGCTTTAAAAAGCTATGAGCAGGCACTAGCTATACTTGAAGTTAATGAAATGAATGAGACAAAGATTCAATTATATATAAAGATTGGAGACCTATATCAAATATGCGGGGAAATTGACAGTGGTTTAAAATTTTTTAATCTTGCATATGATTTTGCTGTACTTGAAAATAATGTAATTTTTCAAATAGATGCATTAATAAGAATAGCAGAAGGGTATTCTGTTAAGGGAGAACTAGAAACTAGTGTAAAGTATGGAGAGAAGGTTAATGAGCTAATAAAAGATATAGATTATATTCAAGGGGAATTAGAACTTAGTATATTTTGGATTAAGATACATTATATAAAGAATGAGTTTTTTAAGGCTCGTGATTTAGGAAATGAAGCAATTAAACTTTGTGGAGGAGATTATCTTATTTACAAGGGAAGAATTTTAAATGTACTTGCAAGATTATATTCCGATATTACTGGAGTTGATGAGCATTTAGATTTGCTGAAGCAGGCATTGGAATGCTTTGAAAAAGCAAATTTTAAGAAAGGAATTTTATCAGTTCTTAATAATATTGGAGTAGTATATGCAGAGAAATTACAAGATAATGAAAAAGCTTTAGAATATTTTTTGAGACTAGTTAACGAGTGTGAAGAAGCCGGTATTATTGACCTTGGAGCAGCTGTATCTGGAAATATAGGAGAGAATTATTATAAGTCTTTAAGGTATGAAGAAGCTATGAAATGGTATGAGTCGGCTTTGAGTAAGGGTAAAAAATCAGGTAATGAGTATGTAGTTTTTTATTGCTATGTATTTTTATCAAAAATAAATTTGATTTTAGGTAATTATAAAGATGCTTATTACTTTTTCAACTTGGCTTCTGAAGAACTTATTAATTATCCAGATCAAGGGTCAATGGTTGCATATTATTATAAGTTAGCTTCTAGTTTGTGGCTGGAGTTTGGACAAGTTGATAAAGCTAAAGAATACATAAAGAAAGCTTTCAGTATACCAGGCAATGAAGAACTGACAATTAAGTGGAATGTTGGTCTTGCATATGAATTTATTAAGCTTAAAGAAGCAAAAAATCAAAGGCAAATTATTGATTCATTGAACGGAATTACCTATATACTTTCAAAATATAAAAATGTTGATTTAATATTGGATAGTGTATATGGGGTTGCAATAGAACTTATTGGCAGCGGATATATGGGTATTGCTTTTAAATTTGTAGATGAATATAAGCATATGACATCTACAAATGAAGTGGTTGATGTGAAATATAGGTACATAGAGGCAATGAGAGGCAGCGATGTAGATAAAATACAAAATTTAAAAAATGTATTACCGTTATCATTAATAAATAATAATAGAAAAATTCAATTTAATATACTAAATAATATGGGAGAGCAGTATTTTGCACATGGGGATTTTCATAATGGGTTATCAAGCTTTTATGATGCCTGTCAGTGTATAAAAAATATCATAAATGATGTGCCAGAGGAGTTTAGGGTTCAGTTTGTTAATTTTCATAAACTGCTTAAACCTTTTAATAGGTTTGTGGAGACTAAAGAACAAATTGATAGAATCAAGTATAATAGCTTCAATAAATATGAAACAATCAGTAATGAAGAACAATTATACGATATTTTTGAAAGTGAAATTTTTAATATGTTTAGTATAATCTAATATTAGATTATAACAAAGATCTGTCAAAAAAAGAGGTGCTAAAATGCAATTTTTAAAAATCTATGTAAAAAGGTATTGGAAGCTTTTTTGTGCTGCAGTTATGTGCTTAACCTTAGAGGCCTTTTGTGACTTAATGCAGCCAACTATAATGAGTAAGATAGTAGATGTGGGTGTAGCTGAAAAACAAATGGGGTATGTTATAAAAATGGGGGGATTAATGCTTATGGTTGCAGCTATCGGTGCCGCAGCAGCTGTAAGTAGAAATATTATCGCAAGTAATGTATCTCAAAGGTTTGGTGCGGAGCTTAGGGCGGATATCTTCACGAAAATACATAGTTTTTCCTTCGATAATATTGATAAATTTGAAACAGCATCCCTTATTACTAGACTTACTAATGATGTGACTCAGGTACAAAATTTTGTTAATGGATTAATGAGGATTTTTGTAAAAGCTCCTCTTTTATGTTTAGGAAGTCTTGTAATGGCTGCAAGGCTCAACCTGCATATGGCATTAGTGCTTTTAGCGGTAGTGCCAATTGTTGCAATAATATTATTTGTGAATATGAAGATAGGATTTCCTTATTTTACAAAAATACAAAAAGCCTTAGATGGTGTAAATGGTGTGATAAGGGAATATTTATCAGGCGTTAGAGTTGTAAAGGCATTCAATAGGTTTGACTATGAAGAGACACGTTTTAAAAGGGCTAACGATGAACTTACAGGTTTATCAGTAACTGCAATGAGAGTGATGGCAATATTTTCTCCTAGTATAACTTTAACAGTGAATTTTGGTATTGTGGCAATTCTTTGGCTTGGTGGATTAGGCGTGAATAAGGGGAGTATTCATGTTGGACAAATTATAGCTTTTATAAATTATATGACACAAATACTTTTCTCACTAATGATGATATCTTTTGTTTTTACAATGTTTGTAAGAGCTAAAGCTTCAGCAGAACGTATAGGAGAAGTTTTTCAGGAAGAAAACGGAATGAAAACAAAAGAAAATCCCAAAGAAATGTTTGATTTAAAAGGAAGAGTGGATTTTCATAATGTATGTTTTTCTTATTCTGGTACTATAGGGGAACCTGTTATTAAAAATATTACATTTACCTGCAAGCCAGGGGAAACAGTGGGGATTATTGGTTCAACAGGATCTGGAAAGAGTAGTTTAGTGAATTTGATTCCTCGTTTTTATGACGCAACCACAGGCTCTGTGAAGGTAAATGGAGTAGATGTTAAAGATATAGATTCGAAAAAGTTAAGAGAAAAAATAGCAATGGTTTCTCAGAAAACAGTTCTGTTCACAGGTTCAATAATAGATAATATTAAATGGGGGAAAGAGGAAGCTTCCTTTCAGGAGGTAGAAAGGGCCGCTGAAGCTTCTGGGGCTCATAAATTTATTGAAGCATTTCCTGAAGGATATGACACAAAGCTTGGTCAGGGAGGAGTAAATCTTTCTGGGGGGCAGAAGCAGCGTATTTCCATTGCACGTGCATTAATTAAAAAACCAGAGGTGCTTATACTGGATGATTGCACCAGTGCAGTAGACGTAGCTACTGAAGGAAAGATAAGAGAAGCATTAAAGGAATACTCTTGTGGGATTACTTGTCTCGTAGTAGCTCAACGTATAACTTCTGTGATGGATGCTGATAAGATAGTTGTACTAGATAATGGAGAGATAGTTGGCATAGGCAAACATGATGAACTTATGGATAACTGTGAGGTTTATCAGGATATTTTCCATTCTCAGCTAGGTAAGGAGATGATGTAACTTGACACAGATATATGAGCAAAAAAATGATAACAAAAAGAAAGGTGCAAACATACCAGAGGGTGTCATGAGCGGCATCACAGTTGGTCCCGGCAGAAATGGCAGGGGGCCAGGTGGAAGGATGGGGATGGGGCCTGTTGTTAAACCAAAAGATTTCAAAGGAACTCTAAGAAGGTTGTGGAGATATTTTGAAAATGAGAAAAAATTGCTCTCACTTATATTTACTTTTATTATAATTGATTCTGCATTAGCTTTAGCAGTACCTTATCTTATTGGACGTTCAATTGATGCTATGTCTATAAAAAATAATCTAGTGGATTTTGGAGCCTTAAAAATAATAATAGGAGTACTTTTAACTGCCTATATTATTGATGGTATTATAATTTTCTTTCAAGGATGGTTAATGGCTGGTGTATCTCAGCATATTGTGGCCAACTTAAGAAGTACACTTTTTTCAAAGTTTCAAAAATTGTCAGTGTCATTCTTTGATACTCATACTCATGGTGACATTATGAGTAGGTTAACTAATGATATAGATAATGTAAGTACAACTATATCACAATCAATTACACAACTAGTATCTGGAGTTATAACAATTTTAGGAGCTTTAATAATGATGCTTATTTTAAGCCCAATATTAACTTTGGCCAGTGTTATAACCATACCTATGGTATTTGGTCTTACAAAAACTATATCTAAAAAAACAAGGATTTTATTTAAGGAACAACAAATGCAACTTGGAAAACTCAATGGACAAATAGAGGAAACAATATCTGGAATAGAGGTAATAAAGTCCTTTAATCGTGAAGAGAAGGTAATTGAGCAGTTTAATGAGGTTAATTTAAAGTTATGTGAAGTTGGAATAAAAGCACAGATATGTTCCGGATTTTTAATGCCTATTATGAATGTAATTAACAATATTGGATTTATCGCTGTTGCTGCTGTAGGTGGAACTCTTGCAGTAAGAAGCTTGATAACTGTAGGAGTAATTGCTAGTTTTATCAGTTATTCAAGGCAATTTACTAGACCTCTTAATGATTTAGCTAATATATTTAATACTTTACAATCTGCTGTAGCTGGTGCAGAGAGAGTCTTTGAAGTGCTGGATGAAAAAGAGGAAAAAGCGGATATAAAAAATGCTAAAATAATTGATAAACCTCGAGGTCATGTTGTCTTCGAAAATGTAACCTTTGGTTATCGTGAAGATGTGAATATACTTAATAATATAAGCTTTGAGGCTAAAGAAGGAAGCACTATTGCGCTAGTAGGGCCTACAGGTGCGGGAAAAACTACAATTGTTAATTTGCTTGCTCGTTTTTATGATGTGTCCTCAGGACATATATTAATAGATGGCAAAGATATTAGAGAATATACTAGAGATAGCTTAAGGAAATGTTTTGGTATAGTGCTTCAGGATACCTATCTTTTTTCGGGAACTATAAAAGAGAATATAAAATACGGTAGACTTGATGCCTCTGATGAGGAAGTAGAGAAAGCAGCTGTGATGGCTAATGCAGATGTGTTTATTAAAAGACTTAAAAAGGGGTATGATACACATATCACAGAAAGTGGCAGCAATTTAAGTCAAGGCCAAAGGCAGCTTTTAGCTATTGCTAGAGCAATTCTTGCAAACCCATCCATACTTATATTGGATGAAGCTACAAGCAGTGTTGATACTCGTACAGAACTTCATATTCAGGAGGCAATGCTAAAACTAATGAAGGGGCGAACTAGTTTTATTATTGCTCATAGGCTTAGTACCATTCGAGATGCTGATATCATTATGGTAATAGATGATGGGGGCATTGTTGAAAGAGGAAGTCATGATCTTCTTATAAAAAACAAAGGTAAATATTACAATATGTATTTTAATCAATTTAAAAACCTTGGAGTTTAAAATATAAGAATAAGTATTATATAGCATGAGAAGGCATAAGATAAATGCAGAAGAAAGGTATGATGTACATGGAAAGGATAGATGAAAAAATACACAAAAATAGATGGCTGATTTTATTTACTGTAGTAATGATGACTTTTATGGCTTGTTTAGATAGCAGTATTGTAAATGTAGCGCTGCCAGTTATGGCAAAAAAACTTAATGTAACTATGGCATCTATCGAGTGGGTAGTAACCAGCTACCTAATAATTATTTCTGCAACAATTCTTATATTTGGCAGATTAGGAGATATCAAAGGAAAAACAAAGATATTTAAGTTTGGAGTTGTTTTATTTACCTTTGGTTCATTGCTTTGTGGAATTTCAAATTCATTAATTATTTTAGTTGCAGCAAGAGCAATACAGGCTATTGGTGCAGCAGGGACTATGTCTACAAGTCAGGGGATTATTACTCATGTATTTCCAAGTAATGAAAGAGGAAGGGCGCTTGGGCTTTCGGGTACTTTTGTTGCATTAGGAACTATGGTAGGTCCTCCATTAGGTGGTTTTATGGTATCTGTATTAGACTGGAAATATATCTTTTTAATAAATGTTCCTATAGGAATACTTACATTCATATTAGGAACCAATATACTTCCGAAAGCTAGCAAAACTATAATTGAAAAACTTGATTTAAGAGGTGCAGTCTTATTTATATTAGCTGTAGTTTTATTATTTGGCTCTTTAATTGAAGGTCAAAATATTGGATATAGTCACCCTGTTATTATTTTAGGCTTTATAATTGCTATATTATCAATGACTACTTTTATTGTAGTAGAAAAGAGAACGGAGGTACCACTTTTAGAGCTTAAGATATTTGAAAATAAATTATTTTCACTTAGTATCTTTTGTGCTTTTATATCCTTTGTTTCTATTAGTTGTTCTAGTATAATTCAACCTTTTTATCTACAGGATGTGTTGAAATTAAAACCAGCTGTTACAGGTGTCTTTATGATGACTTATCCCTTAGTTTTATCTGTAGTTGCTCCTATAAGCGGACATTTATCAGACAAAATAGGTTCGGAATTCCTTACGTTTATAGGATTAACCTGCACCAGTATAGGATTATTTTTAATGTCTTCATTGAATGAACACTCAAATCTATGGATAATGGTTATTTTTATAGCTATAATGTCTGCAGGAAACGGGTTGTTTCAATCTCCTAACAATTCCTTAGTTATGTCTACAGTTTCCAAAAATAAGTTAGGGATTGCAGGAAGTATTAACGCTTTAGTAAGAAATTTAGGAATGGTCTTTGGGGTTTCAATTTCTACAACTCTTTTATACAACAAAATGAGCAAAAAGATTGGATATCATGTTGTGAGCTATGTAAAAGGTAGAGATGATGTGTTTATCTATGGAATGAGATATGTATATATTACTGCTTCAATTATATGTACAGCAGGTGCACTATTAACTGCTATAAGGCTGTATGAGCGTAGGAGAGGAAAGCAAGAGGGCAGTAAAAGAGAAAAAGTAATTTAGGTTTAGTAATGTATAACTAAATTATAATTTGTATAAAATAATCATTGAGGTGATTATATATGAGAACAATAGCTGTAGAAAAAGGGCTAAATAATGTGGCAGACTATTTAACAAAAGAAGGATACACTGTAGAAATATTAAGTGAAGCAATAGATAATAATGCTTCAAGGCTTGACAGGTATGATGCCATTGTAACTGCTGATTATAATACAAATATGTTAGGATTTAGCGACACAGAAACTAAAGTTCCAGTAATACATGCTAGCGGATTAACTCCACAGGAAATAAGGAATATGATAGATCAAAGAATCAATAAGTAATTATGGATTATCTATAAATTAAATAGGGTAAAAATAAGAATTTATTAATGGTCTCGTAATCCACGAGGCCGTTTTATTTTAGTTACTCATATTTTTTTATCATATTTGTACTTTATTTCTCATAATATTAACTATATTTAATTTTATGGAGGTACATATTATGGGGGATAAAGGTAAGAGCAAGAGTGGTTCAACTAAAAACAATGGCAAAAATAAAAACAAAGACAACAATAAAAATATTAAAAAGAAATAACCAACAACACATAAGTAATCTTATGTGTTGTATTTTTTTAAGCATAAACAGCATTTTTAAATATATAGGTATATGAGGGTAGTGTAAGAGAAGTAGAATCTAGTATTAATATATGGTAATAAAGTAACAAAACGACAGAAACTACCATTTATTCTTGTTGTTTTTGGAAGATGTAAATATTTTATTAAAGTTTTATAAAAATTTTTTTATGCATTTTCATGTAGAAACAAAGTGGCTTGTGCCAATTTTCAGAATTGTTTATAAATTAAACAGAGCAGATTACATTAAACATAGGTAATAATCCATGAAAAATATTGAATGTGCCTCAATTAATTCATATATGATAAGTTTTTGGGAATTCCATTGAAGTTTAGGTGTCAATATTCTGAAAATACTAAACAATTAGAATATTATTGCTTTTTGTAGAATTGTTGCATTTCCTGTCGATTTAGATATAATATAACTTGTAAATAAGAAGTTAATCTGACATAGATTAATCGATTACATTAAGAGGAGGAGTAAAAATGTCATCAAACGTAAATAAGACAAAAAAACTTTCTTTGGTATCATTGGTATTAATGATCTTTACTTCAGTTTATGGATTTAACAACATTCCAAGATCCTTCTACAAAATGGGATATGCGGCTATTCCATGGTATATACTATCAGGAATAACTTTCTTCGTTCCATTTGCATTAATGATGGCTGAGTTTGGTGCAGCTTTCAAAGATGAAAAAGGTGGAATTTACTCATGGATGGAGAAATCCGTTGGAGCTAAATTCGCTTTCATGGGAACATTCATGTGGTATGCTTCCTATGTAATTTGGATGGTTAACGTTGCATCTGGTGTTTGGGTTCCAGTATCAAACGCATTATTCGGATCAGATATAACAAAAAAATGGTCTTTACTAGGTTTAAGCGGTCCAAAACTTTTAGGAGTAATGGGTATTTGCTGGATAATATTTGTAACATTTGTATCAAGTAAAGGACTAGACAAAATTAAGAAGGTAACTTCTTTAGGTGGTACTGCAGTTGCAGCTCTAAACATAATAGTTTGGGTAGGTGCAATAACAGTATTAATAGCAAATGGTGGACATCTTGCTCAACCAATCGAAGGATTAAAATCTTTCACACAATCACCAAATCCTAAGTTTGTAGGAAGTATGATTACTTCTCTTGCATTCGTTGTTTATGCTATATTCGCTTACGGCGGTATAGAAGTTGTTGGTGGTCTTGTTGACCAAACAGAAAATCCTGAAAAGACATTCCCTAAGGGAGTTGTTATTTCAGCTGCTATAATAACAGTAGGATATTCAGCAGGTATATTACTAGTTGGTATATTCACTAACTGGACAAGCGTAATGAGCACTGAAGGTGTTCACTTAGGTAACGCAAGTTATGTAGTTATGGCTAATTTAGGAAACGCTTTAGGACAATCTTTTGGTGCAAGTGAAGCTACTTGTATAGCAATGGGACATGGTATGGCTAGATTCGTTGGAGCTTCAATGTTCTTAGCATTATCAGGAGCATTCTTTACATTAATGTTCGCACCATTAAAACAAATGATCGAAGGTACTCCAGCAAAATTATGGCCTGGAAAAATGGGAGAAATCAAAAATGGTATGCCAATAAACGCAATGTGGATACAAGCTGCAATAGTTTGTGTAATGATAGCAGCAGTTTCCTTCGGTGGAGACAATATGTCAAAGTTCTTTGATACACTAGTTGCTATGACTAACGTTGCAATGACACTACCATATATGTTCTTAGCATTTGCTTTCCCAGCATTCAAGAAGAAGAAAGAAATACACAAGCCATTCGAAGTATTCAAAACTACAGGAAGTGCTGTAATCTGGACTACAGTAGTTATGCTTACAGTAGGATTCGCTAACTTCTTCTGTATAATAGAACCAGCAATCGGTGGAGATCTTAAGAATACACTTTGGAGTGTAGCTGGTCCAATATTCTTCGCAGTAGTTGCATGGGTTATGTATGCAGTATATGAGAAGAATGAAAAGAATGAAAAAGCAAATAAAGCTGCATAATTAAAATATTAAGCAACTTTATAATGTATAGTAGTTTACTAGCAGGGGTAACCCCTGCTAGTTTTTTTACATTCTAAATTTTAAATTCCCCGAAGGGAAGCGGCATAAGCCACTTTTGTTCTACACTGAGAACAGGTGAAAAGATATAATATAACATTTTGTTATATTAAGTCTGGATCAGGTCTGTTAGGTTCTTCTTTATAGTGATTTAATCTGCGAAGTGCAGGTCCTTCTAAAATATCCCCTTCATAAGAAAACCTTGAACCATGACATGGGCAATCCCATGACTTTTCAGCGGAATTCCATTTCAATTCACATCCTAAATGGGTGCAAGTGGTGTCAACAATATGTACATTATTACTATCATCTTTATAAGCACCATATTTGCTGCCATCAATTTCAACAATTCTTCCTTCACCTTTATTCAGCTCAATATCCTTTGCAGCACCGGATAGCTTACCTTTTAAAAGTTCTTTTGCAACATCAAGATTTGTTGTTAAAAAGCTTTTAGCTGCATTACCAGAGGTAGCTCGTGAAGGATTAAATACATTCTGCCACTGGTTTTCATTTTTTATTATTAAATCCTTTAATATGATTGCAGCTGCAGTACCGTTAGTCATACCCCATTTTGCATAGCCTGTAGCTACGTATATGTTATCGATGGAGGAAGTTATATGGCCAATATAGGGTACTCCATCTAGGGTAATATAGTCTTGGGTTGACCAACGATATAAGATATCTTCAACGGTGTAGGTGCTTTGTGCAAAATTCTGTAAGTTTTTATAGTGGTTTATTGTATTTTCCCCATGTGCTGTTTTATGACCTTCTCCGCTCACAAGAATTATTTGTCCATCCTTATAAGGTTGAGAGCGTAGGGAACGCCCTGGCTGCTCTGCATTTATAAACATTCCTTCAGGAAATTTTTCTTTTATCTTAGCTGCTATAACATAAGATCTATCAGGCTTTAGTCTTGTAAAATATAAGCCTAGACCATCGTAGCAGGGAAAATGTGAAGCTATAATTACCTTAGGTGAAGTTATTTTATTGCCTTTATCTGTAGTTAATGTGCAGATATCACCTTTTTCAACATCAATTATCCTTGTATTTTCAAAAATATAGCTTCCTTCACCAGGTATTTTTTCAGCAAGAGGTAAAAGATATTTCCTTGGATGGAATTCAGCCTGGTTTTTAAAGCAGAGAGCAGCTTTTACTGAGAAAGGAAGAGGGATGTCTTCAGTATAATTAGCTTTTAATCCAAGCTTTACTGCCGCTTGTGCTTCCTTGTGAATTTGGTCAATATAGTAGTCATCATTTGTGTAAATATAGGCCAAACGACGGTTGAAGTCACAATCGATATTATATTCTTTTGCAGTATTTTCTATAAAATCTATGGCAGTTTCGTTTGCGTCCGCGTATTGTTTTGCTTTTTCCTCTCCCATTTCAGTAATTAATTTGTCATAGATAAGATAATGCTGAGAAGTTAATTTTGCAGTTGTGTAACCAGAAGTACCTTGGGCTATTCGACTAGCCTCTAATAATGCAACCTTCAGCCCTTCCTTTTTTAGAAGCAGAGCGGAGGTAATGCCAGTTATTCCTCCCCCTATTATTGCTACGTCAACAGAAATATCTTCATTTAGGCTTGGATAATTAGTTTCAGGTGTAGAGTCTATCCAGTAGGATTTTGAAATTCCACTTAAAATATCAGTACCATTATTTTTATTCATAGTAACCTCTCCTTATAAAGTATTAATGCCTTAGAAAGAACTTATGTATTTGTTTTATCATTCAAAGGATTTCATTTCTAATGCATTATAAAATTCAGTGTCAATAATATGGGTTATAGTTAATTTATTGTTTTTTCTAAATTTAATTGCTGCTGATTTAAGCTCCTCGCCATATATGCCGTCTAATGCACCACTATAGTAGCCTATATCTTTTAATCTTCGTTCTACTTCATAAACGTCAGAGCCTACATTCCCAGGAATAAGTATTCTAAACTCATTTTCATAAAGTCCATAAGGTCCACCATAGATTACTACTGTAGTGCCATTGTCTACAAGTTTATAAAGCTCTTCTATATCCTTATTAATCATACGAATGCAACCAAGAGAGTAGGAACCTCCTATTGTTAAAGGTTTGTTGGTGCCATGTATTCCATATTGACCCCATGGAACATTAAGGCCCATCCACCTTGTGCCAAAACCTTTATCCCATTCTCCTTTATTTATAATAGTCCAAGTGCCAATAGGAGAAGGAGTAGAGCGCTTGCCACCGGATATAGGATAAGTTTTTACAATTTTATTCGTATCTTTATTTAAAAGATATAATTTTAATTCGTCTAGATCTATCAAAATGTTATAAGAGTTACTAGCTTTGTTAGCTGTAAAAGAACTCGCAGCGCAGGATATGGTGGATGGATAAGAAAGTGAGAAGAGAATAATGAAAAAAAGCACGATTATTTGCATAAATCCACGTCTTACCATCTCTTTACCCCTATACATTATTATTATTAAAATCTAATAAGTAGTCTGTGCTAATTTATCAATCTTATTCTTATACGAGAGCAAGTTTATAAGGAATAATAAGTTGGTGGATAGAGAGTCAATTGCTGACAGTGCTATTAAAAGACCTTCAAGGCTGGTAGATAATATGCATGGATTTGAGACGAAAAAGTTGATATAGTAGTGTTGAACTATAACATCAAGGAGGTAAAATATGTTAAAAGTGAAAAGAATTATATTATCCCTTTGTTGTTTTATATGTATAATGCTTATTAACAATGTTAAAGTATTAGCTTACGAATCAGTAGAAAGAATGGCAGGAAGTGACAGATACCAGACTTCTATTAAGATTTTACAAAATAACTGGCAGCAATCAGATTATATAGTATTAGCTTCTGGAGAAAACTTCCCTGATGCACTTTGTGCTGCACCATTAGCGCAAAAATATAATGCACCAGTTTTACTAGTGGAGAAAAATTCTATCAGTGATAGTGCTATAGGGGAAATAAATAGGCTAGGTGTAAAAAACGCTTTTATTATCGGAGGGACTGGAGTAATTTCCGAAAATATAGAAGGGCAATTAATAAATCTTAATATTTCCTATACCCGTATTCAAGGAATAGACAGGTATGAGACTAGTGTTAAGGTTGCAGAGCTTATTGGAACAACTAATGGAGCGGTTATTACATCAGGTGAGAATTTTCCAGATGCTTTATCAATAGCTCCTATTGCAGGAAAAAGACAAATGCCTATACTGCTTTCAACTGCACATTCTTTACCTGAAAAGGTGAGCCAATTTATCGGAAGTAATATTGCAAGTCAATATTATGTAGTTGGAGGGAGTGGGGTTATCAGTGATTCTGTGCTATCAGGACTTATTAACTATAAAAGGTTAAGCGGAAGTAATAGATATGAAACCAATTTAGCAGTGATAAATGAGTTTTTAGATACTGTTAGTACAAATGAAATATATATAGCCACGGGCGAAGCTTTCCCAGATGCACTATCTGGTTCTGCTGCAGCAGCAAAAACTAATTCATTGATAGTATTGACTAATAATATTGATTGCACTGCTCAATCAATAATACAAGTTCACTTAGCTAATATTTCAACAGTAAAGGTTTTAGGGGGAACCTCTAGGGTTTCTGAAGGATTATTAGATAAGGTTCTAAATCGTGTTAAGACTAGTAAACTAGTTTTGGGTTATGCAACTTATTATTATTCAGGAGATAATTCATCTTATAACTCACTAGAAGGCAATTCTGATTTGATTAGTGAGATTGCCACAGATACTTTTACTACTGACGGATATGGCAATATAAAAGGTGTTGTCCCTGAAAATCAAATATCTTATGCTAATAACAAAAACATTAAAACCTTTGCAATGATAACAAATAATTTTGATGGAAGTATTACTAAAGCCTTGCTTGGAAGCTACGTAAACAGGACAAATCTTATCAATAATATATTAGCTGCTTTAAAAGCAAATAACTATAAAGGTGTTAATATAGATTTAGAGGGAATTTATTATAGCGATAGGGATTATTATACTACTTTTGTAAGAGAACTTTATAATAGACTCCATCCTGAAGGATTCTTAGTGACAGCTGCGCTGCCTGCAAAGACTAGGGATGTAATAAATGAAACTTGGACTTGGGCTTTTGACTATTCTGAGGTTAGTAAGTATTTGGATCAAGTAGTTCTTATGACCTATGATGAACATTATTTTGGAGGAACAGCGGGACCTATAGCTTCTATAGGATGGGTGCAGAAGGTGATAAACTATGCTGTTACCGTAATTCCCAAAGAAAAGATCTTACTTGGAATAGCTGGGTACGGGTATGATTGGTCATCAAGCGGTTCAAAAGCCTATGGCGTTGGACAAGCATATAATATTGCCTCTCAATATGGGGCTAGTGTGAAATGGGATTCTACTTCTCAAAGTCCATACTTCTATTATGTAGATAGCAAGGCCGTACAGCATTCAGTGTGGTTTGAAAATAGTACAAGCATAGCATACAAATTGGATATTGTGAATAATGAGGGTTTACTAGGAGTAGCCTTGTGGAGATTGGGGTTAGAGAATAGTGATTATTGGACAACTATAAAAAATAAATTTGGTTATTAGATAGAGTTTATAAATTAGCGGTGTAAAAAGAAATTAATAAGCATTGTTCATATATTACAAAAAAACAAAGAGTGTAAACCTTTTGGTTTTTACACTCTTTGTTTTTTTGATTTGCATGACTAATATTTGTTTATAAATCTAGTTTTAAGTCTCCAGGCTTAATCCATCCTTTATTTCTCATGTACTCTGTAATAGTCCATGTTAATAAAGCTGGCAATATAAAGTGAAGAAGTAATACGTAAGGCCATACCTTAAAGCCCATTTCTGAAAAGGTCATCATTTGGCCTACAAAACCGCAGCTACCCATTCCCGCCCCTTTCGCATTACTAATTAATCCAGTGGCATGGTATAGGTCGGTCTTTCCAAGTATACGAAATATGTTTGTAGAAATTGGGCCTAAAATTGCACTTGTAATTATGGTAGGAAGCCATATTAGTGGCTTTTTAATTATATTAGGTCCTTGAAGCTTGGCTGTGCCGATGCCCTGGGCAAAGAGACCATTTACACTATTTTCTTTGAAGCTTCCCACTGCAAAACCTACCATTTGAACTGTACATCCTATTGTAGCAGCTCCAGCAGCAATACCCGTCAAGTTTAGCATGATAGCAATTGCGGCACTGCTCATTGGGGAGGTTAAAATCATTCCCATTACTACTGAAATTAAAATTCCCATGGAGATTGGTTCTAAAGCGGCTGCGTGGCTAATAAATGCGCCTATAGCAATAATAACATTTGATATAGGGGGAGATAGGAAAAGACCTGTAATTCCACCCATAAATAAAGTCACTGCAGGGGTTATTAAGATGTCTAATTTAGTCTCATTAGAAACTAGCTTACCAAATTCTACCCCAATAAGTGCGGCTAAAAGTGCTCCAATTGGATCACCAGGGGCTAGGGATAAGGTGGAGGAACCTAATAGAACAAATTTTGCTTGAGCACCAAGCATCCCTACAGCAGCAGAGGAGGCTAAGACTAATCTAGGTGCCTTTAAACATGTGGCCACACCAACTCCTATAGCTGCTCCCATAACAAATTTGCTTATTGAAGCAATTTGAATTAAGATTTTACCAATTTCAGTTTTTGAACCAAAGAGGTTAATTCCTATTTGTTCTAAAATTAGCCCTATTATAAGGGAACCAAAAATTCCTATAGCTACTCCATTTAAACTTTCAATTGCATATTCTTTAAAGGATAAACAAATGTTTTTTCTCTTAAAAAAGCTTTTTAGTGTGTTATCAGTTACCATTAACAATCTTCCTTTCTGTAGTATATATTGGGCTAATATGGATAATTTTTAATTCGTATTTTGTCACATTATAACCTAGAAAAATTAAAAAGAAAAGAGGAACAGGAAAATTAAGCTTATTTTCTTACCTTTATAAAAGTGTAAATTAGAAGAAGTATTATTTTTTAATAAAAAAATTTAAGAAATGTTTTTTCGAATTCTTCTAAATAAACATAATGGTATATAAAGTATCATATATATTAACAATCCTGTAGTTAAAAAAAACAGGTTGAAGTAAACAAAAGAAAAAGAAAATGTAATCATAAAAATAAAGGGGGAGAATTAATGAAAAGAAAATCCTTATCTGTATTTTTAGCTTTCACCATGGTTTTAACTCTAGCAATGCCTAAAAACACTACAAACACAAAAGCAGACGTACAACCTCAGTGGAATACGTCGAGATATGGGGATAAAATTGACATTGGCGCTAAATTAAGAGCTCAAGAAAATGATCCAGTACTTAGAGCTAAAATGGATGAAGAGATACTAAATGTTACTAAGAACACTAACTTTGATGTTGCATCCTCATCAAATGCTACTACTTCAGATAGTAATTTCACTTATAATGGTGGAACTAAAAAATTTTTAGGATATGACTCCTTTAAGAAACCTACTTATTATTATAAATCCTATACCTTAAGAAGTATTGGAGAAAAGGTGGAGGTATGGGTAGCAGATGATTTGAGTTTTCCAGTAGGAGATACAAGAACACCTCATGTTGTAACACAAGAACAAGTAGACTCTTTAAGAGATGAATTCGATAATAATATATATCAAAAGGATACTGAGTTTTTTGGTATGCCCGATTCTCATACAGGCATGAATCCAGCTTTAAATGTGCCGAAGGGCTATTATGCATCAAGCGATGGAAAAGAAAGAGTTATTATGCTCGTAGATAACGTTAAAGATGAATCATATTATGATGCTTCTTATCCATTTTATATAGCAGGATTCTTCTCTCCAACCTTTGAGAGATATATTGACAGAAATATCATAAATATTGATAGTAATAAATGGGATAAAAGAATACCAAGCAAAGATATATATGGAACAATAGCTCATGAGTTCCAGCATTTAATTCATTCAGATAATGACAGCAGCGAAGAGAAATGGATAAATGAAGGAATGTCCGATTTCGCTCAATATCTATGTGGATATGGCCATGATTGGGGTCATGTAAATTATTTCCTAGATCATCCAGAGAATTCATTAGTATCATGGGATGAGTATTATAGTGCTCCTACAGGTCCAGAAACTTTAGCTGATTACGGTCAAGCATACTTGCTTCAATTATATTTAAATGATCATTTTGGTAAGGATTTAATTAAAGCTCTTGCTAAAGACAAAGATCATGGAATGGTAAGTTTAAATAAAATTATGAAGCAATTTAATACTGGAATTGATTTTAATGAATTGTTTAGAAGATTTAGTTGTGCTTTAATAGTTGATAGCAAAAACCCAGGTGAAGGAATGTACAATTTTGATAGTATAGATGTAAAAGTAAATACTCAAGCTGCATTAGAACATCAAAAGGACGGCGTTCCTGCATGGGGTGTTGACTATTTGAAGTTGCAAGATACAAAGAATATTAAAGATATAATATTCGATGGTATTAGCTTCTATCCTAATCCAAATCCATGGAAGGTAATAGATGATCCTAGAGGTGGAGCAAATAAAGTGGCATGGGGAAATAAGGTAGATAAAAATGATAACAAGCTAGTTCTTCAAGCTGATTTAACAACTGTAAGCTCTGCAACTTTAAAGTTCGATCATTATTATTTTATTGAAGATTCCTGGGATTACGGAATGGTTCAAGTATCTACAGACAATGGTAAGACATGGGTGAGTTTATCAAATGCTAATACAAGAACTGACCTTGACCCAAGTGGAAAAGATAATATACGCCAAAACCTTCCTGGATTCACTGGTACAAATAATAATTGGAGTAAAGAACAATTTGACCTTACTCCATATGCTGGAAAGAATATATTGATAGATTTTAGATACATGACTGATGATGCTGCTACAGAAGAAGGTTGGTTTGTAGATAATATTGAAATTCCAGAGATTAAATATATCAATGATTGCAGCAATATAGATAGTTTCGTAAATTTACAGAAGTTATTAGGAAATTACGTTAATTACTCAATTACCTTCATAAATGAAAAATATACAAATAAAGGAACTGAACCTCAACATTATCAGGTAAAAACTATTGACTTAGTAAACATGAAAGATGGAGATGCTGTTGAGCTTCAAAAATTCTTAAGCAGCGGTAATAATTATATGCTTGTTTGGTACGCTGCACCAGAAGGAAATAAAGGCGCTGTAGATTACTCCTATGATATAGTTTTAAAGAACAAACTTACTAAGGTTAAGTAATGTATTAAATAAATATATTGTTATAAAGATGAAAGAGTAGCTTTTAGCTGCTCTTTCATCTTTATAGGATATTAAGTTGAATAAAATAATTTTGTCTTTTAAATATCTTAATAAAGAGGCAGCTCCCTGCTTATAATATCCTCGTAGGTTTCTCTTCTACAGATAAGCTTTGAGGTTTTATCCTTTACCATTACAACGGGAGGTCTTGGTACTTTATTGTAGTTACTGGACATAGCATAACAGTATGCACCTGTAGAGAGCATAGCTAGTATATCACCACTGTATGTTTCAGGCAGCTCAACGTTATTTAATAAGATGTCCCCTGATTCGCAGCATTTTCCAGAGATTGTGACTAATTCTTTCCAATTGCTTTTTACTCTGTTAGCAATTACACATTCATATTCAGCATCATACAAAGCAGGTCTTATATTATCTGTCATACCTCCGTCTATTGATACATACTTTCTTATGTTAGGGATACTCTTAATTGAACCTACGGTATATAAAGTAATACCTGCATTCCCAACGATAGATCTGCCAGGTTCAATTATTAACTTCGGAAGGTTTATTTTAAGCTTTTCTGAAGAAGAAATAGCTTTTTGCAATATTGCAGTACAAAAATCCTTTGGAGGTTTAGGGGTATCACCTTTTTTGTAGTATATGCCAAAGCCCCCGCCTAAATTTAATTCCTCTATTTCATAACCGGTTTCATCTTTTATATTTTTAATTAGAGACATCATTATATCGACGGCATCTAAGTAAGGTTCAATATCAAAAATTTGGGAGCCTATATGACAGTGAAGTCCTGAAAGTTTCACGTTAGAAAGAGAGATAACCTTTAATGCAGCAGTCATAGTTTTATTATTTAAAATGGTAAAACCAAATTTTGAGTCAACATGGCCAGTTTTTATATAGTCATGAGTATGAGCTTCTATTCCTGGTGTTATTCTTAGCATAACCTTTTGAAATTTATTAAGCCTTTTGCTTATTTCGTTTATTTTATCAATTTCATAAAAATTATCTGCAACAAATGTACCTATGCCGTTTTCTACACCCATGGATATTTCTTCTACAGTTTTATTATTTCCATGGAAATAAATATTTTCCATCGGAAAGTTACTTTTTAAAGCAGTATATAATTCCCCGCCAGATACCACATCAAGGCACAGACCTTCTTCATTAATCAGCTGGCATATAGCTTTAGTGAGAAAAGATTTTCCTGCATAAGAAACCTTATTGCCATATTCATTTGTTCTAAAGTATGTTTTATACTCTCTACATCTATCTCTAATTGATGCTTCATCTAAAACAAACAAAGGGGTACCAAATTCTTTAGCTAAATCTACAGTACTCATGCTGCCTATAAAAAATTCGTTGTTAATTACTTCCATGGTTCCGAATAATTTCACTAGAACTCCCCCTTAATTATAAATTAAATTTTTTTGCTATAGCTTCAACAGCTTTTAATTTATCTTCCCTTCTTATGGCACAGGTTATTCTTATCTCAGAGGTTGTAATCATTTTAATTTGAATGTTGCTTTCTGCAAATATTTTAAACATGCTTCCAGCAACTCCAGAAGTGGATTTCATGCCTATTCCTACTATAGAGAATTTAGTGATATCTTCATCTAGTGATATCTTATCTTTATCTGCAAACTCCAATAGTAAGTCTATACATTCCTTCAGGTCAACCTTTGGAATGGTAAAAGATATATTTATCATATTATTTATTGGAGTAGTTTGACTGATCATATCTACATTAATTCGCTTCGATGCAATTTTTTCGAAAATATTAGATATTAAATTTATATCATTAGGTATATTTTGAATATTGATTGCTACATCATCATCACTTGTGGCAATCCCTGTTACAGGTTTACTTTCCATGTTCATTTTTGTTACCTCCCTAATTACAGTTCCGATACTGCTATTACTTAAACCTACATATATAGGTATTCTATATTTTTGGCCTAGTTCTACAGATCTAGAATGCATCACTTGTGCACCTAAACTTGACAGCTCCAGCATTTCTTCATAGTCTATTTCAGATAATCTTTTTGCTGCTTTATATTGTCGTGGGTCCACAGAGTATATTCCATCTACATCTGTATAAATTTCGCAAATGCCACCGAGTCTTAAAGCAATTGCTACAGCAGAAGTATCGGAGCCTCCTCTTCCAAGGGTAGTAATGTCACCCTCTTCATTAATTCCTTGAAAGCCTGCCACTATAACAATCTTACCCTCAATTAGGCTTTCCCTTAATTTTTCTCCATCTATATTATCTATAAGAGATTTACCGTAGGGGCCTATAGTTTTAATGCCGATTTGGTAAGCGGTATAGCTTATTGCATCATAGCCTAAGTCCTTTATAGCCATTGCAAGAAGGGAGCAGGATATCATTTCTCCCGTTGAAAGCAGGACGTCTAATTCACGCTTATCTGGGCTATTGGTTATTTGTTTAGCAAGACCAATTAAATCATCGGTAGTATCACCCATAGCAGATACCACTACTACAACACTATCACCTTGATCTTTTCTGCTTATTATGGTTTTTGCTACTTGTTTTATTTTTTCAACAGTTCCAACGGAACTACCTCCATATTTTTGAACAACAACTCCCAAATTTATCACCTCAACATAAAATTATAATTAACTAACATTATTAATAAAAAAATAAGTGTAGCAAAGGAACACCTTTGCTGCACAAAAAACAATAGACTAGCAATGTGTACCTTGTAGCTCTCCACTAAATTTAAAGTGACAGTGGTTCATGTATTGTATTTATTCATTTGGGTAGGTCTGCTAAGCTTTTTAGTTCGTATCCTTCCTTTTCCCAATTAGTGATAACATTATCTAATATTTCTGCATTTGTTTTTGATACGGCATGGAGTAATACTATAGCTCCATTATGGGTACGTTTAGAAATTAGGTTTATCCCTTTTTCATGAGAAGGTTGATTTTTAGGTTCCCAATCTTGATATGCAAAGCTCCAGAAGATAGTTTTGTATCCATAGGCCTTTGTATAACTTAAGGATAGTTCGCTGTATTTACCCATAGGAGGTCTAAAATATTTAGCCATTTTTTTACCTGTGACCTGTTCAAAAGCTTCCTCTACATCTGAAAGCTCTTTATTAAACTTATCCTGGTCTAATATGGAGGCCATAGAGGGATGTCTTGCACTGTGATTGCATACAAGATGCCCTTCATCTACCATCCTTTTAACTAACTCTTCATTTGATGTAATATATGGTTTTACCACAAAGAAAGCTGCCTTTACATTATGTTTTTTTAGTATATCTAAAATTGGAGCAGTGTATCCATTTTCATAGCCCTCATCAAAGGTTAAATATAAAACCTTTTTTGAAGTATCACCAACATAATAACAATCGTATTTTGAGGCTAACTTGTTTATTTCTATAGGAAACCTTGGAGTAAGACCCTCATTATTAGGATTAAAATACCAATTGTACTCTTTGGCACTTAGTCCATTGTGGGTTTTAGAAGTAAAAACATTTCTAAAATATCTTGAAATAGGATCGTTACTATATTCAATAAAATTGTTAGTATACTCAGCCTGATCATTTTTCGTAGGCTTATTGTTTGAGTTTAGATTATTAAAGCTGCTGGCATACCCAGGATTCACAAGAGTAGTTAAAGAAATAAATGATGTTAAAAGTGAACTGATAACCTTAATATACATATAATCACCTCTATAAATATTATGTTCAATGTTCAAGCTATAAATGAATGTAAATGAAGGGATAGAGTGAATAAATTACCATGGATATTATACTTTAATGTAAATAGATACCCATAAGATTATGGTATAATAAAGGTGAATTGTGATTTGTTAATATAAAGGGAGTGACTTGTTTGTATATAAACGAAACTAAAATAAAGGTTAGGTATGTGGAAACAGATCAAATGGGGATAGTTCATCATTCTAATTATTATCCATGGTTTGAGGTTGGCCGTACTGAATTTATTAAAGAAACTGGAATGAAGTATAGCGATATGGAAGCAGAGAATATTATGCTGCCGTTAGTTGAGAGCTCTTGCAGGTATATTATAGGTGCAAAATATGAGGATGAATTAACTATTCAAACATGGATATCAGAGTTAAATGGGGCAAAGGTAGTGTTCAATTACAATATAGTAAGGGATTTAGATAATAAGATATTGGCTAAAGGAAGTACAACTCATGCTTTTGTAAATAAAGAATTTAGGGTTATAAATTTAAAAAAGAAAAATATAGAAATGTGGGAAAAACTTAATAGGTTACTCGCATAGAATAAAGGGATAAGTTTATTTTACAAAGCTTATTCCTTTATTTTATATTGATAATAAAATATTCAGGCAAACGATTGCACAACTTAAAATAAACTGATAACATATAAATATGGATAAAGATAATTAGGAGATTGCAGGGAGGAGTTTACATTGAAAGAATTATTTAATAGCAAAGAATTTGAAGAAAAATATCATTATGATAAAAATGATTTAGGTGCAACTTATTTAAGGGAAAAGACTATGTTTAAAGTATGGTCGCCTTTAGCTTCTAATGTAGATTTACTATTATATAAAACTGGAGAAGATGGCCAATATGTAGAAAAGACTACAATGGTCCAAGAAGAAAAGGGAATTTGGGCTATTGAGGTTGAGAGAGATTTAAAAAATATATATTATACTTATGAGGTAACTGTTAACGGCATTACTAACGAAGCAGTGGATCCTTATGCAAAAGCAGTTGGTGTGAATGGAAATAGAGCTATGGTAGTAGATTTATCAGAAACTAATCCCACAGGCTTTGACAATGATAAGAGAGTAGAACTTAGCAATCCAACAGATGCAATAATATATGAATTGCATGTTAGGGACGTTTCTATTAGTGATAATTCAGGGATAAGTAATAAGGGGAAATTTTTAGGGTTAACTGAGGCTGGTACAAGAAGCTCTCAAGGGGAAAAAACCGGATTAGATCATATAAAAGAGTTAGGGGTTACTCATGTACATTTATTACCATCTTTTGATTATTGTTCAGTGGATGAAGGGAAGCTCAATGAAAAACAATATAATTGGGGCTATGACCCACAAAATTACAATGTGCCAGAGGGTTCATATTCTACTAATCCTTTTGATGGAACTGTAAGAATAAAAGAGTTTAAAGAAATGGTTAAAGTCTTCCATGATAATGGCATAGGAGTAATACTAGATGTTGTATATAACCATACAGGGTTAACTGAGGATTCGTTATTTAATAAGATTGTGCCCAATTATTATTATCGTCAAAATAGCGAAGGTGGTTTTTCAGATGGGGCTGCATGCTTTAATGAGACTGCTTCAGATAGAAGCATGTTTAGAAAATATATGATTGATTCCATAACTTATTGGGCAAAGGAATATCATATAGATGGGTTTAGATTTGATTTAATGGGACTGCATGATATAGATACTATGAATGAAATTAGAAAAGAATTAGATAAAATTGATAGTAATATACTTATGTATGGAGAAGGATGGACAGCAGCTGATACTCCGCTTTTAGAAGAAAAAAGGGCCATTAAAAAGAATGTTCCTAAGCTTCATGAAAGAATAGCTGCCTTTAATGATGATATTAGAGATGGTGTAAAAGGCCACGTGTTTTATAAAGAAGAGGCAGGCTTTGTAAATGGTAAGGAAGGCATGGAGGAAAGTGTTAAGTTCGGTATTGTTGCTGCTACTAGCCATCCTGAAATAGATTATTCAAAGATTATCTATTCAAGGGAACCATGGGCAAAGGAACCAACTCAGACAGTTAATTATGTGTCAGCTCATGACAATTTTACATTGTGGGATAAGATAACTGAGACAAATCCAGGGGACTCCGAGGAAATAAGGATAAAGATGGATATGTTAAGCAACTTTATTGTATTAACCTCTCAAGGTATTCCTTTTATCCATGCTGGAGAAGAATTTTTAAGAACTAAATTCGGAGATGAGAATAGTTTTAAATCACCAGATAATATAAATCAGCTAGATTGGGAAAGAAAGAGTAAGGTTAAGGAAGTATATGAATACTATAAAGGATTAATAGAATTAAGAAAGGCACATCCAGCTTTCAGAATGACTAACTCAAAGGATATTCAAAATCATTTAAGCTTTATGGTTATGCCTAAAGAAAATATGGTAGGATACATGATAAGTGACAATGCCAATGGAGACATCTGGAAAAGTTTACTTATCATACTTAATGGAAATAGAGAAGGTTATGAAGTAACTCTTCCTGATGGAGAATGGTCAATAGTTGTTAATGATAAAGTTGCTGGAACAAAAGTAATTGATAAGGCTGTAAGTGGAAAAGTAAGTGTTCCACCTATAGGAGCTTTAGTTTTATATTTAGAATAGAATTATTAATGTAGGAAAGGTTGACTTAATAAGTCAACCTTTTTTATTATGGCATGATTCACATGACGAATAATGTTAATTAATGAAGGAAATACTAGTGGAATACAGGTTGGATTTTGTTATAATATTAAATTAATTTAAAAAACTTACGAATATAATAAGTGAAGAAAGTTTAGATAGTATGCTAAAGTTTAGAGTAAACTTAGAGAGCAGGAGGAAAGCTTAATGTGGAAACGAAAACAGAAATTTGGTGACTTAGCTAACAAAGCTTCCAAGGTAAATAATTATGAAGAGGAAAAGATGATTGATACACATGGGCAAGCTATAGGAATGTTAAAGCATAATCAACAACGGATAGTTAATAAAATCAGCAGAGAAATTGAAGAGACTGGTTTTGCTGCTGAAAATTTAATTGGGTTAACACATGATATTGCTGAGTACATGGAAGTGCAACTGGAATCCATGGAACGGGTTTCAAATGAAATAAGCAATTATTCGGCCCTTGCAGAGGAAGTATTTGCAAGTACTGAAAATTCAAAACAGATAGCAGAACAAACTATGTCTATTGCGAAGGAAGGAAGTAAAGCTGTAGATAATTCTATACGAGCAATGAGTGATATTGAAACATCTGTATATAGCACAAAAATGGTAGTTAACGATTTAAATACAAAGGCGGAACATATTAATGAGATGCTGAAGGTTATTAAAGATATTGCTAATCATACAAATTTATTATCATTAAATGCGTCAATTGAAGCTGCAAGAGCCGGCGATGCAGGCAAAGGCTTTGCAGTGGTTGCACAAGAAGTTAAAAATTTAGCTCAGAGAAGTGCTGAATCTGCTGGTCATATATCTAAAACTATAGAGGAAATAAATAAAGGAATAGAGTCAACTATAGAAGCAATGGATGGCAGTATTCTAAAGGTCAAAGAAGGTGCTGAAATAGCAAACAATACAATGGAGGTATTTAATAATATAATAAATGCCGTTGGTACTACTACAGATGTAACTGAAGAGATTAATCTAGCTGTTTCTAGACAAACAAGTAATTTAGAGAATATTATAGAGGCTACTGAAGATTTAAGTAAAACATCAGAAAAGGTTATGACAATGGTTGAAGCAGCCTCTTTAAATACTCAGTATACAAAAGCTTCTTTAAATAAACTTTCTGAGGTTTCAAAGGACCTACATTCAATATCAAAAAGACTTTTGGAAAAAATCGAGGCATCAAATAAAGAAGAATGTATAATAACAACTTGTTTAAATGCTGCTCCACTTTCATATGACCCTGCTATGGCTTTTGACCAAGAGGGGGGGCAAGTGTTAACCAATATTCATGCTGGCCTTTTATTATGTGGATATTCAGGGGATATTTATCCTGGTATAGCTAAGAGCTGGAATGTTGAGGAGGATAACTTAACTTGGATTTTCAATCTAAGAAGAGGTGCCAAGTTTCATAATGGAAGAGAAATAACTGCTGAGGATATAAAATACACTTATGAAAGAATATTAAGTCCAGATGTAAAATCACCAAACAGCTGGTTTTTAGAGCAAATTGATGGAGTGGAAGATTTTAAAGCTAGAAGAACAAGAGAGGTTAGTGGTATTAAGGTAGTTGATAGATATAGAATCGCAATCAAGCTTTCTGCACCTTATAGTGGCTTTTTACTTAATTTAGGTCAATATAGTTGTTCTATCCTAGCGAAAGAGGATGTAGGTAAAGGAAAGATTACTGGATGTGGAGCTTATATTCTAGAGGATGTACAAAAGGATAAGTGTATCCTTAAAGCTTTCAAAGATTATTTTGGTGGGGCACCTTACGTGGATAAGGCTATAGTTAAATTCAACGAAAGTGATAAGGCAGGCAACTTTATAAATAACCAATATGATTTTATAATGATTGATAACAAAGAGCAGATGGAAACTTTAAAAAATGCATCTACAAAGAATATAGAGCAAAAGAGTATCATGGGATCCTATTATGCTGGATTTAATCTGCAATCAACTAATATGGCAGCTAAAGATAAAGAAGTAAGAAAAGCTTTAAATTTTGCCATAAATAAAAAGAAAATAGTAGATGAAATCTTAGGGGGAATGGCTGTGGAGTCAAAGGGGCCTTTTCCACCTAGCATGATAGAAAACGGATATTTAAGTGGATTTGAATATAGTCCCCAAAAGGCTAAAGAAATATTAAGCAGGAGAGGTATAAATGGCAGTTCCTTAAAGCTTAAGGTATTAGTTAGAGATGAAAATAGCAACACTTTATACAATAAAATTACCCAATATGTTATTAATGATTTAAAGAGCATTGGGGTAGAGTGTATTGTAGAAAAGGTTGCTCCTGATAAGTATTTAACTCCTGATAATATAAAGAAGAGTGATTTGTTTGTTGGAAGATGGATTGCTGATACTGGAGACCCAGACAACTTCCTTCAGCCTTTATTTATCCCAGAGAATGTTACTGACTTTACTAGATATGATGATAATGAAGTAAGAGAGATGATGGATAAAGCAAAGGTGATAATTAACCCACAAAAGAGAATTGATATGTACAAAGAAATTCAAAGTAAAATTGTAGATGATGCACCATGGATTTTCTTATTCCATCAACAAATAGGATATGTATCTAAGGAAAACATTATTGGTGTTAGAATAAGTCCTCTTGGATTAATAAAATATGAGGATGTAATAATTCAAGACGTAAAATAGAACTAATTTCAATTAATCAGTAAGGTGTAAAGTTAAAGCTCATATTATATCAAACAAGACTAATTATTGTTTGAATAATATGAGCTTTATTTATATACTAATTAAAGCATTAGCTCTCTCAATTGCATCTTCAATGGTTATACAGAAGTTTTCTTCCCCTAAAAGCTCTATGAAGCCATATTTAGAAAGAAGATTTCTTGGTTGCTCTTCAAGCTTTAATATAATCAATTTAGTGTGATGTTTTTTACAAATATTGTAGAATGACATCAGTGCTCTGTAAGCGGTAGCATCCATCATTGGAACATGATTCATTTTCAAGATTAGTACTTTAGGAGGTTCTTCTAATTCTCTAGTTACACTGACAAACTTATCAGCAGCTCCAAAGAAAAATGGACCACTTATTTCATATAGAGAAACTTCCTTAGGAACAGAAACTTCTTCTAATACATCTGCATATTTATTTTCCTCTTCATCATCCAGTAGAGATTTGACACTAGTGAAATCAGCCATTCTTTTCATAAATAAGAAGGATGAAAGTACCATTCCAACACCAATAGCAACTACTAAGTCTACAAATATTGTTAAGGCGAAGGAAACTAAAAACACTGCTACATCACTTTTAGGAGCTTTAGATAATCTGCCGAAAGCTTCCCATTCACCCATATTATAAGAAACTATAATAAGTATAGCTGCCAGTGAAGCCATAGGGATAAGTTTTACATAAGGCATAAATAAAAGCATAATGATTAATAGGGAAATAGCGTGAACTATTCCAGCTATAGGAGTTCTACCACCATTTTTAACATTAGCTGCAGTTCTTGCTATAGCACCAGTAACAGGGATACCTCCGAAAAGTCCAGAAAAAATATTAGCAGTACCTTGAGCTACCAGCTCCATATTAGAACGATGGTTACTTCCAATCATACCATCTGCAACTACAGCAGATAATAAGGATTCTACACCACCTAATACTGCTATAGTAATAGCAGGCATAATAAGCTCTTTTATCATACCTATATTAATAGTTGGTATAGTTAGCTGTGGAAGGGAGGACGATAAATTATTATATCTGCTTCCAATAGTTTCTATATTTAAACCCAAAACCATAGTAAGTATGGTTGTCACTATAATTGCTATTAATGTGCCAGGAATTTTTTTATTTATCTTAGGCCAAAGTAGAATTATCAAAATAGAAATAGCACCTACTAATAAGCCTTGGAGATTAATTGTATTAAAGGCTTCAAAATATGCAATCCATTTATGCACAAATTCTGATGGAACATTAGCCATTGTTAATCCAAAGAAATCTTTTATTTGAGTAGAGAAAATTGTAACTGCTATACCACTTGTAAAACCAGCTGTAATAGGATAAGGAATAAACTTTATTACATTTCCCATTTTACACAATCCCATAATAACAAGGATTATTCCAGCCATCATAGTGGCAATGGTTAGTCCACTAATTCCGTATTTTTGAATAATTCCAAAAACAATAACAACAAAGGCTCCAGTTGGCCCCCCAATTTGAACTCTACTTCCACCTAAAAAGGAAACTATGAAACCACCAATTATTGCAGTGTATAATCCTTTTTCAGGAGAAACGCCAGAGGCTATAGCTAATGCTATAGAGAGGGGAAGTGCTATTATTGCAACAATAATACCAGCGATTAAATCTTTCATAAATTGTTTTTTTGAGTAATCTTTTAAACATGTAAATAATTTAGGAACTAGCATGATTATCCTCCTTTAAACATAAGATAGTTAGCATTCGAATATTAAACCATAATTATAATACCACAAAATTCGACTACAAACAATAATATGTGTTTGTAATTTTTTGTTGATATGATAGAATGTAATAATGCAGTAATTAATATATTTTACTTAATTTTAGGCTGCGAAATAATATTGGTAACAGGTTTATAAGAGAAGAGGAATAACGATGGAATTAAGAGATGAATTATTTAAGGTGCATTCCATGTACAATTTATCAAGATACATATTTTTAAAAGTTGAAAATGAATTTTTAAATGTAGTTGAAGATACTGGAATTACTTTACCGCAGCTAAGAATATTATGGATATTAAAATCCTTTCCAGGAATATCTCTTAGTGAAATCGCACAAATAGGTTGTTGGACACCTCCCACAGTGACTAAAATATTAAAAAATCTATTTGAAAAAAATTTAGTTGTTAGGGAAAAAAGTGATAATAAAAAAGTTTATAAGCTTCTTTTAACAGAAAAAGGAGAAGGATATATATACATTAATAAAAAAGGTAAAAAGGATAAATTTAGCTTGTTTAAGCTGTTAGGAATTCTAAAAAATGATGAAATTGATTTTATGATAGATGTATTTAAAGAAGTTTCAATCAATGAGAATAATAAATTAATATTAGAATATATAGATAAGATTAATGAGCAGTCTTTAAAAATAGATTACAGTGATTTTGATGAAGAAGAAATTATAAGTTTAAAAAGATTGGTTTGCTTTTACAATTTATTAAGAACTTTTATATTACATGTAGAAAGTAACCACAGGCAGCTGCTATTAAGCTTTGATATTACATATCCCCAGCTTAGGGCATTATGGTTTATAGAAGCATTTCCCGGAATTACTTCTATACAACTCAGCGAGATAAGTTTTTGGTCACCATCTACTGCAAATTTAATAGTTAAAAATTTATATAGTAAAGAGTTTATATATAAAGAAAAATCAAAAGTAAAAAATGCACTTTATTTATATATCAGTGAAAAAGGAGAAAATCTTATCCTAGAAGACTTTAAAGTTAATCAAAAGAGTTTAAAGATATATGATAGTGTGGATAAAATTACCCTAGAAAAATTGTCAAAAGCCAATAATATTTTAAAAATAATGAATTGTGCACTTGAAAATGATAAGGTAGAAGACTATATAACAAAAACCTTTGAAGTTATACAGAAGAGGATATTATAAATAGAAATATTGGATGAAAGTGTAAAAGCACTTACTTTTAAAACATAAGTAAGTGCTTTATATTTTTATATTTAATTATAAATTTTTCAACTAAATTTTCTTATAAACAATATATACACCTGCTATAAAACACAGAATACCCATAGCTAACATGCTTTCGAAATCAACTCTGCCACCAGTTTGTGGGATTTTATTTATAGTTTGTGCTGGAGTTTGCGTAGGCGTTGGAGTTGGAGTTGGATTCGGTGTTGGATTTATAACAGGAACTGTATTATTTTTAGTGTTAATTACAGAGATAGTTTTTACAGTATTAGCAGCCAGTTGTATTTTAAGTTTTCCGTTTAATGAAGAAGTACAATCATCAGGCACTATTT
>Ga0316601_100000070_pt1 | contig 36047 bp, 30 predicted proteins | sample OWC_soil_day5_no_FD_207663 | JGI IMG/M metagenome (GOLD analysis project Ga0316601, IMG submission 207663) | Wetland soil microbial communities from Old Woman Creek delta, Ohio, United States - OWC_soil_day5_noCT | ecosystem: Environmental > Terrestrial > Soil > Wetlands | place: USA: Ohio... | reverse complement strand
GCTCTGCAGTCCGGTTTAAAAGATTCAATCTCTTTTAAAATGATATGCTTTGTTTCAAACTCTTGTATTGAATCATAAGGATTTGAAACAATACTCATATGTTCCTCAATAGGTACTTCATTATTTCTTTTCTTATTTTTCTTTAAGTAATTAAGTGTTGTGTTGTAAGCAATTTTAAATAACCAGGGTTCAACTGCATATTCAGTTCTATATGTATATAACTTTTCATATACTCTCACAAAAACATCCTGGGTCAAGTCTTCTGCCAAAGTAGTGTCATGAACCATATGATATACAAATCCATAAACTCTTTTTTCGTAGGTATTAACAATATACTCAAAAGAATCTGCATCCCCTGGTAAAAATTCTTTTGATTTAAGGGAACATTTCATTCAATCACCTCTTATCCTGTGGTTCTATAAGGTAATACAACTTCCACATGTAAATAGTATCATATTTTTAAAAACTTATAAAAATTTCATTTTTTAACCTGTACCTGTAATGTATTCCTGGCAATAAAAAAGAACTGCCTAATAAGCAGTTCTTTCCACCTTCGATTATAGTTATTATCTTACAAAAGATAATCTTATCTGTTGCATTAGCGTTAAATAGCTTTTTCACTTTGAAATGCTATTTCTCCACTAGCTCTTCTTCATCATTATAGTTTACATTCAGCAAATCTAAAATAAAGATAAACAGCGGCAATCCAATGATAAGTCCCCATACACCCATAAAATGCTCAGAAACCATTAAGATTACAAAAACAAAGAATATTGGAAGCTTCGTTTTGTCGGACATAAATTTCGGATTTAAAACATAGCTTTCTAAGGCATGAAGCGCGGCTATCATAATCAGCACCCAAACTATCTTATTTACTCCACCTATATTAAAAGCAATTATGCTTAATGGAAATAGTGAGATTATAACCCCAGCGACTGGAATTAAACTTAATATGAAAATCATTACCCCAAGTCCTAATAATTGAGGAAAACCCAAAATTTTCAACCCAATTATTGACAACACACTATTAACTGCTGCTATCATTATTTGAGCTTGTATAACCTTACCAAAGGAGTTCACAAAACTCTTTCCAAATTGATTTATATATTTATAAAACCATGATAGCTTGCTTTCTTTAAACTTTCTAGTAAAGTTTTTTACTTTCTCCATTTCAAGCATGAAAAACAAGCTTAGAATAAGAGCAAATAATACATTTAAGCTTACCTTTCCTATATGAGAAAGAAACTTTGTAAGAATATTAAGACCATCCTTTGATAAACCACTTAAATCTACTTGGCTATATAATGGCTCTATATATGCCTTAACCTTTGGACTAAAGTTGTTTAAAAAATTGTTACTGAAGCTTTCTAAGTCAAATTTTAAAAGTTCTTCGAATATATCCTTACATTGAAAAATCACCTTTGGAATGTATATTGAAATCATAAGAGACAATATAACAAAGAATATTACATATAATATAATTGTTAAAACCAATTCATTTATTTTAACATATCTACCCAAACGTCTCTTAATTCCATTCTGAAGGTTATAGACAATGTAGGTAAATAAAAAGGTTAATAAAAATACATTTAGCAATGGTCTAAAAGCATAAATAATTACTATGAGCAATATAAATGACAGAATTTTTTTTGTTGATTCTTTTCTAAAAAATTGCACCACTAAATCCATATATTCAACTCCTTCCCCCTATTATCTAATTTTATCTTTAATTTTTGACAGATGTCAATATAATTAAACATGACAAAAGGGTCAAATTACTAAAATTAGTACTTAATCTCTTTTAATTCTACATTATTTCAACGTTATATTATCAATTCGCCTCAGGAATTTCCACTTTGTTTCCGAAGTGAGTATGGCTGCAAATATCAGTAAACATCCTAAAATCATTTCAACAGTAAATCTATCCCCTAGGAAAATCACTGCAAATATAGATCCAAAAACCGATTCTGTACATAATATTACTGCTGCATGGGTTGAATAAGTATATTTTTGAGCAACATTTTGAATTAAAAATGCCACCATAGTACTGAATATTCCAAGATAACAAACGGCCCAAACTGACCCTAAGTTTAAAGACGTTGGAGCTGATTCAAAAATCAGTGCAGAAATTACAGAAAATACTGCTGCCGCTCCCAGTTGTATAGTTGCAAGAATAAAAGGATCCGTCTTTTCTGTATAGTATCCCACCGAAACTATATGAGCTGCAAATAACAATGCACATAATAAAGTAAGCAAATCACCTACATTCACACTTAAACTGCCTTGTACTGTAAGTAATCCTATTCCTATTAAGGATAAAAAAGCAGCAATTACAGTATATCTATCCGGTGATTTTTTATGTAAAATCCAAACTAAAAACGGAACAATCACCACATTAGTTCCCGTTAAAAAGGCTTGTTTACCTGCCGTAGTGTATTGAAGACCTATTGTCTGGGCTGAAAAAGCAGTAAAAAGAAATATCCCAACCACAGTTCCAGCAATAATATCCTGTTTATTTGTCTTCTTAATTCTTTTCCAAAATATAATTAACATCAATATAAAAGATATACCAAATCTAGCAGCCATAATATACATAGGTGTTATGTTGTCTAAGGCATCTTTAACAGCAACAAAGCCACCACCCCAAAGAATAGCCACTAAAAACATGGACATATCCGCATACAAACTTTTCTTCTTATCAACTCTTTCCATAACCCCACCCCTTATTACAATTTTCTACTTCAAAGCTTATATTCTAATTATAAATGTAATTCAAGTGAATTCCTATAAAATTAAAAAAATTCTGGTTAATAAACCAATGTTTATTAACCAGAATTTATAAAAGGGAGATACTTAAACGCTTAAGCTTTTATCAAATCAAGACCATAAATTCTATCAATAACCTTAGTGTTACGATCACATCCCGCTAATACTAAAGTCATATAAATATCTCCAGTGGCCCCAATGAGATTAAGTAATAAAATTAGCCCTGTGACTACATTAAAAAAGATCAAACATAATGCAGTAATAACTATTAATGGTGCAAGTAAAATAATAATAAATTTTACTCTTTCTATTGGCTTCCCTGATGTCTCCATAGTATAAGCATAAATACCCTTAAACCCAAATTTAACCTTACCGCCAAAAATTTTAAAAACTAAGCCATGAATGCCTTCATGAACTAAAACTATAGGTACCATTAATAATAAGGCATACATATAAAAATTTAAAACAACAAATTTGGTGGGGAACCAAATCATAGGACTTAAAAAAACATTTCCTAGTATGTTATCTACTATTCCATCAAAACACTTTAGTATTACTATTCCTAATAGTATGCATATAGCATGAACTCTCCAAGATATTTTAAGTGTCATGGCAATCACCTCTTTTAAAATTATTACCCCCACTTAGTATCTTATTCACTTAAGTAAAGAAAAATGCTATAATATTGCTTATTTTAATGCTGTAGCTTCCCCAATTGAGCCGTTAAGCTTCGACCAGAAATAATTATGTTCTTCTATGCAGTGGGTGAAATCACCCTTTTTCCAATTTGTTAATATAGCTCGAAGCTTTTCCTTATCGTCATAATCTGATTTTAGCACCTCTATAATCAGCTTATTTATTCTTTCTTCATCCATATCAAGCTTTCCCCATATAGCATCAGCAACTACCTTTGTGTTAGCCATCTTATGCATATCATCATATACTTTAAACTGCTCTCTTACTTCGATATCTTTGCTTTGTTTATCCTCCTTAGGTTGATAAACAAAGCCTGCATTAGTTGCCTTTACCATCTTGTTAAATTCATCATTGCTAACCTTATCATTTTTTCGAAATATAACTACTGCCACAGACACCATCACAATAATTCCCAATATTACTAATAACCTCTTCACCCTCATTCTCCCATCTCCATACCTACAAACTTTATAATCTCCTTTAAATAAAATAAGGACATGCCCTACTTACTTTAATAAGTATTGACATGTCCTTATTTTTTATACATAAATTTTTTATCTACTCACAACCTTATTTCTACCAGAATTTTTAGCATCATATAGTGCTTTATCTGATGTTATGAGTACCTCATATAAGTCTTGGGTAGCGCTTGTAAGCTCAGCCACTCCAAAGCTTGCGGTTATAGAAAACTCACCAAATTCTTCTGTCTGTATAATACAACTTTCTATATGATTTCTTAATCTTTCTGCAAGCTTTACAGCATTTTCTTTATCTAAATTAGTAATTATGGTAAATTCCTCTCCACCATAACGTCCAATAATGTCCGTTTCTCTTAGCACGGCCTTAAGCTCAGATGCAAAAGCCTTTAAAGTCTTATCTCCTATATTATGACCAAAACGGTCATTAACGCTTTTAAAATAATCTATATCCGTCATTATTACAGAGAAAGGATGCTTATACCTTGTAGCTCTTTTATATTCCTTTTCAGCGATTTCAAAAAAGCTTCTTCTGTTATAAAGACCAGTTAACCCATCATAGGTAGCTAATTCTTTAACTTCACTATAGATTTTTGCATTCCTTATAGCCATACCAACTTGGTCAGCAAAACTAGAAAACAAACCAGCCTCTGCTTCAGAATACATATTCTCCTTCACACTTTGTATAGATAATACCCCTATAATCTTCCCTTGCAGAAATATTGGCACACCCATCCATGATTTGATATTTTCATTACCTACTAAATGAATATCCTCTTGGCTTTCCTTTAAGTTTCCAATAGTTATTCCTCTTTGGGAACGAACTATTTTTTGCACCATAGAAAGATCAACTAAAGGAAAATCCTTATTCAATATTTCATTGTCATTATCAAATCCCTTTACTGCTGATACCTTAACTCTTTCATCATTCAACATTAATAAAACTGCACTGTCATAAGACACCAGCAGTTGTAACTGCTCCAGTATTATATTGATTATTTCACTTAACTCTAGGGTTGAATTTAGTGTACTAGTTACCGTCCTCAGTATTTCAGATATCTTGTACTTTTCCTTTTCCCCTTCATAAGCATTTGCTTTTTTAACTACCTCAGAAAAGCTTCTAGACAATAAAATTGCCTGGATGCAAACGAAAATTAAAAGTCCTAAGGAAGACAACTCTATAGAGTGTATAAGTTTGTTATTAGACAGCATATCATTAATAGCCGCAGCAATAAAAATTGTAGCACCTATAACCATTGGCAGTGCATTTTGCCGCTTAATTTTAATAGCCTTTATAAGTGAATACATTACATAAAACATAACCATTACGCTGTACACTTCATAAGTAATTAGAGTATTTGTAAATATTAATGGAGGTGTTATTAGTACAATTAAAGAAAAAATTGTACCAACAGCAGTTGTAAGCTTTAAAAATCTCTTACCTAGCTCTTGTGGAAATAAAAAATGAATAAAGACCATAAAGGCTATAAAGGTAGCATAAAAAGATAAATATTCTATCTTTAATACTATTAACCAGCTTAGCTTTGGAAAAAGATACAGTATATAATACTCTCCAGAAAAAACATTTCTTATTGCAAGCCCTAAACATCCCACTCCAAAATATATTGCCGATTTATCCTTTCTATATGTCATAAGAATGTATAATCCTATCATTAGAATTGCACCAGAAAAAAACAACTCCTTGGCTAGCCTATTATAATTAATTCTTTGTATCTGGTCAGAAGTTCCCATGTATATAGACTCTAGTATTCCACCTTTTCTATATTTAAAATTTGCCACTTGAAGTACAATCTTAACCTCATCACCTTTAGGTTTAAAGCAAACGGTTTTTGAAAGAGGACTAGGAATTGTCTCAAATCTTCTCTTTGCAACTACTCCATTTGAGCTAATCAATTCTCCATCTACCCACAGCTTATATGAGGAAGGTATGTATGGAAGCTTTAAAGCATATTGCCCTCCTAAATCTTTGATTTTCATATTTAATTCGTAAGTACCATATCCATAATCACAACATTTTTCATTACGATTTTTGTACTTGTCCCAACTGTTAGGCACCGATACAAGGACTACATCTTTATGTTCTACTGCCTGAAGCTCATTAGGTTCTAATAATTGATCCCAATAAAACTTCCACTGTCCATCAAGTCTTACGGCGCCATCTTTGCTTAAATCCCAATTACTGAAGTCTATTACTCCCCCTTGAGCAATCTTCTGCTGCTTTCCCTGCATCCATTTACATCCTGTTGCAAAGAAAACCATTATAAAAATTAAAACAACCTGGATAACCCCTCTTCTTCTCATTAGTTCCCCCGCTATTAGTACTCTTGTTTATTTTGGTAAAACAATGTAATTATTGTAGTTTTCATACATAGATTAACTCTATTTTATTATTTTTTATAGTAAAAGTAAATATTTTAAAGAAAAATATTATTGTACTATAAACTCCATAAAATTTTCCATAGTAAAAACAATCCTATATTTAAAAGAAAAATATTTACTGTACAAATAATATAAAAAATGAGCTTACTTGTTTATAGTAAGCCCTTGGTTCTTTTAAAAAACTATGGTGTATATTGACTTCTAACTTTTATAATCACATTATTTTCAAGTGTAATCCAACATAATATATTTCTAGATTTTACACCAGGATGTTTACTATTTACTTCACTAACAATGTCTTTGAATTTTTCATATGGCACTGCTTTTAACGTTGAACCTGCACCTTCTTCCATTAAATATGCACTTACACTTAGTGGTGCACTATTGGATATTTCATAGTTTTTTATAACATCATCATCATCTTTTATAAACCAACCATCATCCCAACGGAGCGATTCTTCAGTATACGGTATTCCTCTTTTCTGCCTATCTTTCCTTCGCTCTTCAACACCTTTCTCCCCAATAAAGAATTCAACTTCATCGAATTTTAAATATCTTTTCCCATCATTCTCATATACCTCTTTTATATATCCTATTTTTGCATCCTCAACATTAAGGGTTAATATTATTGGTCTATTATATTCTTCAGCTTCTCCATAAAAGGTATAAGTTCCAGGTTTACTAGTATCTATTGCTGCATTGTTCCATTTTACCTTTACAAAAATATCCTTATCATTTATCTTCATAAATACCTTCTCAGGAAACTTATAGCTGCCATTTCGCATTATTGTTTCTTCACTATTAGTTACCACAAATTTTTTCTTAATTTCTTCAGAGATATTTTGCATATTAGTATAATCCACCTTATTATCAAGGGCTAATCTAATAACATAATAAGCATCATCAACCCTTCCTTTTTCTATATACCTATCTTTTATAGATAAATAGGTAAATTTATTGCCACAATCCATAGATATTGCCTTCTCATAAGTCTTTCTAGCATCCTCATATTTGCCTTGCTGCAAAAATTCATTACCTAATTCAATAGTCTTCTCAATTTCATTTTCCTTTGCTTTTACCTCTTGGCTCACATTCGTTGATATGATAGTCTCCTTATCATTAACTCTACAAGCTATAGTAGTTGTAGTAGCTACTAGCACCATCCCTGTGATTATTAACTTTCTTAAAAAATTCTTTTTCATAAACATCGCTCCCTTCGTTTCTATGATTAAATAATACCATGACATTATTACCAAATTTAGCTAACTTGTTGCCAAGTTGTTACCGAAAGAAGGAATTTTTATTTTCATTTTAATTATTTCTCCATTTTCTATTGTTATTTCCCCATCATGCTCTTTTATAATTTCGCTGCAAATATACAACCCCAACCCCCTGCTGTGTTCCTCTACCGATTTATCTGACTTAACAAAAGGCTCAAACAAGGAATTATAAATATTATCCGGTATTTTTTCCCCATGATTTATTACCTCCATTAGATAATATCCATCATCAATTTCAGACCTAACAATAATCTCCTCTCCATTTGTGGAATACTTTATAGCATTATCTATAACATTAATGATTAACTCTTTAATTTTGCCAGCTCGTCCAAATACACTTCCTTTTTTAATATCTTTGGATATTTTATAGGAATATTTTTTGGCCTTAATACTCATATCATCGCATATTTGATTTAAAAGCCTATACATATCAACCTCTGTTTTTTCCTCATCCACGAAGGAAATTCCTTTTGACACATCAATTAAATCTAAAACAAGCTTATGAAGTCTTTCACTTTCAGAATATATTCTCTCAACTGCCCTTTTATTAAATTCCTCATCTTTAACAATTTCCTCAATCATCATCTCTGCATAACCAGAAATTGCAGTTAAGGGTGTTTTAAGTTCATGAGTTACACTATTAAAAAAATTTCTTCTTCCCTGTTCTAATTTCTCTACTTTCTCTTTTTCATTTCTTATTGTCTGTATTTGATCCTTTATCTTATTCTTCATGTTAATAAATTCTTTTGATAAAACTGCTACCTCATCTTTTCCTTTTATTTTTACAAAGCTATCATAATCTCCTTCTCCTACCTGTTTTACTGCCTTTGTTAATACTACGATTGGTTTCGTTATCTTGCCTGTCATAAAAAAAGCTAATGCAAAAATAAAAAAGAAAATCACAACCTCAATGACGGTAATAAATCCCACAATTTTTCTATAGTTAGAGTATAAATCATTATAATTTTTATTTAAGCTAACTATTCCTAAGTAGCTGTCGTCTATATATACAGGATAGGACAAAATCCCATTCATGGTTTGATCACCATATTTTAGATTTACAACAGCCTGCCCTTTAACACCACTTTCTGTACCTTTTTTTATTATATTTTCAAATCCTATATTTTCACTGCCTGCAATGAACTTACCCTTCATATCACTAATTTCACTGCCACATCCATAGTTTAAAGATATATGTTTTACTACATAATTTGCTTCTTTATTAAATGCCTCTTGGTTTAATGTAGAAGAAGTAGCAGCTAATCTATATTTTATATACTCATGGGTGCTATTCATTATTTCTTTTAGAGACTCATTTGCCCTACTTTCCATGTTAGTTACCAGTACTTGCCTTATCAATATGTTTAATACTAATCCTAGAGTTACTAATATTACTGAAAGACCTAAAATAAACTTAAACTTTATCTTCATATCACTACCTCATTACATAACCTATTCCGAAAATCGTTTCGATTATGGATTTATCATTTTCCTTATCAAGCTTGCTCCTTAACCTTCTTATATGTACATCTACAGTTCGAAGGTCGCCATCATAATCCAATCCCCAAACTTTGTCCAATAGTTCTTCTCTAGAAAACACCCTATTTCTGTTTTTAAATAGAAATTCCAACAGATCATACTCAGTGGGTTTAAGTTTTACTTCCTCTTCATCCTTCACTACAATTCTACTTTCTATATTCACTTTAACAGATGAATTAATTTCTACAAAAGTACTCTCAGCGGAAGTTTTATATTTCTCTACTCTTCTTAATGCTACTTTTACCCTAGTTAGAACTTCCTTAATGTGAAAGGGCTTAGATATATAATCATCTGCCCCTAATTCAAGCCCTAAAATTTTATCAACTATATCATTTCTTGCCGTTAGCATTATTATTGGTATAGCATATTTATCGTTTATAAACCTACAAAGTTCAAACCCGCTTTCATCTGGTAAATTAATGTCTAATAGCATCAAATCTGGCTTAAAGCTATCTAATAAATTTCTTGCTTCTCTTGATGTAAAAGCACTTCTTACCTTATACCCTTCTGCTCTAAAAGCAGATGTTAAAATATCATTAATCGATAATTCATCTTCTACAACTATTATCTTAAAATCCATATTATAACTCCCCCAAATCTTACTTAAGTTATACAATACTTATATTATAACATTTATTCCAACATTTGTAATATACATAATAATACCTTTGGTCTTCCCTAAAGTTGCAACATATTATGCAAAAAAGAAAAAAGCTTTTAGGCTTACATTCTTAGATGTACACCTAAAAGCTTATTTATTTAAAATTTATTGTTATATATCCACTATTCATAATATCATCCTTATAATAAGAATAAGTGAATTGCCCACCTTTGGACAAAGCTTCATACGCTCTCATTATTGAATTTTCAATGCTTCTTTGATTATTGTCAAAATCTAAAATCTTAAAGCTTGCAGTTTCACTTCCACGAGAAAGCTCTTTTTTCACTGCAATATACAACTCTTCATAGTTCTTAGTTACTATTATTATATTTCCCTTTGAATCCTTTTCAACTAAATTTAAATTCTTAAAACTATATTCCGTACTGTTGCATTTTGGATAATTAGCCATATTCCATTTATGGTTTTTTTCTATTTGTTCATCAGTAATATTAAAATAAGAATATCTGATTTGATTTGAGCCGTCTTCAGATACTGGATCATCCCAAGTTAAATCCAAATGATAATATTTTCCGCCGAGTTTAACTATATTCCAAGCATGTCCAATCCAACCCTTACCATCATTTGCTTCACCAATTACCATCTTAGATTCAATTCCACACCCCTTAAGCAGCCTATCCATAGCTTGTGCATAACCTTGACATACACCTACTCCATTTATTAACACTCCATATGCCGTATAGGATTCCTTTGGCATATTCCCTGAAAAATATCTATTATCATATTTAGTATGATTAATAATATAGTCATGAAAAGCTGCTTCCTTTTCATAATCCTTCATGTTCTCTTTAATTACCTTACTTATGATTTCTTTTATTTTATTTTGTACAGCCTTTTCCCTACGTTCTAACTCTTCTTTACTTTCATAATAAGTAAAGCTGAAGGTTAATTTAGAATAAAACACTGATTTATTTACTCTTAGCTTATATTGGGTACAGCTGCCTGCTAACTCCGGATTATCCTCCAGTACTTTCTTAACTACATCTAAGTTATATATTTTTTCATCATAACTATCTACATCAATAGTTAAGGTGCTTTCAAAGTTATATAACGCTTCTTGCACCTTATCATAATATCCTTTGTAGTCTTTAACTATCTTATCATCATTTTGATTTTTATAAGCAAATCCCAGAATTATTAAAGAACATATACAAATACTCACAAGTAAAACAAAAAACTTTTTATTAAACATACTAGTTACTCCTCATTAGATTATTTTATATTGCTAAAAACAAAGAAGAACCTCCTTGTAGTAGATTTTCTTATTAAATCTATTAAACCACAAAAAGATTCTTTTTTCATTGCCAAACTATTTCCAACAAGCACCCCAGGGGTACCCCTGGGGTGTTGTCTATATGTTTCTTAAATTTTTCATACTTAAATCTAAAACCTTAAAGGAGTGAGTTAGTGCTCCAACAGAAATGTAGTCAACTCCTGTTTTAGCAATTTCTCCAATAGTATCTAGGTTTACATTACCAGAAGATTCAACAAGTGCTCTTCCAGCTATAAGCTCTACAGACTCTTTCATTGCTTCTAAGCTCATGTTATCAAGCATTATTATATCAGCCTTAGCTTCAATAGCTTCCTTAACCATGTCTAAATTTTCAACCTCTACTTCAATCTTTCTTACAAAAGAAGCATGGGCTCTTGCAGCTTCTACTGCTTTTTTAACTCCACCAGCAGCACTGATGTGGTTATCCTTTAATAGAACTCCATCAGAAAGATTAAATCTGTGATTGCAACCGCCGCCTACTCTTACAGCATACTTTTCAAATATTCTCATGTTTGGAGTAGTCTTTCTTGTATCTAAAAGCTTAGCATTAGTTCCTTCAAGCTTATCTGCAAACTTTCTTGTAAGAGTTGCAACGCCACTCATTCTTTGTAGAAAATTTAATGCAGTTCTTTCTCCAATAAGCAGATTTCTTGTGTTTCCCTTCAATGTAGCAATTAACATTCCTGGCTCAATCACATCTCCATCTTTTTTGAAGAATTCCACTTCTACTCCTCCTAGAAGAGTAAACACTCTTTCATAAATCTGAAGTCCTGCTACAACTCCCTTTTCTTTAGCTAATAAATCCACCATTGATTGCGAATTTTCATCAATAACGGAATTAGTAGTTACATCCTCATTAGGTACATCTTCATTTAAGGCATCAAGAATTAATTTATCTATAATCAAATAATTCATCATTTAACTTCTTTGCCCTCCTTTTAAACTCCTCAATAACAATTTTTTTGTTGTATCTTTTTAAGTTTTCCACAGTTTCATTAACTATCCTAGGCTCTACCTTAAACTCTTTTACTTTATCAATTCTTTGATTTATATCCTCTGCAGCTCTCTTAGAAAATACCAAGCCTTCTAAAAGAGAATTGCTAGCCAGTCTATTGGCGCCATGTACACCTGTACAGCTTACCTCTCCTGCTGCATATAAATTGTCCATAGAAGTTTTTGAATTTAAGTCTGTTTCTATTCCACCCATAAAATAATGCTGGGCAGGCGATACCGGAATAGGCTGCTTAGCCATATCTATACCACGCTTTAAGCATTCATTATATATAGTAGGAAATCTATTCATAATGTATTCCTTATCAAGGAAAGTTACATCTAAATAGACACAACTATCTCCTGTCCTTGCTATTTCCTTATATATTGCCTCCGCCACTACATCTCTAGGTAAAAGCTCGTCAACAAATCTCTCACCCTTTGAATTAATAAGCTTTCCACCTTCACCTCTTACAGCCTCCGAAATTAAAAACCTTTTACTATCCTTTTCGCCATCACAAAGAGCAGTTGGATGGAACTGAATATAGTCCATATTTTTAAGTTTTATATCATGCTTTATTGCGATAGATATTCCATCTGCCGTAAGTTGTCTTTGATTAGTGGAATTATTAAATATTCCCCCAATACCTCCAGTAGCTAAAACCACTACCTTTGAGTGAACATTTATTTGCTCCTTATTCTTTATTAATATTCCTCCACAGCATTTATTATCTGCTTTTAGAATATCCACTAAATAAGTATCTTCATATATACTAATGTTTTTATGCTTTCTAACCTCTTCTATTAATGCATCTGCTACTGCCTTGCCTGTTTCATCCTTACTGTGAACTATTCTATTTATACTATGTGCCCCTTCTCTAGTGAAAAGAAGCTTATCTCTATCCTTGTCTAGCTTAACTCCAAATTCAACTATCTCTGAAATATTAGGCATAGACTCCTCAGCTAAAACCTTAACCGCTTCTATCTTATTTTCATATCTTCCAGCCTTTAAGGTATCCTCTATAAATAGCGGTATATCCTCTTTACTTCTTGCTGTGGAAATTCCCCCTTGTGCTAAGTAGGTATTTGTTTCTGTAACCTTTGATTTTGATACAAGTAATACCTTTAAATCTTCCCTTAAATTTAAGGCACAATATAAGCCTGCAACCCCCGTGCCTACAATCAGCACATCCACATTAATATCCATTATTCTCACCTTGCCATCTTATGCATATTCATTAAGGCATCATATGCCTTTACTCTAATTTCCTCATCAACTTCTATCTCATGCTGCATATTTAAAAGACTTTCATATACGTCCTCTAATCTAGTTTTCTTCATGTTAATGCAAGTCATTGTGTTTCCCGGAACATAGAATTTCTTGTTAGGATTCTTCATTTTAAGCTCATGAAGTACTCCCTCTTCAGTAACTATTACAAAATCCTCACCTGGTGTCTTAGTCGCATAATCTATAATTTCACTAGTGCTTCCTAAGAAATCAGCGATTTCTCTAACCTCATCCTCACATTCAGGATGAACTAAAATTTTAGCCTCTGGTTTTATTTCCTTTATTGCTAATACATTTTCTTTTCTCACCTTTTTATGAGTTATACAGAAGCCTGGCCATAATATAAATTTCTTCTCTGGCATTTTTTCTGCAATATATGCTCCTAAATTCTTATCTGGCAAGAAAATTATTTCTTCTTTATCAATATTTTTTATTATGTTAAGTGCATTTGATGAAGTAACACATACATCACAATGTGCCTTCACTTCTGCAGTAGAATTTATATAACAAACTACAGCTGCATTAGGGTGTTCTTCTTTCATTTTTACAACTGCCTCAGCATCAGCCATCTCTGCCATTGGGCAACCTGCATCAAGGGCAGGTAACAATATAGTTTTTTCTGGTGATAATATTTTAGCACTCTCTGCCATAAACTTTACACCACAAAACACAACTACTTGTTCGCTGGAGTCTTTAGCAATTTTACTTAAGTAATATGAATCCCCTACTGCATCTGCAATTTCTTGAATCTCAGGTCTTTGATAATAATGAGCTACAATAATAGCATTTTTCTCTTTTTTTAACTGCAATATTTTTTTCTTTAGATCCATATCCATATCTACACCACTTTCAGTAAAATTTTAGGTGTATATACACCTGCAAAATTTAGTATAACACTATAAATATGATATATCAACATTTTGGAGATTAATCTGCATAAAGATTTCTTAATGCAAATGACGGGCAAGGGACTTTTACGAGGACTTGACGGAAGGTACAAAAGACACAGAAAAAGATTTTTAAACACTGAATAAACAGAGGACACTGAGGACACGGAAAAGTTAAGCACTGAACAAACAGAGGGCACAGAAGAATTATGTGTTATCATCTTCTATTTTATGGTAAAATTTTTGTAATAAGGATTAATTTGATTGAGAATAACATATTTCGGGGTGAATTTTATGAGTTATATTGAAAAAAAGCCAATTAACAGAAGCAAGCTGAGAGCATTTGCAGGACGAGCTTATTTTACTTGGAGAAGATACCTGCAGTGGTATTTCACTAAGAAAAAATACTCAAAAACTAAAGCAGATAAAAAATATGACTATATTATTTTTACTCACAATACTCCTCTTCTTAGAAAATTAAAGGATGTTGAAATGTATCTGCAGCACAACAAGGTTACAAACCTAAAAATAGCGGCTAAAAGACTAAATGGCATAGTAATTAAACCTGGAGAAACCTTTTCTTACTGGAAGCTTATCGGCAAGCCTTCTTATAAAAAAGGTTACTTAGATGGATTAGTTCTCTGCCCAAACGGCAGCTTTAAGCCTGGTGTGGGCGGAGGTCTGTGCCAGCTGTCAAACTTAATTTACTGGATGACAATTCACACACCGCTAACAATAACGGAAAGATACAGACACAGTCATGATATCTTCCCCGATGTTAACAGAACTCAACCCTTCGGCAGTGGTGCAACCTGTGTTTATAATTATTTTGACTTGCAGATATATAATGGAACAAATCAGGCTTTTGAGCTAATTGTATATTTAACTGACAATAGTTTAGTTGGAGAATGGAGAAGTGATAAGCCTTCACTATATAAGTATAAGATTTATGAAAAGGATCATTCCTTTACTCCTAACTTCTGGGGTGGGTACACTCGAAACAACGAGATTCACAGAGAGGTGTACAATATAAATGATGAGTTAGTTGACGATGAGTTTATTACAGAGAATCATGCTCTCATGGTGTATGAGCCATTTTTAAATGCCTAAGCAGATGAAATGCCCAGATGTTACCTTATAAGTATTTCTATCTGAAATAGCGATTTATTATTTATTTGGTTTTGTAAAATATCAGTCTTGATTTCTAAAACCCTGAGGTGTAACATTACACTAAAGGGCTTGTTTTTACATCAATGCAGATTCAAGCTTCAGAGGGTAAAGGAGAACATATTATGACAAGAGATGAATTTATTAAAAAAGTAGATGAAAAAGTTAAATTAATAAGAAATGAAAAAGAATTTACCCAAGATAAGATGGCTGAGATACTTGGTATCTCTAAAAAAACCTTGGTGCAGATTGAAAAAGGAAGGGCCTCCTTAGGATGGAGTGTAGCGATAGCTGTATCCACTATTTTTAAAGACAGTGAAATATTGCAAATAACCTTCGGCGGCGACCCACAGGATATAATACTATCCCTAGCCTTTGAAAATTATGAAGGAAACTACGAAAAAACTCTCGGAGGTAAAATTTGGTGGAAGGACATTGAAACTAAAGGTGACTATAGAATTCAACAAAATATCATATCAAAACACTACAGAATATTAGATCCCGCTGATAGACGAATTTGCTCATCCTTTGAGCAGGAATATATAAAGGAAAGATTAGAGGAATTGAATGCTTAAGCCGCACCCAATTCCTCTTATCTTACTATAACTTCCATTCAGTAACACCATCATAAGAATCATATCCCCGATTAAATTTATTAATCATAACGTATAGACCACCTAAAAAAGCTAGATAACCAAGTACAAAAAGAAACTGAAAATATGCTGTCACTAATATTGGTAGTATCAATACAAACTTCTTCTTTTTACCAAAAACCAAAATATCTCTATAATTAACCATCGGTATTTTATTGTATATTCTTTTGCATCTATATGTATAAAGCATAGTTACAATGTTAGCAATAATAATACTATAGTTTATTATTCCGCCCGCTTTTGCCAAATATTCATTGGCAATATGAAAACGAATTAAAATAATCATTACACAAGCTGCATATACTGTACTCATAAATATTATTGTCGCTCTTCTTCTTTTCTTAATATAGCCTTCTGGAACATTATTACTTTTTATATTTTGTCCCATATATTCCACCTTCCTTAATTAAAAATTAATAGGATAGATCTCTCTTATAAAATTAAACTCTTATCCATTATTAATCAAACTAATTTAATAGTAAATGTTTTAACCATTTTGTTTTACTAGGCTTAATTAATAATAAAAGTGAAAGCACCACACCTGTAGCTCCTTCGATAAGACCTACATCATCTTTGCACATTATTTTATATTCTCCGTCACCTGTATTCTTATTAATTTCAAAATCACAAAAACCATATTTGAAATTATCATCAAAGCATTTTAAAGTTAAATGGAACATTTTTTTTCTTCCTATATCAAACATAGCATTACCTGTATCTGAATACATAGCATGAATGCTAGCCAGCACTCCTGAATATCCATGGCATATAATTGGTGAAATTAACATAAAATCTTTCTCATCCATGGAGCAGATTTTCTCAAAAGCATCAATGGCCAATCTCATGCTATCACAGTCATTAATAGCTTTTCCTCCAAGAAATATAGCTCTCGCTATACCTGGAGTACCATAGCACCAACTCTCCCTCTCCCGAGAACCGCTGCACTCCCCTTTAATATAATCTTCAAAACTAACTCTTCCTGGCCAATAAATGTAGCCCTTTTCATCTACACTTGTTTTTTTAGTTAATTCGGATAAAATCTTTTCAACTGCTTCTCTTTGTCCATCTCTTTCAAATCCCTCTATTAATGCCATTGAAAGAACTGCCAATATGCCACTTACTCCATGTGATAATCCATAATTAAAAGATCCATTAATATAATATTTTCGTTCTTCTTCTAAAAAATGATTATCTCTTGTAGTATACCAGCCTGGTACAGCTTTACCATATACCTCAATATCCTTAGTCATTAGCACTAAAACATCTATTATTGCATTTATGTTTTCTACAATTTCCGGGTTATCTTTGAATAATAATAAATATGCTAAATTACCTGACAATCCCATAATTGCATCATAAGAACTTGCATGAAGATTCCCAATATTATACCTTATATACTCTATCAATTGTAGATTTATTTGCATAATATATTTATTTAAGCTATTTAAAAATTTACTGTAACCTGACAATGTCGTGTTTATACCGTAAATAGCATAACCTATATCTGTCAATCCACCAAAAGCCCCCTGTGGAATTCCAGCAGTGCTTTCTTCTAAAGATACTTTTAATTTTGCTACACATTTTTGTATTAACTCTTCTATGATTATATCCTTATTAATAACGTCCCTGATTTCAGTAAGGAATAATAAAATTGAAGAATAACTATGTATATCTAAATTTTCACCTGTAAATAGTTCATCAGAATTTATTACTTCAATAATCTTATTTATGGACTTTTCTACTTTTTCTATATCATAGTCTAATATATTATAGCTACCAAAAACCCCCACTTCACACTCCTTCATATTACTCATTTCCGCCATTCACCACCTTTTTATGTACTTCATAAATATCTGAATTAAAGTTTTGTATTTCATATAAATGTCTATAATATGAATTATATGAAACTAGCTCATTATGAGTTCCTTGTTCAATAAGTAGTCCATTTTTCAATACCAGAACATCAGCAGATATCTTTTTAACATTTATTAAACGGTGAGTTATAAATATACCTATCTTATCCTTAATCAAGTCAGATGATTTTTTAAACACTTCATATTCAGATAATGGATCTAGTGCAGAACTAGGTTCATCTAAAATATACATATCTGCATTTCTCAGAAAGGCTCTGGCTAAAGCAATTTTCTGCCATTGTCCTCCTGATAATTCAATTCCATGATTAAACCATGTACCTAATGAAGTATCTATGCCATCATGCAAATTATTTATAACCTCATCGGCATCAGCTTTATGAATTGAGTCCATAATTCTCAAATCATCATCCATTAACTCTAGATTTCCCATTCCTATATTCTCCCTACAGGTCATTTGATATCTGTTATAATCTTGAAATATTACACCTACTCTTTTTTGATAACTTTCTAAATTAATTTTTCTTATTGATACCCCATTTATCAGTATGTCTCCCTCAAAATTATCATATAAGCCTGTAATTAACTTTACTATTGTTGTCTTACCAGAACCATTTTCACCAACTATAGCTATAGTATCGCCTTTATTAATCTTAAAAGAAACATTTTTCAGCACATAATTATCATTATTATCATATTTATAGGATACGTTTTTAAATTCTATGGATTCAACATTGATAAAATCCATTAAATTCTTTTCACACTTATTGTGAGTTTTTTCAATATCCAAGAAGTCAAAAAACTGCTTTATATACAAATTATTCTGGCACATGCTAGTTATATTCCTTAATATGCTTTGTACATTTTGTTGAACAGTAGTAATACATCTTATATATGCAACTGTATTTCCTATCATTATTTCACCATAATAGGCGGATAATATAATTAATACATGTAAAATGCCACCTATTATTTCATCAATAATCCCAAATATAATAAAACCTATATTTTGTATCCCCAAGTACTTCTTATCCTGCTCTATAATTTTTTTATTTAAAACATTAAATTTATTTATAAAATATTCTCTTAATCCATACAATTTCATTTCTTTAAATGCAATGTCATTTGTTAGTATGTAACTATTGTACCATGCTTCCCTTTCCTGATTTGCCCTGTCTCGTTGAATAAGAAAATATGAAAAGCCTGTTTTTAACATATATAGGGATGAAAATATTGGAGACACTAAAACTAGGATTACAAACCACCATTTCCATAAAAATAGGATTATTGCAGTTGAAACTAAAGAAATAAATTGTGAAATCAAACTAAGCCCCAACGAAAAAAACATATAAGGTTTTCCTTGCAAATCTGTTTGAGCCCTCTTTAAGCTATCATATACATCTGAGTTTTCAAAGTCTCTTAATTCTAATTCCCTAGTTTTTTCAAGTACCAGTAATTTCAACTTATAACTGATATCCAAATTAAATTTGTTTTGAAAATAACCTACATAAGTAGTAATAATAACATTTACTATATTGGCAATGATTAAAACTATTAAATACATTAATGTTAATTCTAAACTTTTAGAATCACTCTGTATTGAATTAATTAAGTTTTGCGTCAATAAGATAGAAATAGGAGCAAAGAATGCAGATACTAAGGTTAATGCTGTAATGAGCATTAAATATAGTTTATTTATATCCCAAAGCAGCTCAAATGTTCTAATAAAATACTTTAGAGTTATTTTTATACTCTTGCAACTTAATAAGTTATAGTTTTTCTTCATAATAATCCATCCTATCTTCATACTATTCATCTGCCCTTATAAAAGGGGTTAGCATCGCTTGCTATGCTACGATACGTTTTTAGTATTACTATATAACATTTTATTTTGGTTATTTGCTAACGCCTCAGATTTTTTCACATATTCTAATCCATGCAATGAATGTCTAGTCATACTCATTACTTTTCTTTCAAACTCTTGATTACCTTTAAATCTATTGCAAAACATATGAATTATACTCATCACAATAGAAAGCTTATTGTTGTATAATTCACCTTTCTTATCCAAACACTCCATCTTTTCACCAAAAATATTTAGTGCATCCCTTCTTATCTCAAATAATTTATGTACAATCTCTCCACTAGGTTGTTTTCTTAGAGCAATCCAATCATTACTGGAATTTGCAGCACTTAAATATAGCCTTCTATCCTTTTGGAAAATATCCCTATATCCATTTTGATCAAACATAGTCATAAATATATCTCGCTGCGTTGAGTAATCAATATTCAGCCCTTCCATAATATTAACTATATTAGCTACTGCAATAGCCTCTTCACTCAAGGTGATTTGTCCACTTCTTTGCAAATTTATTATATTAGAAACAATAACGCTGTCCTTACAAAAAATATTCTCAGCTAATTCAATTAATTCTGGTCCTCCATATCGCTCTATTTCTTTTTCATATGTATCAATTACAACCTTAGTTAATAACCCTTTCTCAATTAAAGTCTTAAACCAACTATTTAACTTAGGTAAAATATTTCCCTGAAAGTTTTTATTATCACCTTTCAATCTAAGCCTTATATGCTTATCAGGGTCTGCATATCTAAGAAAAAAGAAACTGTTAATTTCCTTATTAACAACCAATTGCTGACAAAATGGAAGCATCTCAAATCCTATAAATTCATCCTGTCTTTTAAAATTGCCATACATTTTAAGATATAGCCAATCTCCACCAGGCATAACAGTTCTAATTTTATCTAATGAACTTACATTATTAATATACCTTGTATAGTTAGATAATGTTTTATAGTATGAGTTAGAAATAGCCTGAGGAATATATTTTTTGTTTTTAACTAGTGGCACTATAAATTCACTTAAATATGTTCCATCTTCACTTTTAACAACACCATTATTCAAGTTATCTTCAATTTCAGTTATTATTAACTGCCTTTTGGAATTGACCTTAAATAAATTATATAATATACTTTTATGTAAATAATTTTCTAAATTCAACAATAATCTGTTATCATTTTCTCGAAGGTATACAAACTGGGGTATGTTCCATTCCCTCCTCCACTGGCTCAATCTTTCATTAAATAATTCTAAGGATAAATCTTTTTCTCCTATTTTCATGTTATCAAGAGATAATTGCCAGCTTGCCAAAAATAAAACCACATTATCATACTTAATCCTAGGGATAAACACTAAATCTGCTATTCTATTATTAATTAATATATTAAATATATTCATATTTTTTGAAGTTGAAATCTCAAGAAGAAACCTTCCTATATTGCTAAGATATGCATGATTGGTTACATGATTAGTTGTTACATCTACCTTCTTATTTAATGATTTTGATTTAATATAGAACCATCCATTTTCAACACCAATATATAAGTCTGAAACAAGTATCTCTTTCTTTGTCGAACTGTTGTTTGTTGAAATGTTTATTTCATATTCTCTAACACTTTTATTTATGCTTATATTTGATAATCTGCCTACTTGAGGCACTTCAACTAGTTCTGCAATTACAACGTCTTCACCTAAAATACTCTTCTCTTCCTCATGTATTTCTTCAAAATTTTTAGTAATTTCATCACCAAAAAGGTAATTAAAACGACCAAAAATTTTCCCTGACCTAGTTGTTCCATAAGTAGGAGAAATAAATATGTTATAATTGCCATTTTCTAAGTCCGCAGTGCTGTTAGCTGCTATTTGAATACCCATATCTACTGAAGCTGGCAGTTCATTCATTAACTCAGTATAATTTATTTCATTTTCAAGCTTATTAATCTCGTCATCTGTTAACACCACTTCTTCCTTGGAGTTTTTTACTCCCTCTATTATCTTATCTAATAGATATTTATCAACCTCAACACTCTTCTTAGTTTTAAAATCAATCCCCTTATAAGTCCTATTACTCGAAGGTATATTGTATCCTGCTGGTGCTCCTAGTCCTTTATCTTCATCTAGCAACTCGACAAGTGATATTTCTCTATTACTACCATACTTCTCTACAAAATCATTGTAATATTCCTTCAGATAATCGTAGTAATGAACTTTATCACTTAAAATCGGCAATAAATTAGCTACCTTTTCAACCTTTAACGCTATGTTATTATTTAACTTAAGCATGTCTTTTTCTTGTATTTTCATATCTACTTGTATATAATTTTTACACTGGAATAACCCCTCCATTAAAGATATTATTTTACGTAATACCTCATCACCCTTACCTATTTCTGTGTAGTTATATTCTTTTATCAGTTCTTGAATCTGAAACAACTTTAAGTAAATTTCCTCTGCTCCCTCTATTCCTTTTATCTTGGAAATCACATAATCCAATGGGGATGTATTAATAAAGTTTGGTCTAAGCTCAGAAATTAAGTATTCATTTTGCAGCAACTGATTTAAAAATCTTTTTATTGTATCTTCTGGTACATTAGGATTATTTTTTTGCAAACACTGTAATAGCTCACCGTAGCATACTAATTCCTTTGCTGCATTTATAACACCTCTTACCTGTTCTGTATATCTAATTGATGCATCAGAACTATTTTCGTTATTTTGACCTAAATTACTTACATAACTAACATCTAATCTATTACCATTAGCCGCAACTAAATTATTCACCTTCACCTTTAAACTATTTAATATTAACTCATTATCTTCTATCTTTTTAATTATCCCATAAAGCCACTCCATATCCACCCTAGCTTTTTTCAGGAAAGAATTTCTATCTTCTAAAAAAAGATTAGTTTCATCTGCAAAATGACCATATGAAACTCCTGCAAATAATCCATATGGTGTAGTTCTCGTACTCATTCTTATTAAATACTTGCATAATGATTCTAATACTTTTTGATTTTTCTTATTATCATTGTCTTTTTTAAGTCTATTTAATGCATCAGTTAATTGCATACTTGATACTGCAATAGCTTCATTAACCATATCATCTTCTGATGCATACATCACTTTATCTATAACTGCTTCATCAGTTTCCAAATCACAGAATAATTTTTTATACGTTTCTATTGGGAACAATGGTGTTCTTATCATAAAAAAGTCCTTGCATTTATATATATCCTTCATGTAACTCTCTCCTTTACGTTTTAGTTATCAGTTAACATATGAAAATTTCTTCGTATTGCAATTAACTCTGTTCATCACATCACCTATTGATAACCAATTTACATCAATCTTATATTTCTACTTTAGGTTCATCTCATATATGTTATATAAATTTATGGCACAGATATCTCTGTGCCATACAAGAATTTTTAATCTTTTTAACAACCTGCTGTTGTGCAAGGTGTTGTAAAATTAGAAATACATGCGAAAGAGCATAACCAACTATATGTAGTTAAACCACCTGAACCACCGCTGCTGCAATCAACTGATACCCTCTCCATAGCCTCATTTGTTCCTACACTCTTTTTAAGATCTAATTCGAAATCATTGAAATTATCCATTTTACCTTTTCTCCCTTCAATTTTAAATAAATTATTTTGCTAATAATGAAAAATACAACCTTTACTTCAGCATGTTATTTGATAATCAATTAGCTAAATGGCACCACTTTAGCCTTTTAATTATTCAAAGCTTTGCTTTGTTGGTATGATTTACTTTGTTACATTTACCTGTAACTTCGTAAATGTTCTTCATTAATTACCTCTCTTATTTTATACCATATTTTCCAGATTAAGTTTAATACATCTGTCATAAGATAAGCTCAAAAAGTCGCAAGCGTATATTTTCCACTAATTACTCTAAATACGGAATACGTATAAGACTCATATCTTTACGTTGAAATAATATATAAATTTTGATTATATCAAATAAATAAAAAACACAAGTAAATCTCCCGTCACTGAGACTCACTTGTATCTCTCTAGTTTAATTTGGCGATAACAAAAGGAAGCACTTTCGTACTTCCTAATAATCTTATTTTTTAAACACCTTTTTAGCTATCGTAAATACTTCTTTAAAAATACTTATATAGTCTTCTATGTGTTCCTTTGTTTCAATTGCTGTAGCTGTAGTTTCAGTAATTACATCCCCTACTGCTTTTAAGTCATCACTTAAAGCTAAGAAATTATTCGTAGCCTTTGGTAAAGATATCAATGTATCGTCAATATTCTTTTCGTTTTTTTCCATTAGGTTATTAACCTTTGATAAAACCTGAAAAAGTTTTATCAGAACCATTATAAGTAAAACTAATGCCGCTGAACCTAATAAGAAAAGAATAACATGGCCTAAACCAGCTAAAATAGATAAATCAATATACATAATTGTTCCTCACTATTCTTCTGTTTCACCTATAAGTTCAACTTCTTTGTTTTCTTCGACTATAACTTCTTCTTCACATTTGCAGCAGCCTCTTGCAGCTTTTTTATCAGCTAAATACTTTGATATTTTCTCTTTAGCCTCAACTATATTGCCCTTTGTTTCAGTAACTTTATTTTCAACTGTTTCCTTAATTTCTACTGTCTTATTCTTCACATTTTCTCCAAGATCTTTTGCACCCTTTGCAATATCTTCTCTTGTATCTTTTCCTGCTTTCGGAGCAAATAAAATTCCGCTTACTGCTCCAGCAGTTATACCTGCAGCAGCACCAGCAGCGAATCTCTTAACTGCTTTAATCTTTTCTCTTCTTTGTTTTTCCTTTTTCTTTTTTGCTAACATTTCTTTTATCATTGCTATGAATCCCCCTTAAATTTAATGAACCATATATTACTAATATGTACTATTGTAGCATATTGAACCACTTTTTTCATCGAACTAAATGTTAATATTTTGATAACTTGTACTGAGTAGTCTAAAATAAAGAACAGGAGTCTTTTAACTGCCCTGCTCTTTAAAAACTTTATTTATATCTTCAACTATTATGCCATCTATAAACCCTGCATTGCTCATTCCCCTTAAAATCTTCATTGCTTCCTGGTGGTTAAGAGACTTTCTATAGGGTCTGTCTTCTGTTAATGCTTGATAAATATCTAAGCAAGCAATAAGTCTTGAATTAAAATCAAGATTATGACCTTTTTTACCATAAGGATACCCTGAACCATCCAGCCTTTCATGATGATTTGAAGCCCATTCAGTTATATCCTCAAAGCCTTTGATATTTTCTAAAGTTAGTCTAGTATAATATGCATGTTCTTTTATAATTTCAAATTCCTCTTCTGTAAGCTTACTGCTGCTCTCTAAAATAGAATTTGATACTGCAAGCTTACCTATATCATGCAGATCCCCAGCAATCATTAGCTTCATTTTCTCTTCATAGCTCTTGCCGTAAAACTCTGCCATTACAGCAGCCTTATCAGCTACTCCATTAGAATGCTCTAAGGTATATGGGGATTTTGAGTCAATTATATTTGATAATATTTTAGTTATTTTTCTTATTTCAACATAAGATACCTCTACAGTAAACGCTGGTATGCTGCTTTTTAGAACAGTATTTATAAAAGTATCACTTAAATCCATCCAAAAGTGCTTGTTTTTTGAAACGGATAAAAATGCCTCTACCAGCCTAGGATCGTAGGTTTTTCCTTCTTCCTTCTTAATGTATTCCCTAACCTTTTTTTCTGTTTCATAATTTATCTTTGTTAAAGCAAAGCCGCTGTCTATACTGTCTGCTAGTTCAATAATTTGAGCCATTAAAGGGATTTCTTCTCCTTTTAAGTTGAAAAATCCTGTTCCATCATACCTCTCGTGATGATACCTTACTGCACCTTTTACATCTGTAAAGAAAGGATAATTCTCAATATTTTTTTCACCAATAATACAATGTTCCTTAACAGTCTCTAGGTATAGTGAATTTTCTATACTTCTATCATTCAGCCTGTCATGTATCTCTTGGTCACTTGCGCCATTATCATGTAAAATTCCTAGAGATACAATATCATAAATCTGTTTTGCACTCATATTAAACTTTTCTGCAAGCTTTAAACATATATATGCAACCCTTTTACTATGGTTTGATGATACTCCAAGCAAATCCATTTCAACGAAGTCTAATGCATTTGAAACAGCAATAAGAAATTCATTTAAATTTAAAAACATAATGCTTTCTCCTCCGGCATTCCAATAATCTCCAACTACTTTTCTGTGAAGCTGCTGCCTTAGCTGGAAAAGGTTAGCGGATAATAATTATTACATAAGTAATTATATTCTATATTTGGGCATTAGTAAATGTTATATACTTCCTTCAGCCTACTAATCTCCTTCTTTATTATGTTATAAATTAATGTTAAAATAGTATTAATCTTCTTAATCGTTTTGCAAATCAAAATGATTATTCAAGTAATAGTATTTAATCAGGGGGGAAACAATGGATAATAACACTATAATAAACACAGAAGATAACATATCAAGGTTAAATGGTATTGGTGGCTGGCTCATCTTAGTAATAATAGGATTATCCGCAACAATTATAAAGGGAATTTATTCACTTTTAAATTTCTATTATCCGCTTTACTCCAAAGGCACACTGCAAGCTTTATCTGCACCTAGTAATAAATATTACAGTCCTTTATGGGGACCAGTAATAACATTTGAAGCGGTCAGCGGTTGTATTTTTATACTTTTGGCTATGTCTGCACTTTTATTGATTTTCTTAAAAAAGAAGTTTCTTCCTAAATTTATGATAACATTATATTTATTAAACTTTATCTTTAGTATTATAATTTACATTTTGACACTTCAGCTCCCTACTATTGACGGTTCTACCCTAGTTAATAGCAAAGGATTAATAAATGGAGTTGTAACCTGCAGTATATGGATTCCTTATTTTTTAAGGTCAGAAAGAGTAAAAAACACTTTTATTAAATAATATTAAACTAAAGCAAAGGGGATTTTATTTATGAAAGCAATTACCCTAAATGAAGTTTACAGCTTTCTAAAAAGCAAAAAAAATTCTAATTTAGTTGTCATTGTTAATGCCTATGTACTTGATGTAGTATATTGTATTGACGAATTTGATTATGAAATAATTGAAGAAAAACAAGGAAAGGTCCTTAGATTAATTAGTAAAAATGGAGACCGACAATACTATAATCATCACGGTGTATATATTGGTTTAGATTCAATCAAGAAGATTTCTTCTACAGAAGATACAATCTATATTTACATGGACAATCAAGTAATTAAAATAAAAATTTAGCAAAAATAAAACCGGCCTAGTCCTTTAGGATTTAGCCGGTTATTTCCTTCTCAATACTTATTTTGGTGTAAATCTATAATTAATTCAACTTAAATCTCTCTGTCATTTGCTTTAGTTCTTCAGCCATCTCTGCAAAATTGTTAATAGTGGCAGTAAATTCTTCAATAGTTGCAGCCTGCTCTTCTGTAGCAGCGGCTACCCCCTCACAATTTGACGCATTATTCTTTACGCTATCTGAAATAGAATTAATTGCCTCATTTACCTTCTGAGCATTGGAATTAACACCTTCAGTCATAGCTAATATCTCCTGAATTTGTGTATCTATTTCCTTAGCTGAGATAATAGTTGAATTGAATACTTCATCTACCTCTTGCACAACTTTTTCCTGAGCTTCAACAGTATCTTTTGTCTTTTCTATTTCACTTACTACTACATCTGTATTTGATTGTATTTCTTTAATTAATTCTGCTATTCTTTGAGTTTCTTCTGCAGACTGCTCTGCTAGCTTTTTAACTTCATCAGCAACTACTGTAAAACCCCTGCCCGCTTCTCCAGCTCTAGCTGCTTCAATTGATGCATTTAAAGCTAATAGATTAGTTTGTTCTGAAATATTGTTTATAGTTTCGACTATCTCACCGATCTTCACAACTCTTTCATTTAACAGTGTTGTTGCTTCAAAAACCTTTCTTGTTGCCTTAGTATTCTCCTTCATTTTTTCATTTTGAAGGCTTAGAGTTTCTTTACCCTTATTAACTAGCTTATTCATTTCTTGCGCAGAAACTGAAACCTTTTGAGTTTCTTCAGTTATTCCTTCTACTTCTCCTGCAATCTCATGAACCTTTCCAGCTCCGCTTGTTACATTAACAGCTTGTCTATCTGAATCCTTAGCTAAATCTGTTACTGAAGCTGCGATTTCCTCTGTAACCTGTTCTGCTTGCTTAGCCATTTTTAATATCTCCGTTACAGAAGTTGATAAGGTATCGGACTTATCAATAATTTCTCCAACAAATAATTTCAAATTGCTGGCCATGATATTAAAGCTCTTTGCTAATCTCCCAATCTCATCCTTTGAATTTATGTCGATTTCAACATTTAAATTTCCTTCTGCCACCGTATTTGCTATATTTTCAAGCTTAACAATAGGTTTCACAAGTTTATTAGCTATTACCCATATTGCAGCCACCATTACAGCCAGGATTGCCACAAATAATAATATTCCTCTAACTAACAATGAATCTATCTGAGCTGTCATTTCCTTCTCATCCATTGCTAATCCAATCTTCCAATCAGCGCCAGGTATTTTACCTATAGTGGTAACCTTATCTACATTCTTATCTTGAAAATATACTAAACCTGAATCCTTCTTAAGCATTTCTTTGCCCAGTTGAGCCATATTTTTATCTTCATTCTCTGTAAGCTTTTTACCTATTTGAGTTTTATCCTTATGAGCAATTACTACACCATTACTATCAATTAAAAAGGCATAACCTGTATTGCCAAACTTTATCTTGTTTACATCCTCTGATAATGCTTTTAGTGTAATATCCGCTGCTATTACCCCTCTTTTGCTGCCATCTTTCCCTTTAATAGTTCTAGCTACTGTAACTACGAACTCTTTAGTTTCAGCGTCCTGATATGGTTCAGTAAATACTACTTTTCCATCTGAGGCTAAAGCTAATTTGTACCACTCTCTTGTTCTAACATCATAATCACTTGGTGGAACCCAGCCGCTTCCGAAAATGCCTTTACCATTTTCTAGCCCCGCATAAACATCCAACAATGAGAATTTTTTTGCTGCTGCTTCAAAAATCTTTTGTTCATTTCCTTCATCTACTCCTGAAATTGCATCTGTATCACCAATAGTAGCAATTACATTGCACAAAGATTGTAAATATCCATCTATTTTTTTTACTTCTACCTCTGTTTTTGAGGTATTCATATCTAAAATATTCGCTTTGGTTTGTTTTTCTGATAAATAATAATACATACCATTTGTTATTAATAACGCTAAAAACGTAATTGCTAATATTGGTACTAACAATCTACTTTTAATACTTTTCATCTCTATTCCCCCTATAAACTTGTCATCCCATTTCTTATCGGACAATTTTCGACAAACTTTATAGATATACATGAAATTTTATTTGATTATCAAAGTATTTTTTAATTAAATTAAAAACACCTTGATATTGATTATCAAAGTCCTTACGAACTTTTTCCTTTCAATTCAAAGTGCCATTTCTTGAAAAACAGATGTATATTTATACTTTTATACTACTGTATATACACATTCCCCCATGATAGATTAAAATTTATTTTCATAACCATTCCAGATTTCATGCATTATTATTGGATATAAACGCTCTTGCAAAGCAAAGGAAAAACCTCAGAATACCATAAGGTAAACTGAGGTTTTTCTTTTTTCACGGGGTGTGTTTATCTATTTTATTTTACTCGCCTGCTATTGATAATTCCTTCACTATAATGGAAGGACTATAACAAATAAAGGTTGAAGGAAAAGATATCTTAACATCTGTTCCTACCTCTTCAATATTTTTCATCACTTCATAGTAATTCCCTGCAACAGTTATCTGCTCTACAGGTCTTACTACCTTTCCATTCTCAACTAAAAAACCTTTTGCTGCCAAAGAGAAGTCACCTGATACAGCATTAGCACCTGCATGGGTTCCTTCTATTTCTGTGATTATTACTCCATTTTCTAATGCACTAACCAATTCTTCATAGGACTTAGCGCCCGGCTTTATACATAGATTAGTAGGGGCTACCTCCACTGTAGCTGAAAAGGATACCTTTGACCCATTTCCGGTGCTTTCTACTCCATCTTTTGCTGCAGTTTTCAGATTGTGAAGCAAGGTTTTTAGTTGTCCTTTATCTACAACCTTCTTACGCATTGTAGCAACGCCTTCTGCATCAAAAGGTGTAGAGAACATGCTTCCAATTACAAATGGATCGTCAATTATAGTTAAAGCCTCTGAAGCAATAACCTCTCCTCCCTTATCCTTTAATAAGGATAATCCCTTTTGAACGTTTTCTGCACTAAATATCCCTGCAAAGGTCTGAAGCATTATAGCAGAAGCGGAGTTTCGAAATATAACTCTATACTTGCCACTCTTTACAGACTCTGCTCTAAAGTAAGCAAGAGCATCCTCTACACTATTCTTTGCTATTTTATTAACATTTATTTCTTTTATATTATTTGTTATATTAAATTCTAAACCGGTGCTAACCTTTCCTTCCTGTTCTGTTACAACATCAGCAACGGCAAAAATAACATTACTCTTATTGTACAAGTTGAGCCCCTTTGAATTTATTATTCTTCTTTCTCCTTCTTGAGAACCTACACTGCACTCTCCAGTATTAATAACCCTATCACTGGATTTATAAATTTCCTCCTCAAGTTTTAGAGCTAATTTTATCTTTTCTTCTGCCTTTAATTTACTTAACTCTTCATTGTATCCATTGAACTTCTTATAACTTTTACTTCCGCTAAAGATTATTTCCTTATCTTCCTTTTCTATAATTTCAGCATTAGATTTGGCCTGTTCAACTAATAACAAAACAGCTTCATCATCCATAATCTCTGTATAGGCATAACCCATCTTTCCATTATAAAGACCTCTAAAACTAATTCCCATGGTCTTATTAAGTCCGTATCTGTCTATTTCCTTTTTATAAGCATTTATGTCTAGGCTTTCTCCGCTTTCAAAATAAATCTCATATTCACTAAAGCCTGCTTTTTCTGCTTCTTTAAATAATCTATCTTTAAATTCATTGAATGTCATGCGAATCCCTCCTATCTTCCACCTACAGTCATTTCTGAAACTCTAAGCATAGGCTGGCCTACATTAGTAGGAACGCTTCCGCTTGATGAGCCACACATTCCTTGACCATGATCAAGGTTCTTTCCAACCATATCTATATTGAATAATACCTCTGAGCCTTTTCCGATTAATGTAGCTCCTCTTACTGGAGTATCTACCTCTCCATTCTTAATCAAATATCCCTCAAGTACTGCAAAGTTGAATTCCCCTGTAACCGGGTTAACAGAACCTCCACCCATCTGCTTTGCATAAAGTCCGTTATCTATTGAACCAATTATATCTCTTTCATCATCATTACCAGCAGCAATATAAGTATTTGTCATTCTTGAAGTAGGAGCGAATTTATAAGATTCTCTTCTTCCGCTTCCTGTTATCTCCATGCCCATTCTTCTACTATTTAGCTTATCTATCATATATCCTTTTAAAATACCTTTTTCGATTAAAACATTTCTTCTTGCCGGTGTCCCTTCATCATCTATATTGATTGAACCCCATAAATTAGCCATTGTACCATCATCTATGGCAGTAACCTTATCTGATGCTATCTTTTCGCCAAGCTTCCCTGTGAATACTGAGTTACCCTTTGCAACAGAAGTAGCCTCCAAAGCATGGCCACAGGCTTCATGAAATATAACTCCACCAAAGCCATTATCAATTACAACTGGCAGCTTGCCCGCAGGACACATTGGTGCATGAAGCATGGTTACTGCGGTTTTACTCGCTTGTCTTCCAAACATCTCTACATCTATAACATCAAACATTTCAAAACCCATTTTTCTTCCTGGACTTTGAACACCAATTTGATTTTCTACCCCATTACTTGCTACAGAAGAAATAGCAATTCTGCTTCTGATTCTTCTATCATTAATTAGAAGGCCATCACTATTAGCAATTAGAACCTTTTGATCTACATCTCCATACATTACCGTAACCTGTGAAATTTCACTGCTAAAGCTCTTTGCAGCATCATTTGCCTTTTTCATCTCTTTTACTTTTCTAACACTAGCTACGCTTGAAGGCACATATAATATCGGATGCATATTACTACAAATTCTTTCAGTTAAGTTAATATCTAATCCTCTTCTTTTATATATGCTTCCTACCGCACAAGCTGCTTTATACGCAGTTTCTAAAAGGGACTCTCTACTAGTATCATTTGTATAAGCATATACAGAGTTGAAACCTTTAAATATCCTTATACCCACACCAAAGTCTCTTCCTGATACTGAATTATCTATCTTTCCATCTATCATTTTTATAGTATTTTTTATAGTATCTTCAAGAAATATTTCAGAAAAATCTCCGCCAGTACTTAAGGCCTTCTCCAATACTTCTTCAATTAACACTCTTGATAACATGCCCCCACCTCTTCACACTCTTTTATTTAGTTCCAATTACAAATATTTCTGTAGCATTGGACATTCCTATCTCCAATATACTCTTTTGAAATCTTTCTTTTTCTTCATAAAGTCTTTCATAATCTGAGTGATCTTTAACCTCAATTAATAATTCATCAAAATATTTGAGAAAATCTTTTATTTCTTCCTCATTTTCCGAATCTTCATCTGGAAAATTAAATTCCAAGCTCTCCATATTTGAGAAGCCTAGGCCCTTAGCTATATCTATTATTTCATCTCTTTTATATGTATTATTATGAATTCCACCCTGTATTCTCTTTATTTCCGCTATCCAATGGTGCCAAGCCACGTGGTTAAGTTGTTTTTCATTTTGATTATCACAGAACATTTCTGATATTATAAACCTTCCCTCAGGCTTTAGTACTCTTTTCATTTCATCAAGAATCTTATTTGGCTCTTCAAGGTGGTGCAAAGTATTGGAAATACAAACGGTATCAAAGCTTTCATCTTCAAAGTTCAAATTGCAGGCATCCATTGTTATAAATTTTATATTTTCTGAATTAAATCTTTCCCCAGCAGCTTCTATTGCCTTTTCACTACTATCAATACCTATTATTTCTGTATAATCCTTTAAATTGGTATCTAGTAATTCAACAAAGTCTCCCCTGCCTGTTCCTATATCTAAAACTCTTCCTGCAGCTATACTTGAAAGCTTTTCTTTTAACCTTTCCATTCCCCTCACCCCATAACAATTAAATTCGCTAAAAGTTAAATGCTATTAAACTTCTAATTACCATACTATACCATATTTTTAATTTTGTCAATATTCTGTAAAATCCCATTTAACTTTACAGTTTCTTTCCTACCTATTGTACATATGGTAAATTTATACTATAATATTTCGTATTAACAATAGTAATATATTAAGTTATGGAGATGATTTATATTAATGGCAAACACAATTGGTGAAAAAATCAAAGAAATTAGAAAAGAACTAAATTTAACACAATCAGAACTTGCAGGAAACGAAATGACAAAGAGTATGTTAAGCCAAATAGAAAACAATCAAGCATCTCCTTCTATGAAAAACCTACTGTACATAGCTAGCCGTCTTAATAGGCCTATATCCTATTTTTTAGATGAGAATCCTCAAGGGATAGTTAACCCTCTTCCTATTGATGAAATCAACTCAGTTATTAGGCGAGCAAACGATACCTTTAATAGGATGGATATATCAGGTGCACTAGAAATAATAGAGGATTTATTGCAGAAATATAACTTTGATAAAAAGGATAAGCTATACGGAGAAATACTTTCTATAAAAAGTAAATGCTTAGTCCATCTTAAGAGGTTCGATGAAGGGGAAAAAGACCTTCAAGAGGCTTTTGACTTGTTTTTGAATAATCATCTTTATATTGAAGCTGCAAAGACTCATACACTTTTTACTGAAAAACATTTTCAAAGCTTTGACTACGAAAAGTGTTTAAAAATCATAGCTAAATCTGAAGAAATATATAATTGTTCAACAAAAAAAGATACAGTATTTGAGATAGATCTTATTTTTGAAAAAATAGTTATTCACACCTCTATGGGTAATGTTGCTAAAGGCTTAAAGCTTATGGAAAGGGCAATTAATATTGCAAAAGAAACAAACATATATTATAAGACGGATAGGATCTATAGGGCTGCTGGAATGTTATATCTATATGATAACAAATATGAAAAATTTCTGCACTGCGCAGAAAAGGCTACTTTATTTGCTAAATTTGCAGATGATAAACAATCACTAGGCATGATAGCTTACCAGCGTGCCATTTATGAAAACGAAATGAATAATCCTAAGGCCGCCCTTGAACATCTTAAGTTTCATGAGGAAAACGTTCATAAATTAACCTTTATGTACTATATTGAAATGGCCAAAAGCTATTATCTTCTTAATGAATACGAAAAGTCATTAGAAAATCTCAACATGGTAGATTACTCCTTTTATGCAAGTCATAGATTAGATTACTTTGAAATGTGGTCTGGCAAGATATATGAAGGGTTAGTACTTCATAAGCTTGGCAAATCTTCTGAAGGCATAGAATGTATTAACTACGGAATTAAGAAGATTGAGGTATTTAAAAACTCAAAGGAGCTTGCCTTCGCTTATAAAAGCTTAAGTGATATTTACTCTGATACCTGCAATTTTCAAGATGCCTTTATAGCTTTAAAAAAGGCTGATGAAATTAAAAGTTCTTTAAATAAAGAATAAAAGATAAAGCTCCGTAGCTACGGAGCTTCTTTTATGTACAGAGGACACAGCAAAGATTTTTAACACTGAAAAAACTGAGGACTCTGAGGACACGGAAGAGGTTTACTGAAGATAAGGAGGTAACCTATGTGGTTCCCTCACTTATTCAGCGTACAAGCTGGATTTGCCATACTTTATTAATTGATATATCTGCAGTCCATCGGTGTTCATATGAATAAGTTTAATTGGCAGAAGATTAAATATAACAAACCATACTGACCAATTTAAAAACATATGAATAATATCAGATAACATTCCGTTATCCTTAATATAACCCTTAGAATATAATATAATCACTGTTATAAAGACCAAAACTATTGAAGCAATATTAAATATAACTCCCCCTAAGAGTATTAATATCCTTGAAAGCTTATCATTTGATTTTTATTCATATTATGGTATAATTTACATTATTCTAAATTTCCATTATTATGTGGTGTTAAATTTGAATTCAAAGGAGATCAACATATATGAAAAAATCCTATAAACAAGGAATTCCAACTGTAGAAGAGGCCAAGCTATTGTTACAAGAGGCAGAAAGCATGTTTCCCGGACCATGGGTTCAGCATTCACTTTGGGCTGCTAAAGCAGCAAAAGCGATTGCAGAAAACTGCGAAGAATTAGATCCAGAGGTGGCATATATTTTAGGGATGCTCCATGATTTTGGAAGAAGAGATAGTACTAAGTACGGAATAACAACAATGGTTCATATATTGGGTGGCTATAACTATTCTAAAAAACTAGGCTACGATTTGTTAGCTCAAATTTGTATGACCCATTCTTGCCCAACTAAAAGCATTAATGACATTGACGATATTGTTAATAAAAAATGCACCGATGAGGAATATAAATTTGTTGAAGATTATTTTAACAAGGTGGAATATACAGACTATGATAAATTAATACAATTATGCGATGCCTTATCCCTTCATAACGGTTTCACACTAATTGAAAAAAGATTGGTTGATGTAGCTCTTAGACATGGAATAAATGAATATAATGTTCCTAAATGGAGAGCCTTCATGGAACTAAAAAATTATTTTGAGGAAAAAATGGGTAAATCTATATACAGCCTTTTACCAGGGGTTGTAGAGAACACCTTTCAATTTTAAAATAAAAAGAATGGCCATAAGCCATTCTTTTATCTTTAAACTATTTTACTAATTCTACTGTTGCTCCGTTCTTTAAGCCTGCTGCATTTCCTTCATCTATATCAAGGTGTAATTCAAGAGCGTATTCTGGGTTAACTCTAGCTATAACATTATCAAATACTAATCCTCTTTTTCCGCCTACTCTTACACTAACAACTTCCTTGTCTACAACGCCAAAGTTTTCAGCATCTGAAGTGTGCATATGTATATGTCTTGAAGCTGCTATAACTCCCTTTTCTATTACAACTTCTCCCTTAGGTCCAACAATTTT
>Ga0316601_100000066_pt1 | contig 37174 bp, 23 predicted proteins | sample OWC_soil_day5_no_FD_207663 | JGI IMG/M metagenome (GOLD analysis project Ga0316601, IMG submission 207663) | Wetland soil microbial communities from Old Woman Creek delta, Ohio, United States - OWC_soil_day5_noCT | ecosystem: Environmental > Terrestrial > Soil > Wetlands | place: USA: Ohio... | reverse complement strand
GGCGTCGAGCTGTTCAAGGCGCTGACGCCGGACAAGGATGCGGACGCCATCGCCGGGAGCATCAATCTCGTGACGCGGAAGGCCCCATCGATCAGGCAGATCAGGGTCGATGCGAAATCCGTGTATAGCAAGCTGACCGACAATTTCGGGCAGTATGATTTCACGGCAAAATATGGAGAGCGGTTTTTTGACGATGTCCTCGGCGTGCAGGTCACCGGGAACATCGAGCGGCGCGACAGGAGCAATGAGCAGTACACCCTCAGTCTTGATGGATCGCTGCGCAACTACACCGACTATCAGATCACCGATTTCACCCTCGGGTACGTAGATGAAGCGCGCACGCGCGGCGGTGCCGGGCTCCTTCTCGACATCAACACCCCCGACAGCGGTTCCATCAGGATCAACAACCTGTTCAATCAGACGGACAGGGACTACATCACGTACAACAGGGATTATCCTAACGGCGGCGAGAGGGTGTATTACACGGCCTGGGACAGGGAACAGAAGATCAACACCTTCAACAGCTCCCTGCGCGGCGACAACTACCTGTTCGATATGAACATCATATGGGGGGCCTCATTCGCTCAGTCGAAGTCGAGTTTCCCGTACAACTACCGCATGCAGTTCAGTGAGCCTCCCATCCTGGATTCCGCGGGGATGCGTGCAATTCCCGAAAACATCTGGAAAGGGCCGGTGGAGCTGTTCATCCCGTACGCATACAACAATTTCGGGAAGTCATCTCTTGATACGGCTGTGTATGCCAGCGAGAAGAACCATGACATCGAGCGGACGGCCTTCCTCGACGTTTCCCGGAAGTACGCGCTCGGTGAACTCATCAGCGGGGAGATCAAGGCCGGAGGCAAGTACCGTTACCGCAACAGATTCAAGGAGTCGACCAGCCTTCTGGCGCCCTACTATCTGGGGTACTATCAGACGAACTACCGAGCGGAAGATGGAAGCATTCTGCCCAAGAGTTTCGCGGGGACCCGGTTCGCCAATCTCCAGATGATTGGCAAGCTCGTGCTGCTCTCGAATTTCCTTGACCCGACGCCGACGTCGAGGAATATCTTCGACAAGTACAGCCTGAATCCCCTGATCAACAGAGACGCCTTACGTGATTGGTACGAGCTGAACAAAAACGGGATCGGGTCGGTAAGCGGTCCGTACGAATACAATTATGATCCGGAAGCCGCCGGCGACTACTACGACATCGTCGAACAGATCACCGCCGGCTACCTGATGAACACCTTCAACATAGGAAGCATGGTGACATTCATTGCCGGAGTGCGTGTTGAGAGCGAGAACAACGATTACTTCTCGAAGTACACGAGCTCCGCGCTTTCGGGATTCCCGACGACGGGAAAGCTGGTGGATACCTCATCAAGTTTCACGGAAACCACGTGGCTTCCGAACTTCCACCTCACCATTCGGCCCCTGGATTTCCTGAATGTGCGTCTGGCTGCCTATCGCGCACTGGCGCGGCCGGATTTCAATATGCGGCTGAACAAGCTGGTGGCGCGGATTACCAACCCCCGGAACATCGTAACGACCGGGAACCCCGGACTTCGCAACGCCAAGGCGTGGAATTTCGAAATCAACACATCGGTGTTCGGAAACGAGATCGGCCTGTTCACCGTGTCAGCATTCTACCGGCGGATCGACGATATGTTCCATGTGGTCTCCAGCATCCCGTGCGACTACACGCGCGGAACAGGATCCGTTCTCGATACGCTTGGTGTTACGTGGGCGATGCCATTCCCGATGAATTCGCCGATGAGCCTGAACTACGCCGTGAACAGCGACAAACCCACCAAGGTGTGGGGGTTCGAGCTCGAACATCAGACCAACCTGCGGTTCCTCCCCGGGTTCCTTTCGAATATCGTCCTGAGTTACAACTTCTCCATCGTGCGATCGGAGACCTACGTGCTCTCGTACAGGGTCGATACGTCGTATACGTTCATTCCAGGGATCGGGAACATTCCCAAGTATTCCAACAGAATCATCGATCAGAAACAGAAACTGGAGGGCCAGCCGGAGTTTTACGGGAACGTTGCTCTCGGGTACGACATCGGCGGATTCTCCGGACGCCTGTCGGTGTTCTTCCAGGGCGAGTACAACCGCTCTTACTCGGCGTCCCGGAGAAGCGACCCCGTCGTGCAGGATTTCTCGCGATGGGATCTCTCGCTCAGGCAGCGCATGACAGAAAATATCTCTGTCTTCTTTAATCTCAACAACTTCACGAGCGTGGAAGAGCAGGTGTTCACCACAAACCGCGTCGCGCTGTGGGATCAATTGACGTCGAACCAGCTGTACGGTCTGTCGGGAGATCTGGGGGTAAGATTCGAGTTCTAGCCGTCCGACCGGGATCCCGATCGGCGTACGGAACATGACAGTGTTGTGCCACACAACAGTGCTTCACCAGACACCATCACATCATCACACAGGAGGCTACCATGCGCAAAGCGCACATGCTTGTTGGACTGTTGGTTGTTCTCTCGCTGCTTCCCGCTCTCGTGTACGGACAGCACGACGTTCGTGTGCCTCCGTACATTGTGAACTCGACGTTTCTGAACAACTATATCGTCGGAGATACGCTGGCGAACGGGGCGCGGCGCGATTCGGCCGCCGTCTATGTCCTGCAACGGGGAGGGACCTACCTGTCCCAGGCGGTGATCACGAACGGGTATCCGCTCAACTTCAAGACCCATGATACCACTGCGGGCATCAGCTACCCCATCATCTATCTGTACCCGAATGCAACGACATTGAACCCTCCGGGCCAGTTCATCACCATGCGGGCCAATGTCTCGATGAAAAAGATCATTCTCTCAGGGTACTTCGAACCCGGCAACTACGCTCTCAAAGACACGTCGTACCTGAATCACCTTCAGGGAGCGCTGTTCAACACCAACATTGCAGGCCTGACCCTGACGCTGGATAGCTGCATTCTCACAAACACCAACGGCAATCATGTCCGCACAGACCAGCCACCCAAGAAGCTCCAGATCACGAACTGCAAGTTTGTGGACATGGGTTTCCTCGGCCGGTCGAACCTCGGTGCCGGAAAGGCGATCGACGTGCGTGCCGGATCTGTCGACTCGTTTATCGTTGTGAATAACACGTTTGTTAACTGGCAGGACCGGATCATCCGCCACTTCTCCAGCACGGCGAATATCCAGTATCTCCGGTTTGAGCATAACACATGCGTCAACGGCATGAGCTACCATGGCATGCTGTCCCTCGGGAGAACAGGGAAACGGGTCATCATGAACAACAACCTGTTCTACGATGGATTTGCCCTGGGCGCAGACAGCGATGCCGTGCGGCAGGCGGAGTTCACCGATAGCGGCGAGAAAGACGCGTTCGGCTTTGCCCGCATGACCTGGGTGTTATCCGTTCCCAACGACAGCACAGCATGGACGGTGAAGAACAACTACCATGTCGTCAGTCCTACCGGAAAGGCCTTCTTTGATTCAGCCTCGGTATGGCCGATTGTGGCGAACCCGCCGTTGACCGAGGGGTCGCCGCTGACCTACCACATCAATTCACGCATCGGTGCTGACTCGACAACGGCGTTCAAGAAGGTGACCACGACATTGCCGAACATCCCGAAGCTGATGGTGGCTATGATGAAGTGGTACCGCACGCCGAAGGCGTCGCTGGGTTCCGGCAAAACGAAAGAAACGACCAACTGGAAGCCTGAGTTCGACTTTGACCGGAGAAGCATTGAGTACTATCGTGACACGCTCAACTGCGCCTATTCCACGGCGGATCCGATCTACTCAGCGGGGAGCGGCGGCTATCCCATTGGAGACCTGAACTGGTTCCCGGCACGGTATACGGCGTGGAAGGCTGATCCGGTTTCGGACGTGCAGCCTGTGGGAGGTGAAGTCCCGGTGGCCTTCTCGCTTGAGCAGAACTACCCGAATCCCTTCAACCCGAGCACGACCATCCGCTTTGATCTCCCGAATGCTTCACCGGTCAGACTGAGCGTGTTCGATGTGCTTGGCCGTGAGGTGTCGGTGCTGGTGAATGACCAGATTGCAGCAGGGGTCCACGAGGTGTCCTTCGATGCAAAGCAGTTCGCAAGCGGTATGTATGTCTACCGTCTGCAGGCTGGCAACTTCGTCCAGACCCGGAAGATGCTTTTCTTGAAGTGACAACGCTCGTCCTTACCCAGCAGCCTAACCGTCAGGTCCGGGAAATGTGCCCCGGACTTGACCGGGCAGGCAGACTGTAGGCAGGCGGCTGCAGCATGCAAAAGGGGCTGTCCCTAAGACTTCCGGGGCAGCCCCTTCTGTTTGAACTTCCTCAACGAGTGTCGTGCAGGCGGCCGGTCGGAGTCAAACACATCACTCCTCCCCCGCTCACCCCTCCTCCCGCTCTACTCACATATCCTGTGAGTGATCACATCCGGACCGCACGCGCTGCTATCGCTGTCACCGCATTCCGGGCAGTCGCCCGACCACACACGAGGTCAGTATCCGCCGGCGCCTTCGGGCACGAGGCCGGAGAATCAGGATAACCCTAGAACGTGAGTCCTGCCGTCACGATGGGCACGTAGGTGCTGGTTCCCTCTTCGAGCCCAATCCAGTTCACCTTCAGTTCGACAAAAAGGGTTGTCCCGCCCAGTTCGATGTCGGCTCCCGCTCCGAGATTGTACGTTGCGACCGTCTGCTTCTTCAGAATCGACACCGGTGCGAGTTTCGTGGTGCCGAGTGTAAGGGTAACCTCCGTCGCTTTCACGTTGGAGAGCCCCACACCGCCTGTTACATAGGGTTTGAACACAGGCAACGGGATGATGTTGAGCTTCGCATTAGCGGTTCCCGAGATCATGTCCACCTTCCCCCCGTCTTCGAATTTCACCGGGAGACCGGGGATGACCTGCTGCACATACGCCTGGAACTTGTCCTTGTCCGGCGACAGCGTGATATAGTCTCCAGAAACACGGATAGTCAAAACACTCAAATTAATGTCAAAATGAACCCCTCCACCCAATCCCAAGCCATAGACCTCGTCCAGCGCGACCTGCAGGACACCCGAGGTTGGGGTGAGGCCGGCGATCTCTTTGACCTTGGCATTTATCTTGGAATTGATCATATTACCATGCACACCAAAGCCGACCGACTGCGCCCAGGCCATCGACGACAGAAGCAGAGCGCACGAGAGCAGGAATCGTTTCATAGATCCTCCACAGTGATTGTGTTCGTGCCAACGTTGACGCGTGGTAAGTGCAGGTCCAAGCGACGTACGGATAGTTCTCCTTTACGAATTTATGGTGTTGCAGCCACTTAAGCAAGTTTTTGTTTTCACACGCGGAGGTGTGACGGGAGCGGTGGTGCGTTCGACCAATTTTCTGGCTCTGTTGTCGTGTTTTCGGAGGTAATTATGGCTAAAAGACACATTGCGGCACTCTTGCTGATTGGCGCGCTCCTCTTGGTCTCCGGTTGCGACAAGGGATTGGCTCCCATCACCGAAGACACGGGATTCAGCGGTGTCATCACGTTCAAGAACTGGCCGCCTCCAGATTCGGTGCTGGAATTGCGGCTGGTTGCATTTGAAGAATACCCGGCGGACAGCAGTGGGATCATTTCGGCACTGCTCAGTGGCAAGGCCGCGATTTACCCGCATGTCACGACGGGAGTAGCACTGTCGTTACAGATATTGGGGAACAAATCGGCCGATACCGTACACTACGCATTCACCAAAGAAGGGACGATCCTTCAGGAACGGACATACAAGTACGTCGTCGTGGGCTGGCGGTATGGGGCTAACTACTTCGCCGATTGGGCTCCCGCGGGGGTGTACACAGAGGGTCCGGGTCCATTCGATCCTGCCCCGGTCATCGTGCGGGACCGCCGTATGCGCAAAGATGTCAATATTACAGCTGATTTCCACAACCTGCCTCCAAAACCATGGAAATGAAACGAATTGCCCTTATCGTCCTTCTGCTCGTGTGCGCTGGAGCACAAGGATTCTCAGCCGGCGGGAGTATTATTGGAAAAGTGACCTCCCTGGCCGAAGGTCAGCCCGAGCCGCTTGTCGGCGCGGTAGTCCTTGTTCAGGGCTCCGTGCGCGGCACCACGACGAATATCAAGGGAGAATTCCAGATCACGGGCCTCCCGGCGGGGACATACACGGTTGTCGTCTCCATGGTGGGGTACCAGAGGAGTACGCGTCCCGGCATCACCGTCGCAGAAGGCGCCGAAGCCGTCGTCAATGTCTCCCTGGTGTCGTCGCCGGTGCAGTTCGACCAGGTGGTGGTTACGGCCAGCAAACGACAGCAGTCGCTTGAGGAGGTGCCGATCAGTCTTTCGGTTCTCGATGCGAATGAAATCCGTCAACGCAACGCGATGGTGCTCGATGACGCCCTGCGGTATATACCCGGGGTCAACATGACGGGCTTTCAGGTAAATATCCGCGGTTCCAGCGGGTACAACCGCGGGGCCGGGAGTAGGGTTCTGATGCTCCTGGATGGCATCCCGTTTATTACGGGGGACACCGGTGAGCTGAATTTCGAAACAATCCCGATCGGTCAGGTGGACCGCATCGAGGTGGTCAAGGGGGCAAGCTCAGCCCTCTATGGCTCAAATGCGCTTGGCGGGGTCATCAACATCATCACGAAAGAGATCCCGGAAAAGGCCAGCACCCATGTCCGCCTTTTCGGAGGAATGTACAACCAACCCTCTCACGAGGAGTGGAAATGGAGTTCGAAGTCCCGCTTTGTCCAGGGGCAATCCGTCAGCCATGCCTACAAGGTGGGGGACCTGGGTGTCGCGTTGTTTGCGTCGCGCCAACTTGACGATGGCTACCGGCAAAATGACTACCGCCGCCGATACAACTTCTACCTCAAGTTGAGAGAGGATTTTCCGCAGCAGAGCTCGCTCGCGTTGACGTTCGGGTTGTTGTACCAGTACGGCGGTCAGTTCCTGTACTGGCGCAATTTGGACGCCGCCCTGCTTCCTCCGGTGGAACAGAAGGATGACAACATCAAGTCCATACGGTTCTTCACGACCGGTCAATACAGTACGGTCCTCAGCGAGAATGTTCAGTTGACCACACGGGCCATGTGGTTCCACAACGACTGGGGTTTTGAAACCCGGAGCGGCATCGGGCGCGCGGAATCGATTGCGGATGACTTCAGATTCGAGACTGCGGCCACGATGCTCCCCCATGTCGATCATACCGTGACCACGGGCGTGGATCTGAACCTCGACATTATCGGAGGCGACGTCATTACACAGCGGGTCATCGGCGGATTTGCGCTGTTCGGGCAGGACGAGATCCGGCTGGCGGATCCCCTGACCTTGATTCTGGGTGTGCGGTACGATTTTTCGTCAGTGGGTATTACGGCACCGGGCGGACAGATCAACCCCAAGGTGGGGCTGGCCTACACACCGGTGGAAGGCACGACCCTGCGGACTTCTGTTGCGCGGGGTTTCCGTGTTCCCGCAGTTGCCGAGGCATTTCTCATGGCAGGATTCAGCAACGTCATTGCCCGTCCCAACGCGGACCTGAGGCCCGAACGGAACTGGTCGGCGGAAATCGGACTCGCCCAGCGCCTGGGAGATATCGGGACATTTGACATAGCCGCCTTCCGGTCGGACTTCGATGATCTCATTGAAGTGGACGTGGTGGACACGGCGTCAAACTCTCTCCTGTTCCAGTGGCGCAATGTTGCGAAGGCGCGGATCCAGGGGTTTGAAACCTCGGTCAAACTGGGATTCTTCGATGGCGGACTCCAGTACAACTTTGGCTACACCTACGTGTGGCCTCAGGATCTGACGCGCAACGACATTCTCAGATACCGCCCCCGTCACCTCTTCTATACCACGCTGTCCGGCCGGGTCGGTCCTGTGTTTGGCTCCACTGATTTCCGGTACATCAGCCGGGTCGATCGTGTGGACGATGTGCTGAGCAAGACGGGTGTTGTGCTGGACGGTGAGGAGCGAACAGAGATCCTTGTCACGGATTTCCGCCTGGGTGCGGATTTCACGCTGGGCTCAGTCCCGCTCACCCTGACCGCCAGTGTCAACAATGCGTTCCAGTACAACTATGTGGAATTGATCGGGAACATGATGCCGCCACGCACGTATATGCTGGCGCTGGATATACGAATGTAACAACGTCGCTGCCGTTGGACACGAGAACGGCGGAGCCCCTTGGAACGCGCTGCATTGGGGGAATGTCCGAACGGAACGAGCCGGAAGAGCGTTAGATACTGGGGAGAGCTGTCTGAATGTGGAGAGGGGGAAGAGTGTCTGATTAGAATGAACCGGGAGCGTGTCTGATCAAGGTGAACCAGGAGCGATCGTGATCAGGATGAACCGAGAACGAGGCTGATCAGGATGAACCGAGAACGAGGCTGATCAGGATGAACCGAGAACGAACCTGATCGGGATGAATCGAGAACAAGTCTGATCGGGATGAACCATGAAACGTGCAGGGATATGATGATCCAGGTAGAATTCCTGAATGGGATTTTGTGAACAATGAAGGAGAAGGTATGAAAAGGACTGTGTATGGATTTATCTGTGCTGCGATGCTCGGGGCGGGTGTGACCACTGCCTTGAGCCAGGGTACGACGATTGATGCCACTGATGTTGGCGACTTTTTCAGGGCTGGCAGGACCATCACGTACAACATCGACACACTGACGTCGACGGCAAACATCGGCGCGCCCGGCGCAAGCTCGTGGAACTTCACCGGTCTTGCCACGCACACCAGGATGGTGTTGAAGAGTGTAGCTCCTGCGGGCACGCCGTATTTCGCAAGCAACTTTCCGGCGGCGACACATGCGCTGAGTGACACCGCATTCACGTACTCATTCTGGTTTGCGGATCTTTCCAGCACGGTGACACTGAGAGGGGCGGGATACAACTACATGACCCTGGGGACGGATCTGCTGGACTACGGGTTCAAGGGTTCCGGCAATGCGTTCATACAGGGCAACCCCTTCCCGGCCGAGGGGCAGTGGGTGAAGTCGCCCGCGGCTATCTACTATGGCCTCCCGATGCAAATGGGCAAGACGTGGACGACATCATACAACGAAGTGCTCTCAGGAACAGCGACCATTCTGGGAATGCCATTCAAAGTAGGACCGGACACCACGGCCCACACAGTGACTTACACGGTCGATGCGTACGGCCTCCTGACGGTGCCGGGATCTCCTGCCTCCGATGCGCTGAGGGTCCGGAAGGAAGACCGGTATTCGACCAAGGCGGCGCAGAATCAGCTGCGGGTTGGCTACATGTTCCTTGCCAAGAACGGTGCGGCTGTGCAGCTCACCGCTACGGACCCGATGGCAGCGGACAACGGGACCATTGGCGCTACCAGCTTTCAGTGGAACGGCCCGACTCCATTGGATGTCCGTACCATAAGTACTACACCGGGGGCATTCCAGCTGGGCCAGAACTACCCGAACCCGTTCAATCCTACGACCACCATCCGGTTCACATTGCCCGACCGTCAGCAAGTTACACTCGCCGTGTACAACCTGCTGGGTGAACGGGTGGCGACGCTGGTGAACGGTATGGTCGATGCGGGTGAGAGCAGCGTGCAGTTTAACGGCGCGGGACTGGCGAGCGGTGTGTATCTCTACAAGCTTCAGGCAGGCAAGTCCGTACAGACACTGAGGATGATGCTTGTGAAGTAAGCGCCCCGCGAGTTGGAGTGGGCGGTATCATAGTCTGTCAGGAAACGAAAAGGGGCTGTCTCATGGGTCATGAGGCAGCCCCTGACTTTTTTCAGCGGCGGCGCAATTGGGAGAGCTCCTTGCGTCACAGCCTTCGTTGGGCGGCATTCCAATCTTCCTGACCAGCAGAAAAGAGGATCCCGCTCGGACCAGTGCTATTTCTGAATCTCCAGCAGTTCTACCTCGAACACCAGCGTGGCGTTCGGCGGGATGACGCCGCCCGCACCCTGCTCGCCGTAGGCCAGGTTTGAGGGAATAAACAGCTCCCACTTGGACCCTTCCTTCATCAGCTGCAGAGCTTCGGTCCACCCGCTGATCACACCGGTCACAGGGAACACCGCAGGCTCACCGCGCTTGTACGAACTGTCGAACTCGGTCCCGTCCAGCAGCCTTCCGCGATAGTGCGTCTTAACGGTCGACGCCGCCGTGGGGGTCTTGCCTTTGCCTTCCGTGATCACGCGGTACTGAAGTCCGCTCGGGAGGGTCTTGACACCCGGAGCATGGGCGTTGGTTGCGAGGAACGTATCCCCCGCTTCCTTGTTCTTGACAGCCTGGGCATGCGCCCGCTCCATGGCCACGGAATCCATCTGCTTCTTGAACGCAATCATGGTCTCGTGAACCTGCATGTCGGTCATCAGCCGTTCAGCGCTGTCACGCCTGGCATCCATCACGCCGCGAAGGAACGCATCAGGCATGATCGTGATAGAATCGCGCACCAGGTTATTGCCGACTGTCAAGCCGATACTGTAGCTTACTTTGTCCTGCTGTGTTTCGAGCTTCACGTTCTTTTCTCCTGATGAAGAGCATCCGGTAAGACCGACCACCAGCAGGGTGGCCAAAAGGTAGTGCATAGGACATCCTTTCACGTAATGAAAACGGCCTGTCGGCCTGACGGGACTCTTATGCCCGCCATCGTTCAAAATCGACAGGCCCATAATTCTTCAATATAGAGAAAATCGGGGTCAGAACCAATCCCCCTGTCGTCGTAACAGGGGTGGGAATCGGTGAAACAAACGGTTGCACCGACATTCTGCTGTTGTGCATGGTGAGGCGATTCTCTATATTGCTACACCTCCTCTGGCAGTTCATCATTACAGCAGAAGAACTTCCGATGCGTCATCCCGGCTTCCTCCTGTGCGGTGTAGCCCTTGCCTCCAGTCTTGCCAGCTCCGGCGGCCAATCTGCCGTGACCGGGGATATGCAGTCAGAGGCATCAATCAACCGGTCCGTGGATTCAATCCTTGCCCGCCTGACCCTTGAACAGAAAGTCGGTCAACTCGCTCAATACAGCGGCGGCTGGACCGATTCCATGACGGGTCCGGGGCAGCGGCGCCCTGATCTCATTGACCGGATTCGCGCAGGAACTGTCGGATCGATCTTCAATGCCACAGGGGCCCAGCTTATCCGCCAGCTTCAGGAAATCGCCGTTACGCAATCCCCAACGAAGATTCCGCTCCTCATCGGTCTGGATGTTATCCACGGCTTTCGCACGACATTTCCTGTTCCGCTTGCAGAAGCGAGCAGCTGGGATCCGGACGCAGTGTATCGTTCGGCCCGTGTGGCAGCCACCGAAGCGGCTGCAAGTGGGATTCACTGGACATTCGCACCGATGGTCGACATTGCCCGGGATCCCCGCTGGGGGCGCATTGTGGAGGGGTCCGGGGAAGATCCCTACCTTGGAGCAGCCATGGCCTCCGCACGTGTGCGAGGATTCCAGACGGCCGACCTCGCCTCGCCGTTCACCATCATGGCCTGCCCGAAGCACTTCGCCGCGTACGGTGGAGCCGAAGGGGGACGTGACTACAATACGGTCGACATTACAGAGCGGACATTACGCGAAGTGTATCTCCCCCCGTTCAAAGCTGCCGTTGACGCAGGTGCGGGCACCACTATGTGCTCATTCAATGAAATCGGCGGGATCCCGAGCACGGCGAACCGGCAGCTGCTGACGGACATTCTCCGGACCGAGTGGGGCTTCAGGGGATTCGTTGTGAGCGACTGGGGCTCCATCGGAGAGCTGCAACAGCATGGCATTGCCGGGACACTTGCTGACGCCGCCCGGCTGAGCATCACTGCCGGTACGGATATGGACATGGAATCGGATGCCTACTGGAGACATCTCGCTGATCTCGTGAAGGCGGGCACGGTCCCGGAATCTGTGATCGATGAAGCGGTGCGCCGCGTTCTGCGCGTCAAGTACAGACTCGGTCTCTTTGACAACCCGTACCGCTGGACAGATGCTGATATCGAGAAGGCGATGCTCCTTCATCCCGATCATCTCGCCATCGCGCGCGATATGGCGAGAAAGTCCATCGTTCTCCTGAAGAACGAAAACCAACTCCTTCCGCTCAGAAAAGATCTTCCTCTGCTCGCTGTTATCGGTCCGCTGGCTGCAGACAACGACAGCCCGCTTGGGCCATGGGCAGCGCACGGACGCGCAGACGAAGTCGTGACACTTCTGGATGGGATCACAGAGGCCGTTGCCCGGACGACGCGGGTGGGATATGCACGTGGCTGCAGCATCGACACGTCGGGGACAGAAGGCTTCGCAGCCGCTCTTGGACTTGCGCGGCGGGCTGATGCAGTCATCCTGGCGCTTGGCGAAGGCCGGGATATGAGCGGCGAGGCTTCCTGCCGTTCTTCACTGGATCTCCCCGGCTCGCAGCAGGCGCTGCTGGAAGCCGTCGTGCAGACAGGCAAACCTGTCGTGCTTGTGCTCATGAATGGGCGGCCCCTCAGCATTGCCTGGGCCGCCGGGCATGTGCCGGCAATCGTCGAGGGATGGTATCTGGGCACGCAGACGGGAAACGCACTCGCGGATGTCATCTTCGGCGATTACAACCCTTCGGGCAGACTCCCCGTCAGCGTTCCCCGTACCGTCGGACAGGTCCCCGTCTACTACAATCACAAGAACACGGGGCGGCCCGGGGATACTGCAAACAATTATACATCAAAGTATCTGGATCTGCCGCTGACGCCTCTGTATCCTTTTGGGTTCGGACTCAGCTACACCACATTTGCGTACGATGACCTCCGTCTCAGTGCGGCAACAATCTCAACGACCGACTCAGTTCATGTCACCGTGCGCGTGCGCAATGCAGGGAAACGGGCAGGTGAGGAAGTGGTGCAGCTGTATATCCGCGACGACGTGGCGAGCGTCACGCGGCCGGTGATGGAACTGAAGGGCTTCAGGAAGATTCCACTGACACCGGGACAATCACGTGAGGTGGATTTCGTGATTACGCCGGATCATCTTGCGTTCTATGACCAGACAATGCAATACCGTGTAGAACCCGGGACGTTCACGATCATGGTCGGTCCGCATTCCGCGCAGGTGCAGTCGCGGATCCTGACCGTACGATAACCCGGGCCCGCACCGGCAATCCCATTACACGCAGAAAGGACACCACATGGCTTCAATAGGTCTCAGCGTATTAGACTGGCTCATCATCGCCATCTACTTTGCGTTTATCCTGGGGTTGGGGTACTACCTCAAGAAGTTCACAAAGAACCAGGAAGATTTCTTCATGGCGGGGAGGAAGAACAGCATGTGGGTGGCAGGGCTGGCCTTCCTCTCGGCAAACCTGGGCGCGCTCGAGCTGCTCGGGATGACGGGCAACACGTTCAAGTACGGAATGTACGTCGCTCATTTCTATTGGGTTGGCGCCATCCCCGCTATGCTGTTCCTCGGCGTCTACATGATGCCCTTCTACTACAGCAGCCGCATTCATTCCGTACCCGGCTATCTGAAACTGCGCTTCGATGAAAAGACCCGGGTCCTGAACGCGATCGCATTTGCGGTGATGACCGTGCTGGTGTCCGGCATCAACCTTTATGCAATGGCTCTCGTGCTGCATACGTTCCTCGGATGGAGCTGGGATGTCAGCATGTGGATCTCGGCGGCAACGGTGGCTGCGTACGTCACGATGAGCGGACTCCTATCCGCCATTTTCACCGAGATTGTCCAGTTCTTTCTGATCTGGTTCGGTCTCTTTCTGGTGTCGATTCTCGGTGTTGTCGAGATCGGCGGCATTGACGAAGTGTTCGCACGCGTCCCGGCCGCGTACAACACGCTCTGGTCCACATCGGGGGATCCGGCACAGAACGGGATGATGGTCACCTGGGGCGGGATCATCCTCGGACTGGGTTTCGTGCTGTCGTTCGGCTACTGGACCACGGACTTTCTGGTTGTCCAGCGTGCATTCTCTGCGAAAGATCTGCGGTCGGCGCGCATGACGCCGATCATCGCATCATTCTTCAAGATGGCTGTTCCGTTTATCGTGATTGTGGCCGGACTCGTTGCGTACATCCTTGCCAATGATTCGACCACCGGCTTCGCGCTGCTTCAGGACGGCGGGCAGGTGAATTACGATTCCGCCCTTCCTCTCCTCATTGCGCGCTACTATCCGGAAGGGCTGATCGGGTTGGGGATTACGGCATTGCTTGCGGGCTTCATGGCCGGTCAGGCCGGCAACGTGAGCGCCTTCAACACCGTGTGGACCTATGATATTTACAGAGCGCTCATCAAGAAAGATGCGAGTGACGAGCACCTCCTCTGGATGGGACGTGTCACGACAATTGTCGGTATCATTATCAGCGTCGGGACGGCATACTGGGCAAAGAGTTTTCCGAGCATCATGGACTACATGCAGGCCATCTTCTCCTGGGTGAACGCGCCGCTCTTTGCAACGATGCTGCTCGGGATGTTCGTCGTGTGGATCACTCCGGCGGGGGCGTTCTGGGGTCTGCTTGCAGGCATGGGATCTTCGTTCCTGATGTTCCTGGCAGTGAAATTCCAGTGGATTAGCGGGAGCATCATCACGATGTCCGACAACTCCAGCGATATGGCTGTCAACTTCTGGCGGGCATGGTGGGCGTGGCTGATCTGCTTCGTTCTGACGATCGTCATCAGCCTGTTTACGAAGAAGAAGCCCCGCGAGGAACTGGTTGGACTGGTGAAGGGATTGACGGCGGAAGTACACGATACGGGGATTCCGTTCCTGCGCCGCCCGGCATTCTACGCCCTTCTCTCTCTCATTGTCCTCATCATCCTGAACATCATCTACTGGTAGGAGATCCCATCCATGAAATCCATATGGTTTTTTGTCGGCATCCTTCTGCTGGTACTTGGTGTCCTCATACTCGGAGCGGGGATCGTCGGTATGATGTCGGGTGAACTGCCACCGACAGTCCTTGCAAATCTCCATCCCCGGGTCTGGTGGGGTGGCATCATGACGATTGCGGGTATCCTGTTCCTCGTCTTCAACAGGAAGCCCAGGGCCTGAGCTGCAATCGTTACCCCGTTCACTGCAGGGGGATCGAACGACAAGACACCGCGGGCTTGCCGTCACCGATTCCCCTGTTTGTGTACCAGTGCCGATCATGTACCGTGAGTACAGTTCCAATCTGACGCCCGGAGGATGGCATGTTCACCTGTTCAAGGCCGTTCCGGAATAGCCGGAAGGCGCCATCGTGGTCGAGGCCAGGGACCGCTTCGGCCGCATATTTGCGGCGCGCGGCTGGGAGATTTAGCGGAATATGGGGGAAATCGGGTGTAACTGAATGAGCGTGCATACGTACACTCTACTGCACACTTGATATAATCCGGAGACATCCATGAAACCAGAAAGCCACATTCAAACCGTCGGAATCCTGCATTTGGTGCACAGCGGGCTGCTTATTGTCATCGGGATGTTTCTCTTCCTCCTTCTCGGGGGGATTGGCGCACTGAGTGGAGATGAGGATGCTTTGCTTGTGCTGGGCATCATCGGGACGGTGGCCATCAGCATCATGTTCGTTGTGGCCATCCCGGGCATTGTCGGCGGAATCGCTCTTCTGCGCCATGCCCGGTGGTCTCGCATTTTTATGATTGTCCTGAGCGCCCTGAAACTCATTGATATACCGTTCGGAACAGCGCTCGGCATCTACTCAATTTATGCTCTCCTGCGTCCTGACGTGATCGCAGTCCTGGATCCGCCGGTACAAACCGCGGTCGTGGCAACGACATAGCGGAGCGGAGACGCTCACTCTTCCGGCCGGAGTCTGTGCTGCTCCGGCCAACTGCCTGAGCACATCGGCAAAGGCGTGCCGTGGAAAGTCTGGCATGGGGGTGCTGACCGCGGTACTGCTGACCGCGATACCCCTCCCTCGTTGCAACTCAGCTCCAATCTCAATACATTCCTGCATGCATTTCCTCCGGTGCATCCTCGCCTCCATCTTCGGAATCACAATTCTGTTTCTGGCTCTGAAGAGTCCTGTCGGAATGTAGACTTTTCCGTATGCCGCGGGGGACGGATGCACAGGAATCCGGAGTGTCAGGTTGGAAGTGGCACACTACCTACCGGGAGTACCATGTATGATCCCACGTGATGCGGTTATTGGCATTGACTACGGGACAGATTCAGTTCGGACGCTCATTATCGACGCTGCGGACGGAACGGAAGTCTCAACGGCCGTGGAGTATTATCCCCGATGGGGTAAGGGCTTGTATTGTGATCCGGCGTCAAACCGGTTCCGTCAGCATCCTCTCGACTACCTCGAGGGCCTGGAGCACACCGTTCGTGCCGCTGTTGCTGCTGCGCCGGCCGGCGTTGCCGAGCGCATCCGCGGTATTTCCGTTGACACAACGGGGTCCACACCCGTTGCAGTTGACAGTGCGGGAACTCCTCTCGCATTGATTCCAGGCTTCGAAGAAGAGCCGGATGCTATGTTTGTTCTGTGGAAAGATCATACGGCCGTTGACGAGGCCGGAGAGATCAACCGTGTAGCAAAGAGCTGGGGAGGCACTGACTACACGAAGTATGAAGGAGGAGTCTATTCCTCGGAGTGGTTCTGGGCAAAGCTCCTGCACATCCTGCGCACGAATCCGCGTGTACGCCAGGCCGCGTTCTCGTGGGTTGAGCATTGCGACTGGATACCCGGCGTCCTGACGGGTAACACGAACCCGCACTCGCTCAAGCGGAGCCGCTGCGCCGCCGGCCACAAGGCCATGTGGCACGAAAACTTCAGTGGTCTTCCCTCGGAGGAGTTCCTCATCACGCTGGACCCGATGCTGGCCGGATTGCGGGCCCGCCTGTACACAGAGACGCACACGAGCGACGTTGTGGCCGGAACCCTGACACGGGAATGGGCAGCACGGCTGGGATTGCCGCCGGAAGTGCGTGTGGGAGTCGGAGCCTTCGATGCGCATATGGGTGCTATCGGCGGAGAGATCCGGCCGTACGTGCTGACCAAAATCATGGGGACTTCGACATGTGACATGATCGTCGTTCCGAATGAGGAGATGGGTCAGAAGCTCATCAGAGGGATTTGCGGCCAGGTCGATGGCTCCATCATACCGGGAATGCTCGGCATGGAAGCCGGACAATCGGCCTTCGGCGATGTGTATGCCTGGTTCAAGGACGTCCTGCTCTGGCCGGTCCGGGAGATCATCGGTTCCTCGACGCTCCTTGAACCTCAGCTCAGGGCGAGAATCGTCGATGAAGCGGAGGAACGGATCATCAACGCACTCTCGGCGGCCGCTGCGGAGCTCCCGCTGGAAGAATCGGGAGTGCTCGCGGTGGACTGGCTGAACGGGCGCCGGACACCGGATGCAAACCAGCTTCTGAAGGGGGCCATCACCGGGCTGAACCTCGGGAGCGATGCCCCCAAGATCTTCCGGGCACTCGTGGAGGCAACAGCATTCGGCGCGCGGATGATCGTGGACCGGTTCCGGGAGGAAGGGGTGCGCATTGACGGCGTCATTGCCCTGGGAGGCGTGGCAAAGAAATCTTCCTTCATCATGCAGACCGTGGCCGATGTAATGGGAATGACGATCGCAGTGCCGAGGTCGGAGCAGACCTGTGCACTGGGTGCTGCGATGTGTGCTGCCGCAGCCGCTGGTCTCTATTCGACAATCGATAAGGCAAAGAAGGCGATGGGCAGCGGGTTTGAGCGGGAGTATGCACCCGATGCCGCCCGTCACCAACAGTATGATGGCCTGTATGCGCGCTACAAGCGCCTGGGCGCATTCATTGAATCCGAAATGACGACTGGAGGGGCACACACATGAGTCTCTACGCCGAGCTCAAACACCGTGCATGGGCGTCGAACCTGGATCTCCCGAGATTCGGTCTCGTGACAAAAACTTTCGGCAACGCGAGTGCGTTCGATGCCGGGCGCCGGGTCTTTGCGATCAAACCCAGCGGCGTGCCCTTCGATGCGTTGCAGCCGGAGGACATGGTGGTGGTGGACCTTCAGGGCAGAGTCGTCGAGGGCCGGCTCAAGCCGTCATCAGACACGCGGACGCATGCTGTGCTGTATGCGGCATGGCCCGACATCGGCGGGGTTGTACACACCCACTCCCTCTATGCCGTCGCATGGTCGCAGGCGCTGCGATCGATTCCGGTGCTCGGCACAACCCATGCCGACTATGTGGCCGAGGACATTCCGTGCACGCCGCCGATGGACGAAAGCAAGATTGGGGGGAACTACGAAGAAGAAACCGGCCGGCAGATTCTGAGAGCGTTCGAGGAGCGTTCGCATGAGAATGTGCCGATGGTGCTCGTGGCATCTCACGGTCCATTCACCTGGGGTACATCGGCGGACCAGGCCGTGGAACACAGTATCGCACTGGAACAGATCGCCCGGATGGCCTACCTGACGCTCCAGATCAACCCCGGAACTCCCCAGCTGAGCGATGCGCTTCTGCACAAGCACTTCGAACGCAAACACGGCTCCACGGCCACCTATGGCCAGGACGAGGCCGATGAAAGGACCAAACAATCATGAAAAACCTTCCGGCCATTACCATGGGCCTGGTCGCTGTCAGCCGGGATTGCTTCCCGATCGACCTCTCACGGAGGAGACGAAAGGAAGTTGCTGCAGAGTGCGTGAAGCAGGGGATCGACGTCGTGGAAATCGACACGATCATCGAACATGAAAACGACGTTGTGCGTGTCCTGCAGGAAATCCGGGACAGGAACATCAACGCACTGGCACTGTACCTCGGGAACTTCGGTCCGGAAGGACCCACCACCCTCCTCGCGCAGCGGTTCGGCGGGCCGGTCATGCTCGCGGCAGCTGCGGAGGATTCAGGGAAGGACCTTTTCGGCGGAAGGGGGGATGCGTACTGCGGACTCCTGAGCGCTTCGTACAATGCCGGGCTCCGGCGACTCAAGATCCATCTTCCTCAGTATCCGGTCGGGACGCCGTCAGAGGTGGCCGGCATGATCCGCGAGTTCTTCCCTGTGGCGCGGGTGTGGGTCGGATTGCGCAATCTCAAGGTGTTCTCCTTCGGGCCACGGCCGTTTGATTTCCTGACGTGTCATGCGCCCATCCAGCCGCTGTTTGACCTCGGCGTCGAGGTCGTGGAGAACAGCGAACTCGACATGTACGACCTCTTCCTTTCTGCGAAAGGGGATCCCCGGATCAAAGCGATCGCTGCGGACATGGCCAGGGAGCTGGGAAGAGGAAATACGTATCCGGATCTGATGGAACCGCTGGCGCAGTTCGAGCTGTCTCTGCTGGATTTCATGGAGAAGAATCTGGGTGCATCCCGCTATGCCGTGTTTGCGAACAAATGCTGGCCGGCATTCGAGAAGTATTTCGGATTTACTCCCTGTTTCATCAACGGCCGTCTTGCGGCGCATGGTATCCCGATCTCCTGCGAATCCGACATCTACGGTGCCTTGAGTGAGTACTGTGTTTCCTGTGCGACCATGCTGCCGCCGGCAATCCTCGATGTCAACAATACCGTTCCGTACGATATGATAGAAGAAGCGAAAGGGCAGCTGCGCGACTATGCCCCCCACGATCTCTGGATGGGATTTCACTGCGGCAACACCTCTTCGTCCTGCATGGCAGCATCAGTGATGAAGTATCAGGTCATCATGCACCGGCTCATGGAGCCGGGGAAGGAGCCGCACATCACGCGGGGAACGCTCGAGGGCCGCATCAAGCCCGGCGCCGTGACAATCTTCAGGCTCCAGTCGACATCCGATGCTCATCTGCGTGCGTATGTGGCGGAGGGAGAGATCCTGGACATTGATCCGAAGTCCTTCGGATCGATCGGGGTCTTTGCCATCAGGGAAATGGGGCGGTTCTACCGGCACGTGCTTCTGGAGAAGAGGTTCCCTCACCACACGGCTGTGGGTTTTACCCATGCGGGGAAACCGCTGTTCGAAGCGATGAAGATGGTCGGCGTCGATGATATCGGGGTCAATCTCCCCAGGGGGACATTCTATCCGACGGAGCATCCTTTTGCGTAGCGTCGCGGCGCGGATCTCCGTCTGATCCTATCAGGCCCGCATGTAGTCCACAGACTGCATGCCGTTCCCGAGCTGAATTTCAGCCCCTTTTTTCGTATACTTGTGGGCCATCAAAGTTTCTCCCTGAGTCACTAAGCCAGATTGCAGGTTTCTGTGTCTAATACAAGACCCGGCAAGTGCCGGATCTGACCACTGTGGTATGACCTTTTCGCGGGGTGTATAGTATGAAGCGCTGGATGTGGATTTCCCTGGTTGTCCTCGTCGGGTTTGTTGCCGCATATCTCCTGTTCTTCCGGTCAGCAAAAGATACGTATGAGTTTCGTTTCGACAAAGTCTCGCGGGGCGATATCACAATGAATGTGACGGCCACGGGGACCATCAACGCCGTCATCAGCGTTGCGGTAGGTACACAGGTCTCCGGCATCATCGCGAAGCTCTATGCGGACTTCAATTCGATCGTGAAAGAAGGGCAGGTAATCGCCCAGATCGATCCGACCTTTCTCCAGCAATCGGTTAAAGACGCCTCTGCGAGCTTCGAGCGAGCCCAGGCGCAGTTCAATGATGCGAAACGCGTGTATGAACGGACGAAGGCCCTGTTCGAAAAGAATCTCGAGTCCCAGGTCAACTATGATGCCGCGCTGACAGCGTTTGAATCCAACAAGGCCGCGCTCAAACAGGCACAGGCAACTGTGGAGAGGGCCAGGATCAATCTCGCCTATGCCACCATCTACGCCCCGATCAACGGGGTGGTGATTGACCGTCAGGTGAACGTCGGCCAGACCGTTGCCGCCAGCTTCTCATCGCCCACGTTGTACACGATTGCCAACGACCTGCACAAGATGCAGGTGCTGGCCACTATAGATGAGTCCGATATCGGACAGATCAGCGTCGGGCAGGAAGCAACGTTCACCGTTGACGCGTATCCGGACGATACGTTTTCCGGGACAGTCTCACAGATCCGTCTGGCGCCGGTGACGATTCAAAACGTCGTCAACTACACCGTTGTGGTTGATGTCGACAACAAGCAGCTCAAGCTCATGCCGGGCATGACTGCGAGCGTCAAGATCCTGGTCGGCAGTGCACAGAACGTCCTGCGCGTTCCCAATATGGCTCTTCGCTTCCAACCTCCTTCCGACCTTATCGACAGCACGGCGATCAAAGAAATGCGTCAGGCGGGGATGGGGACGGGAATGGGTATGGGAATGGGGAGGGAAGGACGGCAGAGGGGTGAAGGGATGACGCGGCCGGAGAGAAGTGGCGGAGGGCCGGGTCCGCAGGGAAACCCGGAAGCATGGCGGGCCAGAATGAATGCAATCCGTGATTCGATCCGTACGGCCCACGGCGGGGAGATGGCCGAGGATGAGTTGAGGGCTGCAGTGCGAAAGGTGATGGACAAGATGCGCGAGGATTCGAAGCCGCCGGTTGTGACCGTCGTGAAACCGAGCACCCGTGCCGGCGCAAATACACGCTTCGGAGTCCAGATCACCTTTCCGGAGTATCAGAAAAGCGATGCCTCGGGTGTGGGGGAACGCCAGCGCGGCCGGGTCTGGATTCGCAACGCAAAGGGTCAGCTGCAGCCTGTCTTCATTGTAACGGGCCTTTCGGATGGACGGTACACCGAGATCATCACCGAGGAACTCAAAGACGGTGATCAGGTCGTGCTTGGGGCTTCCTCGAATGCAAGCTCGCAATCAACTCAGTCAACCAGCCCGTTGACCGGGTCGCAGCAGCGGCCCCCGATGGGTGGCGGTGGACCGAGATGAGCGCTCTCGCGGACAGAGGCGAACCTCAACGGAACGGCCCGCTCATCCAAATCTCCCATCTGGTGAAAAACTACCAGCTTGGGGAAGTGGAAGTCCATGCATTGCGCGGTATCTCGCTTGATGTGCAGCACGGAGAATTCGTGGCGATTATGGGTGCTTCCGGATCGGGGAAGTCCACCTTTATGAACATTCTTGGATGCCTCGATATTCCGACGAAGGGGACCTATATTCTCGAAGACATTGACGTCAGCAAACTCACCCGGGATGAACTCGCGCATATCCGGAACAGCAAGATCGGCTTCGTGTTCCAGGGCTTCAACCTCCTCTCCCGTACGTCGGCCCTGGAGAATGTCGAACTCCCGCTTCTGTACTGTGCCATGACCAATACCGAGCGGTACAACCGTGCTGTTTCTGCTCTGGACAAGGTCGGACTGGCAGACCGGGTCCATCACTTTCCGAACCAGCTTTCCGGAGGACAACAGCAGCGCGTGGCAATCGCCCGCGCACTGGTCAACAATCCCAGCATCGTGCTGGCTGACGAACCCACCGGCAATCTGGACAGCCGGACCAGCGTTGAGGTGATGGGGATATTCCAGGAACTGAACCGGCAGGGGATCACGATCATCATCGTGACGCATGAGCCGGATATTGCACAGTTCACGCGGCGTCACATCGTCTTCCGGGATGGCAAGGTGCGTTCGGACAAGCTGAACCCTGTGCCGCGGGTGGCGTCGGAGGTGCTCAAGGAGATGCCGGTGATTGACGAGGAGGCCGAAGAATGAAGACTCTGAATATCCTCCGGTCGGCGTTCCGAGCGCTGCGCCGGAACAAGATGCGCTCGTTCCTGACCATGCTGGGCATCATTATCGGTGTAGCGGCAGTGATCGCCATGCTGGCAATCGGGCAGGGAGCCGAGTACTCGGTCAAGCAGCAGATCGCATCGCTGGGGACAAACGTCCTGATTGTGTTCCCGGGATCCCAGCAACAGGGAGGCATTCGTGTTGGAGCGGGGTCAATGACGACGCTGACCGAAGCTGATGCTGCAGCCATCGAAAAAGAATGTCCCGCAGTGGCGTACGTCTCTCCCGGGGCTCGGTCCGGTGGACAGGCTGTCGCAGGAAACCTCAACTGGGGCACAAGCATCGAGGGAACGGGAGCGAACTACCTTGAGATCCGGAAATGGACCATTGAGTACGGGGAGTTCTATTCGGAGCAGGACGTCAAGGGTGCTGCGAAGGTATGCGTGCTAGGACAGACTGTGGCGGACAATCTGTTTCCGGAGAGTTCTCCCGTCGGTCAGACGATACGGCTCAGAAACATGCCGGCAAAAGTGATCGGCGTGCTCTCCAAGAAGGGGCAGAATGCGATGGGTCAGGATCAGGACGATATCATCCTCGCACCCTACACCACCGTCCTGCGGCGCCTCTCGCACTTCCCGTATCTGCGGCAGATCACCGTGTCCGCGACGAGCCCGACGTCCATCGCGGAGGCCGAACGCCAGATCAGAGAATTGCTCCGGATGCGCCACAAGATCGAGTCCTATGAGCAGGATGATTTCACGATACGCAATCAGTCGGATCTGGCCGAGACAGCCACAGCGACGACGGAAATCCTCACGATACTGCTTGCCAGCATCGCCGGCGTGTCCCTGCTGGTGGGCGGCATCGGCATCATGAATATCATGCTCGTCTCGGTCACCGAGCGGACTCGTGAAATCGGGATCCGCATGTCGGTAGGTGCACGGGGACGCGATATTCTCTCGCAGTTCCTGATTGAAGCGCTCGTCCTGAGTCTTCTGGGAGGCATTCTCGGGATTGCCCTTGGAGTGGGAGGATCTCTGGCGATCGCGAAACTTGCAAAATGGCCGACGATCGTGACAGCGTTCTCGATCATCCTGTCGTTTGGCTTCTCGATAGCTATCGGCCTCTTCTTCGGATTCTACCCTGCGCGCAAAGCGGCCCTTCTGAATCCCATCGACGCACTGCGGTACGAATGACGCAGATCGGGGGTGGAGCAGTGCTCCTCCCCCGGTTCGCCTCAGTCTTTACTTCCTCACCCGGGCGGCAATCCGGACCTCGATCAGATCTGTTTGCGAATGACACTCCCGCACGGTATCTTGTAAAGACACTAGCAGCGTTGTGTGTTTGGCGTCGTACAATGCGCATCTTTCCCATCCACAATCCATCTTGAGGGAGACTGAATATGCATCATTTCCTGCCGGGTCTTCTGGCGCTTCTGTTCCTTGTCCCTGCTTCCGGGATCGACGACTATCTGGCCGTCATGAAGACCACAAAGACGGCTGTTCAGGACTACATTGAGAGCAGTATCATGTATGGTTCGTTCTCGTTTCCCTCTGCGTGCCGTGCGATTCCGAAGGAAAAACGCGCTGCTGTTGTCCGGGCCGTAGGGGATTTTGCGCGGACGTTCGTCAAGACAGACGCCTTCAAGAAGAAGTATGCCGAGTTGCGCGAACAGCGGCTGCCATCGAAGCCCGAACTCACTCCGCTCTCGGCTGATACGAGGAAGCGACAGATTGCCGATCTCAAAGCGAGTATCGCGGAACAGGAGAAGGCGCAGGCCAGCGCTCCGGCGGATCAGAAAGGCATCTATAAAGATATCCTCACATCCCTTCGCTCAATGGTCAAGCAGCTGGAGACTCAGGACACGAGTCAGGATGCGCAGATGGATGAGTTCATCAAGCAAAGCAACGCCACGGCGATGCAGCAGTATAATGAGAAGGTTGCAGCGTATGAAAAGGAGTATCCTGCCGGAGATCCGAAGCCGCTCGTCAAGAAACGCCTCCAGGAGTTTCTGAAGGCCAGTGCTTCCGTGGATTTCGACGCCAGGCTGGTGAAGAAGGACAAGCAGTGGATATTCCAGAATCCGGCCTATGAGAACAAGGACCGGAACTGGAAGCTGGCATACAGAGCAGGGAAGGAAGCCACAGAAGCAGCCCGGGCGTTTGCTGCGGAGTGGTTGAAGGAATTCTGAGCCGAACAGGTGCGCGATCCAATGGCCGACGTTCGACTCCGTTGATCGTGTCATGAGGACTTGCGGAAGGGACATCGCATGCTAAGAATCGGCACCAAACTCGGCCTGGGGATCGGTGCCCTGCTGGCTCTGTGCGTCATCATCGGGCTCGTGTCCTACACGCAGACAGCCACCGTGCAGCAGAAGCTGGAAGAGGTTACGCAGGTGCGCGAACCTGCCAACTCCGCCGTGTATGCGCTGGAGAACCGGCTGGTTGAGATCGCGTTTGCGGCCTTCGGCTATTCCGCCACGGATGAAGAGGGAATACGCCTGACAGGATCGGGCGCTTCGCTCGATGCAGGTGAGGGACGATCGATTGACAGCAGCGCGGGGCTTCCGGATACAGCGTCGGCCGGAAGCGCACCTGTCCGCGATGGGCTGGTGGGACTGGAAGGTGCCGCCCGGGAACACGTGCTCCTGAGGACGACCCAGGGACGCACACTGGATACCCTGAACCGCCAGCTGGAGGCGCTCGACCGGCTGCTGATCGACCGGATTCAAAACTCCGTCCGGGTGGATGATCCGATCGCGTATCGCCGGTTGCAGGTGGTCCTCGGGATGCAGGTCCAGATCAATGCGATCACCAAGCACCTTGGCTCGTTTCTGCTAACGGGTGACGAACAGCACGTCGCATCGATCCACAAGGCCGACACGCAATTCCGGGAGTTCATCAGTGCATATCAGGTTCTCCTGCTGCGTTCCGAAGAAAAGACATGGGCGTCTGAACTGAAGACCCGCTCTGACCAGGCGCTACGGTTGACAGGGACGATGCTGTCGCTGGAATACGAGCGCCGGAAGCAACGTGCCGCGTTCCTGGATCAATACCGCGCATTGCGGCTTGTGTTGAACGAAGGAATACAGACGCAGACCGAACGGAGTCTGGCGAGAGCCAAGGCCGATCTGCTCGAGGCCGGCCGCGGCGCCAACACCGCCATCCTTGTTGCCCTGTTACTCAGCATGATCGTTGGAGTCGGAGTGGGGTACGTGACGACACGGAACATCACCCGGCCTCTCGACCAGCTGACGAGCGTGATGCGGGCGATTTCAGGCGGGAATACCTCGCAACGGGTGGCCATACGCACGCACGACGAATTCCGGCTTGTGGGAGACACGTTCAATCAGATGGCCGATCAGATTGAAGAGGGTGAACGCCTGCGGACCGAGAGCCTGCGCTTCTTCGCCATTGCCACGCAACGGGCACAGGAAGAGGAGCGCGCGCGCATTGCCCGCGAACTCCATGATGATCTCTGTCAGCGCCTGACCGGCACCAAGTACCGTGTAGAAGTGCTCCATGATCAGGTGCTCTCCACGCACCGCCGGATGGCGAAAGACCTGGATGATGTCATGCAGGAGCTCGACAGGTCGATCACCGAGGTCCGCAGAATGTCGTTCAATCTGCGTCCGAGCGTGCTGGATGACTTTGGACTGGTGCCGGCGCTCCGTCTTCTCTGCAGCGAATTTCAGAAGGCCCACGGCACTACCACGTCTCTGGAAGTCGCCGAGGACATCGGCGATGGCGTCGGGACAGATACGGAAATCGCACTCTACCGCATCGCCCAGGAAGCCCTGACAAATGTCGCCAAACATGCAGGGGCCATGCACGTCTCGGTGAGGCTGACATGCGAGGGTGCGTTCCTCCATCTCCATGTCGAGGATGACGGCAAAGGATTTGTATACGAAGAAGCGGTCAGCAAACGGGGGGCCGGACACGGCCTCGGGCTCATCAGCATGCGGGAACGCGCTGAACTGCTCGGCGGGACCTGTGCTGTGACGAGCACAGGCGGGAAAGGGACTATCGTGGCGATTACTATTCCACGGAGTGGAGACTACACGAATGCGAAAGACCAGAATTCTCATCGCGGATGATCATGACGTTGTGCGCAGCGGTCTGAAAGCGCTCTTGCGCACGTCCCCCGAATTCGCCATTGTGGGCGAGGCGGCGGACGGAGAGGAGGCGGTGCGCCGTGCAGGCGACCTGCTGCCGGATATCGTCATGATGGACATCTCCATGCCGCGGCTGGATGGCATCGGTGCGACGCGCCTCATCAAACAGCACCATCCCTCGATCCGGATCATCATCCTCACGGTCTACGAAGAAGAGGAATATGTGTATCAGATCCTTCATGCCGGGGCCAGCGGATATGTTCTAAAAAACGCAGGGAAACGGGAGATCTTCGATGCGATCAAAGCGGTACGAAACGGCGAGCGGTTCTTCAGTCCCGGCGTGTCCCGCCTGATTATTGACGGATTCCTTAAACGGGCTGAGGAACAAGACCGCAATGAAAAGAAGGCCAGCCCGGAGTCCACGGGTTTGACCAAGCGTGAAACGGAAGTGCTCAAGTACATCGCAATGGGCTGCACAAACCGCCAGATTGCGGAAACACTGTTTCTTAGCTTCCGGACTGTCAACACCCATCGCGCTAACCTCATGCAGAAGCTGGATATTCACGATACGGCCGGACTGGTGCGTCATGCTCTCAGCCTCGGTCTCCTGCCGGATGCTTCTCCGAAGAAGTAACCCCACCCCGGACCTGACCCTCGGGTAAACGCTGTAGATCCAAATCTACATGCTTTGTCCGATTGCCATCCGGATCCCATCTGTGTATCGTGTTACAGTACACAGAATGCTCACCCCGCACGCTCAGTGCGATTGTTTGACGGAAAGAGGAGGCTCCCATGAAGAAACTTGCATTGATCGTTGCACTTTCTGGTATCCTGGTTCTCGGATGCGCAGATCGTGAAAAAGAAGCGGCACTGCAGAAGCAGCTCAGCCAGGCCGAAGCAGACCGCCAGTCATACCAGACACTCCTGAACGAACGCGACAAGTACGTTGAGGGAGTGATGAAAGAAATCAATCAGATTTATGCCGATCTCGAAGCCACGCGGGCAAAGGAAGGCAAGCTGAAGGCACAGCCGGCGGGTGTCGAAGGGAAGACCACGGCAACCGATCTGGACACGCGCAAGCAGCTGCTGGCGAACATCGCTTCCCTCGGAGACGCCCTGAAGGAAAACCGGAAACGGATCGCGGATCTGCGCGCCCGGCTGAAATCCTCCCAGGGAGAAATCGCCAGTCTGACGAAGATGGTGGAAAACCTCCAGTCCACACTCCTGGAACGGGAACAGTCAATCGCCCGCCTTCAGGCACAAGTCGTGGGTCTGGAAGAGACCGTCCAAACGAAGACTCTGCAGCTGGCTGAAAAAGAGCAGCTGATTGATGAGCAGGGCCGTAAACTAAATGCTGCCTACTTCATAGCAGCCCCCCGAGAGGAACTTGAGGAGAAGGGAATCATCACTGAAGAGGGTGGGTTCCTCTGGGGGCTTCTTGGATCGACAACAGTCGTGGCAGGCACCTGGGACCCTGCGGTCTTTGCGTCGCTGGACAAGACCCGTGAGCAGACAATCCATATCCCGGGAAGAATCTCTCAGATCCTTCCATTGAGGAACCAAGACTTCTTTGCCACAACGGAGGTGGGAGAGAACGATACGGAGCTCAAGATTCTCGAACCGGAGAAATTCTGGAAGGACAACTACCTGGTGGTGGTGCTGGATTAAGGGCCAGGCAGGGCAAAGCAGGCGTCCTCCGGAATATACCAGGGGTGGCCAGAAGAGACTTGTTCTGGCCACCCTTGCTATTAGGGTCTGACGGTCCGGGTCATCATCCATCCCGGCATGCTGTCCCTACATTCCTTTGAACAGGCTCGTCCCCGTTATGCCGGGAATCCTTCCCCTTCGCTCAATGGAAATCCGGCCGGCCCTGTCTCCAGATGCCTGCTTTCCTCAAAGTCCTGACTCGCCGGGTCCCCTCCTCTGGCAAACCATTTGCATTCCACTGGAACAACCTGACTCTCTCTGCTGTTGGTAGTGAATATCAGGAATCTCACTTCCCCCCTTCAGGAGAATACGATGAGCGCTGGACCCGGACGGCTTTCTGCGTCCCAGAAAGAGTTCTTCAGGATCAATGGTTTTCTTCACAACCTTCAACCTGTTTACTCAAGGACCGAAATCGCGGAATTAAACAGCGGGCTGGAGCGGTTGCTTGCACTTCTTCGTCCGGGTGAAACGTCGAAAGAAATCCGCGAATGGCACGAAAGCAGCAGGTTTCTCTACGAGATCTGTATGAACCCCATCATCCTGGATTACGTGGAAGATGTGCTCGGGCCAAACTTCTTCCTCTGGGGTTCGAATTTCTTCATCAAGTCTCCGCGAAGTCTCTCCACAGTGGGCTGGCATCAGGACGCCTACTATTGGCCGCTCAGTCCCCACGAATCACTGACCGTGTGGCTTGCGTTCGATGACAGCACGACTGAAAACGGCGCCATGACCGTGATCCCGGGGTCGCACACCGCTGGGCTGCTAAAACATGCCCGTGCCAAGGAGACAGATTCCGTGCTGATGCTCGAGTGTGAGCGGGGTCAGTTCCGTGAAGACTCAGTCGTACCAGTCACGCTGCGTGCCGGCGAGATCTCCATACACGACGACAAATTGGTCCATGGTTCACCTGCCAATCCGTCGGACAGACGCCGAGCCGGTCTGACCATCCGCTATTCACGGACGAATGTGAAGTGTGATCTCTCCATCAATCCTCATTTTACCACGTATCTCTGCCGCGGAACAGATGAGTACCGCTACAATCCCCGGGGAGTTGTGCCAGAGCAGCGGTTTGCGAGACTGGACCGGGAGCACCGCAGCATAGAAGAAGCGGGTGCAGAGGCCGAAAAGAAGCTGGGCTTGCGTTAGGGGTTCGTGGTCTTTCCGGGGAAGAAGTGCCTGGGCGCCTCTTGCGGTGGCTCTGAAAGGCGCCGGTGCGATGCGACTGGACTGCGCCGGTGCGCTGCGACTACGCTGCGCGAGTGCCCCACGACCGGATCGTGCCGGTGTGCCGCGACTGCACTGCGCCGGTGTGCTGCGACCACGCTGCGCGAGTGCCCCGCGACCGGATCGTGCCGGTGTGCCGCGACTGCACTGCGCCGGTGCGATGCGACCCCGCTGCGCGATTGCGCCGCTCCTCTTCTGCTACGGGACGTGCTGGGACTGTACTACGCAACAACCACACGTTACCTGACAAGCAGCATGGATACGGCACGTGACATAGCGCCGGATGTCAGACGTGCCACGTACATTCCGCTGGCAAGACCCCGGGCATGGAATGCCACGCGATGTTCACCCCGCGGCATCACGCCGTCGAGCAGCGTGGCAATGCGCTGGCCGGTGATAGAGTACACCTGCAGCGTGATGTGCTGCTCCTGGTGCAACGTGAATGCGAGTGTTGTGGAAGGATTGAAGGGGTTAGGATAGTTCTGTGACAGCGTGAACGATGTCGGGGACTCTGCAGGGGATGTCGCAACCGCTGTGAAGCGCGCTGCACCGATCAACGGAAGATCGATGCATGAGGGATACAGGGGCGAACTCAAAAGCTCCGCGCTGGCCGACTGGAAGTAGGGGATGATATGAGCGCGGTTTGTATCATACATGTCCAGCGGCGATACCTCGATCCCGATTCTGTGTCCGGCAGGAAAATGATGTGCGAATGCCTGCCCCTCGATCTGTTTCTCCACTACTGTGCCTGCTCCAACCCCGCGTACGCCATTTGTGCAGCGTGTCACCAGCGACCATGTCGATCCGGAATCCACGTCTGTGACGTCAAACAAACGGAGATGTGCCTGAAACCTTGCCGCATTTCCCCGCAGGAACAGTCGTGCCTCAGGGATACCTGCGACATTCATCGAATCCAGGAGTGGAGGTGACACAAAACGGACGGGCGTGGCCTGAAATGCATTTCGGAAGGCGGTGCCTGCATAGCTCTGGTCCCACCCATACAGCGGCAGGTAGGTGGAGTCATACCGGATCGAGAAGCCATACTGTGCTTCGGCGGCCGGGGGCGACGTCTGGAGCGAGCCGCCCGTGAAATAGAGGCGGACCGTGCCCGCATCCTGCGGCGGCCATGTCGTGAGCTCGGTGTGAGGCCAGTACGGGCGGTCGTCGGCGAGGATGATCCGCAGTGACTGTGCGTTGTCGAGGGGCACCCCCTGCAGCCAGTAGTCGAACCACCCCAGCATCGTCTCAACCACAAAGAGGTATTCGGGAACATGGATCGACTCCCCGTGTCCGTTTGTGCCAAAGTACGACCAGACGGGCACCGAACGAGCCGAGAGGTTCTGCACGGCCCGAAGTGCACTGTTCGCGTGAAAGAGCACGTCTCCCCACCCCAGGCTCTGAATGACCGGGATGCGCACGCTGTCGACCAGGGGAGTGATATCACGGCTGAGGATGAACGTGCGGACGCTGTCGTACTGCTCCTGGATAACGAATGCGCGCAGCCGGTCGCGCAACGGATCGTATCGCACCGATGACAATGAGAGCTCGAACCGGAGCTGTTGTTTGATGCACTCCGCAGGGAAGAGGTCGAGAGAATAGGATGGCGGGGCGACGAGGGTTGCGATCGTCTGCACGCCCGCCATGTGATGCATAGCCGCCAGCCAGGCGTGAACGCCTCCCTGGGATCCTCCTGCAACGCCAAGGAGTTGCGGGTTGATGCCCGGAACAGACTGCAGAAACGCAAGGATCTCTCGGAGGTCCTGGGTCTCCCGCTCGCCCATGATGGTGGAAAGTCCTCCGGACGTTCCCTGGCCGCGCACATCATACAGCAGACATGCAAACCCTCGCCCTGAAATCAGCGTGCTGACCAGCGTGAGGTCCGCTTTGTTTCCTCCCAGACCATGTATGAACACCACGGCAGGAAAGCCGTTCTGCGGGGGAGCAGTGGATGGCGTGACAAGCGTCGCATTCAGAATAATGCGATCGCTCATGGTGATCGGGTAGTCGGTCGACACTTGTGCGTGCAGCGACAGTCCTGTGATTGTCAGGATGCCTAAGAGAATACCGTGTCTGAAGTTCATGCTCCTCCTCGTTCAACCATTTTCGCCGGTGAGTCGGGCGATTTGCAGAAGGTAGAAACGCAGACTTTCCTGTTCACGGCCCGTAAGGGCCTGCTCCTCAATCCGGGCAATGCGTTCGACATCTTTCATCGCCCGTATCACATTGGCCGGAACCTCCACCAGCCCCTCCGACGCGATAGCGAGGTATTCGATGGCGCCCGCGAGAAAACGGTGCATCTCGTCATCGGATCGGGACATGCGGAAGAAATTGTCCAGACTCGCAGGCAACCGCAGGGTCCGGCCCGCAGCGGCAGGAACCTCGGGAGCGAGGTTCTTCGAAGATATTCCCCACAGCGAAATAGCAAGCTCCACAAATGCTTCGGCTCGCTGGAAGACGGGACGCTCGATCAGTTCCCAGATCAGACCGCGCCATTCGCCGATCTCCTGGGGGCAGTGGAGCAAGCGGCTCACAGACTCATACCATTGCGGGTCCACATTCGCAGTGGATTCGCCCGCCAGTTTCTCCGGATCGGTGTTGAAGAGATCCGGCTGCAGGAGAACAGCAATATCCGGCCGCACGGTTGGTAAAAGGGCGGGGATAAACCGTGCGCCTTCAACAAAGTCGCTGATGTCGACACCATGCCGGCGCAGGAGTTCCTGCTGAAAAAGTGGGATGAAACGGGCCATGGCGTCGCGGTCTTCGCGAAGTGCCAGAAGCGCAGAATTCCCGGCGGGAAAGGCTCTTTCTACCGCGCGAAGGTATCGTCCATCTACATCCAGATAAACGCGGAGGTCCTGAAGAATCTCGTGGACGGGAAGATGTGGCAGGATCCGGTCGGCGATGAACGTCTCGGGGTCCCCGTCGACCGCTTCGTGCCGGGCAAACATGTCGAGGGCCCGGAACAGGCCTGTCGACAGCTGGGGAATCCCCAGTACTACCGTCTGTGCCTGGTTGTGGGCAATGGCCCGCAGCAAACTTCCGTAGCGGGCAAACGGAATCGTGCTGGCAATCCGCTCGAGAATCCGGTTCCCCTGGTCCTTCCCTCCGGCCACAGGCCTGACGGTTGGCCTGTCACGCAGTGAGGGTGTCGCTCTGGCAATAAAGTAGGAGAGGACGTGGATCCCGACCACATCTTCCTCCCGGCCGTACAGGATCCTCCGGAAGTTCTCCGTGAGAATCGTGAGGAATGCTTCAAGGGCCGGATCGGCGGCGCCTACTGTCAGGCGCTGAAGGGCCTGCTTCCCACGCGTTGAGCTGCGCAGGCGGCTGTCTGCAAGTTCTTCACTTGCCCGGATGATGTCCCGTTGGGAGATCTCCTGTGCACGCCTGACGTGATGAAGGAGCTGGGCGACCTCTGCAACAGGGAGATAGCGCAGACGCTCGGAAAGAGCGCTCTGATATGTGCGCAGGTCTCCTCCGGCAAAGACGCCCATCATGGGGGTGGTGGCGTAGAGTGTGCTTCTCCGTGCAGAAGCCCGGAGATGTGTGGCGTAGAGTCGCGCAGCGCGTTCCGTGTGCATGAATGCCGGCAGACCACTCTGCTCTCCGTAGTATCCCCCTTGCCTCTGCATCGGCTCACCGCTTCCCAGTTTGAGCCTGACACGGCCCGTGAGGGCATGCGTTGCCACCCATTCGAGGATTTCGTTCTTCGCATGACGGTAGTTCCATGCGCCGGCTGCCTGCCCGACTTGCTGGCTCAGGTCTGACCCTGCAATGAAAATCTCCGTGATGATTTCCTCGAACCGATCCTGTGTTTCCTGGTTGAGCCGGCGGCTCTGCAGAGAATACTCCCAAACCTTATTGAGGTACGGCACGATCGCCCCGGTGGCAGACGGATCCTCAAAGAGCGGAACCAGCCAGACCGGTGGCAGAGCCGCCTCCGGTGTGTCACGGAGAATGTGCTCGCGGCGTGCGCGGACCTTGCGGTCGAGATCGATCAACGCTTCCGGTTTTGTCGCCATGCTGACCTGCAGCTCGAGAACCATGCCGGGGTTTCCGTACCGTGCCCCGATCTCATTGATCTCGAGAATGTTGAATACGGTCGTGTCGATGGCGAAGGGATCCTGCGCGGTGACCATGTTCTGATGGATGCGCGGTGTGAGGACAAACCGCTGCAGGAGGTCCCGGTACAGGACGACTTCCCGCCCAAGTTCGGGGTCGTTGAGATACTGCAGGAGTCCCGGAATATGACTGTGCAGCTCTTTCCGGAGCCGTTTGTTCAGCGCGAAGTAGTACTCGAGACCTTCGCGCCGCCTGTTCCTGAGCTCCAGCATCCGGCGTTCAAGCCGGTCGTTGTGGTACCAGAGGGACGTGACAGGATCACGCGCCAGGTGGAGAGCCATGCCAAGCTGTCGCAGCCTTCCCGGCCGGGCGTGGAACGGGAGTATGCCGCGATAGCGGCGTTCGAGCTGATGCGTGAGTGTCGTAATTTCGTTCTGGAGATGGACAAAGCGCGCAGCGTTACCGGGCAATCGCGCGATCTCCGCAAGGAGATCAGAAGGAATCTGCGCCCCCGGATTCCGCTGTGCATACAGCTGGAGGATGCGCGACAAACGGCGCACATTCTGCAGGAGCACCGATGCAACCAGCCGGTGTCCCTGGCCTGACGGCCTGTTGCTGCCATCCCAATCCCCCCAGAAGGAGAGCAGCGTGGGTGGCAACACTGCGTTCTGCAGGCTTGCGTATTGCTCGGCGGCAACGTGCGCATCAAGGTCGAGGCAGATCTCTTCCGCTTCTTCGCTCGAGGTTATCGCAACGTTCGTGCCGAAGAACTCCGCAACCAGTTCCCGCGCGACGGAATGGACCAGGTCGTGCGGCAACTCATTAGGCGACTGTGTTGCCCTGGCAAGCGCGTCAAGCGCCGCTTCAGTACGGATGGAGTACATCTGCGTAGGATGCACCGTGCGGTCGAAGAGCCTGGATCGGAAAACTGATGACCGGCGCCCGATGGTGTCCCGGTACAACTCGCGGTCGAGGCCCGCGGCAAGTTCTTTCCCGTTGTCGGCCTGCGCTGCCCTCACCAGTTCCCGGGCGACTGTCTCTCTGTCAAAGTAGCGTTGACGGTAGACCTGCATCCGCTCGGGAACGAATGTCTGCATAAACGCCCGTTCCGCGTCGGTGTTCGGCAGCACGTTGTGGTCAGAAGCGCTCGCGTTCCGGAACACCTGAGGCAGGACAGTGCGTATGCGTGCTTCAAGAGACGTCCAGTGTGTGCGAATGTCGTCAGAGGGTACCGTCTGCCGGTTCACCGGGAACGTGTTTCTACTGTAACGGGCAGATTCCTCGGCGATCAGGCGGTTCAAATCAATGAGCACCCGGCGCGTCTTGCCGAGCAGGACAGGCGCGCCGTCAGTTCCTCCGAGTGTCAGCCGGAACGCCTTCCGGCCGGTTTCGAACCCGGCCTCTGTCCGTGCGAACGCTGAGAGCGGGATCATGCCAATCCCCTGGCGTGCTAACCCCGACGCGACCCAATCCAGGGAAAGCCCGGACGGAAGATTGTGGATATGCAGGAGCGGATACATGCTCCCTTGAGGCGGAACCACTTCGATAGCAAAGGGATTGCGGTCGGCCGGCAGGTTGTGGAATGCTGTGGTGATGGCCTCCATACGCTCGGCGAAGATCGCGTTCCGGAGCCGCCAGTATGCCCGCAGCACCTCGCGTGAATTCCGGTAGAACAAATAGCCCAGAAGGAGTGCACCAGTATTTGGCAGAATCGATGTCATGAGGCTCCGGAACCGGTCACGGAGAGCAGTGTCCCGGATCTCGACGACAGCGATACGTGCCCCAGCCAGGCAGTCGGTCTTGGAGAGAGAGTGTACTGTTACAACACGGGCCTGCTGGGCGGACGAAAGCCGGCCTGTGCCGGCAAGATCTTCCGCAACCTGCCGCACTGTCGGTATCTCCGGAAGGTCATCGTGCGGGACGACATTGTGATACGAGAGGTCATCGATAACCATGATGCCCCGTGTCAAGAGCCCCTCGACGAGCGCGCGCACGGCCGGTGATGAGAATATTCTGCCGGTGGCATTATGGGGGTTGTTCAGCACGACAGCGCCGTATGTCTTCCAGGCGGGATCCTCGAGCAGCTTCCGGTCGACCTCCGCCAGCATGGCATGGGAGTCAATATCAAAAGCCGTCGTAAGCGGCACCGCGGTGACAGACGGGAAGCAGTGCTCATACGTCCAGCTGAGGTCCGGGCAGATCACGTCGCGCACACCGCAGTGGAAGCCGAGCAGGCCGAGTGCAGTCCGTGACGAGCCGCTGACGACGGTGCATTGGTCACGGCTGTACTCGGGATGATGCCTCACAAACTCATGGAGAAAGCTCTCGCTGATCTCCTCGGCAATGGAGTCCGGCGCGGATGCCGTGGCGAGTTCGTGAAGGAGTGTTAAGGGGGTGCCTCCGGCACAGCGGTCGGGCGCCTGCAGCACTGTCCGGGCGGATGCACCCGCTATGACCGTCGACAGGCGGTTCTCCAATTTCTCCGCTGTTGCTCCAAGAGATGTTAGCCGGGGAAGAAGGGCGTCGGACAGACGGCGTTCGGTGCGGGATGCAAGCTGCACGAGGGCGGTCTCCGCTGCGTAATGCCAGCCAGGCGACTCAAGCGGAGGGCCCACCTGCACCGGATCCGGCGATGTGTGGTTGCCAAGTGCCAGCATCTCGGGCTGGAGCAGAAACGAGAGCAGTTCTACTTCCGACGCCGAAGGATTTCCTTTCAGCTGAAAATGCAGCGTCTCGAGGAGCGAAAGATACTCCGCATTGCCGGCAACGAATACGATTGAGTGGAAGGCGAGTCGTGGAGCGAATATTCCGGGTGTCAGAAACCGGATGACGCGATCGACGAGTTTGGCCTCGCGTGCGAGCGACAGATGGTTTGGTGCATCGTTTGCCTCCAGGAAGAGGAGCGGATGTTCCTGACTCATAATGCGCAGCCGGCGGCGTGTGGCCTCGGTGCTGACAGAACCAAGCACGACGAATGTCGGTTCCGCTGGACTCTCCCGGAATACGGCGCTGAGCGCCTCCATGGCTGCACGCTCATCGTGCGGAAGCGTTTCAAACTGCAGTCCCCGAAACGACCTCACGTGCGGCGGAAGATTTACATCATGCAGCACGACGCGTGCCGGCAGCACGGCAAGGAAGGAAGAGACGGCGTGAAAGAATACCCTGAGGCTCTCAGTTATTCCTCCGGAACAGAGGATGATCTCACGTCGGCCTGTGGTCTTTCCCGTGTCGTAGGAGAGCGATTCCTGCTGGCGTTCCAGCCAGGTAGAAAACATCGTGACCAGCGGTGATGGCTGTGTGCGTGCAAATCCGCCCCGGGGGAGGTAGGGGGCGCTGCGACGGACGAGGGCCGCGTAGAAATCGAGCGTCGCCCGGTCTGGCTCGGTCCAATCGAGCGCCTTCAGCAACACATCGGGATCGTCGACGGTGAAACCGGTGGCGCGGATGTCAAGACCCAGCACAGCACGCATCATGGCCGATGCAAGGCGGGGGTCCTGCACCGGGTTGCCGATATGAAAGTTCACCCGGTCTTCGGGGGCAACCGACGATGCGGCTGTTGCTTC
>Ga0316601_100000062_pt1 | contig 37927 bp, 36 predicted proteins | sample OWC_soil_day5_no_FD_207663 | JGI IMG/M metagenome (GOLD analysis project Ga0316601, IMG submission 207663) | Wetland soil microbial communities from Old Woman Creek delta, Ohio, United States - OWC_soil_day5_noCT | ecosystem: Environmental > Terrestrial > Soil > Wetlands | place: USA: Ohio... | reverse complement strand
TCGAAGCGGGCCGGCGCGTGGTGCCCGTGCCCGGGGCAAGCAGTGCCGTCGCGGCGGTATCGGCCGGCGGGCTCACCAGCCACGGCTTCCGCTTCGCCGGGTTCCTGCCTGCAGCAGCGCGCGAGCGCGAGCGGCACCTGCGCGAGATCGCGTCCGACAGCGACGCAACCGTCCTGTTCGAAGCCCCTCATCGCATCCACGCCCTGCTCGCCGGGCTCGCGCGGCTGCTCGCGCCCGATCGTCGTATCGTGCTGGCGCGCGAGCTGACCAAGCGGTTCGAGACCATCATTGCGCTACCGGCAAAGGAACTCGCCCACTTCGTCCCCGAGGAGAGGGGCGAGTACGTCGTGATCGTCGATGCGGACGAGTCCAGGGTGCCTGCCGCTCTCGATCAGGATGGCGAACGCTGGCTCGAGGCACTGCTCGAGGAACTGCCACCGGCACGTGCCGCGGCCATCGTCAGCCGCATGACCGGCGTGCCGCGCGAGCAGGTCTACGGCATCGCGCTCGAGCGGCGTCGCAAGCCCTAGCGCAACAACAGCGTCGTCGGCCGCTCAAGCACTTTCTCGAGTTCGCGGGCCAGCACCTGCGCCGCACCCCGGTCAGCCGTGGCACCCACCAGCACGCGATAGACCCCGCCATCGCGTTCCACACGCGGGGTCCCGGCATTGAGCGCATCCGGATCGAGGAACGCGAGCAGCGCCGCAGCGCGGCCGGCGAGCGCCTCGGCATTGGCTTCCTGCGCAAAAGCCCCGAGCTGCACGCTCCAGCCACGCTGCGATGATGCAGTCGGCGTCGCAATAGGCGTCACTTCGCTCGCGGCCGCGACCGTCGCCGTAGCCGCACCGACCGGAACGATCACCTCTGAAGGCACTGCGGCCGCGGACGGCGACGCTGCGATCGTTGGCGCGGCGGCCGTGACGATTGCCGGCGCCGCGCGCTCGCCGCGCCGGTAGTCGCCACTGGCGATCTGCGTCATCGTGATGCGCTCGATCTCCACTTCACCGGTACCGGCCGTTGCAATGCCGAGCTTGGTCGCAGCCGCATACGAGAGATCGATGACGCGGTCGTGCTTGAACGGCCCCCGATCGTTGACCCGGACGATGACGCTGCGTCCGCTGCGTACGTTGGTGACGCGAACGTAACTCGGGATCGGCAGGATCGGGTGCGCCGCCGTCATCGCGAACATGTCGTAGGTCTCGCCGTTGGCCGTGCGGTTGCCGTGGAACTGGCGGCCGTACCAGGAGGCCATGCCGCGCTGGCGGAACGACGCATCACCGGCCAGCGGCGTATAGGTGCGGCCGAGCGCGGTGTACGGCTTGCTGGTGGCTCGATTGAGCGGCTCGAGACGGGGCACCGCATCGGGAATCGCCGCAATGTCCGCCGGTACGCGATCGGGCGGGCCGTCGTCCTGGTAATAGCCGGCCTTCTTTGGGGTGGTGCCGCACGCTGCGATGAGCGCCGCCAGCGCCGCGACCGCAAGCGGGCGCGCGCCGGGCCACATCAGCTCTGCACCAGCTTGCGATTGGCGCCGATCGACATCAGCATGCCGCAGGCCATGCCGAGGGTGACCAGCGCGGTGCCACCGTAGCTGATGAAGGGCAGCGGCACGCCCACGACCGGCAGGATGCCGCTCACCATCCCCATGTTGACGAACGCGTAGGTGAAGATGATCAGCGCGATCGCTGCCGCCAGCAGTCGCGCGAACATCGTCGGCGCGTTGAGCGCGATCGCCAGCGCCCGCCAGATGAGCGCCAGGAACAGCAGCACCAGCACGAGGTTGCCGACCAGCCCGAACTCCTCCGAATACACGGCGAAGATGAAGTCGCTGGTGCGCTCGGGGATGAACTCGAGATGCGTCTGCGTGCCCTGCATCCAGCCCTTGCCGAACAGGCCTCCGGAGCCGATCGCAATCATTGCCTGCAGCGTGTGGAAGCCCTTGCCGAGCGGGTCGGTGGACGGATCGATCAGCGTCAGGATGCGTTCGCGCTGGTAGTCGTGCAGCATCGTCCACGCCAGCGGCAGCGCGGCAACGCCGGCGACGATCATTCCGCCCAGCCACTTCCAAGGCAGCCCGGCGAAGAAGATGACGAATGATCCCGCGGCCAGCACCAGGAGTGCCGTTCCGAGATCCGGCTGCTTGACGATCAGCCCCACCGGCACCAGCACGAGCACCGCAGCCACCGCGAAATCGAACGAACGCAGGCCGCCTTCACGCTTGTGGAAGTACCAGGCCAGCATCATCGGCAGGCCGAGTTTCATGATTTCCGAGGGCTGGATACGGCCCACACCGATATCCAGCCAGCGTGTGGCGCCTTTCACCGTGACCCCTCCGATCTCGGTGGCCACCAGCAACGCGACCCCGACCAGGTAGACAGGCACCGAGATCCGCATCAGGACTTGCGGAGGAAGGTTTGCAACGACAAACATGACGCCAAGCGCCACGCCGAAGTTGCGCATCTGGTCGGTCACGCGCCAAGGAAAGTCAAAACCGGCCGAGTACAACGTCACCAGCCCGATGACACCCAGACAGCCGACAACCGCGATCAGCGACGGATCGAACACCGTCAGGTAGGGACGGACCCAGAGCCCGACGCGGCGGCTGACGCTCGCTTCGTTCATCGCACGCTCCGCGCTGGGGCGACCGGCGGTGCGACGGCCACCGCGCGCGGCACTTCCTCGTCATCGGGGCCGTCGTCTATAGGCGTCGGACCCGTTGGCTTTTTGCCGAGCAGGTAGTAGTCGATCGCTGCACGTGCGATCGGTGCCGCCGCCCGCGCGCCAAAGCCGCCGTTCTCGACCAGGACCGCGATCGCGATCTTCGGATCATCCGCCGGCGCAAAGGCGATAAAAAGCGAATGATCGCGATGGCGCTCGGCGACCCGCGCCTCGTTGTATTTCTCGCCCTGCTTGATGCCGACGACCTGTGCCGTTCCGGTCTTGCCGCCGACCTTGTACGGCGCGCCCTGGAACGCGACGCGGCCGGTGCCACTGATATTGACGTCGACCATCGCGTCGCGCACGAACTTCATGTGCTCAGGCTTGACCGCAATTTGGTAGCTCTCCTTCGGCACTGTTGGGCGTTTTTCTCCGGTGCGCAGGTCCTCGACCTCCTTGACCAGGTGCGGCTTCATCACCACGCCATCATTGGCGAGGTTGGCCGTCGCGTGAGCCAGCTGCAGCAGCGTGAAGGCGTTGTAACCCTGGCCGATCCCGATCGAGATCGTCTCGCCCGGATACCACTTCTGCTTGAAGCGGCGTTCCTTCCACGCGGTCGACGGCAGGATGCCGGTCTGTTCGCCCTCGACGTCAATGCCGGTGATCTGGCCGAAGCCCCAGGGCTTCATGAAGTCGTGGATCGCGTCGACCCCCAGGTCGTTGGCGAGCTGGTAGTAGTAGATGTCGCTCGACTTGACGATCGAGCGGTGCATGTCGACCGCACCGAGCGGCACCTTGTTCGAATCGCGGAACACGCGGTTGCCGAAGACGAATGTGCCGTTGTCGTGAATGACGGTATCGGTCCTGCGCTTGCCGGTCTCGAGCGCAGCGAGCGCGAGGAAGGGCTTGTAGGTGGAGCCGATCGGATAGGTGCCGCGCAGCGCACGGTTGAGCAGCGGCTTGTCCGGATCGTTGTTGAGCTCGTCCCAGTTCTTCGGGTCGATGCCGTCGACGAACAGATTGGGGTCGAAGTTCGGCATCGAGACGAAGGCGAGCACGTCTCCGGTCTTCGGCTCGATCGCGATCAACGCGCCACGCCGGTCACCGAAGGCCTGCTCCACCACCTTCTGCAAGTCGATGTCGACAGACAGCGTCAGGTTATTTCCCGGCAGCGACGGCGTGCGTTTGAGCGTCCGCACCGCCCGGCCACCGGCGGTGATTTCGACTTCCTCGTAGCCGGTCGTGCCATGCAGCTCGCTCTCGTAGCTCTGCTCGATGCCGAGCTTGCCCATGTGGTCGGTGCCCGCGTAGGCCGCCGGGTCGCCCAGCTTCTCGATGCGCTCCAGGTCGCGCTGCGAGATGCGGCCGATGTAGCCCAGCATGTGAGAGCCCACCTGCCCCAGCGGGTAATCGCGGAACAGCCGCGCACGCAGCTCGACACCGGGGAACCGGTAGCGCTGTGCCGTGAAGCGGGCGACTTCCTCGTCCGAGAGGCGCGTGCGGATGGGCACCGAATCGAAGCGCTTGGTGTCCTCCAGCAGCTTCTTGAAGCGTCGTCGGTCGCGCGGCTGAACCTCGACGACCTGCGCCAGCTGATCAATCGTCTGCTCGAGACTCGTCACCTTCGATGGCGTGATTTCCAGCGTGTAGGCGGAATAGTTGCGCGCAATGATGCGTCCGTTACGATCCTTGATCAGTCCACGATTCGGCGCCACCGGCAGAACCGCAATGCGGTTCTGCTCCGCCTGCGCCAGGTAAGCCTCGTGCTTTACCACTTGCAGCCAGGCGAAGCGGGCGCCGAGCAGCGTGAAGCAGAAGAGGACGAACGCCATTGCCACGAGAACGCGCAGGCGGAAGTAATGCACCTCGCGCTCGGGATTGCGCATCGTTGCCGAGCGCGGGCCGAACGACAACTCGTCGCCGCTGGAGCGGCGCCGGCGGCGCAACCAAGGTCTAGTCGGCATGGGAGCGGATGAAGGCGCCAACGGCAGGCGCGGCGGGCCGCCTTGGCAACGGCATCAAGCCACGGTTTCGCACTCGAAGGGGCAGCAGTACAGGCGCGGGCACAAGATCGAGCCATTATAGGAGTGCCGTCCTCCCGCCATGCGTGGAAATCGGGCCGGATCAACGCCTGGTCGGGGCGAGCTGCGGGGCTGCCGACTACGACTGGCAGCCGGCTGCCGTCCGGGCGGCTGCCAGTGCCTTTCGCGCCCGCGTTTGACACGCCACAACGCGGGACCGTCACGCGCGGCGATGATGCAAAAAGGAGTGTTATCGGGCCGAACGATGCGGTCCCTAGTGTCCCTGTCCCTGCTTGCAGTCATCACCGTCGCCGTCGCCGGCTGCGCGGAACTGCTGCCAAAGTCGGCCGTGCGGACCGAAGTGCAGTGGGCAACCTTCAACGACGCCAAGGCCCTGGTAGAAGCCATCAAGCCTTACACCACCACGAAGGCCGATCTTGCCAGCGTCGGACTCACGGACGTCAATCCGGCCGTGACCCTGCTTTCGCACGTCGAAGTGGCGGTTCGGTTCCCGATCGGCGGCGTGATTAACGCCTCGGACGTCGACCCAGGCATTCGTGACTGCCTGATTGCGGGCAAGGGATGCAGCGGGTACCAGCTGAACATCAAGCGCATCAACAGCGACCGCGTGGGAAACTTCTGGCTCGACGCTTTCCGCTTCCGCCGCGAAACCGAGTCGCGCGGGTGGACCTTTACGGCACTGATCCTGTTCGTCCAGGACCGCGCGGTATATGCCGTCTACGGCGGTCAGCCGAACGTGCTCGAACTCCAGGTAGATCGCAATCCGCTCGGCCCGCTGCAGGGTTGGGGCGACTGGGTGGTCGGAGCGATCTCGCCATAGGCTTTGGCGGCGACGCAGCTATATCGGGCGGGTTTCGTCTCGATCGACCGGCCGCCGCTGTGGCGCCAGCAACAGCCAGGCGACCAGTGGCCAGAGCGCGGTACCGACGAAGCTCTGCGCAAAATAGATCCAGCCAGGCCATTCGCCGCCGACCCACATTCGGATCGCGAGCGCGGCCAGTTGCGCAATGAGCAGCAGGGGCAGGACATGCAGGGCCTGCGCACCCAGCGGAAACCACTGGATGCGACGGTGCAGCGTGATCGCGCCGTAGGAAACGATCGTGTACGCGAGCGCGTGCTGTCCGAACAAGGCACCCTCATGCACGTCCATCAGCAGTCCGAAGACGAAGGCAGCACCCATGCCAACGCGGCGCGGCTGATGCACGTTCCAGAACACCAGCCCCAGTGCAAGTACGTCCGGCGCGAACGCATTGCGGCCCCACGGCATGAGGTTCATCAGCAAGGCAATGACCAGCGAGAACCAGATGAACAGCGGGTTCGCCGGGCGCAGCAGGTATTCGCGACGCACCGCGCCACGGCCGATGGCATCCATCGGGTCGGTTGGACGCAGCGCGAACGTATCGCGCATCCATTGACGCACGTGGAAGCGGGAACTCATCGCTTGGCGGGGGCACGTCGCGCCCCCGCTTCAGGTTGTGCCGCGGGCGGCGGCGCGGGCCGCTGGCTGGCCTCCACCAGAAGCACCAGAAGGTGAGTGTGGCTTTCGACACCTGCCGCGGGCGTCAGGACGATGCGCGCGAACTGGTCCTTGGCGGCCCGCTCGACCAGTCCGACGCGTCCGACCGGAAGTCCCTGCGGATAGACCCCGTCCAGTCCCGACGTCACCGCGAGGTCGCCGTGTTCGACATCGGCATTGGCCGCCATGAACCGCAGGTCGAGCGTGCCCGGGTCCGCTCCGCCAAACGCCACTCCGCGCAGGCCGTTGCGCACGATCTGGATCGGAATCGATTGGTCCTTGTCGGTGAGCAGCGTCACCTCGGCGGTGCTGTTGAACGCCCGAGTGACCTGACCCACCACCCCGATGTCGTCGACAACCGGATGGCCTGCGCGCACGCCATCGTCGGTGCCGACATGGAGCACGATCTTGTGCGAGAAGCGATCGCGGGATTCGTAGAGGACGGTGCCGAGGATTGCACGGTTGCCCGACCGCTCGCGCGCGCTGAGCAGCTTGCGCAGGCGACTGTTTTCCTCGGCCATCTGTTGCGCCTGCAACAGCGCCTGGGCGCCCTCGACCTGCCTGCGCTTCAGTGTTTCATTTTCCCGCTGCAGCGCCGAGATCGACGTGAAGTATTCGCCCACCACACCGACGATGCGGCCGGGCACCAGTAGCGCCTGCTGGACCGGATAGAGCACGACGCCAAGTCCCACGCGCACGGTTTCCAGCACCTTGATGCGGGAGTCAATAATGATCAGCGCGACAGCGAGGAACGAAAAGAACGCCAGCCGCGCGCGAGCCGATACGCCCTGGTTGAATAGCGGCGGTGGGCCGTCCATTACAAAGTCACGCGAAAGTGCAAACCTACCTTCGCGTGCTCAAACAGCAAAAGATCGGTGGCGAAGCCACACGATCTCTTGGATTCCAACGGCAGGAAAGGCACGACGAGGACAGGCCGTCGTGTCGACATCAACCGGTCGCGAAGATGGTGCCGAGCTTGTCCATGCGCTCGAGCGCGATACCGCAGCCGCGCACGACGCAAGTGAGCGGTTCTTCGGCGACGACGACGGGCAAGCCAGTCTCTTCCATCAGCAGTCGGTCAAGATCGCGCAGCAGCGCGCCGCCGCCGGTGAGCATCATCCCGCGGTCGGCGATGTCCGCACCCAGCTCGGGGGGCGTCTGTTCGAGCGCAATCTTCACGCTGGAGACGATCTGGTTGAGCGGATCGGTCAACGCTTCGAGAATTTCGTTGCTGGAGATGGTGAAGCTGCGTGGAATGCCTTCCGACAGGTTGCGCCCCTTGACTTCCATCTCGCGCACTTCGGAGCCAGGAAACGCCGAGCCGATTTCCTTCTTGATGAGTTCGGCCGTCGGCTCACCGATCAGCATGCCGTAATTGCGGCGGATGTAGTTGATGATCGCTTCATCGAACTTGTCGCCGCCGACACGGACCGAACCCTTGTAGACCATGCCGCCCAGCGAGATAACGCCGACCTCCGTGGTGCCGCCGCCGATGTCGACCACCATCGAGCCCGACGCTTCCGATACCGGGAGCCCGGCGCCGATCGCTGCCGCCATGGGCTCCTCGATCAGGAACACTTGCGAAGCACCGGCTGCTTCCGCCGATTCCTTGATCGCGCGGCGCTCGACCTGGGTGGAACCGCACGGCACGCAGATGATGATGCGCGGATTGGGCGCAAACAGGCTCGATGGATGCACCATCTTGATGAACTGCTTGAGCATCTGCTCGGTCACGGTGAAGTCGGCAATCACGCCGTCCTTCATCGGGCGTATCGCCTCGATGTTGCCCGGGACCTTGCCGAGCATCTGCTTGGCTGTCTTGCCGACGGCCTGGATCGTGCGCTTGCCGTTGGGGCCGCCTTCCTGGCGAATTGCAACCACCGAAGGCTCATCGAGCACGATGCCCTTGCCACGCACGTAGATCAGCGTGTTGGCTGTGCCGAGATCGATCGCGAGGTCGTTGGAAAAATAGCTGCGGAGAAAACCGAACATGACTGCCTTTGGTGGCTGCGCTGCGTCCCGAGGCGCGCCCTGAATAGGCGCTGCGATCCCCCAGAAGCGCGCAGAGTCTGGAGAGAATGCGCGATGATAAACTAATCACACAACGAACCCGCTGCAAACGCTTGTTTTGAAAGGCTTACGCAGCGGTCATCCACCCCGTAATTCCGCTTCAGCCACCCCGCCCACCCCGATGGCCCTGGACCTTGCGCAGATTCGTCGCATCGCTGACCTCGCCCGCATCGACGTGACCGAGACCGAGGCGCAGCGCGTGCTCGAACAGCTGAACGACATCTTCCGCATGATCGAGCGCATGCAGGCCGTCGACACCGACGACATCGAGCCGATGGCGCACCCGCTCGGTGGAGCCCAGCGCCTGCGCGATGACATCGTGGCTGTCGGCGACGAGCGAACCGCGAACCTGGCCAATGCACCCGAGCAGCAGGACGGCCTGTTCCTCGTGCCGCGCGTCATCGAATGACGGGCACCTTGGATCTTGCACGGACAACGCTAGCGCAGTTGTCCCGGCTGCTCGCGGCACGGGAGGTATCGGCCGTCGAACTCGCGCGTGCCTTCCTGGCGCGGATGGAGCAGCAAAAGGTGCTCAACGCGTTCCTCGATGTGCGCCCCGAGGTGACGCTGGCGCAGGCGGCGGCCGCCGACGGGCGCATCGCCCGCGGCGACGCGACGCCGCTGACCGGCATCCCGATCGCGCACAAGGACATCTTCGTCACCAAGGACTTTGCGTCGACGGCGTCGAGCCGGATCCTCAAGGGCTACATGAGCCCGTTCGACGCGACCGTGGTCGACAACCTGTCGCGCGCCGGCATGGTGACGCTGGGTAAGCTCAACTGCGACGAGTTCGCGATGGGCTCGAGCAACGAGAACAGCGCCTACGGCAATGTGCTCAATCCGTGGGATCACGGTGCCGTGCCCGGCGGGTCCTCGGGCGGATCGGCCGCAGTTGTGGCTGCACGCATCGCGCCAGTCGCGACCGCGACCGACACCGGCGGCTCGATCCGCGAGCCGGCGGCGTTCGCCGGCATCACCGGCACCAAGCCCACGTACGGCCGGCCCTCGCGGTGGGGAATGATCGCGTTTGCTTCCAGCCTGGACACCGCGGGGCTGATGACTCTGACGGCCGAAGACGCCGCGCTGGTCTTCAACGCGATGCTCGGCTTCGATCCGAAGGATTCGACCAGCCTCGATCGGCCGGCGGAGGATTACACGCGTTCGCTTGGCATGTCGGTCAAGGGGCTTAAAATCGGCGTGCCCAAGGAGTTCTTTGAGGCCGGCCTGCAGCCCGATGTCGAAGCCGCGGTGCGCGCGGCGCTTGCCGAGTACGAGAAGCTCGGCGCCACGCTGGTGCCGATCTCGCTGCCCAATGCCGAGCTCGGCATCCCCGTCTATTACGTCATCGCCCCAGCGGAAGCGTCAAGCAACCTGGCGCGCTTCGATGGCGTGCGTTACGGCCATCGCGCTGCGCAGTATTCGGACCTCAAGGACATGATCCGCAGGTCGCGCGCCGAAGGCTTCGGCGACGAACCGAAGCGCCGCATCCTGATCGGCACCTATGTACTGTCGCACGGCTACTACGACGCCTATTTCATAAAGGCGATGAAAGTGCGGCGGCTGATCGCCAACGAATTTCAGCGCGCCTTCGCACAGTGCGACGTCATCGCGGGCCCGGTGACAACCAGCGTCGCGTTCGGCTTCGGTGAAAAGGCGGCCGATCCGGTCGCGATGTACATGGCCGATCTGTACACGGTGCCGGGCAGCCTCGCCGGCGTGCCGTCGATGAGCATTCCCTGCGGCTTTGGCAGCGGGCCGGTCAATCACCGTCGGCCGGTCGGCCTGCAGCTGATCGCGAACTACTGCGAGGAGGCCAAGCTGCTGGGCGTGGCGCACGCCTACCAGCAAGCGACCGACTGGCATCAGCGCCTGCCGGCCGGCGTCTGAGAAGCGATGTCGCAGCGCCTGCTCGACGCCAATCAGAGATTGCTCGATGCCACGAGCGACCCGCTGGAGCGTGCCCGTTGGCTGCAGGACCGCGTCGTGCTGCTCGCACGTCTGGGACGTGCCGAGCAGGCCCGCGAGGCGCTCGAAAACGCGCTGCGCGAACTGCCTGACGACGTGCCGGCGGCGGTGCGGCTGCGCTATGACTATGCCAGCGCGATCCGCATGTACTTCGCCAAGCGCTTCGCGGAGGCGCAGGTGGTCATGCTTGAGGTGGTCGAACGCGCGCGCCATGACGCGACGGACCTTGCCCTGGTCGGCGAGTGCGAGTCCGCCCTGGCGCTGTTCATGCAGCGCGAGGGCGACGTGCGTGCCGCGGCACGCTTCGCGCGCAGTGTGCTGCGCAATCGCGAGGCCACGCTGGAATCCCGCTATCGGGCGTTCCTTGCGCTCGGAACTTTGCACCAGGACGCCTACGACTATGAGGAGGCCGCGCGCCTGCTTCGCGAGGCCGAAGGTGTCGTTCGCGAACTCGGCGACGACATTGCGATGTCCAGCTGGCTGCAGCGCTCCGCGCTGACCCACGCCGCACACACGCGCCAGGCCGCTGCGCTGGGCGAATTGGAAACGCGCGCGCTGAATGCAGCGGTCGACGCCTTGCAGAAAAGCATTGCCTTTGCCAGTGGTCTACCAGGCGGACCGGACACGACCCTGGACCACCTGCTGCTCGCCGAAATGCGGGTACTGCAGCGTCGCTACGACGATGCGCTGACGCTGTACGAGGCGCACCTGCCGAGCGCCGAGGGCGACGGTTTTCTGCATGAGGTGACGGCTGCCGAGGCGGACCGGGGGCAGTGCCTGATCGAACTCGGACGCCGCGAGGAAGGGCTCGCCCAGTTGGTCGCTGCCCTGAAGCGAGTGGACGAATCGACGCCGTCCGACGTCCGCGCCATCGTCCATGGCAACCTCGCGGCGGCATTGAAGAGCATGGGACGGGCAGCCGAGGCTGAGCAGCACCGTGTGCTGGCCGGCATGGCATGGGAAACCTACGCGCACGAGCAACGCGAGGCGCGGCGCCTGCTCGCTGGCGATCCCGTCGAGACCCTGCACTAGGAGCATCGCAATGGCGTGGGAAGTGGTGATCGGCCTGGAGACACACGCGCAGCTGACGACCGCGAGCAAGATCTTTTCCGCTGCTTCGACCGCGTTCGGAGCCGCGCCAAACTCGCAGGCCAGCGTCATCGACGTGGCACTGCCGGGCACGCTCCCGGTACTCAACCGCGGCGCGGTCGAGCGAGCGATCCGTTTCGGTCTCGCCATAGGCGCCACGATCGCCCCGCGCAGCATCTTTGCGCGCAAGAACTACTTCTATCCGGACCTTCCGAAGGGCTACCAGATCAGCCAGTACGAGATTCCGGTCGTGCAGGGCGGCAGCCTGACCTTTGTCGTGCAGCCGAAGGGCGGCGATGCCTACATCAAGACGATGCGGCTGACGCGCGCGCATCTGGAAGAAGACGCCGGCAAATCCCTGCACGAGGACTTCCACGGCATGTCCGGCATCGATCTGAACCGTGCCGGCACGCCGCTGCTGGAAATCGTGTCCGAGCCCGACATCCGCGTCGCGAGCATCACCGGCGCCGCCGCGGAGGCGATCGCTTATGCCAAGGCGCTGCACTCTCTGGTGGTCTGGCTCGGGATCTGCGACGGCAACATGCAGGAAGGCTCGTTCCGCTGCGATGCCAACGTTTCGGTACGGCCGATCGGGCAGGCCGAGTTCGGAACGCGCTGCGAGATCAAGAACCTCAACAGCTTCCGCTTCATGCAGCAGGCGATCGAGTTCGAGGCACAGAGGCAGATCGAATTGATCGAAGACGGCGGCACCGTCAATCAGGAAACCCGGCTCTACGACCCGGACCGCAACGAGACGCGGTCGATGCGCAGCAAGGAAGACGCGATGGACTATCGCTACTTCCCGGATCCTGATCTGCTGCCGCTTGAGATCGTGCCTGAATGGATCGATCGTGTGCGCGGTGAGCTGCCAGAGCTGCCCGGGGCGATGCGCGAGCGCTTCGTGCGTGAGTACGCTCTCTCCGATTACGACGCGCAGACGCTGACCGCGGCGAAGGAACTCGCCGGCTACTTTGAAAGCGTGGCAGCGGCGGTGGCCGATAAGAAAGTCGCTGCCAACTGGGTGATGGGCGAATTTTCGGCGGCGCTCAACGCCTCCGACCTCGCCGCCGCGGCCGCGCCGCTGTCACCGACGCAACTGGCTGGCCTGATTCAGCGCGTGCTGGATGGCACGATCAACAACAAGACCGCCAAGGATGTGTTCGCAGCACTCTGGGCGGGCGAAGCCGCGAGCGCCGACGCGATCATCGATGCGCGCGGACTGCGTCAGATCTCCGATGCCGGTGCGATCGAGAAGATCGTCGACGAGGTGCTGGCGGCCAACGCAAAGTCCGTCGAGGAGTTCCGCGCCGGCAAGGAAAAGGCCTTCAACGCGCTGGTGGGCCAGGCAATGAAGGCCACGAAGGGCAAGGCCAACCCGGCGCAGGTCAACGAGATCCTGCGGCGGCGACTGGCCGGCTGAGGAAGCATCCGCGGCCCTCACGAGCCGCTTTGTTCCATACCGGCCGGAGCCTACGGCGCCACGACCAGGGTGAAGTCCTGACCGGTGAGCGGCGTGCTGCTCGACACCGTGATTTCGCTGCCCTGCTTCGCCACATAGCCCGTCGCCGAGGCCTCCAGCGTGTACTTCGCAGCACGTGGGTCCTGCGGCACCAAAGGCAGAGGCGTCACGACCGGGTTGGAGTAACTCATCAGGCGTGGCGCGGCGGTCGGCAGCGTCAACGAGTACTCGCCCGTGGTCGGATTCGTGTTCGTGTGGGCCACTTCGACCGTAGTCGTTGCGCTGACCGACTGCAATGCCCGTACCGAGCCGGTCGCTGCGGCCGCTGCCGGGCCGACTAGGCCGCTGACCGTCCCGACCGGTGATGGCAACATCGTGACTGGTGCTGCAAGAGAACTCACGGTCGTGGTCTGGTCCTGCGTGCCCGGGACGCCGGTGATGACCGCGGTCGTCAGGCCGGCTCCGGTGACCACGATGTCGTACGGCGCCTTGGTCGGGTCGACCGGTGCGAGCATGAACTGACCGTTTGCGTTCGGCTGCGTCGCGCGCAGCACGACGCCATTTTTCTGTGCGCTGATCGTGATGCCGGTCAGGCCGGTCTGGACGTAACCCGCTATCGCTGCGCCGGTGCGCGGAATGACATGGATGACCGGTTTCAGTCCGTACGTGCCGTTGCCCCTCTGGACGATCGACTTGCAGGCGTCGAAGTCGAGCAGCACGTCGGTCAGCTTGCCCGGCTCGACGGTAAAGCTGTTGATCAGTTTCAGTCCGCTCTGCGTGCCGCTCGGCGTGGCCAGCGGCATTTCCGATCCACTGCGCGGGACCACGGAATTGCCCGGGCTGCCGCCGCCGTTGGGACTCAGCACCATCCTGATCTGCGTGTATAGGCCGGCCGGCAGCGTCGTCTGTCCCAGGTCTGCAATGACGCCATTGGTGAGCGTCAGCAGGTCGATCTTGCGCACGGGATTCAGCACGATGTCGGTCCAGCCCGCATCGTTGTCGCCGGCCCCCGCACTCATGTGGAAGCGAACACGCTCGACCGTTACGTTCACCTGGTCGTAACCGCACGCAGGCGCGTCCGTCAACGCAACTCGCACCGTTCCGTTGCCCGTACCCGGGGCCGGAACCGGCACCGGGGCGACGGGAGCTGTCGATCCACCGCCCCCTCCACACGCCGCGAGCACCACACCCGCAACGGCACCGCACAGCATTGACCGGCTGCTCGCAATCCACTTCGACATGACTCTTTCCTCCTCAATGCCAAGGCAACTCGTGGGAAATTTTCCCATTTTGAACTTGCTTTAGCGATAAGTTGTTTGCGCTAGTCCGGAGGCCTCACAACTGGACAGACCAGCGGTCCATGCGATCGGGCTTGGCCGCAGCGCAGGTTTACCGGCCTCGGCTGGCCTGCGTTATCGTCCCGCACTGCTCGGGAGATCCCATGAAGTGTTCGCTTACCTCACTGGTCGGTTTGCTGCTGGGGCAAGCCGCTGGCCTGGTGCACGCGGCGTCCATCGCCGGCGTAGACGTCCCCCCGCCGCCGGCGCCGCGCAACGTCGTCGACTCCTACTACGGAGCACCGGTCGATGACCCCTACCGGCACTTCGAAGACGTCAAGGATTCGGATGTCCAACGCTGGCTGCGCGCGCAGGCCGACGCCACGACGGCGATCCTCGCTCGCATCCCGGGCCGGGCGCCGCTGCTGGCGCGCATGGCGGAGATCGAGGCGGCTGCGCCCGGCATCGCCGACCGGGTCGTCCGGACGCGCAGCGAGCGGTACTTCTTCCTGCGCCGCAACCCCGGCGAAGACCAGTTCAAGCTGGTGTGGCGCGACGGCATAGACGGCACCGATACGGTTCTGATCGATCCGGAGGCGTTGACGCGGGCTGCCGGACGACCGCACGCGATCATGGATTTCGCGCCCTCCGATGATGGCCGCAAGATCGCCTACTCGATCCAGGTCGGCGGCGGTGAGATCGGCACACTGCATGTCATCGACGTCGCGAGCGGCCGCGACCTGATCGAGCCCATAGACCGCATTCGCTATGCCAGCGCCAGCTGGCTCGCCGATGGCAGCGGATTCTTCTATACGCGACTGCGCGAGGACTACGACAAGCTGCCGCCGACCGAGCGCTTCCAGGACACGGCGCGCCACTTCCGCGGGGTCGATCCGGCCGTGGATCGACGGGTCTTCAGCGCTAGCCTCAATGCGGAACTTAAGCTGCCGACGTACGCCGTGGGCGACGTGTTCCAGGTCCCCGGAACGAAACTCGCCGCCGCCGTGGTCTACCTCGGTGTCGAACGCAACCGGCTGCTTTACCTCGCCGACCTGGAGGCCGCCACCCGCGGGACCGCACGGTGGCGCCCGGTCGTCGAGCTGAAGGACAAGGTGAGCGATGTCGCATTCGCGGGCGGCTGGATCTATTTGCGTTCCGCCCTCGATGCGCCGCGCTACCAGGTACTGCGGGTTCCGTTCAACGCCCCGGAGCTGAAGCGTGCGGAGGTCGTGGTTCCGGGGTCACGCAGTGTCATCACCCGCATCGCCGGCGCCCGCGACGGGCTCTACATCACCCGGCGCGACGGCGCGACGCTGTCGCTCTCGCGACTGCCCCACGTGCATGAACCGAAGCTCGAACTAATTGCATTGCCGTTTGAGGGCAACGTGCAGATCGAAGCCACGGACCCCGAACTCGACGGTGCGGTGCTCGATCTCGCGGGCTGGACCCGCGCGGCCAAGCCTTACTTATACGACCCGGCGAAAGGCGTGGCCATCGCACTGCCCTTCGTGGCCAGCGGCACCTTTGATTCTCCCGGCGACATCATGGCCAGGGAAGTCATGGTGCGCAGCCATGACGGAATCGAAGTCCCGGTGTCGATCCTGTCGCGCAAGGACATCAAGCTCGATGGCCGCAATCCAACCATCGTGTATGGCTATGGCGCCTACGGCATCACCGAGGATCCCTTCTTCAGCCCGCGCATCTACGCATGGCTCGAGCGTGGCGGCGTCTACGCCATTGCCCACGTGCGCGGCGGTGGCGCCTTCGGGGAAGAGTGGCATCTGGCGGGCCGCAAGACAACGAAGCCGAACACGTGGAAGGACGGCATCGCGGTGGCCGAGTGGCTGGTCGTCAACGGCTACTCGACGCGCGACCGCATCGGCATCTATGGCGGCAGCGCCGGCGGCATCTTCGTTGGTCGCGCCATCACGGAACGGCCGGAACTCTTCGCGGCGGCGGTGTCGGCGGTCGGAGTGCATGATCTAGTCCGCTCGGAGACGCGCGCCAACGGTGTCGCCAACGTCCCCGAGTACGGGACCGTGAAGAAAGAAGACGAGTTCCGGGCCCTGCTGGCGATGAGCAGTTATCACCATGTGAAGGACGGGCAGAAGTACCCGGCCGTCATGCTGGTGCACGGCGTGAACGACACGCGTGTCGATGTGTGGCAGTCAGCCAAGTTCGCCGCGCGGCTCGCCGCGGCGACGGGGCAGTCCCGTCCGGTGCTGATGCGGCTCGAATACGAGTCAGGCCACGGCCAGGGCAGCACACGAGCGCAGGCGCGCGAGCGCACCGGCGACGTGTTCAGCTTCTTCCTGTGGCAATTCGGCGTGCCGGATTTCCAACCCACCGCAAAGCCCTGACACAAACACCGAAAGCGGCGGATTAGGAGCAGGTCGCGCGCAGGCGGCGCAGTGCGTCGGTCGCCTGCGGCAGGTTGGCCGGATCCTCGTCCGGGTAGTAACGCTGGCCTTCGGGAAGTGCATTGCTGCCGGGCGGCGGCCAGCCCCGTACGGCAACGACCCCGGGCAGAAGATTGGTGGGATCCACGGCCCCGTTGTCAATGTCGCGCTGGCAGACCAGCAGGCTCCCATTGCCGGCCAGGACGCGGTTACGCATGGCGACCAGCGCGTCCGGCGCGGTCATCGCCAACGCACGGGTGTTAGGCGGAAGCACGAGCAGGAAGAAGCGCTGCCCGCCAGAATTCTGTGCCAGGCCGGTTGACACTGCCTGTTCGAGCGTGAAGCCGTTACCGGCGATGTAAAGCCCGCCTTCGACTTGCGCCGTCGCGAATCCCGGGAGTGTTAGCACCGCGAATCCCAGCCAGCGGACCACGGTTCGAGAGATGGCTGGAGACTTGTCCATCATGCACCTCCATCCGATTCATTATGCGCGCGCCCGCCCTGACGGCACGGGCCGGCCCGCCTACTGGCGGCCCGAGAAGCGCGGATCGAGCAGGATGTCGGCTTCGGGGTTCCGTTGCACCGGGCGTGCCCCCTGGGCGACCAGCTCGCGGAAGCGTTTCTGCTCGGCATCGAAGCGCTCGTTGATCCGCGCCACCTCGCCACGCGCCTCGGCAATGATCTTCTCCTCAGCGGTCACCGCCTGTCCGTTGAGCGCATAAGCACGCTTGAGGCTGTCGGGCTGTTCACGCTTCTTGTAGAACTCGGATTCGTCGTCGAGCCGTTTGCGGTCCTCCGCGAGGCTCTTCGCCCGCTCCTGCGAACGGCGGATGATCTGCTCCGCACCCTCCAGTGACTTCTTGCGAGCCGCTTCGATTTCGGCCTCGGTCGCATAGGCTTCCAGCAGCGAACGATCGCGCCGCCGCTGCGCCAGGATCCTTTCCTCTTCCTCGTACTTCTTCTTGGCCTCGAGCGCACGTGCGCGCTGCTCCTCGATCGTCAGCGGTCGCGCAATGACGCGCCGCACGGAGCCGTCACGGTTCAGTTCGCGGATGTCGCTGTTGACACACTCCGCCGGCGGACGATCGGCGGTGTAGGTCTTGCCGTTCGCGACACAGGTAAACATGATGCCGGGGAGCGGCACCTGCGCCATCGCGGCCAACGTGCCGCAGGCGGACAGCCCGAACAGCGCGAGATTTCTCATGCGTGCTGCGGTAAGAAGGAGTCGTTCAGGCGCCATAACGCTCCCGATAGCGCTCGACGGCAGGCCTGTGGGTGCGCACCTGCAGGGCCTGCGCCGAATCAGCCGCCAGGAACTGCATCACATCGTCCAGGGTCGCGATTGCCAGGACCGGCAACTGGTAGGTCGCTTCCACTTCCTGCACGGCCGAGTGCGACGACAGCGCGTCATCCGGGCCGGCGCGCTCCATTCGGTCGAGCGCAATCAGTACTGCCGCGGGTGACGCGCCCGCACCACGTATCAATTCCACCGATTCGCGCACCGACGTCCCTGCGGTGATGACATCGTCGACGATAACGACGCGGCCGGCGAGGGGAGCGCCGACGATCACGCCGCCCTCGCCATGATCCTTCGCCTCCTTGCGGTTGTAGGCAAACGGCACATCGGTGCCAAGGTCGGCGAGCGCCATTGCGGTGCCGGCAGCGAGAGTGATTCCCTTGTAGGCGGGACCGAACAGCATGTCGAACTCCACTCGCCCCTCCGCCCGTGCGGCCAGCAGTGTCTGTGCATAGAAACGCGCCAGCCGACCGAGCAGCGCGCCGCGGTTGAAAAGTCCGGCATTGAAGAAGTAGGGCGAGAGCCGGCCCGCCTTGGTCTTGAATTCTCCAAAGCGCAGCACCCCCGCCTGGAGCGCAAACTCGATGAACTGCTGTCGCAGCGCCTGCACGATGGTGCTACGGGACCCCGCCGTCCCGATGGATGGACTCCGTGCGATTGTGCCGCAGCGCGCCAGCCAAAAGCATGGAAAATGCCGGCGAAATCCGAACGGCCAAGCCGATCAGGTCCATGCTCCGCATCGTCTCCCTCAACGTCAACGGCATCCGGTCGGCCGCCTCCAAGGGTCTGTTTCGCTGGCTACGCCGCGCCGAGCCCGATGTCGTCTGCCTGCAGGAGGTCAAGGCCGACGAAGTCGATATTCCGGAGGCGTTGCGATTTCCGGGGGGACTCCACGGCTTTTTCCACTGTGCGCAACGGCGCGGCTACTCCGGAGCGGCCTTGTACGCCGCGAAGGAGCCACGCTCGGTCCGCCTCGGCTTCGGCTCGGCCGAATTCGACGTCGAGGGTCGCTATGTCGAGGCCGAGTTCCGGGATGTCACCGTTATCTCCGTGTACTTCCCGTCAGGCTCTTCCGGACCCGAACGACAGGTCGCCAAGTACCGTTTCCTCGCCGAATTCGCGCCGCATCTGGCGCGGCTGCGTGCGAGCGGGAGGGAAATCGTGTTCTGTGGCGACATCAACATCGCGCACAAGGAAATCGACCTCAGGAACTGGCGCAGCAATCGCAAGAACTCGGGGTTCCTTCCGGAGGAGCGTTCGTGGTTGACCGATGTCTTCGAGCGTGACGGCTGGATCGACGTCTTTCGTCGGCTGGATGATCGGCCGGAGCAATACACGTGGTGGAGCAATCGCGGCCAGGCGTGGGCCAAGAACGTCGGCTGGCGCATCGATTACCAGATCGCGACGCCCGGTCTCGCCGCCCGTGCGCGCCGCGCCGAGATCTATACCGCAAAGCGCTTTTCCGACCACGCACCGCTGACCATTGACTACACCGGGAGGCTGTGAAGGCCGATGCTGAACGCAGAATTCGTACGCAAGCGGCTACCCGAAAACATCGAGGGACGCGCTCTGGCCTGGTACGTGGTCGGAGTGACCGCGTCGCTGCTACTGCTCGGCTGGGGCTTGGCGCGGCTTGCACCGCCGCCGCCGCCGAAGCGGGTGATTATGTCGACCGGGACCGAAGATGGTGCCTACCATCGCTACGCTCAGCGCTATCGCGAGTTGCTGGCCCGGCATGGCGTTGACCTGGTGCTGCGCCCATCATCCGGTGCGGCGCAGAACCTGGAGCGCCTGCGGACGGGTGACAACGGGGTCGAGGTCGGACTGGTTCAGGGCGGACTGGTCCTGGAGACCGATAGCGAGAAACTGGTGACACTTGGCAGCCTGTTCTACGAGCCGATTTGGATCTTTTACCGCGGCAAGTCGGTGATCGACCAGGTATCCGAACTGCGCGGCCAGCGGGTCGCCGTTGGCATACCCGGCGGCGGAACACACGCGCTCGGCATGGCAGTGGCGCGCGACAACGGCCTGGCCGAACCGCCGACAGCGCTGGTCGAACTGGGGGGCCTCGCGGCGGCGGATGCGTTAATCGCCGGCAGCATCGACGCGGCGCTGTACGTGTCGGCCATCGACGGCCCCGCGGTGCAGAGACTGCTGCGCGCTCCCGGTGTGCACATGATGAATGCACGCCGCGCCGATGCCTACATCCGCCGGCTGCCCTACCTGCACAAGCTCGACCTGCCGGCAGGCGTCGTAGACCTCAAGGCTGGACTGCCGTCTCAACCGATGACGATGATCGCGGTCACCGCCAATCTGGTTGCCCGCGAAGGCGTGCATCCGGTAGCCGTCGAACTCCTGCTGGACGCGGCGCGCCAGGTGCACGGCGGACCCTCACTGCTGCACCGGGCTGGTGTCTTCCCGGCACCGATGGATATCGAGCTGCCGCTGGCGACCGATGCGGACCGGTTCTACCGCGATCGACCATCGCTGCTGCGACGGATCCTTCCGTTCTGGGTGGCGGTGTGGGCGGAACGGCTGCTCTTCATCATGCTGCCGCTGCTGGCGATCGCAATTCCGGCGTTTGCCTACCTGCCCAAGATCTACGACTGGCGCATCCGCAGCAAGCTCGACGGCTGGTATGCCGAACTGAATCGCATCGAGCGCGCCGCATCAGTAGGAGATCCGACCGCGCATGTCGAGCGCATCAATGAGATCGACGTGCGGCTCAACCGTGTCAAGGTGCCGAAGGCTTACCTGTCACAGCTCTACACACTGCGACTCCACGCCGACTACGTTCGCGGCCTGCTCGTTGCGCAGCGCGAAGCGAAGGTTTCCTAGAGCGCTAGAGCGCCAGCGCCACTGCACCGCTCAGCGCGAGCGTGACGCCGAGCCAGCGCAGTACATCGAAGCGACGCGCGCGCGCGGGTACGGGCGCCTCCGCGGCACCTGCGTCCGCCGCGGGCGGACGCGCCCGTCCCTCCCAGGCGTGCGCAAAGAACACCAGCAACGCGCCGCCCCAGACCAGCGCACCCGTATAGCGGCCGAGGGCAACCGACATCACCAGCAGCGACGCAAAGATCAGGATCCCCGCGTTCTCGAGAACGCGGCGCAACTGGGCGGAGGGTGGGCGGGCGCGACTCATCATCCAGGACGACGCGCAATGTCGATCCGACGCTGCACCACTCTGATCACTTGTTCGGGGTGGCGGGATTCCGCCAGTCGTGCGTCAGTATCAATTGCCCGGTGCGCCCGCAACAGAGCAAATTACTCGGTGATCACCTGCATGTTCAGCGTCTGCCGGGACATCACGCCGGCGCGATATCCGCTCGAGCGTGTTCTTGAACACTGAAGATACCAAGGCATGGTTGACCGGCGAGACGAACAGCCAGGCGTCGTGCCTGCGGTCCAGCATTGCGGCACGACGCAGCCAAGCCTCACGCAGCACGCCACTACACTGCGCGCAGCCATGACGAGTACGTCCGCTTCCGCGCCGTCGCCACGCCGCCCGTGGCGTGAAGTGCTGCGCGTCTATGCCGAACCGACGGCGGTGCGCATGTTCTTCCTCGGCTTTGCGGCCGGCCTGCCGCTGCTGCTGGTTCTGGGCACGCTGTCGTTCCGCCTGCGCGAGGCGGGGATCGATCGCGCGACGATCGGTTACCTGTCGTGGGTGGGTCTCGCCTACGGCTTCAAATGGCTCTGGGCGCCTCTGGTCGATCGCTTGCCGCTGCCGCTGCTGACACGAGCATTCGGCCGGCGCCGCGCCTGGCTGCTGCTGTCGCAGGCGGTCATCATCGGCGGTCTGGTGGCGATGGCGTTGAGCGAACCCCAGCACGGGCTGCGTGCATTGACGATCGCAGCGCTCGTCGTGGCGTTCGCCTCGGCAACGCAGGATATCGCGCTGGATGCCTATCGCATCGAGTCGGCCGCGGTCGAGAAACAGGGGGCGCTCGCGGCGATGTACCAGACCGGCTACCGCCTGGCGATGATCTGGGCCGGCGCGGGCGTGCTGTGGATCGCGGCGCGAGCGGCCGGAGTCGAGCGGGGTTACGACGCCAGCGCGTGGACCGTCGCCTACCTGACGATGGCCGCCAGCATGGCGGTCGGCCTGCTCGTGGTGCTGCTGTCGCCCGAACCTGCCGCCGCGCGCAGCACCATCCTGGATGAGCCGATGCTGGCATCCTCCCGGTCACGCTCCGAGCGGCTCGGAGCTTGGCTGCAGTCCGCCGTGGTCGGGCCGTTTGCGGACTTCATCCGCCGCTACCGCTGGCACGCGCTGCTGCTGCTGGCACTGATCGCGACGTATCGCATCTCGGACGTCGTCATGGGGATCATGGCGAACCCCTTCTACGTCGACATGGGCTACTCGAAGGACGAGGTGGCGGCGGTATCGAAGCTCTATGGCGTCGTGATGACGCTGGTCGGCGCCTTTCTCGGTGGCGCGCTCGCGCTGCGCTTCGGCGTCGTCCGCATCCTGATGCTCGGCGCGATCCTCTCGGCCGCATCGAACCTGCTGTTCGCCTGGCTCACCACCCGCGGCCACGACCTGACGGGGCTGATCTTCGTAATCTCGGCCGACAACCTGTCGGCAGGAATTGCCTCCGCCGCGTTCATCGCGTACCTGTCGAGTCTCACCAACGTCGCCTACTCGGCCACACAGTACGCGCTGTTTTCCTCGGTGATGCTGCTGTTACCGAAGTTCATCGCCGGATTCTCCGGCGCGTTTGTAGACGTGCACGGCTATACGGCCTTCTTCGTTTCGACCGCCGCGCTGGGCGTACCGGTGCTGCTGCTGGTCTGGCTGGCGGGGCGCGTTGTCAGCCGACCTCCAACTCACGCCTCGCCGTCCCAGTAATCCAGGTCCGTATCCGCCCGATGCATGCGCCCGCCTTGCAGCAGCGGGCCCCGGGTGCGTGTGTACGCGAGGTACTTGCCGGAATCCGGGTACTCGCAAATCTCCGGAAACTCCTGCGTGCTGATCGACAGGTACTTCAGCGGCGCTTCCGATGTGTTGATGATCTGATGTGGATACTCCGGGCCGGGCGGGATATCGATGACATCGCCCGCCCGGATAGGGATCATCTCCCCCGCCACGCGCAGCGTGCCCTCGCCCTCCAGAATCACGAACATCTCCTCCTGCGCGTAATGGAAGTGATAGGGGCAGGAGCGCTTGCCCGGCGGCACGATGTCGAATCCGGCCCCGAGCTTCTGCGCGACCGTGCCTTCGCGCGGACCCGTCACCCCGCCACTCCTCGTGCCGTCGTAGACCGGCGCGCGCGCCGAGGTCTCCAGTTCGACGTCATTGAGATTCCGGATCAGCTTGTCGCGCAGTGAACCCATCGCAGACCTCTCCTGAAAGGCGGCGCGCTCGGCACGATTTCAGCGCGCCTCGAATCGATAGATCGCGACCGTGGCACGTAGTGCCGGCGCGAGCGTCACCGGCCGGCCCTCGGCCAGCACGGTGCGACCGGTGATCACCAGCCCGACCTTGGCTGTGAGGATCTCGAAATCCTTCAGCGTGCACAGGTGGATGTTCGGCGTGTCGTACCACTGGTAGGGGATCTGCTTCGTGACGGGCATGCGCCCCGCCAGCAGCGACACCGCATGTCGCCAGTGGCCGAAGTTGGGGAAGCTCACGATGCCCTGACGTGCCACCCGGGCCATCTCGCGCAGGATGCCCTCGACGTTGTGCATCGCCTGCAGCGTTTGCGACAGCACGACGGTGTCGAACATGCCGTCGGCGAACAGGCGCAGTCCGGCATCGAGATTTTGCTGCACGACGTTCAACCCGTGCTTGACGCACCGCGCGACATGGTCATCGTCAATCTCGACACCGTAACCGTGGCACGACTTCGCGTCGCGAAGATGCGCGAGCAGCGAGCCGTCGCCGCAGCCGAGATCGAGTACGCGACTCTTGGGCGCGACCCACTCCGCGATCTGTGCAAGGTCGACCCGCAATGTCATGTCGCCCCCTCGCCCTTCGGGCGGTCCCCCCGCGGGGGACGCGAGCGCCTTCGGAGCGGCCGCGCGGCGCTCATCGCGCGAACTCCGTGGCGATGTTGTCGAAGTAGGCACGTACCACGCGGTGATACCTGGGGTCTTCCAGCAGAAACGCGTCGTGGCCGTGAGGCGCGTCGATTTCCGCATAGGCAACGTCGCGTTCGTTCTCGATCAGTGCCTCGACGATTTCGCGGCTTCGCTCCGGTGGAAAACGCCAATCGGTGCTGAAGCTCGCCAGCAGGAACTTTGCCGTGGCCGGCGCGAGTGCCTGCACCAGATTACCGCCGGTGTGACGCGCCGGATCGAAATAATCCAGTGCGCGCGTGATCAGAAGGTAGGTATTGGCGTCGAAGTACTCGGAAAACTTGTCGCCCTGGTAGCGCAAGTAGCTTTCGACCTCGAACTCGACGTCGTAATGGAACTGGTAGTCATCCGTCCGCATCGCGCGGCCGAACTTCTCGGCCATGTCGGCGCCCGAGAGGTACGTGATGTGACCGATCATCCGCGCCACGCGCAGGCCGCGCTTCGGCACGACGCCGTGGGCGTAGTAATCGCCGCCGTGGAAATCCGGATCGGACCGGATGGCGGTGCGCGCCACCTCGTTGAACGCGATGTTCTGCGCCGACAGCTTAGGCACCGACGCGATGGCTATGCAGTGGCGCAACCGCTGCGGATACTGGATCGCCCAGGATAGCGCCTGCATGCCGCCGAGCGAGCCGCCCATCACCGCGGCCCACTGCCGGATGCCGAGGACGTCGGCGACGCGCGCCTGCGCATGCACCCAGTCCTCGACCGTCACGACGGGGAACCGTGCGCCGTAGGGTGTTCCGGTGGTGCGATCGATCGACATCGGCCCGGTGGATCCGAAGCAGGAGCCGAGGTTGTTGACGCCAACCACGAAGAAGCGCTCGGTGTCGACCGGCTTGCCGGGCCCCACCATGTTGTCCCACCAGCCGAGCTTGTCCGGCGCGTCGGCATAGACGCCCGCGACATGGTGCGACGCGTTCAGTGCGTGGCAGATCAGCACCGCGTTGCTGCAGTCGGCATTGAGCCGGCCGTAGGTTTCCACGGCCAGCTCATAGGGCGCGATCGATGGACCGCTCGCCAGTTCGAGCGCAGCGTCGAATTCCATTTTCTGCGGCGTGACGACGCCAACCGAACGGGCACTCACGGTGGACAGAGCCCTTGCAAAGACACGGCAACAAAAAACCCGAGGGGCGCGACGCCGGCTCGGGCAGGGGGCAAATGCACTCTGACCTCTTTAGCGGTTTTCGGAGGGTCTTTCCTCACGCGCCCGCAAGCGAGTCGGCAAATCGGCGCAGCTGCCGAGGGTAGAGAAGCCCCTGCAGGCTGTCAAACGTTGGTCTTCTGGAACCGGCTAAACTTGCCCTACGGAACGTCCCCCGGTCGAGCTTGGCCGGAACCCGATGTGTGTCCGGCGAGAGGAAAGGAAACAACAATGAAACTGATCAAATGGCTGGCGACGGCCGCAACACTGACGGCATTTGGGTTGTCATCGGCGATGGCCGCCGATAAGGCCAAGCAGGATGAGGTACTGAAGGCCGCGCAGTCGACATTGGCCGACTTCTACAAGGCGGACCCGAAACTCAAGGGTCAGGTCGAGAAAGCTCCCGGCTATGCCACGTTCACCACGTTTGGCATCAGCTTCCTGGTGGGCGGCGCCGGCGGCAAGGGCGTGGTGCACGAAAACGCGACCAAGAAGAACACGTTCATGGAACTGGCACAGGCCAGCGCCGGTCTGCAGATCGGAGCCTCGGATATGCGCTATCTGTTCATCTTCGACACCCCGGCCAGCATGCAGCAGTTCATTGACAAGGGCTGGGATGCCTCCGCCTCCGCGTCCGCCGGTGCCGGCGCCGAGGGAAAGGGATCGGCGAGCTCAAGCGTCGGTAGCTTCACCGGCGGCAAGTTCTATCAGCTGACCAAGAACGGATTGCAGGCGGGCGTGGCCGCCGGCGGCACTAAGGTCTGGAAAGACAAGGACCTGAACTAGTCCAACTTACGGTTCGGCAAGAAGCCCGGTGATCCCGGGCTTTTTTTGGCCCGACTACTGCAGGACCGCAGGTGCCGCAGGTTGCATCTCCTGCTGCAGCGCATGACGGATCTTCATCGGATCCGACATCCTGAGCACCCGACCGGCGAAGCGGCCGGAATCCTTGAACGAGAGTTCGAACAGCCGCTCCTTGACCGGGAGGATCTGCGACGGATGCATCGAGAACTGGCGCAGCCCCATGCCGAGCAGCAGTTCCGTCATCTCCAGTTCACCGGCCAGCTCCCCGCACACGGCAACCGGAATCCGCGCCTTGACTCCGGCACGGATCGTCTGCGCAATGAGCCGCAGCACCGCCGGGTGCATCTGGTCGTACAGATGCGCCACCGAGCTGTCGGTACGATCGATCGCGAGCGTGTACTGGATCAGGTCGTTGGTGCCGATCGACAGGAACTTGAGCCGTTGAACGAATTCCGGCAGTGACAATGCAGCGGCCGGCACCTCGATCATGCCGCCCAGCTGAATCCGCGCGTCGTACTTCAGCTTGCGTTCCTTCAGCTGTTCCTTGGCGCGCGCAACGAATGCCGCGGCCTGCTCGATCTCGTGCACGTGGGCGAGCATCGGAATCAGGATGCGCACGGTCCCGACCTCGGAAGCACGCAGGATGGCACGCAGCTGCGTGAGGAAGAGGTCCGGGTACGCGAGGCAGTAACGGATCGCGCGCAGGCCCAGCGCCGGGTTCGACTCGGGCCGAGGTGCGCCGCGACCCATGCCGAGGCTCTCCCGCGCGGTCTCGGTCAGCACCTTGTCGGCGCCGATGTCGAGCGTGCGGATCACCACCGGCTTGCCCTTCATCGCGCGGGCGACCTTGGCGTACGCCTCGAACTGTTCGTCCTCCGATGGCAGGTCGTCGCGATCCATGAACAGGAACTCGGAGCGGAACAGGCCGATGCCGTCGGCGCCCGCTTCGAGGGCGTCGCGCGCGTCTCTCGGCAGCTCAATGTTCGCCAGCAGGTCGATCGGAATGCCGTCGCGCGTGCGCGCAAGCTTGCCCTTGAGGCGTCGCAGCTGGAAGCGGTGCTCGGCTTCGGCGCGCGATCGACGCCTGAACTCGTGCAGTTCTTCTTCTGTCGGGTTGGCAACGACCACGTCGGCATCGGCATCGATGACGACGACGTCGCCCTCGGCAATACGCGCGCGCGCACCGTCAGCTCCGACGATGGCGGGCAGCCCCAGGCTGCGCGCGAGGATCGCCGTATGGGAGGTCGGTCCGCCCAGCTCGGTGACGAAGCCGGCAAGGTCGAGATCAGCGCGATCCTTCAGGTGCAGCACGTCGGCTGGCGCGAGATCGCGCGCCACGAGCACCAGCCGCTCCCCTGCCGCGAGCTTCTTCGGCAGTGCGACACGCGTCGGCGTGCCTTCGGAAAGCGCGTTCAGCACCCGCTCGACTACCTGACGCACGTCGGTTGAGCGCTCACGCAGGTATTCGTCGTCAATCGCCTCGAACTGTCGGCACACTTCCTCCAGCTGGATCGTCAGCGCCCATTCCGCGTTCATCAGGCGGGTACGGATCAGGTCGCGCGGCGCGTCGGACAGCAGCGAGTCCTCGAGAATCAGTCGATGCAGATCGAGAAACGCGCGTACCTCGTTCGGCGCATCGGGCGCGATGCCGCTGCGAAGCTCGTCCAGTTCATCGCGCACGGCCGCAAAGGCGCGCGTCAGCCGGGCGATCTCGTGCACCACATCGCGTCGTTCGATCGCCACCTGCCGCACCTCGAGCTCCGACGGCGCCAGCAGGTGGGCGCGGCCGATCGCGATGCCGCGCGCCACGCCGATGCCGGTCACGGCCTCACGCTTTGCCTCGGTCACGCCGCTCCCCTACTCCAGTTCGCCAAAGCCCGACACGATCAGTTCGCCGATCGCGTCGATCGCCTGCTGCTCGTCCGGGCCGTCCGCCTCGACCGTGAGCACGCTGCCCTGTCCCGCGGCCAGCATCATCACACCCATGATCGACTTGGCATTCACGCGGCGACCGTTCTTCGAGATCCACACTTCCGATGTGTGCCTGCTGGCCACCTGGGTGATCTGTGCCGAAGGACGTGCATGCAGTCCGAGCTTATTGTTGATGGTGAAGTCTTTGGTGATCATTGCCCTGCGGCTTGTAGCCCTGGTTCTGCACCGAGGTCGTCGCGATTTGCACCATGCCCTGCTGTCCGCCCGCGAGGGCCTTGTCCGCCACCTCCGCCAGCGATCCGCCGCGATAGCAAACGGCGCGCAGCAGCATCGGAAGATTGACGCCCGCCACCACCGTGACGCGTCCGGGATCGTTGAGGCGTGCGGCCAGGTTGCCTGGTGTTGCGCCGAAGGCATCGGTGAGCACGAGCACCCCCGCACCGGTGTTCACTTCGGCCACCAGCTTCATCGCGCCGTCCAGCAGCGCATCCACCGACGCGCCCGGAGTCACGTCCAGCGCGCGCAGGTTGGCTTTTGTCATTCCCGGTTCGCAGCTGTAGACATGCTCGACGCACTGCTCCAGCGCGCTGGCCAGCGGGGCGTGGGCGATGATGACGATGCCGGTCATGAGGCTTCGCGCTCGATGTACGCGACGCTGCGCGTCGCAGGTGCACCTGGCGCGCTTGCAATGGTGCGCGCCCTTTGGGCGGCCGGGCGGACGCACACTGGGCAAATACGGGTCATGGCTGTCATACTGAATGCTCCAGTGCATCGATGAACAGACCGGCGACGTTGCAGCCGGCCTGCTGGGCAATTTCGACGAAGCAGGTGGGGCTGGTGACGTTGATCTCGGTCAGGTAGTCGCCGATCACATCGAGTCCCAGCAGCCGCAGCCCGCGCGGCAGCAGCGCCTCGCCGACGACGGTCGCGATCTCGCGGTCGCGCTCGGTCAGTGGCTGGGCACGACCGATACCTCCCGCCGCAAGGTTGCCGCGTGTTTCGCCCGCCTTCGGGACGCGCGCCAGGCAGTAGGGTACCGGCACCCCGTCGATGACGAGCACGCGCTTGTCGCCCTCACGAATCGCCGGAATGAATTTCTGCGCCATCGCGGTACGGAGTCCATGTGCCGTTACGGTCTCGAGTATCGACCCGGCGTTCGGATCGCCAGGTTGCAGTCTGAAGACGCCGGCCCCGCCCATGCCGTCCAGTGGCTTGACGATAACGTCTTCGTGATCCGCCCAGAAGGTACGGATGCGCTCGGCCTCGCGCGACACGAGGGTCGGGACGGTGAACTGCGGAAACTCTAGGATCGAGAGCTTCTCGTTGTGATCGCGCAGTGCCTGAGGATCGTTGACGACCCGGGCTCCGAGCGCCGCAGCACGTGACAGCAGCAACGTCGCGTTCAGGAATTCGACGTCGAACGGCGGATCCTTGCGCATCAGGACTGCGGAGAATGATGCGAGGTCGCGTTCTTCGGCGCCCAGCTCGATATGCCAGTCATCGTCGTCCTGCGTCAGTTGCAGGCGATGAGCTCGCGCGGTCACCGCGCGGTTGCTGGCAGCGAGCTCGTCCGGAGTGGCCGCGAAGATGGCGTGGCCCCGCAGTGCTGCCTCGCGCATCATCGCCACGCTCGAATCCTTGTAGGCCTTGAGTTCGTCGAGCGGGTCAACGACGAAGAGGAGGTCCAGCGTCATCCGCGGCGCTCCGCAGGCCTCACGCGACTCAGCCGGCCACGGCCGCCATGACGGCCGCCGACGCGCTGTCGACGCGATGCGCGGTGCGCTCGAGCTCGACCGAAGCCGCGAGCAGGGCCAGCCGCGCGATGACGCCGTACGCATAGAACCGATTGGCCGCGCTTTCACCCGCGGAGCTGCCGCAGTCCGGCAGGTTGCAGCTGCCGGCGAAAGCTAGGGGCACGAAGTGCATGCCGGGCGCATTCAGGTTCTCGTCGCGGCCGCGCTCGGTATGCACGCGATAGAAACCGCCAACGACATAGCGATCGATCATGTAGACGACCGGCTCGGCGACGGCGTTGTCCACGAGTTCGTTCGTCGGCACGCCCTCCTGGATGATGACCTCGCTGACCTCGAGTCCCTCCTTCACCACCGACATCTTGTTGCGCTGCTTGCGGTTCAGCCCGCGCACCTCCGAGGCGTCTTTCACCGTCATGACGCCCATGCCATAGGTACCGGCATCGGCCTTCACGACAACATAGGGCGTGTCGTCAATGCCATGCTCTTTGTACTTGTCACGCATCTTGCCGAGCACGAAGTCGATGTTGCTGGCGAGGCACTCCTCGCCGGCGCGCTCGTGGAAGTTGACCTCGCCGCAGCGCCCGAATGCCGGGTTGATCAGCCACGGATCGATGTCGACCAGCTGCGCGAACTCGGCAGCAATGACGTCGTAGGCGGCAAAGTGATTCGACTTGCGGCGGATCGCCCAGCCCGCCTGCAACGGCGGCACGATGATCTGGTCGTCGAGGTCGCGCAGGATCCGCGGGATGCCGGCCGAAAGGTCATTGTTCAACAGCAGAGCGCAGGGCGTGAAGCCGGCCACGCCAACCTTGGCCCCGTGGCGCACCAGTGGTTCGACCGTCAGCACGTCGCCGCTCGGCAATTCGATACGGGTCGGCTCCTTGACCTCGTCAGAGAGCGAGCCGATGCGCACTTCGAGGCCGGTTTGCCGGAGGATGCGTGCCAGCCGCGCCACATTGGCCAGGTAGAACAGGTTGCGGGTGTGGCGCTCCGGCACCAGCACCAGGTTGCGGGCATCCGGACACAGGTGCTCGATCGCCGACTGCGCGGCCTGCACGGCGCACGGCAGCATGCCCTCGGACAGATTGTTGAATCCGCCGGGGAAGAGATTCATGTCGACCGGCGCCAGTTTGTAGCCGGCATTGCGCAGGTCGACCGAACCGTAGAACGGCGGCGTGTGGTCCTGCCACTGCAGGCGGAACCAGCGCTCGATCGCCGGCATCGCGTCGACGATCTTCTGTTCGAGCGCGAGCAGGGGACCGGCGTTGGCCGTGACCAGGCGGGGAACAGCGGGATTGGACACGACGGGCTCACTTCTGCGCGGCCATGCCAGAGAGTGCCGCGCAAGGTCGTTGGGACAGGCAGTGTACAGCGGGGCTGCGGGCGGTTTCGTCGCGCGCATCGGGCACGCCGCTCGGCTGTTGAGGCAAAAAAACGGGCACCGAAGGGTGCCCGGGAAAGTTCGCCGCGATTGGACCGCGAGCGGCCCGGCGAGCTAGGGAGACACAACCTGCCATCCGCCGCACCGCTTCCGGGTCGGCCCAGCGGGTGCCCGGGAGTTGCCTCCCGGGCCGAACGTCCTTACATCTTGTAGGCGGATTCGCCGTGGTACGTCGTATCCAGACCTTCGCGCTCCTCCTCCGGAGTTACGCGCAGCCCGGTGATCATCTTGACCACGTACAGCGCCACCAGCGAGACCACCGCGGAAAGGATCACCGCCGTCAGCACCGCCTGGAACTGGATGAACACCTGCGCGCCGATGCCCGGGAAATCAGCCGGATCACCGCACTTGTTGGTGATGTAGTTGCAGATGCCGGCGCCGCCCAGTGAGGGCGCGGCGAATACACCGGTCAGCAGTGCACCGACGATGCCGCCCACCCCATGGACACCGAACACGTCGAGCGCGTCGTCGGCGTTCAGCATCTTCTTCAGCCCGGTCACGCCCCAGAAGCAGAGCAGGCCCGCCGCGACACCGATGACCAGCGCGCCGATGACACCGACGAAGCCGCATGCTGGCGTGATGGCGACCAGGCCGGCCACCGCACCCGACGCCGCACCCAGCATCGACGGCTTGCCCTTCACCATCCACTCCGCGAACATCCACGCAAGCACCGCCACGGCGGTGGCCAGCAGCGTGTTCATGAAGGCAAACGCGGCGACGCCATTGGCCTCGAGGTTGGAGCCGGCATTGAAGCCGAACCAGCCCACCCACAGCAGCGCGGCTCCGACCATCGTCAGCGTCAGGCTGTGCGGCGCCATCGACTCCTTGCCGTAGCCGATGCGCTTGCCGAGCACGTAGGCTGCCACCAGGCCGGCAACACCGGCATTGATGTGCACGACCGTGCCGCCCGCGAAGTCGAGCGCGCCCTTGGCCCACAGCCAGCCGGCATTCGCCACGACCGCGTCGAGCGTGGCCTGGTCCTTGATCGCGTCCGGGCCATCCCAGTACCAGACCATGTGCGCCATCGGCAGGTAGCTGAAGGTGAACCAGATGACCGTGAACAGCAGCACCGCGGAGAATTTCATGCGCTCCGCGTACGCGCCGACGATCAGCGCGCAGGTGATGGCCGCGAAAGTGCACTGGAACGCCACGAACAGCAGCTCCGGGATGTAGACGCCCTTGCTGAACGTTGCGGCCGCCGATTCTGCGTTCACGCCACTGAGAAAGAGCTTCGAGAAATTTCCGAAGAACGCCCCCGGTCCGCCGAACGCCAGCGTGTAGCCGTAGATGACCCACAGCACCGAGATCAGCGAGAAGATGACGAACACCTGCATCAGCACGCTCAGCATGTTCTTCGAGCGCACCAGGCCGCCGTAGAACAGTGCCAGACCAGGGATGGTCATCAAAATGACCATGATCGTGGCCACGTACATGAACGCGGTGTCGGCCTTCTCGATCTTCGGTGCGGCGGGAGCCGCCTCGGCCTTGGGTGCTTCGGCCGCAAGCAGCAGGTCCGCAGCCGGAGCGGCCGCACCGGCCGCGAGCAGTGCAATCTCGACATGCCGCGCCTTTGCCGGGTCGCCGTCCTTCATCCTCGCAGAGGGCTTGACCAATAGGATCTGTGCTTCCGGCAGGCCCGCCTTGACCAACGCGTCGCGGACCGCAAACGCACGCTTCTTGGCGAGCTCGTCGTTGTGTTCAGCGCTGCCCGAGGTGTCGGTGAATCCCGACACCAGGATGCGCGACCCTGCGGCAGCCTTGGCCTGCTCGGCTCCGGCACCGATCGCCTTGAGCGCTTCGTCCGACAGGTCTGCCTTGTCGAGCTCGAATGTCACCGATGCCGGCAAGGCATCCGCCCCGCGGGCGGGCGCGGCAGACAATCCAAGCAGTGTCAACGCCACTGCCCATAGCGAAACTAGCTTCTTCATGTTTGGCTCCAGAACGGGTCGGTTCAAAGAGCATCCTTGCCGGTCTCGCCGGTGCGGATGCGGACGACCTGCTCGAGGTCATAGACGAAGATCTTGCCGTCGCCGATCTTGCCGGTGCGCGCCGAGCCTTCGATGGCCTCGATTGCGCGCTCGACGATGTCGTCGGCGACTGCTGCTTCGATCTTCACTTTTGGGAGGAAGTCGACCACATACTCGGCGCCGCGATACAGCTCCGTGTGGCCCTTCTGGCGGCCGAAGCCCTTGACCTCGGTGACCGTGATGCCCTGAACGCCAACTCCGCTCAGGGCCTCACGCACCTCGTCAAGCTTGAATGGCTTGATGATGGCTGTGATGAGTTTCATGAATTCGGTTCCCGTTCGTTGTTGCGAGATGCGTCAGAACGTCTTGCCGACCGTGGCGAGGAATCCGCTCTTGCCGGCACCGCGCGGCGGGCTTTCCGCCGTCGTGAAGAAATCCTTCTCGCTGGTGCCGACCCAGAAGGCTCCGAGGATCCAGCCTGAACCCATGATGTCCCAGGTGCCGCCGAGCTTGTAGTCCCAGACGTTGTCGTCGTTCACCACCGTATTGATGTTCTGGTAGTTCTTCACGTACTGCCAGCCGACGTGTGCGACGACAGCGAAGCCATCGGCGAGCGGGAACGTCCCGGAAATGTCGACGTACTGCGAGCCCTTGGTGTCATATCCCGGGGCTTTCACGCCGAAGAAGTCGGTGAACGAGTAGTAGTACTTCACGGACGCCGGTCCCCACGTGCCGCCGACATACGCCTCGAAGTTCTTCGCTTCGAAATCGGGGTTGTATTCGCCCGTGCCCGGGTAGTAGTAGTAGATGACGCCGACGTCCAGTCCAAAGTCGCCGAACGCGTGCTTGTAGCCGCCGTAGAAGTCCATCTCGATCGGCGCGCCGTTGTACAGCGTCGACGAAACGTTCGAGTTCCAGTTGCCGAGATAGAAGCCCGACTTGTGCGCGAAATCGACGCCGCCCTGGACCGTCGGCTGATAGTCGGTCTGCGAGAAGCCGCGGAAGCGGTAGTCGCTGCCGATCGTCAGATTGCCGCTCAGCGTGAACTCGGGCTCTTCCTTGGGCGCGGCAGCAGCGGTCTGTGCCAAAGCCAGCAGCGGAGCAGAGCAGGCGGAGGCGACGGCCGCCGCAGCGAGTGCTTTCTTCATGTCGTACTTCCTTTCGAGGCAAGGTTGGAGCAAAGCTCGGAGGTCCTTTACGCAACATGTATGCCAATTGCTGCAACGCCCAAAGTGCCCTCGGCTGGTGCGAAAATGAGAATGTCTACGCCGAATGCGCCCCAATGCAGGGCGCATCCGCCCCCAATCGGTTCGGATCGCACGCACCCCGCGGGTTCATGCACATGAACGATGACGCGGCGTCGCGCTGCTAGACTGGATCGCGCTGTGCAGGAGGCGCGGTGCAAATACCTGCGCCCGGCCAGCGGGACCTCATGAACAAGACTTCATTCCTCGATGACCTGCAGGACCGTGTCTCCGCGGTGATTCAGCAGACACCGGCGGCCGACCTGCAGAAGAACCTCAAGGCGCTGCTGACACAGCAGTTCGCCCGCCTCGAACTGGTGACCCGCGAGGAGTTCGACACGCAGAGCAAGGTTCTGGCGCGTGCACGCGCTAAGCTCGACGAACTCGAGCGGCGTATCGCGGATCTGGAACAGCGCCGCAGATAGCGGCGCCAGAGTGAGGCTACGGCGCTAGGCGGCCGACGCTTCGGGCGAAGCGCGCTTGCGGGCGACAGCGATGATCTTCGCCGCTGTCTCCAGTTGCAGTTCTGAAAGCTCGGCGTCCATGGTCGGACGGTCGATCAGGCGCACGTTCTTGCGCTTGGCAATCTCTTTCGCACCGCGTTCATAACCCGCCTCGGCGATCACGGCAACACGCAGCATGCCGATCTCGCGCGCCTGCTCGATCAGCGCTGTGATGCGGTCGACCGAGACGTTATCGGTCTGTACAACGAAGGCATAGGCACGGGCCGGGTCGTCACGATGGCGCAGCACCAGTTCGATCGGCCAGACCGCTGGTGACGCGGGCACCTGGCGATAGCCGCGCGACTCGTACCACGCAAGCACCAGTTCGCGCAGCGGCACGGACGGCGCCATCGAATCGAGCATCGGCGTAGCCTCGCGCGCCGCCGCGCGAGCAGCGGCAGTCGGTCGACGCGGTTCCGGGGCTGGCGGAGGACTGGGGCGCGGCGCGCGCCGGTTCGGGTCATCCACCATGATCTGCGAAATTAATTCTTCGATCGGATCGAGTCCGGCGGCCGCCTCTTCTGCGGGCGTCAAAGCGCGTGCCGGTTCACCGCGCTTCTGCTCGTACTCGATCGGCGGCAGGTCCTTGCTCGCGCTGTCCTGCTCTGCCGCCTCGCCGTGCGCCTGGCGGATCAGCGCAGCGTGATCGATTTCCTCAGCCGGGGGAGGTGCGGACCGACCCGGTTTGGCCTCGGCAGGAGATGCACTCAGCATCATTGCCATGGCGGCCTGCTCACGATGCGCCGCCTGCTCGCGAATCGAATCGGCTCGTCGACGCGCCCACAGGTAGAGCCCTGCAAGCACGACCAGCAAACCGACACCGAAGAGCAGTGAAGACACCTTAATGCGAACCACTCCGGCGGGGAGCCCCGCCGGGAAGCTGTCAGAGCATCCATCGTGACACGACTCGCCCCGGAAGCCCAACCGAATACGGGGCCAAACGGCCCATATATCGCGGCCGCCCTGCCGGGCACGACGTGCGGAACCGCCCGAGCGCTCCGGGATGACGGCAAACCGCGGGGCAATTCGCGGTATCGGATCGCGACTGGGGAACGGATGGCCGCCGATAGAATCGCCGCTGCCTCAGGCACCTCCATGTCGATCGCCATCGTTCGCACCCGCGGCCTCTCCGGCATGTATGCGCCGCAGGTGACTGTCGAAGTGCACCTGTCCAACGGCCTGCCGTCGTTCACGCTGGTGGGGCTTCCGGACACCGAGGTGCGCGAAGCGCGCGAGCGGGTGCGAGCCGCGCTGCTCACCAGCCGCTTCGACTTCCCGGCGCGGCGCATCACGGTCAACCTGGCGCCGGCCGACCTGCCGAAGGAATCCGGGCGATTCGATCTTCCGATTGCACTGGGGATCCTTGCGGCGACGGGCCAGATCCCGACCAGGACGCTCGACCAGTATGAGTTCGCCGGCGAACTGTCCCTGACGGGCGAACTTCGACCGGTGCGTGGCACGCTGGCGATGGCGTACGCCGTGGCGAAGTCGGAGCATACGGTCGGGCCCCGTCGCGGCTTCGTCGTCCCGTCCGAAAGCGCCGACGAGGCCGCACTGGTCGGTGGCATCCCGATCTTTCCCGCTCGCACCCTGCTACACGTGGTCGAGCATCTGCGGGCAGATGCCGGCGACACCGCGTCGCGCGCAATCGCCGAGCACCATGCGATGGTGCGCCTGACCCCGCCGATCTATCCCGACCTCTTCGACGTGAAGGGTCAGCTCGCGCCCAAGCGCGCCCTCGAGATTGCAGCCGCCGGCGGACACAGCGTGCTGCTCGTTGGCCCGCCGGGCACGGGCAAGACCATGCTGGCGCAACGATTCGCCGGCATCCTGCCGCCGATGACGACCGATGAGGCGCTCGAATCCGCAGCGGTGCTGAGCCTGGTTGGGCAGTTCGCGCCGCAGCGCTGGGCCACGCGCATCTTCCGCGCGCCGCACCACACCGCGAGCGCGGTCGCCCTATGCGGGGGCGGATCGCCGCCGATGCCCGGCGAAATTTCCCTGGCGCACCACGGCGTGCTGTTCCTGGACGAGTTGCCGGAGTTCGAGCGGCGCGTCCTGGAGACGCTGCGACAACCTCTCGAGTCGGGCCAGATCACCGTGTCGCGTGCCGCGCGCCAGGTCGACTACCCCGCGCGCTTCCAGCTGATTGGCGCAATGAACCCGTGCCCGTGCGGGTACCACGGGCATGCCAGCATCGCCTGCCGCTGCACGCCGGACCTCATCGCGCGCTACCAGGACCGCATCTCCGGTCCACTGCTAGACCGTATCGACATGCGAGTGGAAGTCGGGTCCGTTCCGGAGGAAACCCTGACGTCACTGCCAGACGGCGAACCGACGCGCTTCGTCGCGGAGCGAGTGCGCAAGGCCTACGACCGCGCGATCGCGCGCCAGGGCCGGGTCAATGATCATCTGAAGGGCGCCGAGCTCGAAGAGGCCTGCGCGCTCGACGAGCCGGTGCAGAAACTGCTCCACGCGGCCAGCGTGCGGCTCGGCTGGTCCGCGCGCGCCTATCACCGCGTACTGAAGGTCGCGCGCACGATCGCCGATCTCGCCGATTCGGAGCGTCTCGAGACCCATCATGTGGCCGAGGCGATCCAATACCGGCGCTCGTTACGCGACAACTGATTCCGGGAGGGCGGCCAGCTACGGGCGGCCGAGGAACAGGTAGATCGCGCGGTTGTCGCGGTTGGCGTACCCGAAGCCGACATAAAGCGGCCCGAGCGGCGAATCGAGACCCAGGTAGACCGAGCCCGCAAAGACATCAAGATAGCCGTCGACCCGCTCGCCCTGCCACACCGGAATCACCGGCTTCAGCCGCGCCGCCTCGATCGAAGCGCCGGCGTACACCCCCTCGAACAGAGGGATGTCCGCAAGCTTGGTGCGGTATACCAGCCGGCCGAACCCGAAGTCCTGCGTCTTCAGCTGCTGCCGTTGCAGGCCGGAGAGATAGAGGAAGCCGCCGAGGTTGAAGAGATCGTAGACCGGGATGTCGTTACTGCCGATTTTGTTGCCCGCTGTCACCAGCGCTTCCAGCGTGTGCGGCCCGATCGTGTAGGCACCCTGCGCCAGTCCGGTCCAATAGGAATATTCCTCGTCAGCACCGAGCGCGGCCACCGAGGAATACGCCCGCAGGTCGAGCTTGTAGCCGCTGTGGATGAAGTTCACGCTGTCCAGCCGATCGAGACGCAACTGCGCGGAGACCGCACCGATGGAGGTATTCGCCTTCGCCGGAAGGAGCGGGGTGCCGCTCTGCAGTTCGAAGCTGCGGTAGCCGTAGCGCGC